>ERZ1643247.421-NODE-421-length-51510-cov-78.207288_pt1 | contig 51510 bp, 94 predicted proteins | sample MGYA00579264_ERZ1643247 | MGnify/ENA primary metagenome ERZ1643247 (study PRJEB29033, sample SAMEA4952262) | chicken gut metagenome | biome: Broiler Chicken; feature: Gastrointestinal Tract; material: Caecum | place: Ireland | collected 2018 | study: Broiler... | reverse complement strand
TTATGCTGGTGGTTCGACAGCAACATCTGGTCTCCGCGAGTATTTACAGGGCGGGGTCCTCTGGTTCAGCTCGAGCGCGGGCTCATCCTTCCTGGACTGCAGGCTCGGGCTCAGGAACGGGAACTGGGACTGCCTGTCGCGCGATTAAAATGGCCTTCCGGGGGTGAATTTCCCCGGAGGGGAAAGAGGGGATCTCCCCTTAATAAATAAGGACTCACGGCGCAAAGGCGGGAACCTCAGGAACGGCTCGAACGCTGGCGCCTCCTACCTGAACTGCAGGAACAGGCTAATTACTCATAAACTCTTTAAATTGTTCCTCATTTGTGAATTTTAAGCCATAAATGGAGTGAAATTTTTTATGACATTTACGGCATAAGCAAGCTCCATTCGAAACGGTTTCACGGAGTTCTGGATAATCAGCAAAGTTTTTAATGTGATGAGTTTCAAGATGATCTGTACCTCCACATTTTTGGCAACGATTTACTGCGTTTAGAAATACGGATTGTCTCCATGCTTTATATGCGGCGGTGCTTTCTTCACAATTCCTTTTTGGAGCGACACCACCCTTCCAGTTTCCGTTAGTTTCGCCGTGTTGATATTTACTTAGGTGCTCTTCCGCATGGTGTCTGGCAATTTCACTTCTCAGGCACCCACAGGAAACAATTGAACCATCTCGGAGATAGGTATTGTATACAGTCTTTTTAGTGCCACAATCGCATATACATTCTGAATAACCAGTTTTTTCGGATTTTCCGACAACGGTCAATCTTCCGAACTTTTGACCGGGAGTTAATGGTTTTTCTCGCTTTGATTTTAAGGCACATTGTTGACATAATTGATGTCCATTTTTCTCAATTTGGAATTTCCAGCTTGAAAAAATTTTTCCACAATTGTCACACCGGACTTCTACTTCCATATGCGAATTTGGCTTTAACTGTTCATAAGTTACCTGTTTTCCTCGATATGTAAAAGTTTTAGTTAAAATCATGTTTTATCACCTCAAATATATTATACCACAATATGATAAAATATGAAATACCCAGTTTAATACTGCATTTAAAAAGGAGTTGATAAAGTTTGAAAAAAGCAAGATTTTCCAGCCAGCAGCAGCCGGTTAAGATTGTGGAATCGGATGGAGTGGCGTATGTGTTTATTTGTTTAAACGAAAGTCAAGGGACGGAAGAATACCCAGACATGGGAGACAATCCCACAAAAGAAATTTATTATGAGTACGATTACAATGAAATATGTGGGCCATCTTCTGAGCTTCCGATAAGTGATATTCAGGAAAATCCAGAAAGATATTTGGATTATTCATATTCCAAACAAGATCCAAACAATCTTGAACAAAGAATTTCTGCGCTAGAGCAAGAACAAGCCCAAATGAATTCTATCTTTGAGGAGGTAGTAAATAGTGCAATCTGAAAAGTTTAGAGCTTTATGCAAGATGGCTGTGCTGAATGCGATGAATCTTGACGATGCCTCTGCGCTGACCGTAAAAGAGCTTTACCCAGAGTGGTCATATCTGTGCCAGTCTGGGTATACTGCCAAGGATTCTGGATTTAAGTTCAAATATGAGAGTGGTAGAGACGTTAAACTTTATAAAACCATTCAGCCTAATTTTACTTTTCAATCGCAGTGGATTCCTGGAGAAGGAACCTCGTCCATTTATACTCAGGTTGTAGATTCTCAGTCCGGTACTTATGATGATCCGATAGATGTTCCTCTGGACGTAACTTCAAATGCATTTACCTATGTAATTGGAAAATATTATAGATGGAACGATATTATTTATAAATGCACAAGAAGCGGTGATGAAGATGGAAAAGAATATAGTTTTGCATATTCTCCCGATCAGCTCGTCGGACAATATTTTGAGGTGGCGTTTGAATGAGAAGCCCTGTATCGCAAAGGCAAAATATTTGGTTTTCTAAAGTAACTGAAGAAAAAAATAAAACAAATACTATACAAAAATATGGAAACCCCGTTTTGGCAAAACTAACAGTATCCTCTGGGGCCGGAACCCCTGCGCAAATTTCTGCTGGACTAGTTGTAGATTATGACAGGGAAATTATTTCTTATCATCCTGGCCTAAGGAAACAAATTTCCGAGGGGGATGTGTGCTGGGTTGATGTTTCACCCGAATTATCAGATGATGGAAACTTACAAATGAGTGCGGATGGAGTAACTCCCACAACTCCACCTGATTACCGAGTTGAAAAAATCTTTTCTACGGCCAGGGGGAAGATAGACATATTTGGAATAAAACAAATTGGTGGCAACTATTTGCTAAATAGGTAGGAATGATTATGCCAGGCAAGACAATTAAGATTAACCTATTTGATGAGGAAAGCCTTGATAAGGCAATAAGGCAAATAAATCAATACAAAAATAGCTTGAACGGTAAATGCACTACGTTTGTTAGAAGGTTGGCCGAGGTTGGAATCCCTATCATTGATGAAAACATATTAAAATCACAAGGAGATTCGGATAAAAACCATAATACTTACATAAAAATCAATTCATTTGGCCCTTATTCACAAGCACAATTGATATGCGAAGGAAAAGATCTTCTATTCATAGAATTTGGGGCAGGGGTGAGCTTGAACGGTCATCTGGGCGGTTCTCCCCACCCAATGGGTAAGGAGCTTGGTTATACAATCGGCTCATATGGAAAAGGTCAGGGCAAGAACGAATTCTGGTTTTATTATGCGGATTCTGGAGAGGCAGTGATGTCTCATGGAACGCAGGCCACTATGCCTGCGTATAAAGCCGGGGAAGAAATGCGAAGGCAAGTATTAAACATTGCCAAGGAGGTGTTTGGAGGGTGATCACAGCCACCTATATTGTCGAAAAGACTTACGAAAATTGGATCGCATCGATAAAGGATATAGTCGGAAACAATTATTCGATGGAAAACAGTACTATTGTATCTTCCCTCCCATACGCGAGTATGTATTTTGTCGGCCTTCCAAGTGAGGGAATGGACTTTGAAAAAAATGAATCCGGTGTGGTTGCGACAGTTCAGATCGATATTTTTTCTAACGGGCAAAAAGCCGTTTCGTCAGCATATTCCATTGACGAGAAGAGCCATTCTGCCATGACTAAAATGGGATACGAAAGAATACAAGGCCCGGAGATGATTCAAAACATCGATCCGTCAATAAAGAGACTAACGTCGAGGTACAGAAGAACATTCGGATATGACGATACTTTGTAGCATTCAGGGAAAACCTGTTTGCAAATAAATTATGAAGGAAGCCGGGAGGTTTCTATTTTTTTATGCAGAAAGGAGAGTGAACTATGGATTTCACAGGCGTAGCAAGCGTAATAGGAATCACGGTTATTTGCTATTTAATTGGAATGGTAGCCAAAGCGACAGCGATTGATAACAAATGGATTCCTGTTATTGTAGGCGCAGCGGGAGCAATCCTTGGCGTGGCCGGAATGTATGTTATTGCAGACTTTCCGGCATCGGATGTTATTAATGCTCTGGCAGTAGGAATTGTTTCCGGGCTTGCATCCACGGGGGCTGATCAAATCAAGAAAATTTCTCAGCAGTAGAAAGGAGCGTGATCCTCTCGGTCTCCCGGATGCAGGGTTAAGCGTCAACCGTATGAAAACGTATACGGTTAAATGATTTTCACCGGCTACCAGACAGGTAGCTGCTAACCGCAAAAGTTAAGCGGTAGAAAGGAGAATAAAGATGGCAAGCACATCATATTTAGCGAGAGTCATTTTTAAAGAGCATTCCGGCGGAGATGATTATGATGCAACCGATTTCGCCGGAACATACAATCTGCTCGTGAGAGCAAAAACAATGCCTGCACCAGTGTCCGCTCCAAATACAGTAGAAAGTACAACTTTAGAAGACGATGCTCAAACATACGAAATGGGAATCAAAACCTCTGATAGTAAAGAAATCACAGGGAATCTTGAGAAAAAATACCTGGATGAGATTGAAGCTCTTGCAGGAAAGAAAATCGACATTTTGCAACTTTATGGAACGGATGGAATTGGAAGCGTCGCAAAATACGCTTATGTAGGGCAGGCAACTGCAACTCCGTCTGATGTTGGTGGAGTAGATGAAATTCTTGAAATGGCTGTAACCATCATCCCAAATACTGCAGCAAAGCTTGTAACCGATAATTACACTGTTGTTGACAACAAAGACGGCACGTTCACGGTAACCGAAGCAGAATAATTTAATAAAACGGGAGGGAATTTATATGACGATTTTTGAAATTGGTGGAAAAGAGTATAAGGTACAGTATGGGTTTAATGCATTTTGCGACACAGATTTGATGGATCGTGTTCAGGAAATGTCTACTCTGTTTTCTGATAAGGAAGTAGACATGGGAAAAATCCGCTCATTATTTGGAGTAACAAGAGAACTTTTCTATGTTGGACTCAAAAAGCATAATCCTGTTGACCCCATCGAGATTGCGGGAGACTTACTTGACCAATACAATGCAGAAGCCCCGGAAGGAGAGAGCCGTAACATGATGGATATTTTCAACATGTTAACGAATGAGCTGACTGAAGAGGGTTTTTTATCAGGGATTATGAGCAATCAGGAGCAGAAAGCTCAGAGCAAAAAGAAGGCCCGGTAAAACCATATTCTCGGAAAGTATATGAAGACATCCTTCCTGGATTCTTGAACATGGGGGTTTCGTATGATTTCTTTATGGATTCATGCCCGGCAAAGCTAAAGCCGTTCGAAATAGCATACAAAGAAAAGCTGAAACAAACAGACCAATTAATGCATATGTTTGGGATGTATGTGGAGAGCGCAGTCCAGGTGGCTGTGGAACGAAATTTGTATGGAAAGAAATCCAAAAATCAATACATGAAGGAACCCATGCTAATGCATGCCTTTGAAGACGAAGGATTAACGCAAGAAGAAATAGACGCAAGAGAAATCCGCAAAATGATTCTTGCGGAAGAACAATGGATTGCTCTGGAGAGACAGAGAGGCCTTCCAGAAACAAAGATAAAGAAAGGCTGATTGGGGTCAAATCCATCAGCCTATTTCCGGCCATTAACGAGTAATGGCTGCTGACCTCAAATAATTAGGAGGTGGATTTTTTGCCTGATATTGATTCTTTACAGATACAAATATCTGCGGATGCTACTTCGGCTTCAGCGGGACTAGAAAAATTAAGCGCATCATTAAATCGTATCAAGACTTCAATTGGCGGAATTGACACAAGCGGATTTCAACAGCTGGCAAACGGAATAAATCAGCTGTCTACATCAATCCAAAATTTTTCTACCCGGACAAAAACAGCGGATTTTACCCGGATTGCGACCGGCCTAAACAGGCTGTCAAATGTCAATATTCAGGGTGTAAGCGATGCGTCAAGGGCAATAAGCGCCCTCACGGCAAACCTTAGCGGAATCGGGACTATTGCGTTTGATTCACAGGGCATCGCAAACATTTCAAATTCTATCGCCCAGCTTGGAAGAAAAACAGTAACGCAGGCTTCCGAAAATATCCCTAAATTGACAACGGCGTTGCAAGGTCTAAAAGATGGGCTAAGTAATTTTTCAATTAATAATGCTAATTTTGAGGGATTAAGCCAGCTTACCGCATCAATTACTAAGCTTGGTGGAAAATCGGCAACAGCTGCTGCAAGCGGAAATATACAAAAGCTTTCCGTGGCTCTTAAGGACATGATGAAAACTTTGTCCACGGCCCCAACGGTAAACAAAAATATTATTCAAATGACCCAAGCATTAGCCCAGTTAGCATCTTCTGGAGGCAGGGCTGGGACAGCGGCAGCAAGTTTGACACGTAGTTTTAGCTCACTTCCGACAGCTACATCCAAAGCTAAATCTGGATTTGGTGGCCTTGCTAGTGCAATTGGGAAATTTTACGCTACATATTGGCTTTTGATTCGCGGGCTTGATCAGTTTAAAAAAGCTATAGATATTTCGTCTGCTTTAACCGAGGTTCAGAACGTAGTTGATGTTTCGTTCGGGAACATGGCAGACAAAATGAACGAATTCGCCGACTCTGCATTGCAGCTTTACGGCATGTCTGAATTGACAGCAAAGCAGATTGGAAGCCGGTTCCAAGCGATGGGCGTTTCCATGGGATTTACCCAAGAAGAAATGTCTGATATGTCTATTCGATTGACACAGTTAGCTGGAGACCTGGCATCGTTCTATAACATTACGCAAAATGAGGCGGCAACAAAGCTGCAGTCTATCTTCACCGGTGAGTCTGAACCGCTGAGGTCGCTGGGAATTGATCTAGCTCAAACATCCGTTGAAGCATGGGCGTTATCGCAAGGAATAGACGCTGATATGCGGAGCATGACAAATGCCGAAAAGACCATGCTTCGGTATCAATTTGTACTAGCCTCTACCGGACAAGCTACCAATGACTTCATCCGCACTCAGAACAGCTGGGCAAATCAGCTCCGTTTATTAACCGGAGCATTTGAACAATTAGGCTCCATCGTTGGTGGAGTCCTTATAAATGCTTTTAAGCCATTCATCCAGGCCCTTAACAGCGTCATGGGATCCGTTATCCAATTCGCCCAAGTTGTTTCTGACGCATTAGGGGCTATATTCGGATGGGAATACCAAGTTGGCGGCGGAGTTGCAAATGATATGGCCGGCGCTGCAAGTGCGGCAGAAGATCTCGAATCTGCAACCGGCGGAGCCGCAGATAATGCCAAGAAGCTTAAAAGCTACACTCTCGGAATTGACGAACTGAATATTTTGGAACCGGACACCTCAGACAGCGGTGGTGGAGGAGGTGGAGGTGGCGGTGCCTCTGGAGGAGCATCTGCCGGCGACGGAGGACAGTGGGTTCAAACTGAAACTCTTTGGGAGAAATATACCAGTAGCATAGACACTTTATATGAACTCGGAAATTATATCAGCAACGTTTTAACAAGAGCCATGAATAGCATCAAATGGGATGATGTTTATCAAACGGCAAGAAATTTTGGCTCAGGTTTGGCGAATTTTCTAAACGGGTTGATTAATCCTGGAATATTTGCTGCCCTTGGAACTACGATTGCTGGATCATTAAACACGGCATTGCATTTCCTCGATTCATTTGGTGAAACATTTGACTGGACGAATTTTGGAATGTCAATTGCGACTGGAATTAACCATTTTTTCTTAACCTTTAATTTTGCGCTTTTAGCAGGAACGATAAACACATTTGCCAATGGGATATTGGATACGATTATTACGGCAATTTCTCAAACGAATTGGGAAAGAATCGGAACGCAAATAGGTATTTTCCTAGAAGGCATAAACTTTACTGAGATTGGGAAAAAAGTTGGAAAAGCAATTTGGAAAGCGATAAATGCTGGGATTGATATTGCAAAGGGAATGTTTAGCGTGGCCCCAGTGGAAACCACAATCATCGCGGCATTTGGTGCAATGACAATTTTTCCAAAAATATCTTCAATTATATCTACTGCCGTTGCAAAAATAACGGAAGTAATTAAGCCGTTTTCGAGCCTTTTCACAAGTGGAGGATTATTTTCGGCTAGTGGACCAATTGCCTCCGCTGGAGCTCCGTTTGTCGCGCTTGCTGCTGGAGCTGCTGTTTTTGTCGCTGGCCTTGGAATTGTTTTTGCGACAAATGAAGAGGTTAGAGATAGCTTTTTTGATGCAGCATCTTCAATCTCAAGCTCATTACAGCCCGCATTTGAATTTGTTTCAAATACATTAATACCAGACCTAAAAAGTGCTTTTACGGGTCTTACAGATACTCTATCCCCTCTTGTGGATTTCCTTGGAGGAGCATTTACAAGCGTTTGGCAGGACATGATTAACCCGGCGCTACAATATGTTGGGGATACAGCGATTCCAAAAGTTTCTGAAACTTTTGAAAACTTGTGGAATGATGTTCTTGCTCCGTTTGGAGAATTTCTTGGAAGCGTTTTGGGGCCCGCAATAGATATTATTTCTCAAGCCCTTACAATTTTGTGGAATGATGTTATTGTTCCGCTAGCAGATTTCGTAGGAACTGTATTGACAAAATCTTTTGAGCTTTTGGTTACAGTATTTAATGAAGCTGTTATACCTCGGATAAACGAAGTAATTAGAGTACTTCAATTTTTGTGGAACAATGTGTTCGCTCCAATAGTCAATTACTTGGTAAGCGTTCTTGGCCCAGTATTCGAACAGGTGTTTATTAAGATTGGAGAGCTTATTTCTGACTTAGAAACGGCTTTTTCTGGGTTGATTGACTTTATCACCGGAACATTTACCGGAGACTGGGAGAAGGCATGGAACGGAATAAAAACATTCTTTGGCTCTATATGGGATGCAATTCAAACAATTTTAAATACAAAAACTTCTCTTATGAAAACGCTTATATCTAGTACATTATCTTGGATTAAGACTAATTGGGAAAGTGTTTGGAATGGAATAAAAGAATTTGCGTCAAATATCTGGGAGACAATAAAAAATACAGCATCAACTCTATTTGGAGAAATCAGAGACAAGCTTTCCGAAATATGGGATAGCGTAAAAAATACTATCGAAGAAAAGTGGACAGAAATCAAGGAATGGTTTTCTGAAACATGGGATGCGATTAAAGGATTTTTCAAGGTAGATGAATTCCTGGATATCGGAAAAGGCATTCTGAATAAACTGTGGGAAGGAATGAAATCTGTATGGGAATCTTTGAGCAACTGGATAAGCGGAATTGCAAGTGACATCGCTGATTTCTTTAGCAACATTATCGATAATGCTAAAGAGGCAATACGCGCAAACAGAGAAGCTGAGGAGTCAGCGGAAGAATCTGAATCAAGATCTTCTAGAACCGGAGGAGCAACAGCTGTAATCCGAACCCAGGGATATGCCTCTGGAGGATTCCCAAAATCTGGTCAAATGTTTGTCGCTAGAGAAGACGGAACCCCAGAAATGGTGGGAAGCTGGGGAGGAAAATCCGCTGTAGCGAATAATGTTCAGATAATACAAGGAATATCATCTGGTGTATATGAAGCAGTTAGAAGTGCCGTATCTGGCATTTCCTTTAATGTTTCATTTGACACTTCGAATATCCAGGGACTTAGAGCCGCGGGTGTACCCTCTACATATTATGGAAATTATTCTAGCTATGGATATTCTGACCAGCTTTCGCAGCAGGGCACTACAGGATTTGATTTTAAAGGGATTATGCGTGACATAATTAGAGAAGAGCTTCTTCCGGCTATGCAAGCAGCAAACGATTCTCGAGATGAACTCCTGGAGGAAATAGCTTCAAAGGATACATCAATTTATATGGATAGCCGTAGAGTAAACCAAATGCTCGACCGGCAACGCTCCAGAAGCGGTCATGTACTTAGGAGGCAATATTAAATTTGATAAATTGGCATAATTTTTCTAGCACAAGATATACTATAAATGTACGTCCCCTCTTTACAATACTTCACATGTCATGTGGCATGTAACGAATTGAACGGAAAGACTTTGACCCCGGAGGTTATTCTCTGGGGTCAAAAACATATCGATAAGGAGCGTGTGGCATGAACGATTTAACAGTATTTGAACAGGATGGAAAACTTTTAACTGATAGCCGAGAAGTGGCTTTGATGGTAGAAAAACCCCATAACGATTTGATGAAATCCATTAGAGGATATTGTAAAAACCTTAACGAGGGAGAAATTTCCCCGGTTGAATTATACTACACCGGGCAAAACGAAAACAACCTATTCCGCAAACCTTAACCCATTAAAGCCTTTCACGCTTGTAAACAAAAAAGAAAAAGTAGTGAGAAAAGAAAAAACGGTTACTTACGATAAGTTCATATGTAATAAATGCGGACATATTTTCTGGTAAAAGATCGAAAGCGGAGATTGATTCTTCGCTTTATTTATACCCTGGAACGTTTCGTGGCCTTATTAATTGCGCTTTCTCTAATGTTCTGCGTTCCGCTATGGGCAACTTTGGGATATTTCTCATGTGACCACTTTCTAATTTATAAATTGTGTTATTAGATGTTGGTCAATGTATGGTACATTTTTAGTCATTTTATTGTACTGCATCTAAAATTGTATTTTTAAAATTAAGCGTTGGGCCATAAGAGAAATTTTATCAAATCGCGGCGTAAAACCCCTGCCTTTAGGCATGGGGATATAAGTCGCGTACTTTTTAAGGAGGTGGTACAATGGAATATTCTTACAAGTTTCGACTGTACCCCACCAAAGAGCAGGAGCGGCAGATACATCGGACTTTTGGCTGTTGCCGGTTCTATTTATCGGAATTGTATTTATTGCCACATTAAAATATTGACGATTTTGGTTCCGCATTGTATAATATCTATGAGGTGATACGAATGCAACATCGGACTACCAAGGCCGAACAAGAACAGCTAATTAGTGATTATATAGATGGCGTACAGGTTAAAGAATTGGCAATCAAATACCATATAAGCACAGTGGCTATTTACGGGCTTTTAAAACGTAGAGGGTTTACAATGAAACCACAAACAGAGGCCCAGAGAAAATATTCTATTGATGAATCGTTCTTTGATAGTATTGATACAGAAGAAAAGGCATATTTTGTTGGCTTTTTGTTTGCAGATGGATACAACAATACTGAACGGCATTCTGTGAATTTGTCTCTTGCAGAAAAGGATAGGGAAATTCTTGAGCAATTATCCGCTTGTCTTAAAACGAACAAGCCATTGCAGTATGTTGAATATCATAACGGGAATACTTCAAATCAATATAGGCTTGTTATCGCAAATAAACATATCAGCGAACAGTTAGAATCCCTTGGATGTACTCGGGCAAAAACATTTTCCTGTGAATTTCCGAGCTGGATATCCCAAGAGATGAAAAGACATTTTTTGCGCGGTTATTTCGATGGTGATGGACACATCGGATTAACAAAGCATATGGCAAGGTTTGAAATAGTGGGAACTGAAAAATTTTGCGAATCAGTTGCAGAATTGCTCATGCAGGAATGCAATGTAAATTCTTTTATTCGCGCAAGACACCCAAATCGCAAAAATAACATCCGGCAACTGGAAGTAGGTGGTAATCGGCAGATTTTAAAAGTCCTCCATTATATTTATGATAATTCGCAAGTTTGCTTAAAAAGGAAATATGAAAAGTACATTGAAATCCTTGATATGCATAATACAATAACTACAAAACATGATAGATATTGCAAAATTTGTGGTTCCAAAATAAAAAAAGGCTTTTATTGCAGGAAATGTCAGTATCATTATCTCGGGGGAAAAGAAAAACGCCGTGAGCGTTACTTAAACACTGGAAAATGAAAATGCCGCAAAGAATATCTTGAACGAAGGACTACGCCTGTTGGCGTAGGTTATACATGGTAGGGCGGGACACGCCCGAACCTATACGCTCGGGGAGACTATGTAAGACCCGCTTGCGGGCGACGGTCAGTGAACCGAGAATTTTTCGCCTTTAGGCGTGGGGAGTGTCAACCAAAAAACCTCTTGACATTTACGCGTGACAATAATATAATAAATGCGTGACATAAATTAAAGGAGGTGAACATATGAGTCCGGCAGGCAGACCGAAAGCAGATAATCCGAAGGAAGTCCGGTACAGCATTAGATTAGATGTTGAGACGGAGTCTAAACTAAAAGCATATTGCACTGAACATGGGATAACGCGCGGAGAAGCTATAAGACGTGGAATACATTTGCTTTTGGACGAAAAATAAAACAGTCCGCACCGACCAAAGCACTGACTGTTTTATCCTGAATACCAGAAGTCTCCCTCTGATAAATCTATTATATCAGAGGACGAGGCTTCTTTCAAGAATAATTTGAAAGGAGTTTTTGTTTTGGAAGAAATCAGAATTTTTAACAATCCAGATTTCGGAGATGTACGCACCATTGTGATTGACGGCGAGCCGTGGTTTGTGGGTAACGATTGCGCCAAGGCACTCGGTTATAAAAATCTTTATAATGGAGTAAACAAAAATGTAGATGATGAAGACAGAAGGGTCTCCCCGGTAGAGAGTGCCTCGGGAATACAACAGACAACTATCATCAACGAGTCTGGTCTTTATTCCCTTATCTTCGGAAGCAAGCTTGACTCCGCGAAGAAATTTAAACGCTGGGTAACAAGCGAGGTTCTTCCGTCCTTGCGGAAAACTGGAACCTACGGCGCGCCGAAGACTATCCCGCAACAGATTCAGCTTCTGGCTCAGGGCAATGTAGAACTGAACCAGCGAGTGGACACTTTGACTGAGCGCATAGACAAAATTGAACTCGACCTTCCGCTACTTCCGATCGAAGCCGATGGAGTATCAAATGCAGTAAAGCATCGAGTAGTGGAAGCACTTGGAGGAAAGGGCAGTAATGCCTACCATAATAAAAGCATCAGCCAGACAGCTTTTATTGACGCATATCGCAATTTGAAGCGCAATTTCAACGTCAGTTCTTATAAAGCAATTAAGCGTAACCAGTACAACCGGGCGATTGAAATTGTAAATGGATGGAATCCGCCGGTGTTCTTGGCAGATGAGATTGAGGCTTGCAATTCGCAGATGCGGCTTGACGTATAACTAGGCTACGAAAGGATAACATCATGTATACAAAAGAATATAATATGGAAAACACATCAAACAATGGTCCTGAAGATATGCGAAAGGTTCCGCTTTACAATGTCCGCATGATGACAGACGATGAATGGAACCGGCTGGCCTACCGAAATTATTTGGAAAGGACGGCGAGGAATAATGGCTGAACGGAGAAAATTTTCAAGCATAGAAAAGCAGAGAATTTACGCAAAATGTAATGGAAGATGCGGAATCTGTGGTTCTCCCGTGAATTTTGATGATATGACCGTTGATCATATTATTCCATTGTCCCGTGGCGGTACAAATGCGATGGACAACCTTAGGTTAGCGTGCAGGACTTGCAACCGGTCAAAGGGGAACCTTTCTGATGAAGAATTTTGCAAGCTAGCGTTCAAGATCATTGTAAATTACAAAAGAAAATCATTGATGTATATTTTTACAAAGGAGAAAGTTCAATATGAATAGATTAGAAAGAGAAAATTTGATGATTTCCATTCAGTCTGATATTCAAAAGATTGAGCATGTGTCTGGGAACATTGTTCAAAGATATGGTCTTGATCTTGATGAATCAAACGAAGATGCGGGTTTGATGTTTGCTCCTAGCAGAGAAAACATAAAGATTGAGATGGATATCTTGATGGATTATATCCGTGAAATCCGGGACACTTTGACACACTTCAGAAAGAAGTATATGCGTTTTAATTATTTTTAGCGATAAAGGCACTCGTCAAATTGGCGGGTGCTTTTTTCATGCATAAATCCGGCCAGAAAATTTCTGGTCGCTACCCTCAAAAAGTTAGGAGGTGTTTTCTGTGGCGGCGATGATTACAATCAACGGAAAAGAGTTTCCGGCTCCGCAGCGCGGCCTTGAATTCATTGTTTCCACAAACGTGTCTTCTGGAAGAAATGCGAACGGAGAAGTAGTAGGGCAGGTGGTAGGAAGAAACCAAAACAAAGCAAATAACCTTGCATGGCCTTGGCTTGATGCTGAAACATGGGCTTCTATGCTTCAGGAATTCGACAATTTTTTTGTGATTGCTAAAATTCCAGACATGGTACATAACGATTGGATAACTATTCAAATGTATCCTGGTGACAGAAGTGCAGAGCCATATTACATCAATCCAGAATCCAAGCTCCCCACTCACTATATTAACTGCAAGGTAAACTTAATAGACTGCGGGGTGGTTGATTAATATGATACCAATGTCTAGCGAGTATAAGCAGTCCATGTCAAGCAACCTTCGCAACCGGTCGTATTTGGTAGTTACCGTTGGTGTAATCAACCAGACCGCTCAGAAGGAAGCGAAATTCGTAGAGGAGAGGGGTGCTCAATATAATTATTTATCAAACCTTTCAAATCCCTTAGACAATTACGAAGTACAATACAATTACGCTACGATGGAGCAAAATTGGTTCAAGGCGGACGGGAGCATGGTATTTCCTCCACGCCCAGAGGATGTAGATTTTAAGTTTAACAATGGCGTAATCTCAAACGGACTTCTGGGTCCTATTTGCATTGCTTTTAATGCAGAATACGACATAAGGGGCCTAACAATAGACTGGGGGGATAATTACCCTACGGATTTCTCGATAACCAATGGAGAAAAGGCTATAAATATTTCAGATAATTCCGACAGTTATTGGATAACGGAAGAAATATTCGAAGGAACTGAATATTTATTAATCACACCGTCCGCAATGGTTAACGGTCAGGGGCGGCTAAGGATAAACAAGATTTACATGGGGGTTGGAATTTCTTTTGAGAACAAAAAGATTCTAAACTCCTCAAAAACAGAATATGCATCTCCAATCACAGAAGAGCTTCCAACAATCGACTTTTCTTTGACAGTGGAGAACCGAGACAGGCTATTTGATGTTGAGAACAAGGATAGCGTTATCCATTATTTGGAGGTCGGACAAGAAGTTACAGCAAGATACGGATATACACTTCCAAACGGGAACATTGTCTGGATAGATGGATGCACTTGCAATTTATCTGACTGGGAAGCCAATGATGAAAGCATGAGGCTTTCTGCCGAGGACAAGATAGGTGATCTGACCGAAACGTACTATGGTGGGAAATACTACGAAGATGGAATTTCTTTGTATGACCTTGCGGTAGATGTGCTTACGGATGCCGGGCTTGATGAGAGAGAATATTCCCTCGATGAATATCTTAAAGAGATGATTGTCCACAACCCACTTCCGTGTGAAACGCACAAAGAATGCCTGCAGCTGATTGCAAATGCAGGGAGATGCAGACTATATCAGGACAGGCTTGGAGTTATTTGCATAGAGGCAGCATTTTTAACCGTAATTAGCCCAGAAAGAATGACTGTTACCTCGAATGATGCAACAACATGGAGCGATCTTCCGTCAGTTATTAATAACTCTACAAAATACGAATATGCTACATTTTCAAGAGATCACTTCCGTGCAGATGGCACAATGTATTTTCTTCCCAGATCTGGAAATTACCTTGCATCAGGATTTATTTCAAATGTAGTGTCTGATTCCCTGGGAAATTTTTTTACGAATCCAAAGCTGACAATCAATCTTGAAGCGGCAACGAGATATTATGGGTTGAGGATTAATTTTTCAAGCAATCCTCCTCCGGGGCTAACCATTCACACATATTATGAGGGTGACCTTCAAGAAGATTATGTCGTGCCAGAAATAACAGAACTTGAGAATTCCATTGATCATGAATTCCCTTTGTTCGACTCGATTACATTTGAGTTTACAAAAGGTCAGCCAAACAGCCGTGTATTTGTGGAATCTATCGCGTTCGGCGATGTAACAGATTACTATATGGATTATAACGTAATGTTAAAAAGCCCAAACGGATTCCAAGATGAAAAAGTTGCAAGAGTGGACGTAGTGCAGAGTATTTACGGACCTTCTGATGAATCGCAAACCATATTCCAGGAAACCATAGATGTCACGGATTTTGATACATACACCTTCTATTTTTCAGAAGCATCCTATGATGTTACCGCAAAATCTGATGATATAGATCTCAATATTATTGATTCTAGCGCATGGTTTGCTACGGTTGATATATCTGGGATTTCCGGTACACATGAACTAATTGTAAGTGGAAAAGCATATACTATTACAAATAAAGTGCTATCCAGGACGCTAAATACTACCGGAGTGATTGAGGAATGGGATAATCCATTGATTGATGACGGGGAGATTGCGACTCTTCAAGCGGAATGGTTAGGGAATTATTTTCTGAATAATGTGGAATATGATATTTCCTATCGCGGGGAACCTCGTTTGGATGTTGGAGACATTGTATTCCTAGAAAATAAATATGTGGACAACCTTCAGATACAGCTATATGAGCATACGCTTAATTTTAATTCTGGAGCATTATCTGGAGATGTAAAGGCGAGAAGAGCAATAAATCAAGGAAGTGAGGAGATAAACAGGTGGCGAGGAAAGAAAATGCAAGCTACGAAAAAACTGGGCAACGTAGGTCTTTAGGAATCGATGAGGCATTAAAGCGAATTTCTGAGTTAGAACTACAATTAACTGATATCGGAAGCGAAATCAACGAAATAAAGAAGTCCATAGACGGCACATCAGAAGACATATCTTCTTTGCAAAGCTCTTTGTCTTCCAAGGCCAACCTAGATTCTCCAACGATCATGAACCCAACATTAAGATTTTTGCTTGCTGATGGAAAGGCCAACGCAGAGTTGCGGCGGTCAGGATCAGAGGGACAATATGGTTTATCAATCGTGTTTAATGATGAAGAAGGAAATAAAACATTTTATAATTTGGTAAACCATTTGGGAGAAGCAGAGTTTATGCCACCAGAATACAAACAGTTGTGGTCTGGAAGTGTTACACAAGACGGGAATATAAATGTTCCCGACATAACAAAATATAACACATATGCCATTGTTGCTTCGAGCTACCCTATGGCACTCTATGGTATGCGATGGGGATCAAGTATTTTAGCGTTCGGAATTGATTGCAATTCTGATGCAGGATTCCGTGTGGCATCTATAAAACTTACCGTCGATTCAAGCGGTGCAGTAACTGTAACACGCTCAAAGGTTGCGAATATGGCCTTCGGAGCATCGAATGGTTCTGCATCAAATTTTACATTTACGAATATTTACGGGGTTACCTGATTATGACCGGGAATAAAGGAGATAATGAAATGGCTTGGCAAACACCAAAAACAGACTGGACAAGCGAGGATTATTTTAACATAGGAGATTATAACCGTATAATCGGAAACATAAGCGCATTAAGGGAATTAGCAATCCAAATGTACCCCGACTTTTCCATACAGGATATGGGAGATTCAAAGGGATATAGCGATTATATTTATGCCGATGAAATCAATGCAATTGAGCAGAATTTAACAACGATATGCAACAATACTTATCCATTTCCCATTGGTGCGCAAAAGACATATTATCCAAACCAGCCAACTACAGATTATGTGGAATTTAATCGAATCGAATCCGCATGTTTGACAATTTATCAAAACCTACAAGGACAGCTATCTGGAATCAGAAAGTTGTCTTTCATTTTGGGAGGTGACACATTGTTATGAAAACAAATTGGAAAGATGCAATTTTCTCACAGCGCAAAATCAGATTAAACAACAATGATGACGGAACGGTAACCCCGGTGGACGAAACAAATTACACCCAGGAAGGTGATACTTTTGGAGCATCCGCGCTAAATTCTATGGGTAAAGAGTTTAACCGGTCAATTCATGTTACGCAAGTGACGCTAACAGCTTCTGGGTGGTCTGGTTCATCTGCACCATATACCCAGACAGTAAGCGTCCCTGGAGCCACATCCGACTTAGAGCCTATCCTTGTTTCGGCTCTTGCGGATGGAGCAGATTTGTCTACTCAGCAAGCATACTCAAGAGCTTATGGGATTATTAATGCCGGTACGGCCACTCTTGGAAACGGAAGCGCGACATTTAAAGTTTATAAAAAGCCTGCAACAAATTGTACGGTTGGGCTTATGGGGGTGTAATATGGGAAAGATTTGGATGACTGGAGGCGGCGGCGCAGGTGCAGATCTTGACCAGGTTACCGCTACTGAGAGCGATGTTCTGGAAGGGAAGGTTTCTGTGGACTCTGAAGGAAACCCATTTGATGGCACAATGGCCGAAAAATCTGGAACGACTCAATCCGCGTCTGGAAGCATAGATAATTCTGCGAGCCGTGTGTATATTAATATTCCTTCTTCTGGGAGATATACTACATCATCAAGACTTTATATGGCATTTTCAAGCCTAGCAAGCCTTATAGGAGTTACGGCAGCAAAGTTGTCTCCAAATGCTACAATTTTAGGGGTAAAAGGAACATACACAAGTGATGCAAATGCAAACGCATCAAGGATACTGTCCCCATATACAGCATATGCTAATGGCACAAAGTATACAGGCAATATTCCTTCAAAAGGTGCGCAAACTTATACTCCAGGAAGATCAAACCAAACGATTGCATCTGGGAGATACTTAAGCGGAACTCAAACAATTTTAGGAGATTCTAATTTAGTTTCATCAAATATTGTAGATGGGGTAAGTATATTTGGGGTCCAAGGAAATGCAGATGGATATGTGTGCCCAAGTGGTTATGTATACCGAAACGGAAATAATAAGGCCAATTTCGCTCTTGAAACAAGTTTTGGGGACGCAAGCAGAGGCGGAATATCCAATGAGCCTGGCGGAGCCTATCTCAAAACAGACAGTGGAAGTTTTGTGCATACATGGACATCTGGCCAAAGAATAGATTTAACAAGCGTGTCTACAGTTAGACTTACGCTTCGCCAAATTAACGGAGTAGCCGAAGCGTTTAAGGTTTATATGCGATATGGGGCAAGCAAGAGCGAAAATGAAGAAGGGAGCATAAATGTAGACGCGACCACATCATTTTCTGAGTTTAATGTGGACTTTGATGTATCCAAGGTTTCTGGGAACAAGTATATTGGATTTTATTTTTCGATGCTTGGGAACAATACTGTGCTTGCCGTTCATAGCGTAAGGTTGATTTAATGTTAGGAGGTAATATATGATTTCAAATTGCGGAAGTGATGAAAACGGAAAGTATTCTGGAGGAGCTGCAGGCGACCAAACTGGAAGGGAGTGGCAAATCATCCCATGGTATAATCGGCCCTGGAATGTTGTGCTACGACACCCAGATCAATCCATTGGGGATGACCTGGCCTACCTTGCGAGAGCAGCGGCAAACAACAACCTAATTGGCTATGATCAGAACCAAAGAGGTACATATTGGCAACATTTAAAAGCAAGCAATTATGATCCGGCACAAATTACGATCAAGTGCGAGGCCGACTGCTCAAGCGGAGTAGCGGCAAATGTTAAGGCCGTGGGTTACAGAAAAGGCATTAAATCCCTTCAAAACGTATCATCCGATTGTTACACCGGAAATCTGCGTTCTGCCCTGAAAAAGGCCGGTTTTAAAGAGCTAACAGCCAGCAAATATCTGACCAGTGACAAATATCTTTTACCTGGAGATATTTTGCTTTACGAAGGTCACCATACGGCAACCAACTTGGATACCGGTTCAGGGATAGTCATAACCAAGAAACCAGAAAAAAAGTCTGGTTGGCATGAAGAAGATGGAGGATGGAGGTTTTATCTGGGGAATTCCGGTGAACCTGTTCGAAACGCCTGGTATCAAGATGGAGATAAATGGTACTGGTTTAATGGGGCTGGGATTATGGTCACGAACACTTGGTATCAATACCATGGAAACTGGTACTATCTGGGAGAGGATGGGGCGATGGTTAAGGGGCTTCAGTCCGTGGATGGGAAGTGGTACTATCTTGACCAGGACGGGAAGATGGCAACAAAACCTGTTACGCTGACGCCTGACCAAAATGGTGCCCTGAAATACCCTGGGCTTGTTAACTAATTCACAAAAGACAGAAAGCACTTCTCTTACCCATACAAAGAGAGGTGCTTTCCAAGCAAATTTAGGTGGTTAAATTGCATCTTTAAATTACCATATTTTTCCTGAAAAGTCAACCCTTTTATTTTACAACCCGGTTACGCGCCGATAAAGGTATTCCCTGATATTGTCGCACATAAAATGCGGGAGCAGGCGGGTTATTGGCTTTACGTTTCCATATTCTGACTTTTTCTGCCTCCCAAAATCGGTCTCAAAATATTTATCAATCACTTCTTTGTAATCAGCAAATCCGTAGGCCCCATATTCGCACATGGTTTCCGGCGGGCATTCGTATTTTTGGATGATATCGGAAAATGTAGCATTTGAAAGCACGGGATGCTGCGCCGAGTTTCGCCGGTTATATTCCTGATAAAAATACAAAATAATGTCGATCAGGTCTTCCTGAGTGCCTACATTAAGCCCTCCACGCTGTTTAACAAGCATGGGAATCTTTGCCTTGATATAATCTCTTAATTGTTCATCGGTATACCCTGTGTTGGGACAATAAGGTTTTTCTATATGCTTCTCTTCAAAAGAGAGGTATACATTAATTCCCTCATCTTCTTTAGAAGGTGAGGTATACTTATCTTTAGTAATTTGTTTATCAGTATTTATTATATCAGTACTTATTATATCAGTATATTTATTAAGAGGGTGGTTTTCCACCCATGGACTTTCCACAGGTAGATTTTCCACAGGTGGATTTTCACCTCTGGAAGCACGGTTTTTCTCTCTTTCAGCTATTTCTTTTCTAAGCTCTTCAGAATCTTCTGGATTTTCAAAAATGTTGTAAACATATTTAAACTTTCCGGTTCCGCTTTCATCGGAATACAGCTTTTCTACAACCATATATCCCGCCTTTTTTAATTCATTCAGCCCTGATTTGACGGATGACTCATTTTCTTTGCATATGGAAACCAGCCCATTTATACTATAGTTCCAATTATCGGGCAAGGAAAGAATCGTAGACAAAAGCCCCCTTGCCTTCAGGGACAGGCTTAAGTCTCTAAGGTGTGTATTGCTCATAGTTGTGTAATTTTTGTTTTTATTTACTCTCATTACTGGCATAATTTAACTCTCCTTTCTTACTTTCCGATTTATTCCATGCGGAAGACTGTACTCAGGAATTGTCTCTTTGATATCCTTAACTCCACTTTCGAAGAAAATATCAAAATTGCGTTTAAGCCCCGCCATTTACTCATGCGACAGGTCATATCGATACAAAATAAAAAACCGCACGAAAAAACAATACCAATTTGCGGCGGCCGTCTTTCGTGCACAGCCTAATCAAGGTCTCATGTCCAAAATTTCCAGGCATGGCTCAAAATATATCGCATAATTGTCAAAAGTTACGCAGCAGCCATATTTCCTCTTATAACAGTCGAGCGCCCTTGACAGGTACTCTTCCGTTACATCCAGGAAATCGGCCATCTCGAACAGATTGCGGCAGCCATGCTGGTAAGCTTTAATAATTCCGATTAGCCCAATTTTTAGATTATATCCATATAGTCTGGCTTGATGCTCTTGTTTTTGAGCGATTTCGTTATCAAGTCGTGTTATATCGCCGGAGCTGGTGTAGTAATGCCCAATCTCCTCGGCGAGGACACATGATTCTTCGGTAACTTCGATGTCTGTTCGCTCGTGCGCCGCCGCCAGTTCTACTTCATCTTCCATTTTCTGCATGGAAAGAAGTTTTTCGGTGTAACTATCGACCTTCCTGGCATAAGAGGGTATCAGTTCAATATATTTTTCAAAATGCTCTACTTCTCTGTCCCCAAAAGCAGAATAAAGGGTATCAATGGCATATGCCTGCTGATCTTGGAGGCTTAGTTCTGCCTGATGCATTTCATTTTCATTTTCCCATCCCATTAGGTATGCTGGAGTTGTTTGTAATGCGTTGGCAAATAAGACAATTTTATTTTGCGGAAGTCCCCTTCCGTCTGATTCTATTTTATTGACGGATGATCTGGACTTGTATCCTACTTTTTTTCGCCAGCTCATCTTGAGACATATTTAATTCTTCTCGTTTTAATTTTATTCGTTCGCCTATTTCCATTTTATTCGCCTCCTCTATTATGAATCATAACACAGTGTAGAAAAAAATTCAACAATAATCAAAAAATATTGTTGACAAAATGAGAACAATGCGCTAATATTTCTTGTATAGACAAAACGTCAACAAAACAGGAGGTGAAGAATAATTGACTGATACAAAGGAACTCGATAGGGTTATTCAGGAATCTGGGCTTATGAAGAGTTATATTGCTGGCAAACTTGGAATTTCACTCTATTCTTTTCAGATGAAAAGAGAGAATAAACGGCAGTTTACAGCAGAACAAATTAAAATTCTTTGTGAAGTACTGAATATCAAGTCTCTTAGGGAAAAGGAAAAAATTTTTTTTGCCAACAATGTAGACGATATGCCAACATAATGGAGGTGAGAATGTGGGCGAAATTGTGCGGAAATACATAGATAGCCGAGAAGTAGCGGAGATGATGGAGGTAGAACACAAAGAAATACTCAGAAAGCTTGAAGGTACTAAATATGCTGATGGGAGGGTAAAACAAGTCGGAATAATCCCGGTTTTAACTAAGGGGAATTTTCCCCTTAGTGAATATTTCCTTTTATCTTCATATAAAGACGCAAGTGGAAAGGTACGCAAGGAAGGAGCAAGAGGGATTATGATCGAAGAAAGATTATCAGTAAAAGATCAGTGCGAACTTATGAGCCACATTGAGAGAAAGGCCCATGAAATGGGAAACACAGAAGAAATTTATAAAGACATTTATCAGATGGTCATGAGAGAAGCTGGGGCATATAACATGGAGTACGTAAGTCACAAGTACTTATACGCCATGCATGAAGCAGTCGATGGCTACGAACTGCCAAGTTATTTGGAGAGCAAAATGAAAGAGGAATGAACAAATGAAGCCAAAAACGATAGCGCAAATGGCAATTCTGAACTGGATTGAATCACGTTTCGGAATGTGCGATATGGATATCAAATTTACAGACAAGAGAGAAGCTTTTTTAACCGACTGTAACGGGGACACAATGACAATCAAATATGACAACGACACCAAAGAGGTGTACGCAATTTAAAATGTCCCGGCAGGAGTTATGGGCCTCTTGCCAGGACGCGGAAACAGTAACATACACTTACCATTTCCAGGAAAAGTATACCATATCTTCCTGGTTTTGGCAAATACAAAACATAAGGAGGATATTTTTTATGCAGGAAAATGAGAAAAAACCATGGGAACAGGTAGAAAAGCATCTTGCAAGCGAGATCATTACTGGCAGAGAGCGATTATCAAAGGCAAAGGATTTTTTCATTATCTGCTTGACGGTGGCGGTAATTGCTACGGGGCTGGGAATGGCAGTTATCAACTACATGAATGACCGGGACTGGCGGGAGTTGTTTGCGTCCTATGATTATGTAAGCCAAGATGGTGAAGGATACAACTATTACAACTCCGATATTGGAGGTGATGTAAATAATGGGACAGAGGATCCGGAGACAGAAGAATAGAAAGAAAGTAAGAGGGACGAAGCGGAGGAGAAGATAGGAATGGAAGATTTAAAGTATGAGCCGATCGGAAAAGTGAAGATGACAACGGAAAAGTATTGGCGCATGAGGGCAAAAGCGTCAGAACGGGCGTCAAAAGTGATGGCGATTGCCATGTTTGTGCTGGGAGCGGTATGCGGCGGATTCACCGGAATTTACGGTTAATGGAGGAAAAAATGGAAATTTCAAATAACAATGTATGCGTGGTAGGCAAACTTGCCTCAGGCTTTAAGTTTGATCACGAGGTATACGGGGAAGGATTTTACTCTGCATATATCGAGGTCGAGCGGATAAGCAAAGAAAAGGACATTTTGCCAGTGATGGTATCGGAAAGACTGTTAGACATGTCAAAAGATTATTGTGGAAAACGTGCTGCAATAAAAGGGCAGTTTCGGTCGTTCAACCAGTATGGAGATTCCGGGAAGAGAAAACTGGTCTTGAATATATTTGCACTGGAAATCGAAGTGCTTGGCGATTCTGATGAAAGGGAAGATGAAAACGAGATTTGTTTGGATGGATATATCTGCAAACCACCAGTGTACCGCGAAACGTCGCTTGGTCGAGAAATCTCAGATCTTCTCATTGCAGTAAACCGCTCTTATGGTAAGTCGGATTACATACCGTGTATCTGTTGGGGAAGGAATGCAAGATTTGCAAATGGGATGGAAGTCGGAACAAAGCTGAAGGCACAGGGAAGAATACAGAGCAGAGAGTATGTGAAAAGGCTGTCAGAAACAGAGAGCGAGACGAGGACGGCGTTTGAGGTTTTGATTGCAAGATTGGAGGTTATAGAGAGTGAGTAACGCAAAACTTAAATCCATATCCGCACAGAACTATCGTTGTTTCCACGGCGAGAAAGAGTTTCATGCAGAATTTGGAGAAACAACACGGGTTTCCGGTAGGAATGGTTCGGGAAAATCTACAGTAATGAATATTTTTCTGGAAACGCTCACTGGGAAGAACGCAGACGGCACACAGCCGGATAATGTACGCCCGGTAGTAGATGGAAAAGAATTAGAGGGCGTGGATGTAATCAGAAGCATTGTTATAAATGTCAATGGAACGGATAGGGAAATCTGCAAAATTACAAAGCAGAAAAAAGCAGGGAAGACAGCGACTGGAGATCCTAAATATATAGCGGGAAGTAATGAAAACAATTATACGCTTGATGGGATTTCGACTCCTCAGAAACGTCTTGAGGAATTTATTGAAGAAAATATTTGCAAACCCAAGTTTCTCATTTACTGTTGCAATGCAAACGCTTTCTTTTCAATAAATTCCACCACTGACCGGCGGGCGTTTTTGGAGGACGTAGTAGGATTTGACCTACAAGCATACATAAAATCTCTCGGTGTTGAATTCACAGAGGTTGAAACAATCACAAAAGGCCATCCGATTGAACAGGTGCAGAAAACCCTCAATAAGCAGTTGACCGACCAGAAGAAAGCCACAACAAAAGCAGAGACGGAATGGAAGTATGAGAAGTCGAAGGCTGTTGACTCCGGCGAGGACGATGTGACACGCCTTACAGAGCAGAAAGTCAGTTATGAAAACCAGATTTCCATTCTGGATGAACAGGAGAAGTCGCTGGACGATTTAATGGCTGCCTACGACCAGAAATCAAAGTATATTCTGGATTTGAAGTTTGAACAGTCCGAGGTTGTGCGAAAGGCGAATGAGGGGCTTGTCCAGCAGAGAAAAACGCTTGATTGCGAGATTTTTTCTCTAAATCAGGATATGAAATCTGCGGAAAACGGTTTGAGAATGGCTGAGATGGATTTAAGACACGCCAAGATGGGCGTTGAGCGGCATACGGCAGAGGTTAAGAAAGCGCAGGAAGATTGGAAAACCTATTCAGAGCGTGAGTATCCAGAGGAAAATCTTGAAAGAATTAAGGCTGAGCAGTTTGATAAAAATTCTCTTATTTGCCCGACTTGTGGACAGGATTTACCAGTGGAACAGGCAGAGAAAATCCGTTCGGAGTTTGAGCAGAAGAAAGCGAAAAGGATTGCAGATGAAGAGAGCATTAAGACGTCATTTTATGAAGCAAAGGATAAAAAGTTGACCGAAATCACCGAGTCCGGCAACAAAGCTGCCGCAGACCTTAAAGAAGCGAAGAAAGCGCAGGCAGAAGCGGAACGTAAAGTCACTGAATTGAAGCAGAAGATTACTTCGCTTGCTATGGAAATCCAGAAGAAACAGGCAGAACTTTCCAGCCTGCCGGAGTCGGTTGACCTGTCCGACAATACGGAATACCAGAAGATTACCGCAGAGATTGAACAGGCAGAAACCGCACTCCGTGAGATGAACAACGGCTCTGGACAGCGCGGGGAGATTACAGACAAGCGTAACGGCTTTATCCGTGAGTGTGCCAAGATTGATGCGGAAATCAACAACATTCAGCGGAAGAAACAGGCGCATGAGGAAGAAGTCGAGAAACTGTATCAGGCGTTCCGGGACAGTTCGCAGAAAGAAGCGGATATTCAGCGGAAGAAAGATATTCTGAAGAACTTCTCCATCAAGAAGAATGAGCGGATCGCAGAAATGATAAATCCATACTTTGAGGAATTTCAGTTTAATTTTTTATCATACACGCAGAATAATGACCCGGTTGAAGTTTGCGAAATGCTGAGAAAAGGCGTTGAATACAGGAATTTGAACTATTCCGACCAGTTGATTTGCAAGGTTGATTTGCTTTGCGGTTTCCAGAAAATTCAAGGAGTATCGTTACCGATTTTTATTGATAATGCAGAGTCAATCAACGTTAGCAGACGCCCGGTTACAAACAGGCAGATGGTATTTCTGGAAGTAACAGACGGGAATTTAGCAGTAGAAACTTTGAATTAAGTAATATTCCGGGTGTTTGACTGGCAACGGTAAAGTTGTCAAAGCAGAATAGAGCAGCAAAGAATACAGAAAAGCAATTTAGCGCAGAACATTTAAAAATACAATAATGACATATTTTACCGTTGCGATTCAAGCACCCGGATAAATGGAGGATATATGAACATCAAAGCAGAATGGAGAGTAGAACTTTACAAGGCAGACGCAGACAAATGCGCCAATGAAATTATGAGTCTGGGAGAAGATGTTTCTCCGGCACAGATTGTTGAATATGCAAAAAATCCAGATACGGAATTGAACAAGTGCTTTACATGGAATGACGCAGAAGCCGCCAACAAATACCGTATTTATGAAGCAAGACAGGTTGTTTGTAATCTGATTATTCGTAAAGAAAACGGTGATAAGCAGGAACCAACGCCTATCAGATTGTTTCATAAAATCGAAAACGGACACTATAAGCCGCTTACGTTGATTGTTCAGAATGAGGATGAGTATGAATCGCTTTTGAGGCAGTGCAGAGATGCGTTGCAGTCCTTAAAACGCAAGTATTCCAGTTTAAGCGAATATCAAGAAATTTGGGATTTGATTAACTGATATAAAACCGCTCCGCATAAGCGTCTGCATTAGTCGGGCGAAGAAACAAAAACAAACAAAAAGTTAGTAAACCAAAGGACAGAAAAACAAACCACGATTAGTGTGGGCGCCTATGCGGAGCGGAAATCGGGTGTTTTTCTGGCGGTATTAGCCGAGAAAAGAATACAAAATAATAGGATAACAAAATATAAGAAACCAAAAAACTAAAACGGTTAGTATCGTCAGAAAAGCAGGAGAACATCAACAATTTAGCCAACAGGATAACCTGTAGCAAAATATAGAAAAGCAAACGACAGTAAACTAAAGCGAATGACACTACGGATTGTCTTGTTGGTTAAGCGGTTGAGTCATGCCGAGAGTCAGGCGTTTTGCCAGAATAGAGAAGAAAACAAAACGAAACCAAATTAAAAAACAGGAAACTAAAACACACTAAACTGTTTTGCCAGAACGTCTGACTGTCCGCAAGGACAAACTGTAGTGTGCGGCTAAAGGCTGAGAGAACTGAGGTATCCACAATTTACCTAGTCCTCTCAAGCCGATAGCAAATAACTTGTGCAGAGAATCAGGGGATTTACCCTTGAGGATAGAAAACCAAATAAAAGCAAAGCGAAATAAATAAAAGCAAAAGATAATTAACTGATAATTCCCAAGCGTAGATTCTCTGACTGTCTGCATAAGTGGCTTGCGTGAAGATATAGGTGTTTTACCTAAAACATAAAAGTGAACCGCAAAAAAGGAAATTATAGAAAAAGAAACGAAAGGTAAAACATCTATATGTTTGCGCAAACAGTAACCATAAAAATATTTAAAAAGAGAGGAAATGAACGATGTCAAAATCAAAAGCAATCAGTCTGGAACCGCTTGAGGAAAATGTAGTCAAGGTGGAGTTGGAAGGAGATACAGATTTAATTTTGCACCCAAGATCACGCTATTATCTCCAGTCTGAAATCTGGAAACAGACGCACGATAAGGGCGAAGACCTTCCAAACATTTTTAAACAGGGAAAGAACAAATGGGAAGGGTTAATTACTTCGATTCACTGGATGAAACCTATCCAGTTTCATGATGAGGATATTCAGCTTTACAGTGAAGAAGAGTGGAAAGATTACATGGAAAACAACCGTCCGGGAATTTTAACAATGGCATTTGCAAAGAGTTTTAAAGAGTCTTTTATCACGTTTTTCAAGGACTCAACAGGAAAAGCCGGAACAGACTTCACAAGGGGTGTGAACATTGCAGAAACCATTGTTCCCATTGAATTTTCTTCCGTTCGCATTGAAGAAGCGATTGTTCCGACAAAAGGAATTGGCGGTTCAACAGTATATTGCGGATGCAATGTATTCAGCGGATGGAAAACAGAGATAACAGTGTCTTGTCCGAAGGTTGTGTTACCGCTCAATACACTGGTTCAGATTATCAGCACAACCGGGAAATACATAGGTATCGGAACACAGAGGGTGAATGGATACGGGAGGTATCATATCGAGTCCGCAACAGTGATTAACGGCTAAAAAGCGAGTATCGGCGGTATACAAGACCGAAATGTCGGTCAATTCATAACAGAAACGGAAAGAAACAATAATTATATTCAATAAAACATCAATATAGAAAAGAAATGAATGTTTCTGTGTTGTATGCCGCTGATTATATAAAAGAAAGAGAGGATTTTAATATGTCAGAGAATAACACACAAGTGACAGTAAAAGGAAGCACAGAAGTATCACAGAAAGCATCATTCAGCACCGTATTAACAGCAAAGTTGGACAGTGTATCTGAGGCGCTGCCTAAAGACTTTAATAAGGCAAGATTTGTCCAGAATGCGCTTGCACTTATCAACGACAATCCGGCATTACAGAAATACAGTCAGGCACAGCTTATGGGCGGGCTTTTAAAGGGGGCTTACCTCGGCCTTGACTTTTATAGTAAGGAATGTTACCTCATTCCATACGGAAATCAGTTAAATTATCAGACTGATTATCGTGGAGCAAAGAAGCTGGCAAAGAAGTATTCTATCCGACCGATCAAGGATATTTACGCCAAACTTATCCGTGAGGGAGATGAGTTTGAGGAACTGATTATCAACGGTGAACCTACATTTAATTTCAAGCCGAAATTCTTGAATGACGGAAAAATCCTCGGAGCGTTTGCGGTTGTTCTTTATAAGGATGGCGGTCTGGCGTATGATGTCATGCCTTTATCTGATTTGGAGAATACAAGAAAGCACAGTAAGGCAAGCAATTCCCCGGCGTGGAAAGACTTCACAGGAGAAATGTATAAGAAAACTGTTCTCCATAGACTTTGCAAGCAGATTGAGATTGACTTTGAGAATCCGACACAGAGAGACGCTTTCATGGCCGGAATGGAAATTGAAACGGATGTAGAGACACAGGTTCAGCAGGAGATTGAAGCAGAAGCGAACAAAACCGAATTTGTTATTGACGAGCCTGCGGAAGTTATCGAGGAAAAACCCGCTCCGAAAACCGTGGCTGATGTGACCGCAGGAGCGAAAGAGAAAGAGGCGGTAAAAACGGATAAGAAACAGGAGTACCCGCCGTTTATGAAGGGATTAGAGGACATGTAAATGCTGATAGTTAAAACCACTTTTGTTTTGAGGTGAGACGATGGAATTTATGTTTATACATTACAATGTTTTATTTGTAATCTCATTGATTTGCGCCATATATTTTCTGTACCAGAATATACGGTATAAGGGTTCAGCATATCCTATTTGGATATCAATAGCCTTTATGAATATATTTAATCTTTATTTGAAATTTTATATGTAACATCCCTGGCGGCTGAAAGTTTTGCCAGTAAGTGAACAATGATATGGTTCTGCCGGGATTGAAAGGAAATGATATGGAGATTTTAGCGATTGTTTTATTTGCGTGTTTAATTATCTCATTTGTGCTATGGGGATATTTTGCTATACAGACACTACGACAGAAACAGCCAATATGGAAAATGTTGGTTTCTCTGGTAGCAGTTCAAATATTAAATTTGGGGATTCAATTAGTGAGGGTATTTTCATGAAAACAATAAAAGAAATCAAAGAAAATCCAAAACTGGAAATTCTTCAGGCAGGCATTGACGGCATATCCGGCATACTCCACATGGCCGGACTACGGCACTGTACCGTTGTGGCAAGTTGGGGCGGTGGATGGGAGCACGTTTCGGTTTGTCCGTCCAACAGGCTTCCAGACTGGACAGAGATGTGTGCAATCAAAGATATGTTCTGGAATGATGATGAGGTGGTTATGCAGCTCCATCCAAAGAAGAGCACCTATGTAAATATTATGCCGAACTGCTTGCATTTGTGGAAACCGATAGGACAGGAAATTCCGGTGCCGCCGACTTTGTATGTGTGAGGTAATAGCATGACAAGAGTATTTTTCAGAGCAACACAACACGATACAAGAACAGACAAAATCATGAAAGCTGCGGCGAAAGTTGAAAATGTTGGATTTGCAGTAACTATTTCTTTTAATACAGAGCAGAAAGTAACACCGGAATATTTAGAGAAAATGGCAAAAGAGATTGAAGAGTTACCACCTGTAAATTTTAGATATTTCAAGAATGTGAGACCTATAAGGAGTGAGAATTTTGCATGAGCGAAGAATTGATTTGCCCTCATTGTGGAGCGGCACAGGAAACACATGAACCAGACCAGATCAGCGCAAATATGTGTTGGACACAGTGTGAAAAATGCGGAAAAGATTTTTGGTATTCGGTCAGTGTGACAAGGGATTATGACAGTTGGGAGGAAACAGAGGAATGAGCGAAATACCGGAAGCAAAATCTCTCCGTTGGCTTTGCAATCAGTTTCCTATTACAATTCCTCCGCAGGACAATGGAGATAAGATTTGCAATGCTATTCATGTGTATTGTGAAGCCGGAGCGAAGAAGATAGAAGAATTACAGGCAGAGATTGAACGCTTAAAAGTGTTTGAAGAATACTGTGAAAATATGAAAGGATTAAAACCATGAGTTATGACATTTATTTGAGAGACAGGGTAACGAAAGAAACGGTGCATTTTGATACACCACACCAGATGGCAGGAGGTACATACGCAGTTGGCGGAACAACCGAGGCGTGGCTGAACATTACATATAATTATGCACAGTGGTATTACAAAGACGGCGTATTCCCGGATAGAGGTGAAGCAGGCAAAGATTTCTACGATAGATTAACAGGTATCCGTTCTATATATGGATTGTCTGGAGCAGAGAGTATTCCTATTCTTGAACATGCCATTAAAACGTTGGAAAGCATGACAGAGGATTTGAGCGAGGAAGAAATTCAGGAATATAAGGACAGAGGAGCAGGCGGCTACTGGACACCAACACGAGCAAATGCAGTCAGACCGCTTTATCAGCTTTTGGCAATGGCAAAAATGCGCCCAGATGCAGTATGGGATGGAGATTGAACCAATGAACCGTTGCCGAAGATGGAGAGGATGGAAGAATGACAAAGAAAGAAGCGTTAGAACTTGAAATAAAATGCGACAATCTGCTTTCAGAATCTACAGGCTATACTTGTACTGTGTCGCAGGCATTGGGTGGAAATTTGAGAATACAGTTTGGCGAGAATAACATCACAATCAGCAAGTATGACTTAGACACGCCGGAGTGGGTGCATTATATTGGGGATTATGGCGAACTGCAATCCTTTATCAGTTCGGTTCGTGTTGCTATTCGGAAAAACAAAGAACTGTTTAAAAAGCTCATGTGGAGTTATGCGAATGTGAGGGAGTTGGAAGAATGATCGGCACAATCGAACAGATGATAAAGGACATGGAGCATGGAGTTTATGATTTTAGGGAGAAGGTGGTTTTATAACAGCAGTAATGGATTTAACTGGTCAAAGATATGGAAGATTGACTGTGGTAGAGCAAGCGAAAACACATGTTACTCCCGGAGGCAGGAATGTATATATGTGGAGATGTGTTTGTGATTGCGGGCAAGAATCAATTGTTTCGACTTCTGCATTGCGAAGCGGAGATACAAAAAGCTGTGGATGTCTGCAAAGAGAGCGCGCACATGAAGCGTCATTCATTGATATATCCGGGAACAGATATGGAAGATTGGTCGCAATAAATCCAATTAGGAAAAATAATGGAATTTATTGGGTGTGCAAATGCGACTGCGGAAATACAACAGAAGTATTACCGCAGCACCTAAATAGAGGGCTGATACGTTCTTGCGGATGTTTAAGAAAAGATGTTTTATCTAAGAAAAATAAGAAACACGGAATGAGCAAAACAAGAATTTATAAAGAATGGAAAGGAATTAAAGAGAGATGCCTAAATAAAAATAATCATGCCTATAAAAATTATGGCGGACGAGGAATAACAATTTGCGATGAATGGCTTGGGGAGAATGGATTTGAATATTTTTGTGATTGGGCAATGCAAAACGGATACCAAGACAATCTTACAATAGAAAGAAAAGATGTTAACGGAAACTACTGCCCGGAAAATTGTTGCTGGATACCGATTGGTGATCAGGCATTAAACACAAGGGCGAATGTTTATCTTGAATATAATGGGGAATCAAAGCCAATAGCGCAATGGGCAAAAGAATATGGAATAAATTATCAAGTATTCCATAATAGAGTGAGAAATCTTGGATGGAGCATGGAAAGAGCATTGCACGAACCTGTTCGCACATATTAAAACAGCAGGAGTTCCACGCAAAATATCGTGTGGTGGATATGAGAAAAGAAATTTGGGAGGAATAAACATGGAAATCTTAAGAAACATCAAAGTTCCGACTGGGAATATTATCATTTTTCCTGGGGATAAAGGAAAACTCGAATGCTTGTCTATTGGAGATTATGGGAAGGAGGCAAATTTAAAAGCAGACTTTATGGGCCTGACAAGGGAAATTGAGCATGTAAAACATCAGAAAATGTTGCCACTCACCGAGAAATGGGTTATCACAATCAGCACACAATACGGTTGCTCAATGGGATGTAAGTTCTGTGATGTCCCAAAAGTTGGAAAAGGGATAAATGCTACATACGATGATTTGAAAAATCAAATTATCACAGGGCTGTCACTTCATCCAGAAATTACAACCACAAAACGCCTTAATGTTCATTACGCCAGAATGGGTGAGCCAACATGGAATAATGCAGTTCTTGATTTTACAAGAAATATGAGAAAAGAACTTTATCCATATATCGGCGATAGCCTTATTCATCCAGTTGTGTCAACTATGTTGCCAAAAACAAACAAAATGCTGAAAGAGTATCTGGAAAACTGGATGGAGATTAAAAACAATATTTTTAATGGGGATGCAGGATTGCAGTTTTCAATCAACTCTACCTCTGATGAGGAAAGAGACAATATGTTCAGCGGTTCTTCATTAAGTCTTGAGGAAATATCAGAAATTGGAAGAATGCTTGAAATGCCAAAGGGCAGAAAAATCACTCTGAATTTTGCGGTAGCTGGTTATGAAGTAAATGCTGAAAAATTGAGAGATTTGTTTTCGCCAGATAAGTTCGTAGTAAAACTCACACCTATGCACAAAACTCATACAGCGCTGGAGAATGGGATTAAAACGGACGGAGATTACACGACAATGTACCCATACCAGCATATTGAGGAAGATTTAAAGAAGGTTGGATTTGATGTATTGGTGTTTATTGCAAGCGAATATGAGGACTTGGGACGTATTACCTGTGGTAATGCAATTTTGAGCGGCACTTTACCGGATTGTCCGTATGAGGAGGAATAAATGAACGCAGTTAAATCAGAAGTAGAAAACTTAGTCCAGAAAGAACTGGAATCTGCAAGCCAGAAATTCCCCGTATTCCATTCAGACTACGAGGGAGCTGCGGTGATTTTTAGTGAAATAGATAATGCTAAACTGCAAATGGTGAGGGCAAGGGAACGGTTTGAGAATGTATGGAGTTTTGTAAAACACGAATCATACAGTGAGGAGCTTACTCTGGATTTAAAGCATTGCGCCGTTGAACTTGCTTGTTCTGCCATCCAAGTTGCAGCTATGGCGCAGAAGTTCATAGATGGTCAGAAAGAGAGGGATAGGAGTGAGGGTAATTAGTCAAAAAGGAATGCCAGTTATGACCGATATTCCATATGAAAAAGTGGTGATTTCTCAGTCGATGATAGAGCCGAATAAAATTGTTGCATGGGATTTTTTTGGCGGCGAAGACACCATCATCTTGATGGCAGAATATTCCACGCCAGAGAAAGCTGAAAAAGCAATGCAGATGCTTCACGAAGCGTACACCGGAGCGCCGTTCATCATGAAGAATGTGGAAGTTCCAGTGGGTTTTGCGGATCAGTTAAAGAATATGAGAAGCGGATTTATTACGGTTGTGGATCACGGTGATAACGTGAGAATTGAGCCGATGAACATTGTGCTTCGGTTTCCAAGTGAGGACGATATATGACAGATTACAAACCGCTTACACCAAAATTTAGAAGCGAAATTCTGGACAGTATCAATTCACAGGTCAATGAGTTAAATACCTGTCAGACAAATGCTTTTGTATCGATACAGATGGTTGGATTGAACGCATTGAAAAATTTATTCAAGGCATTGCCAGACGGGTATCCTATACCGATTGAAAGGAGTGATAAGTAATGGCAACCAGAAACATTTTACATATCAGCAAATTACAGGAGTTTGAGGACTTTTTAGAGACAAAGGGCTACATGATTGTAGCGACAAGTAAGAACCCATATGAAGTTCTTCGGGCGCAGAAAGACGGAGATACCGTCGTTGTATACAAGAAGAAAGATGCCAATGAACATCTGTCCATGATGGACAAGGACTATCATCTGGCGCGGGAGTTTATAAAAATCCAGAAGAAACAGAGTAACGGCGATCGGATTCGTGGCATGGGGGATGAAGAACTGGCGAAGTTTCTCGTAGATTTTAACGAATGTGAGGTATGCGGTCAGTTTGATAAAAAATCTGGAAAGTGTAATGAACTCAGTAAATTCATTTGCACAAAAGGATACAAGGAATTGGTTGCATATGAATGGCTCAAACAGCCGGTGGAGGATTGAGATGAGTAAAACTATAAAATGTGATGTTTGTGGAAAAATATTTGACTATGGTTTTTTGATTGACGTGAGTTTGCAGGGTGGACAGAGTTTTACCAATATTGCGGATGATAGGTTTGAATTAGGAAAGAAAGACATCTGCAAGGATTGTTATTACGGTGTTAAAAAAATGCTGACTTGCTGTTGTGTTCCTCCTGAAAACAAAGAATGATTTCAGAAATGTAAGAAAGGCAGGTGATGATATGCTTTTGAAGTGCGCCGGAACAGGATCGAAAGGAAATTCATATACTTTGGTTTCGGACAGTGGCGAAATCCTGCTGATAGAGTGCGGAGTGAAGTGGTCGGAAACTATGAAGATGATAGATTACCAGACTTCAAGGGTAGCTGGATGTATCTGTTCCCATGCCCATTCAGATCACCTGCGGTCATATAAGGATTGCTTGCACTATGGTATCCCCATTTACACCAATGACGAAACCGCAGAGCATTTTGAAATTATCAGCGGCGAAAAGATGATCGGCTTACCAGAGCGAATACCGAAAAGGATAGGCTCATGGACGGTTATACCATTTTATCTTCCGCATACTACCAGAGATAAGGAAACAGGAGCATTGATACCATGCCCAAACTTCGGGTATCTGGTAAAGAATGGTGATGAAACACTTCTGTATGCCACCGATTTTGAGTACATACCGTACACGTTTAAGAACCAAAGAATCAACTATATGTTGCTGGAATGCAACCATATGGATGATTTAATGGACAGCGGTTCCGCAAATTATGTCCATGCACTTAAGGGACATTCAAGCGTCTCCACCGTTCGAGACATAATTTTATCAAACAAAACATCAGATTTAAGGAACGTGATTCTATGCCACCTGTCAAGCGAAAATGCAGACCCAGACCGCATGAAATCAGAAATGCAGCAAGTTGCCGGGAAGTGGGTTCGGGTGGAAGTTGCGAAGAAGGGAAGCGTTATTGAATTATCAAAGTATCCGTTTTGAAGGGAGAAAAATATGATTTACAAACAATATACGCACATGAAATGTAAGTGCGGCGGCATTATTGGAATGAAGGATACAAAGAATTTTTCGTGTGATAAATGCGGTGAAATATATTATATCGGTCATAAAGGAAATGAATATGATGAATTGATGATAAACGATAAGACAGGGTGGGTTTTTCCGATGATTAAAAAGAAATGAGTAAATATCCGTGGGGTGAAGTATGAAGTATAAATACGAAAAATGTGAGATTTGCGATTTTAACAATAGGCGGTCTACTATATTCCCTTGTAGTGAATGTAAAGAAGCTGAACAAGTTCCAGTGACTTGTTTTGATTGCAGATACTATCAATGCAGTGGAAGAAAAAGTATAAGACCGTGTGAGAAATTTGAATGGGATTAAGAGGTGAGCTTATGAAAGTCTGGATCACAAAATATGCACTGACCGATGGGATTATCGAAGCAGACGCTGAACCATGTGGTTTAGATGTGATTTCTGCCAGTTGGGACAATGGGGAACGGTGCAACAATTTCAAAGGAGAAGAATGGTGGTGTAGCAAGAAAATCGCTATTGAAGTGGCAGAAGAAATGCGCCAGAAGAAAATCGAGAGTCTGAAAAAGCAGATTAAGAAGTTGGAGGGAATGAGGTTTGAGTAAAATCGTATGAAAGCCAGAATTGTAAAAGACGGGAATTTTTGGATAGGCGAAGTACACGGAGTTTGGAGCATGTTCGGCATTTATGAAAGAGAAGGATGGGGAACTGTAACGCCAAAATGTTTTACAAAAGCAGGAGCGAAACTAGAGCTTATGAGGTGGAAAAGAGAGCATGTTCCGGACGAATTTGAATTATGAGGTGTTATGATGGAATATTTCAAGAAATGCCCGGAATGCGGAAGATATATGGTTTCAGAAATTGTATCATCCGGTCATGTCCGATGGACATGTATTTGCGGGAACGTTTTGCATACAGGATATGCAGATATTGCATACGCCAATAAAACAACTTATACGGGAGGGAAAGCGAGTGACAGAACGGTTGAGTGACAAGAACCCATGCACTAACTGCAAAGTAGATAGGCAGATAGGAAACCCGAACAGATGGGAATGCGAGTGCAGTAGATGCAATAAGCCTAATGATTGGAAGAACGATTGTATAAAGAAACTAGCAGAATACGAAACCGCCGAGGAAGAGGGAAGATTGGTGGTTCTGCCGTGCAAGGTGGGAGATACGGTTTATGTTATTGAAGATAGCCATATTGAAGTGTTTGAGGTAAACAAAATCGAATTAAATCACAAGGTGTTCGGGAACGCTACATATTATCTCGAAAAGCCATCAAGACGAGGTTGTCTTTACAAATATTATGACAGCGAGTTCGGCGATAAATGGTTTGTTGATAGAGAAGAAGCCGAGAAAGCATTGGAGGAGATGGAGAAAGATGAATGAATTTTGCATTGAGTGGATTAAGGGAAATGATTATGCCGGAGTTACCGTTCCATCTGGAACTGCGTTGAAAAGCAAACTGATGCGATATGCACAGGAAAGGCCGGGTGAAGTAAAGGTAATTGCGGTAAATAAAGATGGATCAGCATTTTTCCATATTCCGATTAGCTACGTGAAGATCAGTCCGCCGAGGAAGGTTTCAGAAGAACAGCGGGAAGCAGCTGGAGAGCGGTTAAGAAAAATGTGGGAAGAAAAAAGAGAAATGGAGGCAGATCAGTGAGCAATACAATTTTGTACGGACGAGTAGTCCGGGATATTGAGGTCAGATACACAAATCAGAATATGGCAGTGGCGAGATTCAGCGTTGCAGTCAACCGCAGATACCAGAAGGATGATAAGAAGGCGGACTTCTTCAATATTGTTAGCTTTGGAAAGAAAGCCGAAACGCTTTCACAGTATTTCCGGCAGGGGAGCCGGATTGTGGTTTACTGTCATCCGCAACAGGAGCAGTATACAAAACAGGACGGAACAAAGGTTGATACAGTAGTCTTTATTCTGGATGAATTTGATTTTGTTGACACCAGAGCAGAAGGCGGTATCACGGCGAATCAGAATCCGAATCCTGCTCCAGAACCGATACCGCAAGGCGAAGATTGGATGTCTGTCCCTGACAATTTGGATGACGAAAGCCTTCCATTCAATTAGAAAGAGAGGTAAGTGAAATGAACATAATTCTTGACAACGGAGCATTTAAACCTGAGTTTGCACACAAAACAGATGCAGGAGCAGACCTGAGAAGTCCGGTTGAAGCGGTCGTTCCGGCACACGGTTCAGTTGTGATTGATACCGGAGTACACGTAGAAATCCCAGAAGGATATGTTGGAATGCTGAAATCAAAATCCGGGTTGAACGTGAAACACAACATTATCGGAGAAGGTGTTATAGACGCGCTTTACACGGGAAGCATAAAAGTAAAGCTCTACAATCTCGGAGACACGGATTATCAGATTTTGCGTGGCGACAAAATCATCCAGATGGTCATTCTTCCATGCACACACTGCGAGTTCACACAGGTTGAAAAGTTCGCAGAAACAGAACGTGGAGACGGCGGTTTTGGAAGTACGGGGAGGTAAACTTTTTGGCTGTTGAATATATACATTATGGACATAAGAAGTTCCAAATAAATAGGTTTGTTCCTATAAGAAATGAAGAGTTACGAAACAAACCGTTCGGAGGGTTATGGGCGAGCAGAACGGATGCGAAATATGGATGGAAAGAATGGAATGAAGATGAACACTTCCGAGAGTGTGAAGAAGAAAATTCCTTTAAGTTTACTTTATCCACAAATGCAAATGTATTAGAAATCCATTCCCACAAAGATTTGAGCAAAGTTCCACAAGTAAAGAAATCAATATTCAACGGAACTTGCTTGCCAGATTTTGAAAAACTTCTTTCTGATGGATTTGATGCAATGGAACTTTTCCTTTCTGAAGATGATGAATTGTATTGGGATTTATACGGATGGGATTGTGACAGTATTTTGGTGATGAATCCGGATGTTGTGGAGGAAATATAGTATGGAACAGTGTTGCGGAACGTGCAAATTTCACCGCACAGACGATAACAGAGAGTGGGTATGCACGAATGATTTGAGTGAGTATTACGCACTGGAAACGGATTATTCGGATGGGTGCGTGGATTATGAGGGAAGAGAATGAATAAGCAGTTAAGCATATTTGATTATATGCAGTCTATACAGCCTAAAGAACCAAAAAACCATATTCTCTCCGTTGGAGATAAAATAGGGCGTGTCGTTCTGGGCGAGTGCGTTGTGGCAACGATTGAAAGGGTTGAAGGACTTCCAGATTATCCGTTCTATCGAACTGATAAGTGCTGTTATACATACGAAGAAGGACTGCGTGATATACAGGAATTGCGCCGTATTGCAGAAGAGAACCGAAAGAATTACAAAACGATTATTCCTCAAAACCTGTCAGAACGGTTGACTGTTGAATACGCACCGAGAGAATGCGATGGGCGTGTCTTGTGGGCGCAGATTGGCATTTTGGACAATATGCTTTTCTGGAAAGAAGATGTCACTTATCAATTTTTAGAGTTGTATGATAGTGAAAAGAAACTGATGAAAGAATATGAAAAGCACAAGAAAAATATGCTTGAGAGTTTCGGCAATAAAAGAAATTACCACATTGTTGAACAGGAACATCCTATGCGCCGCCTATATTGGTCTGAACATGGATTTTATGCGGATGCAGAGTATGTACAACATAATGGGTAGGCGATGAACATGATTGCGATATTTGAAAGTACGCCACGATTTGAAGATTACCAGAAAAGGAAGTGATACCAATTAGTAGACCAGAAGAAAAGTGGAAACCAATGAAAGTAAAATTTGAAGATATTGGATATGACCCATTCCACAATGTAAATGTATATGCCTGTATCTGCCCGGACTGTGGATTGCATATCTTTGAATTTACGGATGATGATGTGGATGATAAATGCGATAGTGACGATCCAGAAGTTATGTTCAGGAGCAGCATGGTTCATCATGGGTATATGGGATTGGACAACTTTTGTAACCGTTGTGGAAGAAAATTAGATTGGGGTGATTATCATAAGCAACACCAGAAAGAACATAGCAAGGGCGAAAACCGAAAGTATTGATTTGACAGGGGAAAAGTTCGGTAGATTGACCGTCCTGAAAAAAGCAGAACCAATTATTGATAAGAGAGGAACAAGAAATTCTGCATGGGAATGCCAGTGTGATTGTGGAAATATTAAAATTGTCAGGCAATCACAATTAGTTCATGGAAAGACAAAATCATGTGGATGCTTGCAAAAAGAGGCGGCGAGTTCTGCGAAAAGAACTCATGGATTATCTGGACAATGTGGGAGACTTTATCCTTTATGGAAAAGTATCAAATACAGATGTTATACAAAAAGTTCTAAGGACTATGAACGATATGGCGGACGTGGAATTGTTATGTGTGATGAGTGGAGAGATGATTTTAAATCTTTTTACGATTGGGCGATTAACAATGGCTATAAAGAAGAAAAAACAGACAAGGGATTAAATGTTTTAACAATAGATCGCATAGATGTCAATGGAAATTACGAACCAGGAAACTGCCGTTTTGTCACAAACGAAGTTCAAGCAAGAAACAAGAGGGATTCAATAAGAGATAATGAAAGGTTTAAAATTTGCCCGATTTGTGGCAAAAGATTTGAAATTTCCCAAAGAAATGGCTCAAAAACGTGTAGTCGTAAATGCGGAGCAGAGTTGAAGAAAATCAATCATCCAAATACTAAAGATTATATAAAAATATGTCCTATATGTGGAAAAGAATTTAACGCCAAAAGGGGCGGACATTATAATCAAGCGGTTTATTGTAGTAGAGAGTGCAAAAATTTATCCGAATCACCTATTTGGGAACTCAATGGGGAATCGCATAGAGTTGTAGAATGGGCTGAAATAACAGGGATAAATGCTCATTGCTTGCTTCACAGAAAGGATCTTGGATGGGATATAGAGAGAATATTGACTACACCAATAAGAGCAAAAAGAGGTGAAAAGAATTGATAATCCTTGAGGATACCAGAAACCAAGTAGGGAAACATGACAAGAAAAATGAGTATTTCCGGCAAAAAGGAATTGAAGTTCGAAGGACAAAACTCTATTGCGGTGATTATACGTTACCAACAGATCAGAGCGTCTGTATCGATACAAAAAAGGACATCCAAGAGTTGATTGGAGATATATGCGGAAAATCCCACGAACGGTTCAGAAACGAGCTTATACGGGCGCAGGAGAGCCATATAAAGTTAATTATATTAACGGAAGATGATGGAGGATACTGCGATAGAAAAAGAACTATTTACAACAAGCCTGTGACCTGCATTAAGGACTTGTTTAGTTGGAAGAATCCGCGATTATTTATCTTTCAGGGCGGAAAGCAGAAATATCCAAAAGCGACAAAAGGTCAGACGTTAGCCAAATGCCTCATAACCCTGCAAGAGAAATATGGATGCGAATTTTCCTTTACCACAAAAGAGAATAGTGGCGCAGAGATTTTAAGGCTATTAGGTGTCGCAGAGGGCGTTTGAGAAGTTTAAGGGATTGTTAAATGAGGGAAACTATGAATAAACAGAATTTAAAGGTATGTTGGCTATCGGCAGGAGTGTCCTCGTTTGTAGCGGGGTATTTGTCAAAGAATGTAGATAAGTATATTTATATTGATATTGAAAATCAACATCCAGACAGTATGAGATTTATTGAGGATTGTGAGAAAGCATTGGGGCAACCGGTTCAGATTTTGAAATCTCCATATGGAAATGTCGAAAATGTAATTAAACAGTTTAGATACATCAATGGAGCTTACGGGGCGAAATGTACGCAAATCCTTAAAAAGCGTGTCAGAAAAGAATGGGAATATGAGCATAGAGATTGTGACATCACATATGTTTGGGGATTCGACATCGAAGAAAAAAAACGGGCGGAACGGTTGAACGAATCTATGCCGGAGTTCAAACATGAATATCCGTTAATTGAAAGAATGCTTACAAAACAAGACGCTCATGCAATTTTGGAAAGATTAGGAGTTAAAAGACCTGTCATGTACGATATGGGTTATCAAAATAATAACTGTATAGGTTGCGTAAAAGGTGGAATGGGCTACTGGAACAAAATCAGAAAGGATTTTCCAAATGTATTTGATAGAATGGCAAAACTTGAAAGAGAAGTCGGGCATTCTTGTATTAGTGGGATTTACCTTGATGAACTTGCCCCGGACAGAGGAAATATGAGTGAAGAAATAATGCAGGATTGCGGAATCATGTGTTATTTAACTATCGGGGAAGTTTAAGGAATTGTTGGAGGAAGGTGCAGATAAATGATGGATTTCTATAATCAAAAGTACATAAAAGCAAGAAAATCTCATAAGTGCGAGTTCTGTGGAAAAGAAATTATTCCAGGAGAAACTTATTCCTATGAAAGCGGTAAATTTGACGGAGATTTCTTTGTGAGAAAATTGTGTGAGCCGTGTTTTACCATGCTAACTGACTTTATAGATTATACTGGCGAAGATGAGTTTCAATTGGACTGGATTCAGGAATGGCTACATGATGAATATTGCAAAGATGACTGCAAAGATAATTGCGAATATGGTTTCTCGAAAATACAGTGTTGCCCGATTGTTAGAGAGAAGTTTAAGGGATTGTTGGAGGAAGGAAAATGAAAATCCATTATCAGTGTAGTAACTGCGGCAAGCGTTTTCAGATAAGTCCTATTCCGGGCGCACCGGATGGAATGTATTTCAGCGGTTGTCGGGCGGTTGGAGACGCTTTTTACTGCGAGGATTGCGTAAAGACATGGGCTGAGCGCAACGGGGAAGAATTTGACAAACAGTACAAAGACCCGGAAGGGATGTTTGTGAGGTGGTGGAACAGGGAGGTAGATACGCAGTGCAAGGGAATGAAAATTGAAACGTATCGGGTTGTGAATGGAATGTATGTGGAGGAATAAGAATGACACCAGAAGAAGCGATTGAAATGCTAAGAGGAATGCAAAACAAAAAAGTAGATTATGCCGAAATGGTTTGTGCCCCTGCCTTTGCATATGGGTATGAATATGTATATCCAGAACCAGAAGATTATGCTATTGAAGAAGCAATTAAAGCACTCAAAGAAATCCAGCAGTACCGGGAAATCGGAACCGTGGAAGAGTGCCTGGAGGCAATGGAGAACGCATGGATGTGAATTTTGGAGGAACGAAAAATGGAAATAATACGTTGTGACATATGTAAAAGGGAGATTAGAACATGGCTCAGAGTTTCGTTTATACCAGATGCACTATACGATGAAATTAATGTATCACATTTGATACCACTGAAAAATAGTTTTGAATTGTGTTCAGATTGTGCAAATAGAATTCAAAATTTGATATTAAAAGGAAAGAGATGCGCGGAGGAAATGGAACAATGAGCGAGATTAAGTTGAAGCCGTGTCCATTCTGTGGGGGATGCGCTTGTGCAAGACACAATCATACGTGTTTAGATATTCAAATGTTCGATGACAGGGATGAATATTGGTGTGAGTGTCTAAATTGTGGGGCAAGGTCTAAGACGCTTGCCGTAATAAATGCTCGTTACAGAAAAACTTGTCATAGCGAACTGCAACAAATACGGCATAAAGCGATAGAAGAATGGAACCGCCGGGAAGGTGAACAGAATGATTAATATAAATTTGGAGGATTGGGAAGAATCAGATTTAAAAAATAGAATTGTTGAAAGAATTTCCAATACGATTATTAGTAAAGAATTTAAGCTATATGGAGATATTCCGGATGAGGGATGTTATACACCATATGATAAGTTCAAAAATTATGTTGCAAATTTGGTAGCTGATAGAATTTTTAAATATATGGTTGATAATCCAGAGATCAGAAAAAGGATTGATTGCGCTATAGACAAGGCAGAAAAATCTATTGTTGCGACAGAAATAAAGAACAGAAGGACAGGCGAACAGAATGAGTGATTTAATCAGCCGGAAAGAGGCGTTAGAACTAATAGACATTAGTTTTATTATTCCTATTTTGAAAATGAATTTAAGACCAGAGCATGAAGCGGTTCTTAAAATACGAGAAATCATAATGAATATGCCGACAGCATTTGACAAGGAAAAGGTGATTGAGGAATTAAGAGAAATGCAGAGCCATTCCAAATTGTGCAAAAATCAATGCGGCTTTACAAGCACAGAATATTTTGATTATATGGGTGCGGAAGTGGCATATGGAACAGCTATTGAGATTGTCGAGAAAGGTGGGACTGAATGAGAGAAATACTATTCAAAGCAAAGCGGAAAAATTGGCGTGAGCTACCGAAAGAGGAATGGTGGGTTGAGGGAAGTTACCATCATCAAACAGATTATTACGGAGAATCTTGCGACAAACATTATATCATTGATGGAACTGAAACTGATATGGAAGGGTATGGAGAACACTATGAAATTGATTCGGAAACCCTCTGCCAGTACACAGGAAAGACAGATGAACAAGGAACGAAGATTTTTGAAAGCGATATTATCGGTTTTATTGACCTCTATTCTACAGAAAGCGGATATTCAGAAAGTAGTTGTCTAGGAGAAGTAATTTGGAGCAAAGAAGAATGTTGCTTCCATGTAACCAACAGATTATCTGCTGAGTCGTGGGAAGTACTTGACGAGTGCAAAGTAGTTGGAAATGTATTTGACGATAAAGAGATATTGGAGGACTTTTAATGACCCGAACAAATTTCAACCAATTCATCTGCGGGCGGCAGAAAGGGAAGTTCGCCGGGGGTAAGAAGAAGAAGCGGAGGATTAAGTGTGGTAAATAGAAAGGCAAGAGTATATATCAGCGGAAAGATTACTGGAACAACGGATTTTATGGATCGGTTTGCAAAAGCGGAAGAAAAACTTAAGGCGGAAGGATATGCCGTCTTAAATCCAGCTCACGCAAATTCATATATGCCGGAAGATACTACATGGGATGAATATATGAAAGTATCGCTAACACTTCTGCAAATGGCAGACGCTATCTATATGCTTGACGGATGGGAGAATAGCAAAGGCGCAAGACAGGAATACAATATGGCGGTTAATCCACTGCATTTGAAGATTATGCATGAAAGTAGCGATGAAGAAGGAGTGTAATATATGAAGCATTGGACACAAAAAGAGTTGATTGAGAATGGCTATGAAATTGAAAATGCACAGATTACAAATGTATCTCTGAATATGGAGAATCATGGTTGCTTGTGCCTTGATTTAACTATGGCGGTTATGTGTTGGGAAAAGGCTATGTCGGTGCAGACGATAATTTTTTTAGTGGTTCTGAAAAGGGTTGCGAAGCAATTATGCGAATTATGGATACGGTTGGAGAATCAGAACTTTTAAATATGAAAGGCAAGTACATAAGGGTTGCTCACAAAGGATGGGGAGATACGGTAAAAATCATCGGGAATATCATAAAAGACAAATGGTTCGATTATGGAACATTTTTTGAAAAATAACACTTCTACTAAAGACAAAACCTCGTCATAGGTCAATTTAAATTACCAAAGATAAAGGGCGGTTCTACCTGAAATTTCCGAAAGAACAAAACTGAATATTGAGGTGGTGAAGCATGACAAAACAACAAATCGAAAAACGCTTTGATGTTACTTTGCGCCGTGCAATGAATCCGTATATGGGAGGGCGATATTATTGGTCTGCAATAGACAATAAGACTCACAAAGAAGTAGAGGCTGGGGAAACGCTTAATGATGTAGCAGAGGCGTTAAGAATATCAAGAGCAATGTAATGAAAAAGCATAAATACAAAATACGGGTATTTCAATGCCCGGACTGCGGAAACAAGATGTATGCGGCGAAATCAGCCGGACGGATGACCGCTCCGGGGCACATGAAATACCTATGGTGCGCACATTGCAAAGAAATTAAGAATATGACTCAGATCGAGTAGAAAGGAGCCGAACCTATGGCCATGGTAACGATATATCGGGTTCCTTTTAAAAATGAATTACGAGGAATTTTTAAGCAATAAAAGATTTGTTTTGGAAAGTAGCGGGTTTGATATTGATATATCAGAATTGAATCCAAAACTATTTCAGTATGAAAAGGATGTGGTGCGTTGGGCTTTAAAAAAAGGCAAAGCCTGTATATTCTCCGATTGTGGGACTGGGAAAACAGCTATGCAGCTTGAGTGGGCACATAAAGTCCACGAGCATACAAACGAAATGATTTTAATTCTTGCTCCGCTTGCAGTTGCCGAGCAAACAAAGCGAGAAGGGGAGAAGTTCGGAATTGATGTAAAAGTTTGTGAAGAGCAGAATGACTGTGTAAACGGAATAAATATCACAAATTACGAGAAACTTGATCGGTTCGTTGCGAACAAATTTGTCGGGATTGTATTGGACGAAAGCAGTATTTTGAAATCGTATTCTGGAAAAGTCAGAACATCCATTATTAACAATTTTCATGAAGTGCCGTATAAATTGGCTTGTACCGCAACACCAGCACCTAATGATTATATGGAATTGGGGAATCATTCTGAATTTTGCGGAGTTATGACAAGGGCAGAAATGTTATCTATGTTTTTTGTACATGATGGCGGACAAACTTCAAAATGGAGATTAAAAGGACATGCACAGGATGTTTTCTGGCAGTGGCTTGCGACATTTAGCGTGTTCATAGACAATCCAAAGAATATAGGATATGACATGGACGGATTTGATCTGCCGGAATTGAATGTAACAGAGATAGTTGTGGATGGCAATAATCCAATATCCGAGACATTGACTTTATCAGAGCGCAGACAGGCAAGAAAAGATAGTCTTGAATTACGTTGTGAAAAGGCAGCGGAACTTGTGAATAGTTCAGATAAACAATGGCTTGTTTGGTGTGATCTGAATGACGAATCAAGCCGATTACATGAACTAATAAATAAATCGGTTGAAGTGAAAGGATCAGATAAACCAGAACATAAAGGAAATGCCATGCTTTCTTTTTCTGATGGAAAGATAAAATCTTTGGTCACAAAACCCTCAATCGCCGGGTTCGGGATGAACTGGCAGAATTGTCACAACATGATTTTTACAGGATTGTCGGACAGCTACGAGCAGTTTTATCAAGCTGTCCGCAGATGCTGGAGATTTGGACAGGAACATCCAGTAAATGTCTATATCATTATATCCGCTCGCGAAGGTTGCGTAAAGGAAAATATTGAGCGAAAACAAGCGGATTTTCTGAAAATGCAAAAAGAAATGACGGAATTAACAAAAGAGATTACTAAGAAAGAGCTGAGAAGCACTTGCAGAATCAGTACGCCGTATGAGCCGAAACAGATTATGAGATTACCAGAGTGGGAGGAATTTGTAAGATGAACGTACTCGAACAGGTTGTAAAAAATAAGTATGCGATTTACAACGGAGATTCATGTGAAATTGTAAAAGAAATACCAAATGACAGCATTCACTACACTATATTTTCTCCGCCTTTTGCTTCACTTTATACATACAGCAATTCGGATAGAGATATGGGGAATTGCCGTGGGGATGATGAATTTTACAATCATTTCATATTTTTGGCTAAAGAATTATATCGCATTACTATGCCGGGGAGATTGCTGAGCTTTCACTGTATGGATTTGCCTTTAATGAAAGAGCGTGACGGAGTGATAGGGCTTAAAGATTTTCCGGCAATTATCCGACAGATTTTTGAAGATTGCGGATTCATTTACCACAGCAAAGTGACAATATGGAAAAATCCCGTGACGGAAATGCAGAGAACAAAAGCGCTTGGATTGCTTCACAAATAGATTCGAAAAGACAGTTCTATGTGCAGACAAGGCATACCAGACTATATTGTGACTATGAGAAAACTGGGCGAAAACCCGGAACGAGTAAGCCATACACCAGAAACATTTCCTGTGAATGTTTGGCAGAACTACGCAAGTCCTGTTTGGATGGATATTCGTCAGTCTGATACATTGCAGAAAAAATCGGCAAGAGAAGAAAAAGATGAACGACATATATGCCCTTTACAGCTTGAAGTAATACAACGGTGCATAGAGTTATGGACGAACCCGAATGACATTGTTTTTGACCCGTTTGGTGGGATTGGAAGCACTCCATATGTTGCATTAACTCTTGGACGCAGGGCGATATCGAGCGAATTAAAAGAGAGTTATTTCCAACAAATGAAAGGAAATGTAGAAGAAGCATTAAATCACGGCACTATGGATTGCCCAGTAGGGCAAATGAGTATAGAGGATTTTTTAGGGGAGAATTTTGCTATCGCCAATTAAGTATATTTGATATTTGAAGAAGGAGGAGCCGAGCTTTCCCGGGAATAAAAAGCGCTTTTGCTCCTTGTAATGATATGGATGAAAGATACAATCACTGTAAAGAAAATGGAATATGCGTAAGATGTAGGAAAGAAATGGCCGTTCCAGGAAGGGTTATGTGTGAAGAATGCGCAAAAAAAGACAATGAACGCACTAAAGAAAATAGAAAGGCTTTAATAAACATAGGAATTTGCCCAAGATGTGGAAAGAATAAGCTTTGGGGCGATGAAAAAATGTGCTTAGAGTGTAAAGAAAAAATGTATGAGTACAACAAAACACATAGAACAAAAAGCCATAAAAATTATAATAAAATTAGAAAAGACAATGGGATGTGTATTAAATGTGGGAAAAACGCTCCGGTCCCCGGGAAAACAAAATGCGCATTATGTGCCCAAAGAGAAAGAACTCGCGCAAGAGAATACCGCATGAGAAAAGGGATTGAAGTAGATAGATGGGAACGCCCAGCATATGGGAAATGCTATATTTGTGGTGCGGAAATTACGAGTGGGAGAATATGCAAAAGATGTAAAGACAGAATTGTGAGTTCTCTTTCGAAGGGGAATAAAAATAGTTTATGGGAAAGGGACAATGCTTTGATTTTTAAAAGCATGGCCACGGAAAGGAGGAGTGTAACATGAGCGGATATGCATATAAATACAAACTTTATGATAATGAAAAATATTGCGGGACGTTTAGCGCAGGAGAAATATCTGAAATGACCGGGATATCATCAAAGCTTATTTCTGAATATGCGTCAGACGAGATGGTGTACAAGAAGAGATGGAAATTTGAGTTTACGCTTAATGGACGTATTGGATGGAAAGAAGAATGGAATAAGGCAAGAAAGAGGGTTTTGGATGCTATGAAAAGAGGAAGTGTGGGATGAAAAATATTGTTTGCTATACCGCAAAAGATGAAAGTCCTGATTGCAATAAATGTGACAATCGAAATGATCCTTTATGTTACGAATATTGCGGAACAGATAATGGATGGTACGGATACAGAAGAACCACAGTTCATGGTGGATGGAAAGACAGTATAATGAGCCGTTTTACACAGGTCTCGTGATTTAGAGATAAAATGACAGAAAGGAGTTCGTAGCTGTATACAATAAAGAATGCGGTTTCAGGACAAGGTACATTTACGCAGAGGGGAAAGTTATAGCCTGGATGCCGCTGCCAGAGCCATATCGGACAGAGGAGGAGTAACGAATGGAAATCAAATGGACACCAGTCACAGAATGGCTTCCGCCAAGCAAGGGAGAATATCTTGTTACATATCATCCGTGTTATTGGAATTATGTAGAGGAAGATGTGGAAGTTGGTCTTGATACTTTCAGGGGAAGAAATGCTTGGGCGAAGAAAAAGTTCCAGAGAGTAATCGCCTAGGCGGAAAAACCGAAGCCCTACCGAGAAAAATGAAAGAAAAATTAAAAAATGTGGGGAGAAGTAACACACGCCCCGTATGGTAAAATTAGTATAGGAACTGTGCGGGGCGGGAAAGGAAGAATATGGAGAAGATAGAAGCTTATAAGCCAAAGTGCTGCTCTAGGGCATACATTACGAAGAAGGCATGTATTGAACATGAAAAGAGATGCAACTGGAACCCGGACAATCGCGCATGCCATACTTGCGGAAAAAGGGAAACTATAGATGTCGAGGAACTGATTGGAACTGAAAAAAGATGGTACTGCCCCATTGAAGATAAATGCATTGGGATTTTTTGCGATGGGAACGAGATGTTGCCGAAGCAAAAATGTGAGAATTGGGAGTTGGCATGAACCTCAATGCAACTATGAAAAAGCTCCAGCGCGCTATCCTTTCCACTGGCCTAGTAATAAAAGTCGGAACCAGCCAATTCTATAGCCCGGAGCAGGGGCGCATGATAACCATGTGGATATTGTCAACGCCTACACTGCAAAACGGGCGTAACGGCCGGCGGATAAGGGACTATGAGATATTACGGACGGAGAGCGCGGTGGAGGCGGTGAAATGTCTGGTGGATGCGTGGGAGCAAATAAGAGAGTGAAAGATATGAATAATCATGCATACATTGATATTATTCATAAAATTCCAGGATATTCGCAATCAACGTGCAAAAGAGATAAGAAAAAAATCAAGAAAATCATGGAAGAATATGAATACGATTTTGACTATATCGAAAATGTCAGTAACGATTTTTGCGAGGGATTTAATGCCGCTAAGGATATTATTGTAAAAATGTTGTCTGATAATTACTGGGAGCAGGCGAAAGGATGGAAGAATGAGTAATATCGGAAGAAGATATTTTCTTGACGGAGCTTCGCAAAACGGAGAAACAAGAGATGGGATAAATGTCATCATACCGCCAAATGCAGTTATAGTTAAGGTTAGAGATAATTTTGCGGATAGGATTAAATTACGCAATATGTTTGCGATGGAAAGCACAGGTCAGGAAATATCCATTGATCAAAGCATAATTGAAAGATATTTTAGAGAAGTTAAGGACGGTGAGTAAATGAAAGAAACAATCCCCGAAAAATGTATTAACTGTATACACCATAAAATATCTTTAAATAAAACGAATTATTGTGATTACACAGAATATTACAATCAGGGAATTCCGGTGCCGTATCCGTATTTTTTTAAACAGAATTACCCATGCAAAGGGTACGAGAAAGGAAGTAAATAAATGGGAGAAATACTCTTTAAGGCAAAGCGGAAGAACTGGCGTGAGCTGCCAAAAGAAGAATGGTGGGTAGAAGGATACCCTGTAAAATATCAGCCTTGCTCCAGTAAAAATGAATATGTATACGGTATTGTTCCTACATACGCGAGTGCCTTATACATTATAGAAATTGACCCAGAAACCCTCTGTCAGTACATCAGAAAGAATGATAAGAACGGTAATCGGATATTATAGCTCATATAATCTGGACACTGTGTTTGAATATTTAAAAAAATATTTTGACATTGTGAATGAACAAGGTGAACCGGAAATAGAAAGAGTTAAGCGCCGCTTAAGCGAAGCGGAATACAATAGGGATTTCTGTATAAAGCAGCTTATAATAGCGGCTAAAGAAGTTGAAGAATATAAAGAAACATTAAAAGATCTGAAGGGTTAATAAGAACAAAAGCAGGAAACCGAATCGGCATAATAAAAACAAACCGGATCGGTGCCCGATGCGACCGCCACCCAAGAGAGCAGAACATGAAGAACATTGCGATAACGGAAGATATAGCAGGGGCTGGAATGACTGCATAAATGAAATTTTAAAGGATGTGAATGGCGCGTATGACCAGAGCGGAGAGACGTAGGCAGCAAAAGCTGGAAAACAAAAAGACAACATATACATTTACAAAAGAGAGGGCACAAGAAGAAGTGGAAAAGATCATAAAAGAGCAGATAGAGAAAGAAAAGGCCGAGATTATGAATGATGCAATTAATCAGGCCATGCTCTTGCTTCTGGTTTTGCCGATGAAGGTACTTATGGTTTTTATTGGAAGAAGTCATACGCAAAGAAGATCCCGGAGTTTACCGAACACTTGCTGGATTATTACGCTGCATGGCAAGAAGGCAAACTGGATATGGATCAGATGAAAAAGGATTTATGGGATTATGGAGGAGTGAGACTAG
>ERZ1643247.420-NODE-420-length-51623-cov-31.020924_pt1 | contig 51623 bp, 40 predicted proteins | sample MGYA00579264_ERZ1643247 | MGnify/ENA primary metagenome ERZ1643247 (study PRJEB29033, sample SAMEA4952262) | chicken gut metagenome | biome: Broiler Chicken; feature: Gastrointestinal Tract; material: Caecum | place: Ireland | collected 2018 | study: Broiler... | reverse complement strand
CCCAGCTGCACGCGGGCGGCAAGTTCGACGAGCACAACTATTCCTTTTCGGGCGGCCTGCACGGCGTGGGCGCCTCCGTCACCAACGCCCTCTCCGAATGGCTGAAGGTGGAAGTGTACCGCGGCACGGTGTACACCATGTCTTTCCGCTCCTATTACGACGAAAAGGCGGAAAAATTCGTGTGCGGCGTGCCCGAAGAGCACCTGCGCGACACGGGCGTCAAGACGGACAAGAGGGGTACCTTCATCCGCTTCAAGCCGGACGCCTCCGTGTTTGACAGCGTCAACTTCAACTTCGACGCCGTCTCCAAACGGCTCAAAGAGCTGGCATTCCTCAATAAGGGGCTGGAGATCAATTTGGTGGACGAGCGCGTGCCCGAAGACAAGCGGCCCATCGCCGTCAATTACAAGTTCGACGGCGGCCTGCACGACTTCGCCGTCTACCTCAACGAGGGGAAGACGCCGCTGTATCCCGAACCCATCGGCTACAAGGCGGAAAAGGACGGCATCCTCATCGAATTTTCCATCCAGCACACCGCCGAATTTACCGAAAGCCTGTTCTCCTTCGTCAACAACATCCCCACCCCCGAAGGCGGCTATCACGAGACGGGCTTCCGCACCGGCCTTACCAAGAGCCTGAACGAAGTCGCCCGCTCTTTGGGCGCCCTCAAGGACAAGGACGCCAACCTCTTGGGCGAAGACTTCCGCGAAGGGCTCACCGCCATCCTCTCCATCAAGATGAAGAACGTGCAGTTCGAGGGGCAGACCAAGACCAAGCTTGGCAACGCCGAGGCGCGGCAGCCCGTGGAGACGGCGACGGCCGAAGGCATCGCCGCCCTTTTCAAAGACGCGCGCAATAAAAGCGTGTTTGAAGAGATCGTCAAAAAGGCGCAGGGGGCGGCGCGCGTGCGCATCGCGGCGCGGCAGGCCAAAGAGGTCGCCCGCGCCAAAAACTCCATCGACAACCTCACCCTCGTGGGCAAGCTCTCCGCCTGCACGGGCAAAAAGCCGGAGCTGAACGAGCTGTTCATCGTCGAAGGCGATTCGGCGGGCGGCACGGCGAAGCAGGCGCGCGTGCGGCAGACGCAGGCCATCCTGCCCCTGCGCGGCAAGCCGCTCAACGTGGAAAAAAAGCGCATCGACCAGGTGCTCGCCAACGAAGAGATCCGCACCATCATCTCCGCCCTCGGCGCCGGCTACGGGAGCGATTTCGACATGGACGATCTGAAGTACCACAAGGTCATCATCCTCTCCGATGCCGACCAGGACGGCATGCACATCCGCTGCATTTTGCTCACCTTTTTCTTCCGCTACATGCGCGAACTCATCAACAACGGCAACGTGTATATCGGCATGCCGCCGCTGTACAAGGTGTATAAAAAGGACATCGTCGAATACGCCTACGACGACGAGGAGCTGCAAAAAAAGATCGAAATCGTCGGCAAGGGCTACCAAATCCAGCGCTACAAGGGTCTCGGCGAAATGAGCGCCGAACAGCTTTGGGAGACGACCATGGATCCCGCCCGCCGCAACCTCATCCGCGTGAACATCGAGGACGCCGCCGAGGCGGAGCAGATGGTCACGGCGCTGATGGGCGACAGGGTAGAGGCGCGCAAAGAATTTTTGGCGCAGAACGCGAATTTCAACAAGGTCGATACCTTTATCGATAAAGTAAACATCTGAGGGAGGGCAAGGCATGGCAAGAAAGAAAAAAGAGACAAATCAGCCGGCACCCGAACAGCACAGCGGCGAAATTTTCCTCACCCCGCTGGAAGAGGTGCTGCCGGGCTCTATGCTGCCGTACGCCGAGTACGTCATCTTAGACCGCGCCCTTCCCCGCGTGGAAGACGGCTTGAAGCCCGTGCAGCGGCGCATCCTGTATACCATGTACGACATGGGCCTCACCCCCGATAAGCCGCACAAAAAGAGCGCGCGCATCGTGGGCGAGTGCATGGGCAAATACCACCCGCACGGCGACTCGTCCGTGTACGACGCCATGGTGCGCATGGCGCAGGACTTCAACATGCGCATGACCCTCGTCAACGGCCACGGCAACTTCGGCTCCGTCGACGGCGACCCCGCCGCGGCGATGCGCTATACCGAGGCGCGCCTCGAACCGCTGGCGCTGGAGCTTCTGCGCGACATCGAAAAGGAGACCGTCCGCTTCACCCTGAACTTCGACGACAGCCTGAAGGAACCGGAAACGCTGCCGGGCAGGTTTCCCAACCTCCTCGTCAACGGCGCTTCGGGCATCGCGGTAGGGCTCGCCACCAACATCCCCCCGCACAATCTGGGCGAGGTCATCGACGGCATCTGCGCCTATATCGACAACCCCAAGATCAAGCTGTTCCAGATGATGAAGTACATCCAGGCGCCAGACTTTCCCACGGGCGGGTACATCATCGCCGGCGAACTGCTGCAGGCGTACGAGACGGGCAGGGGAAAGATCACCCTGCGCGCCAAGGTCAGCATCGAGGAAGGGGACAACGACAAAAAGCTGATCGTCATCACAGAACTTCCCTATCAGGTGAATAAGGCAAAGCTTTTGACCAAGATCGCTTCCTTGCGCGACGAAAAGAAAGAGCTCCTGGGCGGCATTTCCGAGATCACAGACGAGTCCGACCGCAACGGCATGCGCGCAGTCATCAAGGTCAAAAAGGACGCCGACGCCGAAAAGATCCTCGCCGCCCTGTATAAGTATTCCGATTTAGAGACCACCTTCGGCATCAACATGGTTGCCATTGCCGACGGCAAGCCGCAGCAGCTGGGGCTTTTAGACGTCATCCGCCACTACGTCGCCTACCAGCGCGAGGTAGTCCTGCGCCGCACCCGCTTCGACCTGGCGCAGGCCAAAGAGCGCTGCCATATCCTGGAAGGGCTGATCATCGCCGTCCGCAACATCGACGAAGTCATCGAGATCATCAAGACCAGCGAAAGCGTGCCCGTGGCGCGCACCCGCCTGCGGCAGGCGTTCGACCTCTCCGAGCGGCAGGCGCAGGCCATCCTCGACCTCAGGCTGGCGCGCCTGACCAAGCTGGAGATCTTCAAGCTGGAGCAGGAGCTGGAAGAGCTGAAAAAGCTCATCGCCAAACTCACCGCCATCGTCGAGAGCAAAAAATTGCAGATGCAGGTGGTGCAGGAAGAACTGCGCGAGATCAAAAAACAGTATAAGAGCGAGCGCCGCAGCAAGCTGGTTTTGGACGCGGACGAGATCAAGGTGGAAAAGTTTGACGACGTCCGCCCCGCCGTGCCCTGCGTGCTCGTGTATACGGCGGCAGACGAGGTGAAGATCGTCACCGAAAAGAACTTCTCCATGACGGATAAGCACCTCGGCGAGCGGGCGACCCTCTCCGACGTGTTCCCGCTCGTTCTGCATACCGCCACCGACAAGGTCGTCTACTGCTTTACCCAGCGCGGCAACTGCCACAAGATCGACTTTGCCGGCATCGATCCCGGCAGGCTGAAAGACAAGCCCCTCCGCTTTGCGGACCTCTGCCCCGACGCCGCGGAAGGGGAGCGGCCCGTTGCCTTCTTTGAAACGGGCGAAAAGCTGCCAACGGGGAGCCTGCTGTTTTTCTCCGGGGCGGGCTACGTCAAAAAGAGCGACTGGAAGGAATACAATATCCTCAAATACAGCTTCCAGGCGGTCAAGGTCAACGAGGGCGACGAGATCGTCGCCGTCGAACAGGACGACGCCGAGCCCACGACAACCCTCTTCTTCGTCACCCAAAACGGCATGTGCCTGAACGCGCATAAAGACGTGCCCGCGCAGGGCCGCATCTCTGCGGGCGTGCACGGCATTTCGCTGGGCGAGGGCGACAGCGTCGTGTTCGCGGGGCAGATCGACGGCGAAGGGGAGATCATCGTGGCGACAGACGCGGGCACGGTCAAAAAGGTCATCGCTTCGCAGGTAGACCCGATGGCGCGCAACCGCAAGGGCGTCAAGATCATCGACCTCGGCGGCAAGCGCAAGGTCATCTTCGCCGATTACGTCACCAAGCCGTACAAGCTCGCCGTCACCATGGACGACGGCACCCTCGTCGAGGCGGACACGGAAGACATCTCCATCGAAAGCCGCACCACCAAGGGCAAGGGCGCCAAGTTCAAAAAAGGCTGCAAGCCGGTATCTTACCGCTCGATGAAGTACCTGCAATAAAACCATCGGCCATCCCCGCCGCGCGGCGGGGCGTGCAGAAAAGAGGGGCGCGCCCCCTCTTTTTGCGGCTGTAAAATAGTCAACAGTTTTCGGCGGATCGTTTAAGAAGCATCGGCTGCGGGGTCGCTTCCACGGGCGGCTTTCCCGGCGGCGGGCGTGCTTGCGCAAGAGCCGCCGCCGGATATGGCGCGGGAGATACCGCAGGAAATGCCGCGGCGGAACAATAGAAGAAGGGCGCGCCTCGCGGCGTGCCCTTCCCCTAAAACAAATGAGAAAAAATATGGGTAGTGAGTGTGAACGGTTTTTTTGCAGCGCTTTCGCGCTCATCGATTACAGATATATTATAAGGTATTTTTGCCTGCCTGTCAAGTTTTTTGCGAAAATTTATGGCGGAATTGTTGCATTCTGCCAAAGTTTGGCGGCATTTTGCGCCGAAAGGTCTGCCGTTTGCGCCGCGGTCTTCGGCATCTTGTGACAAATGCGCTGTATTTTGCGCCGCGGCCTGCGGTAATTTGTGCCGCAGGCGCCGTGCTTTGCCGCGCGGCCCTTCGCGGGAAGCAAAAAACGAAAAAAAGGAGAAAATTGTATGTTCCACATCGTATTGGTTGAACCGGAGATCCCGCAGAACACGGGCAACATCGCCCGCACCTGCGCGGCCACGGGCTGCCGCCTGCACCTCGTCCGCCCGCTGGGGTTCGAAGTGTCGGATAAGTATTTGAAGCGCGCGGGGCTGGATTACTGGCAATATGACGATATCGCCTATCACGACAGCATCGAAGAGCTGTTCGCCCTCTATCCCCAAGGGCGGTTTTTCTTCTTTTCCACCAAGGCCGCCAAAGTGCACAGCAACGTATGTTACCGCGAGGGCGATTTTCTGGTATTCGGGAAGGAGACCAAGGGCCTGCCCGAAGCGCTTCTTTCCGCCCATTACGATACCGCCGTGCGCCTGCCCATGGTGGGGGAGATCCGCTCGCTGAATTTGTCTAACTCCGTCGCCGTGGCGGTGTACGAGGCGTGGCGGCAGTGCGGCTACGGCCGCGGCACCCTTGCGGGGCATCTGCGCGGAGAAAGCGGCGAGGTCGGCAATAGCGGCGGCGGAAACGGCGCTGCAGGCGGCAAAGATATGTAAAAGCGGTGCATTTTTTTGCGAAGTTTTGCAAACTCTTGACAAAGAAGGGAAAAAAGTATATCATTATAAGCGGAAGCAAAATCCAAAACCAAAAAGGAGATCAAGCAATGAACAAAAAGTCTGTCACCGATGTCGACGTCAAAGGCAAAAGGGTGCTCGTCCGCTGTGATTTCAACGTCCCCATGAAGGACGGCAAGATCACCGACGAGAACAGGATCATGGGCGCGCTCCCCACCATCAAGTACCTGATGGAACAGGGCGCCAAAGTCGTCCTCTGCTCGCACATGGGTAAGCCCCATAACGTCTTCGACGAGAAGATCAAGCTCAACAAAAAAGAGAAGAAGGCCGTCGAGGCCCTGCCCGAGGCTGAACGCGCCGCGGCGACGGAAGAATATATCGCCAAGGCGAAGAAGAACGACCCCGTCAAGTTCACGCTCAAACCCGTTGCAGACAGGCTCAACCAGTTGCTTGACAATAAAGTGACCTTCGCCGCCGACACCGTCGGCCCCGATGCACAGGCAAAGGTCGCCGCACTCAAAGAGGGCGAATGCGTCCTGCTCGAAAACACCCGCTTCACCGCCGGCGAAGAGGGGAGAGACCTCGAGTTCTGCAAAAAGCTCGCCTCTTTCTGCGATATCTACGTCAACGACGCCTTTGGCACCGCGCACCGCTCGCACGCCTCCACTGCTGCCATCGTCGAGTACGGCCTGGTCAAGACGGCCGTCTGCGGCTTCCTCATCCAGAAGGAGCTGGAAGTGATGGGCGACAGCCTCGATCACCCCGTGCATCCCTTCGTGGCGGTGCTGGGCGGGGCGAAAGTTGCCGATAAGCTCAACGTCATCTCCAACCTGCTCACCAAGTGCGACACGCTGATCATCGGCGGCGGCATGGCGTACACCTTCCTCAAGGCGGAGGGGTACGAAGTGGGCAAATCGCTGGTCGACGACGAAAAGATCGGCTACTGCAAGGATATGATCCAGAAGGCGAAGGATACGGGCAAACAGCTGCTGCTGCCCGTCGATACCGTCATCACCGCGCAGTTCCCCGACCCCATCGACGCTCCCATCGAAGTGAAGACGGTCAAAGTCAGCGAGATCCCTGCCGACATGGAAGGCCTGGATATCGGCGAAGAGACGCGCAAACTGTTTGCAGACGCCATCAAGGGCGCCAAGACGGTGGTCTGGAACGGGCCGATGGGCGTGTTTGAAAATCCCATCCTCGCCAAGGGCACCATCGCCATCGCCCAGGCCATGGCGGACGCCAAAGACGCTACCACCATCATCGGCGGCGGCGACAGCGCGGCGGCGGTGCAGCAGCTCGGCTTTGCCGACAAGATGACCCACATCTCCACGGGCGGCGGCGCTTCGCTCGAGCTGATGGAAGGCAAGGTGCTGCCCGGCATCGCCTGCCTGAACGACAAAGACTGATCCCCGGCTCAGCCGGAACGGGCCCCCGCGGCCGCACGCCGCGGGGGTTTTGCCAATAAATTTTCGGAGGAATGTATTGTATCATGAGAAAAGCGATCATTGCCGGTAACTGGAAGATGAACAACACCGCGGCGCAGGGCGTCGAGCTGGTGGAAGCGCTCAAACCCCTGGTGGCGGATGCAGAGTGCGACGTCGTCGTCTGCGTTCCCTTCACCGATATCCCCGCCGTCTCCAAGGCGCTGGCAGGCAGCAACATCCACCTGGGCGCACAGAACGTCCACTTTGCCGAAAAGGGCGCCTACACGGGCGAGATCTCGGCAGACATGCTCAAAGAATACGGCGTGGAATACGTCATCATCGGCCACAGCGAACGCCGTCAGTACTTCGGCGAAACGGACGAAACGGTCAATAAGCGCATGCACGCGGCGCTGGCTGCGGGGCTTATCCCCATCGTCTGCATCGGCGAAAGCCTGGAAGAGCGCGAAACGGGCAAGACGGAAGCCGTGCTCGACGTGCAGATCCGCGAAGGCCTGAAAGGGCTGGACGACGTTTCCAAGATCGTCATCGCCTACGAGCCCGTGTGGGCGATCGGCACGGGCAAGACGGCCACGGCCGAGCAGGCGAACGAGACCATCGGCTTCATCCGCAAGACGCTTGCCGAAGTGTTCTGCCCCGTCTGCGCCGAAAAGGTGCGCATCCAGTACGGCGGCAGCATGAACGCCAAAAACTGCAAAGAGCTGATGGCGATGCCCGAGATCGACGGCGGCCTCATCGGCGGCGCTTCGTTGAAGTCGGCAGACTTTGCGGCCATCGTGCACTACAACAAGTAAAAAAAAGGCGCGCTTATCGGCGCGCATTTGAAACAAAAAGCCGCGCTTATCGGCGCGCATTTGAAACAAAAAGCCGCGCTTATCGGCGCGCACACGGCGGGGCGTTTGCCCCGCTTTTTTTATATTCGGAAGGGGAAAGGGGCTGTTTTTCGCGTTTCCTCCGCCGCTTTCATAAACCCGCGGATGTAAAGTTAAAGTTTGCAATAAAACGGAAATACGGCAGAAATGGTGACAGAAGGTGACAAAAGGCGCGCCGCAAGTGCGCAAAGTGTCGCCAAAAGTTGACAAAATGCCAACTTTGCCCAATCGGGCGCGGGCGAAAGGTGGCAAAAAGTTTACAGCCGGTTGACAGGGGGTGCGCAAAGTGTCGCCAAAAGTTGACAAAATGCCAACTTTGCCAAAACAGAGCGCGGGCGAAAGTTGGCAAAAAGTTTACAGGCGGTTGACAGGGGGTGCGCAAAATGTCGCAAAAAGTTGACAAAAAGCCAACTTTTCCCGAGCGGGCGCGGGTAAAAGTTTACAAAAAGTTGCCGTCTGCGGCGGCGAAAGTCGGCAAAAAGTTGACAGCAAGTTGCCGGGCAAGGCGAACGAGAAGAAGGGTGGGAAGGAAAACAGAAAAAATGGCAGCAAAAAGGGCGCGGCAAAACAGCCGCGCCCTTTGGCGTCATTGTTTCAGGTGTCAGATGTCATTTGCTCTCCACATAGGCGCGGATGGCCTTGACGATGAACGTCTGTTCCGCCTTCGAGAGCTTGCAGAAATCGACGTAGAAATTCTGCAGCGTCTTGTTGTCGGTATAGACGTAGTTGTTCTCGTTGTCGGCTTTGCCGAGGAGATAGTCTGTAGAGGTGTTGAAGATGTTCGAGATCTCGATCACCTGTTCGAACGTGGGGCGGGAACGCCCGATCTCCCAGCTGCTGATGGTGGACTGCTTTACGCCGAGTTTGTCGGCCAATTCACACTGCGTAGTGTCGTTCTCCTTGCGGAGAGTTTTAAGGATCTTTGCAAACATACCGTATAACTCACACTCGGCGGTTAGATTTTAATATGCAAGGGCAAATTAAGGCGCCGAATTTTTCCGAAAACCGGGCGGCGGCAGGGCGGTCGGCAAGTTCCCGCGCGCTCCGTGCGCCAAAGCATGAAAATATTTTCATGCAAAAATTTTCTTCTTTTATATTTTAACATTATTTGTGAATTATGTCAAGAGAATATCGAAAAAAATTGCCCTTTTCATTCAAAAAAATATACAGCTGTCGATTATTTTGAACGCTGACAAGAACGGAGCGGTTTTTCGGGGCAAAAATATCGGCGAGGGTACAAAAATAATTGTCGGCGGCTTGCTAAAAGCGCCAAAATGTACTATAATAAGAGTCGAAAGAAATCTACGAGGTATTCTCTATGAAAAAACCTTATGCGATCGTCATCATGGACGGCTACGGCATCAACAAAGAGACCAAGGGCAACGCCATCGCCTTAGAGGGCAGCCCCAACGTCAACCGCTATCGGGCGGAGTATCCCTCCTCGCAGCTGGGCGCCAGCGGCATGAGCGTCGGCCTGCCGGAAGGGCAGATGGGCAATTCCGAGGTCGGGCACCTGAACATGGGCGCCGGCCGCATCGTCTATCAGGAATTGACTAAGATCACCAAAGAGATCCAGGACGGCGAATTTTTCAAAAACGAGGCGCTGCTCGGCGCCATCGAAAACGCCAAACAGAAGGGCAAAAAGCTGCACATCTGGGGGCTTTGCTCGGACGGCGGCGTGCACAGCCACAACACCCACCTCTACGCCCTGTTAGAGCTGTGCAAGAAGGAAGGGCTTTCCGACGTGTTCGTGCACTGCTTCATGGACGGCAGAGACGTATCTCCCACCTCGGGCGTGGGCTTTGTGCGCGCTTTGCAGGACGAGATGAAAAAGATCGGCTGCGGCGCCGTCGCCTCCGTCTGCGGCAGATACTACGCCATGGACCGAGACAACCGCTGGGAGCGCGTCGTCAAGGCATACGAGATGCTCACCCTCGGCAACGGCATCCAAGCGGAAGACGCCGCGGCAGCCATTGAAGAGTCTTATAAAAAGGATGTGACGGACGAGTTCATCCTCCCCACCAACATCGTGGCGGGCGGCAAGCCCGTGGCGCTGGTGGAAGAGGGCGACAGCGTCATCTTCTTCAACTTCCGCCCCGACCGCGCCAGAGAGATCACCCGCGCCTTCACCGAGCCCGATTTCAGCGGCTTCGAGCGCAAGACGGGCTACCTCGCCCCGTACTACGTCTGCTTCACCCAATACGACGCCACCTTCTCGCATGTGCACGTCGCCTTCAAGCCGCAGAGCCTGAAGAACACGCTGGGCGAGTACCTCGCCTCGCTGGGCAAAAAGCAGCTGCGCATCGCCGAAACGGAAAAATACGCGCACGTCACCTTCTTCTTCAACGGCGGCGTCGAGGCGCCCAATCCTGGCGAGGTGCGCGTGCTCGTCCCTTCGCCCAAGGTGGCCACTTACGATTTGAAGCCGGAAATGAGCGCTTACGAAGTGACCGAAAAGGTGCTCGAACAGCTCTCCACCGGCGAGTACGACGTGATGATCCTGAACTTCGCCAACTGCGACATGGTCGGCCACACGGGCGTTTTGGAAGCGGCCGAAAAGGCGGTCGCCGCCGTGGACGAATGTGTCGATAAGGTGCTGAAAAAGATCTTGTCGATGGGCGGCGGCGCCCTGCTGACGGCGGACCACGGCAACGCGGACAAGATGATCGCCGAAGACGGTTCTCCCTTCACCGCCCATACCACCAACCCCGTTCCGGTGGTGCTGGTGTGCGACGAACTCAAAGACGTCAAGCTGCGCGAAGGCGGCGTGCTGGCAGACCTCGCGCCCACCCTCCTCGACATGATGGGTATCCCCGTTCCCGCCGAAATGACGGGCAAAACGCTCATCGTCCGCTAAATTTCTGAAAAGGCGTTTTGCGCGGCGAACCGTTCCCGCGCCCGCGCGCGGAAGCGGGCAGGCGTTTTTCGCCGCGCATGTGTGCGCCGGCGGCCTTCCCGCGCCGTACGGGCAAAATACGGGGCAAAATATCGCCGGGCGGCAAAAAAAATGCAATTCCGCCCGAAAAAACGGTTGAAAAATTTTGCCGCCTATGGTATACTATTCAGGTATTGATTTTTAACTATCGGGAGTTGTTTGTATGTCAGACATGTCGTCGATCATTAGCGCCTTGTTGGCCCCGCTGCCCAGTGCGGAAGTGTGGACGGTTTATCAAATAGTCAGCTTTATATTGCTGGCACTGATGGCTGTGTGTGCGCTCGTCGCCATCGTCATCGTGCTCTTCCAGCCGAGCAATTCGTCGGGGATCGACGCGCTCGGCGGCTCCAGCGAGACCTTCTTCGGCAAGAACAAGGGCAAGTCGATGGAGAGCAAAATGAAGAAGTGGACGACCATTTGCCTGATCGTCCTCGCGGTTTTGGCGATCATCTTCTTCATCCTGCAATTCGACGTCATTTGGGGCGTCGCAGCGGCATGACTATTTCCAATCGAGCGGCAAGGCGGTTATTCATTGCGAATAGCCGCCTTCTTTTTCCCTTTTTTCGGAATTTTTTTGTCTTTTTCGGCAATTATTTTGTGAGGTATATGCGTGTCTGCGGCTGAAAGCATTTTAGAAAAATTCAAAAGCGGCGCCTTCGACTATCAGAAGGCGGGCGACATCTGCCGCCTGCTCGGCACCTGTTCGCGCAGCGATCGCGAGGCGGTCTCTCGCATCTTAAAGGGGTTGGAAGAAGCGGGCGAGATCGTGCAGGACGAGCGCGGCCGCTACGTTTCGCCCGGCAGGCTGGGGCTGGTGCGCGGCACGGTGCAGGGCAACGAGCGCGGGTTCGCCTTTCTTTTGACTGAAGAGGGCGACCTGTTCCTTCCCCGCAGGGCCCTGCACGGGGCGCTGCACGGCGACACAGTGTTTGCAAAGCGCACGGGCGGCGAGCGGGGAGACGAGGCGGCGGTGTACAGCATCGTCCGCCGCGGCATGAAGGAGCTTACGGGCACCTATTACCGCGACAAGCGCGGCGGTTTGGTGGAGCCGGACGAGCGCCGCTTTTGCGAGAGCGTGCGCGTCGTGGGCGGCGTCCGCGCCGCCGCGGGCGAAAAGGTGCTGGTTCGCATCCTCTCGTACCCCGACGGAAAATATCCCGAAGGGGAGATCCTTGCGGTGCTTGGCAAGAGCGGCGATCTATTGACCGAAGAAGAGGCGATCGTCCGTTCGCAGCAGCTGCCGGAAGAATTTCCGCAGAAGGTGCTCGCGGGGGCAAAGCGCGCCGCATCCCTTCCCGTCACAGGCGAGGGGCGCACCGACTTTCGCGAAGAGACCATCATCACCATCGACGGCGACGACTCGCGCGACTTTGACGACGCCGTCACCGTGCGGCGGGAAGGGGACGGCTTCCTTCTCGGCGTGCACATTGCCGACGTGTCGCACTACGTCGCCCGCGGCAGCGCCCTCGACGCCGAGGCGTACAGCCGCGGCACCAGCGTGTATTTTCCCGATCGCGTCATCCCCATGCTCCCCGAAGCGCTTTCGGACGACGTCTGCTCGCTGCGGCAGGGGGAAGACAGGCTGACCCTCTCCTGCCTCATGGCCATCGATCGGGAGGGGAAGGTGACGGAAAGCCGCATTGAGCGCGGCATCATCCGCTCCCGCGCCCGCATGACCTATGCCAAGGTCGCGGCCATTTTGGAAGGAGACGAGGCGCTTTGCGCCGAATACGCGCACCTTTTGCCCCTCCTCGAAGACATGCGCGCCCTCGCCGAAATATTGATTCAAAGGCGCGCCTCCCGCGGCGGCGTCGACCTGGACGTGCGCGAGGCGCACATCGGCTTTGACGGCGTGCAGGTCAGCCTCGCCCCCGCCGAGCGCACCATCGCCCACCGCATGATCGAGGAATTCATGATCCTCGCCAACGAGACGGTCGCCTCCTTTATGAGTTCGTACGAGATGCCCATGCTCTTCCGCGTGCACGAAAAGCCGACCGAAGAGCGGGCGGAAAACTTCCGCGCCTACCTGCGCGGCTTAGGGCTCCGCGCCGATTTCCGCCCCGCAAACGTCCGGCCGGGCGAATACGGCAAGATATTGTCTTCCCTCAAAGAGGACAAGCTGCGCGCCGTCGTCAACCGCGTGATGCTGCGCAGCATGGCGAAGGCGCGCTACAGCGCCGAAAACTGCGGCCACTTCGGGCTGGCGTCCGCCTGCTACTGCCACTTCACCTCGCCCATCCGCCGCTATCCCGACCTCATCGTGCATCGCGTGGTCAAGACGGTGTTAGACGGCCGCGCGGGGGAGGCGGAGCGCGAATACGGCAAGTTCGTCCGCGAGGCGGCGGGGCAGTGCTCCGCCCGCGAGCGCCGCGCCGAAGAGGCGGAGCGCGCCGTAGACGATCTGTATAAGGTCTGGTATATGCGGGGGCATCTCGGAGAAGAATATACGGGCACCGTGTCGGGCGTGGCGCCCTTCGGCATCTTTGTGGAGTTGGAAAACACGGCGGAAGGGCTGATCAAGGTGGAAAACCTGCCCGGCGAAGGGTACGAATTTATCGAAGAAAAGCTGTGTCTGCGCGGGGCGTCGCGCGCCTTTTGCCTGGGGGAACCGGTGCACATCGTGGTGGCGGGGTGCGATATCGGCGCCAGGCGGTGCGAATTTGTGCTCGCAGAGGCGGAAAATTGAAGTTTACATAGTACTATGCCTGGCATAATACAGGGAAATATGTTTTGCCCCAAAATACTGCCCTCAAACGCTGGTCGTGCGGCGGCGTTTGTGGTATAATAGTTTGTGCGGTATAGTAAAATGCGGACAGGAGGGAAGCCGGATGGAGTTTTCTTTGCAGGAATGGCGCGAAGGGTTTGCGCCTTCATTGGCGGAAAGCGCGGACGATATCCGCATCGCCCGCATGCTCCGCGACGGCTTTCCCCATCCCTATACCCTGCGCGACGCCGAGGCGTTCATCGCCTATACGCGGAGCGCGGTGCGCGAACTGCACCGCGCCGTCATCATCGAGGGCCGCGCGGTGGGGGCGCTGTCGCTGACAAAGCGGCGCGGCGCCTATAACGGCAGCGCGGAGCTGGGGTATTGGCTCACTCCTGCCTATTGGGGGTATGGGATCATGACGGAGGCGGTGCGGCTGCTCATCGGCGAGGCGTTTTTGTGGCACGATATCGCCCGCGTCTATGCCGAGCTGTTTACCGAGAACCTCGCTTCCCGCCGCGTGATGGAAAAGTGCGGCTTCCGCATGGAGGGCGTGCTGCCGCAAAGCGTGCGCAAGGGCGGGGCGCTCTTGGATAGCTGCATCTACGGGCTGACCCGTGAGGAGTGGAAAAAGAATGAAGATCGTCGCCGTCAATAAGTCCGCCTCCTTTGAATATTTCATCGAAGAAAAGTTTGAAGCCGGCATCGTGCTGGAGGGGAGCGAAGTCAAATCTCTGCGCAAAAACAACTGCAGCCTGAGCGACGCCTTCTGCTTCGTCCGCAGGGGCGAGGTCACCATCAAAAACATGCACATCGCCGTGTACGACAAGAGCGGCGCCTTCAACACCCGCGATTCGCGCAGGGACCGCCGCCTGCTGCTGCACAAGGCGGAGATCGCCAAGATCGCCGGCAAGGTCAACGAGCGCGGTTATACCCTCGTGCCCCTGAAGGTGTATTTTTCCGGCTCTTTGGTCAAGGTGGAAGTGGCGCTGTGCCGCGGCAAGCACACTTACGACAAAAAGCAGAGCCTGAAAGAGAAAGACATCGCCCGAGACATGGACCGCCGTATCAAGGAATACGCGTAAACAAAGCCGGAGATCATACAGTAAAAAGTCGCCGTTTTTGCATAGCATTTCGAAAAAACGGCGATATAACGCATAAACGCGGCGTATGCACAGTACTATGCGCCGCATAATTCGGAATTTTTCTACAAGGAGAACTGAGCATATGGCATACAAATTGGATACCCTTTGCGTGCAGGGCGGCTATCGCCCGCAGTCGGGCGGCGAGCGCATCCCTCCCATCTCGCAGAGCACGACCTATTATTACGCAAACACGCAGGAGATGGCAGACCTTTTCGATCTGAAGGGAGACGGCTACTTTTATACCCGCCTTGCCAACCCCACCGTGGCCGCTTTTGAAGGCAAAGTTGCGGCGCTGGAGGGGGGCGCCGCGGCGGTCGGCTGCGCTTCCGGCATGTCCGCCACCACTCTCGCCGCCCTCACCGTGTGTGGGGCAGGCGACAATATCGTCTCTTCTTCCGCCATCTACGGCGGCACCTTCAATCTGTTCGCCGTCACCCTGCCCAAAGTGGGCATCGAGACCCGCTTTTTCGACCCCGACGCCCCCGCCGAAGAGATCGAAAAGCTGATCGACGATAAGACGAAGATGATCTTCACCGAGACCATCGCTAACCCGTCCATCAAGGTGCTCGACTTCGGCAAGATCGCCGCCATCGCCCAAAAGCACGGCGTGCTGTTTGCCGTCGATAACACCCTCGCCACCCCCGTGCTCTGCCGTCCCTTCGAGCTGGGCGCGAACCTCGTCATCCATTCCTCTTCCAAATATCTCGACGGCCACGCGGCTGCCCTCGGCGGCGTCATCGTGGACGGCGGCAACTTCGATTATAAGGGGAACCCTCGCTACGATAGCTTCAACGTCCCCGACGAAAGCTACCACGGCCTCGTCTATGCCGATCTCCCCGCGGCGCAGTTCGCCACCAAGTGCCGCGCGCAGATGATCCGCGACATCGGCGCCATCATGAGCCCGCAGAACGCCTTTTTGAGCTGGCTGGGCTGCGACACGCTGGCTCTGCGCATGGAGCGCCACTCTTCCAACGCAAAAAAGGTGGCGGCGTATCTCGATTCCCATCCCAAGATCGATTGGGTGTGGCACGCGTCGCTCCCTGCCAACAAATACCACGCTTTGGCGGAAAAGTACCTGCCCAAGGGGCAGGGCGGCATGCTCAGCTTCGGCATCAAGGGCGACGTGGCGCAGGCCGCCAAGTTCATGGAGGCGCTGCGGCTGATCACGCAGGAAACGCACGTCGCCGATGTGCGCAGCTGCGTGCTGCACCCCGCTTCCACCACCCACCGCCAGCTGACCAAAGAGGAGCTGGAGCAGGCGGGTGTGCCCGAAAATCTGGTGCGCCTCTCCGTCGGCATCGAGAACCCCGACGATATCATCGCCGACCTCGACCAGGCCTTGGCGCGCATCTGATCGGCCGCGCTGCGCGTATCAAGAATGCTTTGCTCGCATCTGATCGGTCGCGCCGCGAACGTCAAGCGCGTATTAAGAGGGCACGGCGGCGCTCGTATCGAGCAAGCGGCGCCGTCGCCAAAAAACTATGTCAGGCATAAACCGCCGCAAGGGCGCCGTTTGCGGCGCTTCTGCGGCCCCAAAGCCGTATGGGCGGCAGTACTATGCGCCGCATAGTACCTGTTGCCGTTATGAATTGATGTTTTGAAAGGAGGGGAGCAATGCCCATCGTCATTTCCCGCGATATCCCCGCGTACGCCGCACTCAAGGCGGAAAATATATTTGTCATGAACGACGAGCGCGCCTTCACGCAGGACATCCGTCCGCTGGAGATCGCCATTCTGAACCTGATGCCCACCAAGGTGGAGACGGAAACGCAGTTCATGCGCCTTCTGTCCAATTCGCCGCTGCAGGTCAACATCACCCTCGTCTATACCGAGTCGTACAAGAGCAAGAACACCGCCGCCGCGCATTTAGAGCGCTTCTATAAAAAGTTTGACGACATCAAGCACAAGCATTTTGACGGCATGATCATCACCGGCGCGCCCGTCGAGACCATGCCCTTTGAAGAGGTCGCCTACTGGAAGGAGCTGACAAAGATCTTCGACTTTGCCGACAGCCACGTCACCAGCACCATCTACATCTGTTGGGGGGCACAGGCGGCGCTGTACTATCACTACGGCATCCAAAAGTATCTGCTGCCCACCAAGCTGTTCGGTATCTTTCCGCATAAAAAGCTGATCGACCAGCACGACCCGCTCCTGAAGGGCATCGACGACGTGTTCTACATACCCCATTCCCGCCACACCTCCGTCAAGCTGGAAGACGTGAAAAAGGTAGAGGACCTCGTCGTCCTCAGCGAGTCGGAATACACCGGGCTTTCCATCGCCAAGTCGAAAGACAATAAAAAGATCTTTTTGACGGGCCACATGGAATACGACCGCGATACCCTCAAAAAGGAGTATGAAAGAGACGTCGCCCGCGGGCTGCCCATCCACCCGCCCGTGAATTATTTCACCGACGAAACGTGTACCGATGTCCGCCTCACCTGGTCGAGCGCGGCGAACCTGTTCTACACCAACTGGCTCAACTATTACGTCTATCAGGTCACGCCCTTCCATTTTTGAGCGGTATTTTGTAAATTTTTCGGATATGCGAAGTACTATGCCACGCATAAACGGTTGCTTTTTCGCCGAAAATGCGGTATAATGCTGTATACTTTCTCGCCTCGCTTTTTGCGGGGAACGAAAAGGGCGGCTGCTTTCCTCCCTGAAGCGGAAGGGAAACAGCCGCCGCGAAGAGGAAAACTCCGATTGCTCCGTGCTGTAAGCGCGGACAATGGGGTTTTCCTAAACGCTCACGGAAAAAATTTTTGTCAGCTCAAAAATTTTTTCGTGAATATAATACGCATGGGGTGCTACCTGTTTCGATTGCGGGTGCGGTAGCTTTTGAAAGAATGCTTGCGCGTTCGAGAACCACGCTTCTCGAAAAGCGCCCCCAAGTTGCCGCAAACATGCGGCTCATGCAGGAAAGGTGAATTCGCGGCATTTTGATAAAGGCGTGCCCTTAAAAATATGCCGCGAAGAGGAAAACTCCGATTGCGCCGCACAGTCAAGCGCGGACAATGGGGTTTTCCTAAAATTCACGGAAAAAATTTTTGTCAGCTCAAAAATTTTTTCGTGAACTAATATTTTACGGGGTAGCACCGGTTTCGATTGCCGATGCGCGGAAAAGTAAGCACGCAGAGGAACGAGTGGCCTCTATAAAACATTCGGCTTAAATTTAAATGCAGATAATGCAAACTACAACGCTGACGCTCAGTTGGCGTACGCTGCTTAATTAGTTAAGCGGTTCGTCCGTACCTCTTTCCCGTCGGGAGGCTGCGGGCGTCAATGTAGGCGGGGTACGGCCGTGCCGAGGTGAAGTCGGCGGCGCGGCGGCATTTCGATTTCTGCCTGTCGAACCCTTCGGTCGCAGAGGGTGCGGCAGTAAGATAACTGCGGCATAAGCGTGTAGAAAGCTTTTTGGCAATTCGGTAAGACGCGAGTTCAACTCTCGCCTACTCCACCAGCGATCTTAAACTCGCTCAAAGACAAAATTGAGTGAGTTTAAGATTTTTTTATATAAAAATTGTAAAATCAGCTCATGCAGTTACGGATCAAATTTTTAAAAGGAAATGAGGAATGATATGGTAAACGAGAAAAAGAAGAAAACAAGGGCCCAAAAGGATGCCGGATATAAAATATTTTATAGTATAGGCTTTTCTATCGTCTGCTGTATAGGTTTTCTCGGGTCTTCAATCTTTACCTATGATTTTTTCGATTCGCCGTTTTTTGATATCTTGAGCGCGGCTTTGATCGCATCGATGTTTTGTGTAAGGTCAATACAGACCTTTCTAAGACAGACTGCGCTTTACGAAAAAATATTTACGCTTACTTATTATAATCTGTTTACATTGTCGTTTGGTGTTCAGCCGTTTATTTCCGGCAGACCATGGGTCATGCTGTTGTTTTTCAGTTTTATTGCCGCGATCGTTTTACTGATCATTTTGGCTTTTAAGTATTTTAGAGCGCCAAACGATTATTTCATAACAAATTTTGACCCCTGTTTTGCCGGATTGATGCTTGTAGTTTTGATGTTGGTCTCTGCAATGCAGAGCTATGTGGGAGGGCAAGGGATGTGGATACCGATCGTTATTTTCGGAATAATTTTGTCGGTATGAGTTCTAATTATCTTCATAAAATATTTCAAGAACCTCGACTATTTTAAGAAAAACAACAAAGGCGAATTGATAGCAGCTTGTGCCGTATTGGTCGTTTTGAGCTTTTGTTTTTCCTTTACAGCGATAGCCACGGTGAATTATGCATTCGACGATTCTCCAACAACATACAGCGCACAAGTGTTGGATAAAAATATCATATCAGGCGCAAAACGGGTGACTTCTCGTTATTTTGAAATTAAGATAGAGGAAGCTGAAGTGAGGCTCGAAGTTCCTGTCGCCGTTTACCATTCTACGGAAGTCGGCGAATATATTGAAATCAAATTATACGACGGTGCTTTGGGTTATAGTTATTATATCTACGAAAGGTAAATTATAAGCTGAAAACATTGCCGTCTATCAATTTATTCAAGAAACCGAATAAAAAAGGTCCATCGATGCTGTCGGTGGGCCTTTTTTCGGCGGTCTATGCATTTGATCTTCGTATCGGAATACGGAATAAAAGTAAAAATGCACGCGGCGGCGTTTGAAAAGTTGTGATCGGTAAGCTGCTATTTGTTTGCATGGAAAGGGGCGATTGGGCTGCGCTTGTTTTTCTGCCGCATCTGCGGCGAGGGGCCCGCTTGCGGGCGGGCTTTCTTCGTTTTGGCATGGTTCAAGAAGAACAGCACGCACCCGACGGCGCAGACGAGCGCTTCGGTGGCGGGGTACGAAAGCCACACGCCCGTGATCTTCCAGATGGCCGCAAACAGGAAGGCGCAGGGGATGATGACGACCAGCCCGCGCAGCAGCGAGAGGATATGTGCGGGCAGCGCCCGTTCGACGGAGGTAAAATACGCGCACAGCAGCGTGTTGCCGCCCACAAATGCGGCCGCCAAAAAGTACAGCCGCAGGCCGTGCGCGGCCATTTCCCCGAAGGCGGCGTTCCCGTCGCCGTTGAAGATGGCGGAGATGGGGGCGGCAAAAAAGAAGACGGCGGCGTAGAGGAGCACGGCGAGCGCCAACATAGAGCAGGACGCGTAGGTGAAGATGCGCCCGGCGCGCTTTTCGTCGCCCTCGCCGTGGGCGCGGCTCAAAAGCGGCTGCATCCCCTGGGCGATGCCCGTAAACACGGCGGAGACGACCAGCGAAATGTTGGCGACCACGCCGTATGCCGCCACGCCCGCGTTTCCTTCCAGGCCGAGGATGATATAGTTGAAGACGATGATGACGATCGCCGCCGACAGCTGTTCGACGAGGGAAGGGAAGCCCAAAGTAAAATTGTAACGCATATGCGCGGGCTTGGGCAGAATTTTTGCGGGGCGGTAACTGTTTTTCTTCCGCAAAAAATGCAGGGAAGACACGCCGACGCCGATGACGGGCGCCAACCCCGTCGCCAGCACCGCGCCGAACATGCCCATGCCGCAGGGGAAGATGAATACATAGTCCAAGAGGATGTTGGCAAGGCTCCCCGAAACGGTCGCCGCCATCGAAAGCTGCGGCGCGCCGTCGTTGCGGTTGAAGCAGAGGAGGATGTCGTTGAGGATGAAGGCGGGCGAAAACAGCAACAGTACCTGCAGATAGGTGCGCGTCATGGGCAGGGTGACGCCGTCCGCGCCCAAAAGCTGCGCCAGCTGCGTGGGGCAGAGGATGCCGAGCGCCACAAATAAAAGCGAGAAGGCGGCGCCCAGCCAAAGGGTGGCGGTGAACATGGCGTTCCCGCCCGCATGATCGCCGCGGCTGCGGCAGACGGCAAAGCGCGTCGCCCCGCCCATGCCCAGTATCAGCCCCGTGCCGTGGATAAAGTTATATACGGGAATGGCGAGGTTGAGCGCCGTCAGTCCGTCCGCCCCTAAGCCCGCCGAGATGAAAAAGGTATCGGCGAGGATATAGCAAGAGATGGCGGCCATCGCCAGCACGCTGAGCGATGCGTATTTGCAAAATTCGCGGAACACATTATTTTTGTTGCTTGTGGTGCTGTTTTGCATGATAAACTCCAAATTTCGCACTTTTATATAGTACTATGCCAGGCATAAATCGAAAAAACGCCGCCGTTTGCCGTCGGCTTGACGGGCGGCGCCGGTGTGTGATAGATGCGGACAAAAAAATAGCGTCGGCTTCTTGCATCTGCTAAGGCCTGACGATGCAAGATCCAACGCTGTTTACCCGGCGGCAAATCGTTTCTGTTTACTATCGGCATTAGTGTATCACATTGCGGCGGGTCTGTCAACCGTTTGCGCAAAATCATTTTCCTGCAAAAAATGCAAGGGGACTTTCTTCCAATATAGATATACAAGAGAACGCCTCTCAGGCCCTCCTCGTCGTCGAGCGGCTTTCATATCGAAAAGAGGACGGCTCCAGGCCCTCCTCGCCGTCGAGCGGCTTTCATATCGAAAAGAGGACGATCCAGGCCCTCCTCGTCGTCGAGCGGCTTTCATATCGAAAAGAGGACGGCTCCAGGCCCTCCTCGTCGTCGAGCGGCTTTCATATCGAAAAGAGGGCGGCTCCAAGCCGTCCTCGCCGTCGAACGGCTTTTCTATCAAAAAAGCAAAAGAGGGCGGCTCCAAGCCGTCCTCTCGTTTTGTTGTATATTTGTAAGTTATTCCACCGTTTCGATCTTGCCGATGCCGTAGGTGATCTGCATCAGGCGGCGGTTGATGGGGGTGGGGGCGAGCTGGATGAGGTATTCGCCGTTTTGCATGGTAGTCATGCCCATGCTCCAACCCGCCTGCAGCGTGTCGGTATTGTAGGTGATCAGCATGGGTACGCGCTCCCACGGCCCCACGCCGTAGTTGTAGTTGACGTGATAGTACCCGGGGTCGCGCATGCCGATGTGCTCGCCCTCGCGCTTGGCGGTAACGATGACCGTCCCGTTTTCGCCGCCCTGCGGCACCCAGATCACATAGGGCATGCTGCCGAGGAACAGCCCGTCTTTGGTCTCCACGCGCGTTCCCTGCAGGGCGTCGTCGCCCCAATCCCAGCCGTCGTCCGAAAGTTTATAGTAGATGTCGCATTCGGGGTAGCCGACGATCTCGTACACCATGATGTACTTGCCGTTGCCCATCCGTGTGACGATGGGCATGCCGGGGCGCAGCGTGCGGTCGGGGATCTTGACGGTATATTTGGGCTCGCTCCACGTCTTGCCGCCGTCGTCGGAGGCGATGACCGCCAGCGTCTGGTTGAAGCGCGGGTCGGTGTGCGGCCGCTCGTCGGTGAAGGCGACGGCGATCCTGCCGTATTTGTCGAGGTAGATGTGCGGCTCCCACACGGGGCCGAGCGCGTCGAAGTTCTGCTCGACGGGCGGCCCGCCCTTGACGATGGAAGAGCGGAATTCCCACGTCTTGGCATGGTCGCGGCTGATATAAAAGGAAAGTTCGGTGGAGGTAAAGTCGAGCGGCACCGAGTTCCCCGCAAACACGATGGTGCCCGCGGGCAGATCGCCGCACTGCTGCGGCAGTTCGAACATCACCGGCTGAAAGCGGATGCCGTAGCCGTTCTGCGTGTCTTCGATCTTGCCGTACGGCTCCCAAGTCACGCCCCCGTCCGTGCTCTGCATGATGGGCACGACGGGCGGCTCTTTGACGGTGGAATGGTCAAACGTCGCCAGCAGGGTGCCGTTGAGCTCGCCCGCGTGGTGCAGCTCCATGACGCGCGGATACAATACGCCCGAAGAGTTCTTGTACACCTCTTCGTCGCGCGGGGTAAATACGACGCCCATGTTCACCCTCGTGATCTTGATAGGCATAAAATTTTCCTCCCGATCCATATATTTACAGGGTATAGTATAGCACACATCTCTTTTGATTTCAATAAACTTTCAAAAATTGCGCGGGCCGCGGCGCGATTTTGTGATAAATGAAGGCAAAACTCCTCTTTTTTTGTGCAAAATGCGGCGGAAGCGGCGCTTTGTTTTGGTGTGGAAGGAGCCTTTGCCCTTTGTTATCCGGTTTTGAAAGGCGCGGGCGCCGTGCCGTTTTGGTTTGGAAAGGGGAAGCGCCTTTTTATTTTGGTTTGAAAGGAGCGGTCTCCGCCTTTCCGGGGTTGGAAGGGTGTGCCTTCTTTTCGGCCGCGCAGAGGAAGCGGCGCAGATTTTTTTGGCTGTCCGGGGGCAAATATCGCGTTTGCGGTTGCCATTTTTGCGGGTTTATGATATAATGAATTCTATGTTAGATTGGAAGGAGATCCGCGCCGCCATCTTCGATCTGGACGGCACCCTGATCGACAGCATGGAGATCTGGCGCGAAGTAGACGAAACGTTCTTCGCCAGGCGCGGCATGCCGGTGCCGGGCGGCTATCAGGAAGAGATCGCGCACCTCGGATTCCGCGAATGCGCCCGCTTTACCATCGCGCGCTATCTGCCGCGGGAGAAGGAAGAGGACGTCATTGCGGAATGGCGCTCGCTGTCTCTGTCGCATTACAACGCGCCCGACGCCGCCCGCTACTTCAAGCCGGGCGCGGCGGAACTGGTGCGCGCGCTGTCTGCCGCGGGGCTGGAACTTGCCGTCGCCACCGCCTCTTCTTCCGAATTTTTCTTGCCCGTGCTGCGTGCCGGCGGCATTGCGGGCCTCTTCGGCGCCTTTACCACCGTCGATGAGGTGGGCAAAAACAAATCTTTCCCCGACGTATTCGTGCGCAGCGCCCAAAAGCTGGGCGTGCCGCCTGCGGAATGCGTCGTGTTCGAAGATAACCCCACGGCATTGTCTGCCGCAAGGGGGGCGGGGATGCGCACCGCGGCCGTATTTGACGCGCAGCCCGAACAGGTATTTCAAAGGATGTGCGCGGAGAGCGATATTTCCGTGCGCAGCTTTTTCGACGTGCACGGCTGCTTTGTGCCGCCGTACGCGCAGCAAATGCGGCAAATGAAACAGGCGAGGTAGAATTATGTACACCCCTAAGCTGACGCTCATCCAGACGGAGCGGGCATTGAAAGAGATCAAGACCATCTTCGAAAAAGAGCTTTCGGAAGCGCTCAACCTGACGCGCATCAGCGCGCCGCTGTTCGTCTCCCGCGAAAGCGGCCTCAACGACGACTTGAACGGCGTCGAGCGCCCCGTCTCGTTCGACGTAAAGGCGACGGGCGAAGTCGCCGAGGTCGTCCATTCGCTGGCGAAGTGGAAGCGCTACGCCCTGGCAAAGTACCGCTTCGGGGTGCGCTTCGGCCTCTATACCGACATGAACGCCATCCGCCGCGACGAAGACCTCGACAATCTGCATTCCGTTTACGTCGATCAGTGGGATTGGGAAGCGGTCATCCGCCGCGACGACAGGACGATCGAATTTTTGCAGGCGACGGTGAAAAAGATCTACGCCGCCCTGCAAGCGACGGCGCACGCCATCTGCACCGAATACCCCGCGCTGGATAACTATCTCAGCGACGAGATCGGCTTTGTCACCACCCAGCAGCTGGAGGATATGTATCCCGACCTCACCCCCAAACAGCGCGAGACGGCGTACGTCCGCGAGCACGGCTCCACCTTCGTCATGCAGATCGGCGGCAAGCTGCGCTCGGGCAAAAAGCACGACGGCAGGGCGCCCGACTATGACGACTGGTCTCTCAACGGCGACATCATCCTCTATTATCCCGTGCTCGACTGCGCCTTCGAGGTCTCGTCCATGGGCATCCGCGTAGACGAAAAGAGCCTCGTTTCGCAGCTGAAAGAAGAAAACTGCCTCGGCCGCCTCGAATATCCCTTCCATAAAGCGCTGGAAGCGGGCGAGCTCCCCTTGACGATGGGGGGCGGCATCGGCCAGTCTCGCCTGTGCATGTTCCTGTTGAACAAGATGCACATCGGCGAAGTGCAGGTATCCCTGTGGGACGAAAAGACGCAGAAATACTGCGAAGAGAACAATATCCCCCTCATGTAAAAATTGGCAAAAATATAGGAAAAAGCGCCGCTGCGGACCGCAGCGGCGCGTATTTTTATCGTTTGCGAAGTACTATGTCTGGCATATATCGGCGCTTTTGCCTTGCGGCGCGTGCCTGCGGGCGCTTTTGTCGTAAAGGGCGTGCCGGCTTTGTCTGCGGCAAATGCGATTTTGCCGCCGTCAGCCGATCTTGCGCACGAAGGGGCGGTAGTTCAAGATCTTTTCGATCTCGCCCAGCGCGTCTTCGGGGATGCGGAAGCCGCTCGCCTTCACGTTTGCCTCCAGCTGTTCGGGCCTGGACGCGCCCGTGATGACGGAAGAGATCTGCGGCAGGCGCAAGATCCATGCCAGCGCCAGTACCGACAGGGTGACGCCCAGATCGCTCGCGATCTTGGCGAGTTTTTCCACCTTTTCCAGATTTTCGTCCGTCAGCAGGTTGTTGATCTGTTTGTCCGCCTGGTGCGTGGCGCGCGAGCCTGCGGGCAGCGGCTGGCCCTTGCGGTATTTGCCCGTCAAAAGCCCCTGCGCCAGCGGCGAGAAGGGCACGATGCCGATGCCGTTTTCGGCGCAGATCTGCACGATCTCGTCCTCGATGTAGCGGTCCACCATGTTATACTGCGGCTGAATGACGCTCAGCGGCCGCAGGTGCAGCTCTTTGATGGCGGAAAGCGCCTTGCAGATCTGTACGGGTGACCATTCGCTGACGCCGTAGTAGAGGATCTTGCCCTGCTGCACCATGTCGGAGAGCACCTGCATGGTCTCTTCGATGGGGGTCGTGGGGTCGAAGCGGTGGCAAAAATACATATCGAGGTAGTCCAGCTTCATATTTTTCAGGGTATTGTCCAGCTGTTCCACGATGTGCTTGCGCGAAAGCCCCCAGTCGTTGGCGCCCGGCCCCATGGGGAAAAATACCTTGGAAGACACGACGTACGAGCTGCGCTTGTAGTCGCGCAGCACGCTGCCGAGGAAGCGCTCCGCCTCGCCGCCGCTGTATGCGTCGGCGCAGTCAAAAAAGTTGACGCCCGCGTCGTAGGCGGCGCGGATGCTCTGGCGCGCCGTTTCGGCGGCGCCCAGGCCGTTCAGGTCGGTCATCCAGCTGCCGATGGCGATCTCGCTGACTTTCAAGCCCCATTTGCCGAGATTTCTGTACTGCATAAAATGATTGCCTCGCTGTCTTTTTTTATTATTATAAGCCCGCGGCGGGCAAAAGTCAATAGCTGCGCCGAAAAATTTTCCGAAGGAAAGCGTTCCCCGTGCGCGCTGTGTTTTGCGCGGCGGGCAAAATTTTCCTGAATGCCGTCTGCTTTCCGTGCCGAACGGTTTTTGGTTGCATTTTTGCCAAAAATAGTTTATAATAAAACAAACCGCGCGCCTGTCGTCAAACAGGTTGCGCGCCGCGCCGCTGAAAGCGGAACGGCGAGGGGGGTGGCGTATGCCGGATCAGGCGACCAACAACTTCATAGATCAGGTGGAATCGCGCATTTTCGACGCGCAGATAGCGCGCCTTTCGCGCGTGACGGGCAAATCGCCCGATGCGGAATTCATCCGCGAGATGTACCGCCGCGTCAAGGTGCAGTATATGGAAGAGCTGAAAAAGCGCAAGATCCGCCTGTGCGCGCTCGACGGCGCCCGTCTGGACGAAATCGTCGGCTACGTCTTCTATTACCACCTCTTCCAGACCTCACACCTTCCCGCGGAAGTGGTGAAAAAGATCGAGGAGGACGAAAAATACCGCGCCATGCTCGTGCACGACGTGGCGGTGTACATCGTCATCAACGAGCACCTGAACGTGGAAAAGATCTCCAACACCTCCGCCTGCTCCCCCGAGATCGCCGCCTACAACATGGCGTGCAGCTATTCGCTGTTCGTGCTCGGCTCCTTCCGCGGCACCGACGCCCGCATGCGCGGCATGAGCAACCTGTTCAAAAAGGCGATGATCACCACCAAGAGCGTCATCAACTTGCTCGCCGCCGGCAACAGCTGCGACGCCGTCATCCTCTGGCGCCACCTGCACGAGCTGGAGTGCGTGCTCACCGTGCTGGGCACCAAGGGGGAAGACCTGTACTTCCGCTATGTCCGCCATATGGAATACTTTGACATGGAGAACAACCCCCGCAAAGAGGAATTGCAGCAGCGGCTGGCGGAAGAGTGCAAGGCGTACGGCGTCAAAGAGCGCAACGCCTTCATCAACTACGGCTGGCTGGTGTATGTGGAAGGGTTCAAAGAGGGGTTCGGCAAGGAATACCGCCTCAACTTCAAAGACGGTCTGCAGAAGATGGCGGGGCAGAGCGCCCGCCACGCCGCCTATGCCAGCGCCAGCAAGATCCTGCACCCCTCCGCCTGGGTGGTCGCCATCCGAGATGACAAGTTCTACAAATTCACCATGTTCGAGCTGTACCGCTCCCTCGTCAACATCGTGGGGCAGATCAAGTCGTATGTGCTGCGCTATCAGGAAAGTTCGCAGATGCCGCAGGAGTGCGTCGCCTACGCCCGCACCATCGACGGCTACCTGCGCATGATCGCCCGCAACAACAAGGTCATCGCCGCCAAATATGCGGATAAATAGGGCGTTTTTGGCGTGTAAATACGGCATTTCCGCCGTTTGCGAAGTACTATGCCTAGCATAATTCGGCATTCGGCCGTTTAAGGCCGTTCCTTTTACAGGAGTATACAATGAAGAAAAAATTTGAAACGGCGGTCTTGCTCGTATTGGCGGCGACACTGCTGACCATCGTCGCCATAGGCGTCTATGTGCTCTTGCTGCTGGCAGATCCCGACAACGTGTTCACGCTCATCCTCGCCGCCTTTATCCTCATCGAATTTACCCTCATCCTGTCGGCGCTCGGTATCATCCATTTCCTCCGCACCCGCCCCGCCGCCAAAGATCGGGAGGAAGATAAAAAAGATGATTTGGATTGAAACGAAAGCGATTTATGTAAAAACGCCGCCCCGCGCAGAATGCGCGGGGCGGCGCCGTTATGACCGCGTTTTGCGGACGTATTCATTGCTGCGCCATTGCGGCGGAAATTACGCCTTTTTGAACAGCGATTTGGGCGCGCCGCACACGGGGCAGACCCAGCTTTCGGGCAGTTCTTCAAAGGGGACGTTGCCGCTGTACTCGTAGCCGCAGAGGGAGCACACATACTTGCCTGCGGGCTTTTCTTCCTCTTCGGCGATGTAGGTGGGGGCGTTCTTTGCCGTCTTCCCCTTGATGACCTTATGATAATAGGCATAGGTCATGGGCGGGTTATCGCTCAAGACGTCGGCGCCGATCACTTCACCCAAAAAGACGGTGTGGGTAGAGGTGTCCATGGTGCCGACCACGCGGCAGGCGATGTAGGCGCAGCTGTCCGTCACCACGGGCAGCGCGTCTTTGACGGCGTAGGGCACCTGCTCGAATTTATTGAAGTCTTTGCCCGAGCGGAACCCGAAGGTGCCGATGATGGAAGGGTCGCTGTTCTCCGCCAATATAGAAATGGCGAAGTGCCCGCAGTCGGCGATGCAGCGGTTGGTGTAGTTGTCTTTATTGATGCTGACCATCACGGTGGCGGGGGAAGAGGTGATCTGCGCCGCGCAGTTGGCGGTGCAGCCCGTCGGCCTGCCGTTGTCCCAGGTGGAGACGATGTACACGCCGTACGAAAGGGAATGGAATGCTCTGCTGTTCATTGCCGGCTCCTTATTTGTCTATGTATTTTTAGGGTTTGAAAGAAAATTGATAAAATCTAAAAACTTTTCTTCCTCATGTATTTATGATACCATTTGTTCACATAAAAAACGAGGAATTATCCTTGTTTTTAAGATTTAAACAAAATTTCTCCATTTAAGCTATTATGATATCATCATCTGCATCGTAAAAATTATCGCCGATAGTTAAAATTGGAGTCGGCGTTCCTCTATTAATTACACAAACACGATCGCCATTCTCATTTATACAATCAGTTCCGACAACTTCACTTTCTAAAAGGTTCTTTTCCCAACCCTTATAAAACATTGATGATGAAATTGAACCAGTTCTCAAAGTTAAACTATCATTTTCAAGTGTAATACAAGCCATTGGAACAGACATGAAATTTCCAAAATCATGCCCTATTCCTCCATCAAATATCACAGCATACATTTCAAAAACGATTTCATCGTCACTATAATCGCCAAATAATTTTTCTTTCAGCGCTTCATTTAAAGTTCTATTTGAACGATATTCTCTATCTAAATTGGAGTATGAATAAGAGTATGTCATGGCGGTTGAAATTTCTCTAGGCTTCGTTTCTGATAATTTTTCAGATAATTCATCAACCGAGTTATTACAATCGTCAAAGTCCATTGGCATTTCTAAAACTACAAACGCTTTAGTATTTCCGTGATTATCTTGCGTTTTATATTCACCAAGATACCCCATTTGATATTTTTCATCATCATTATCATAATTGGTAAATATTTGTTCTATATTTTCCAATTTTCCCGTTCTTCCTTCTAACGGTGTTTGATTTGTGTTTTCAAAATCTGTGTTCATATATTCATTGAACGCGTCGCGCACGCCTTCTTTATTAAACACTTCAACAAGATTGCCGCGGCTGTCGGTTTCCCAGCCGGAATTGTCGGCTTTCGCCACATATTGATAAATTCGATTTTCGTTTTCTTTAAGTTCAGCCTCTGTCAATTGCTCTTCTTCCTCAGGAGGATCATCAGGCTGATCCGGGTCTATTACCGGTTCGTCCGGCTCATCGATCACAGGCTCGTCCGGCTCGTCGATCACAGGCTCGTCCGGTTCTTCGATCACAGGCTCATCCGGCTCATCGATCACAGGATCGTCCGGTTCCGGAGGGTCAACAACAATGATTGGAGGATCATCAATCACGCCGTGAGTTTTACCGTTATCACATCCCACAAAAGCGGCAGAAAGTGCAAGCGTGGCTCCTAAACCAAGCACTGCTAACGCTTTTAGTATTTTTTCTCGTTTCATAATAATATCCTCCTGAATTACTTATTAAAATCAGCATAGTTTTCCGCCAAAACCGAGAGGGAAAGTGCCCGCGGTCGGCGATGCAGCGACCGCGGCTCCCTGCGCCTGAAAACGAGGGGAGTCGCGGCTCTCGCGCTTCAAACGGCGCCGCGGCTCTCTTCCGCCTCATGCCGATATCAATAGTTTTCCGCGCGCAGCTGGAAATATGCCTTCGGGTGCGCGCACACGGGGCAAATCTCGGGCGCCTTTTTGCCGATGACGATATGGCCGCAGTTGGAGCACTGCCAGATGCAGTCTTCGTCGCGCGAGAACACCAGCCCGTTCTTCACGTTGTCGAGCAGGGCAAGGTAGCGCTTTTCGTGCTCCTTTTCGATCTCGCCCACCTTTTCAAACAGGAAGGCGATCTTGTCGAAGCCCTCTTCCTTCGCCTCTTTGGCGAAGCGGGCGTACATATCCGTCCATTCGTAGTTCTCGCCCGCGGCGGCGTCGATGAGGTTCTCTTCCGTGGAAGGAACGTTGCCGCCGTGCAGCAGCTTGAACCAGATCTTGGCGTGTTCCTTTTCGTTGTTGGCGGTCTCTTCGAACAGCGCGGCGATCTGCACGAAGCCGTCCTTTTTGGCCTTGCTCGCATAGTAGGTGTACTTGTTGCGCGCCTGCGATTCGCCGGCGAACGCCGCCTGCAGGTTGGCTTCCGTCTTGGTGCCTTTGAGTTCCTTGTCCATGTCTGGATCCTCCGTTAAAGATTTTTATTTTGCGGCCGCGGGGCATGCCCCGCGGGCTCTACATCTATCAGTATACACGGATGGCGCCGTTTGTCAAGGGAACGGCGCACTTTATTCGCCCGGCGGCGGCTTTTTTTTCTCCGCGGCGGCGTTATTTTGTTGACCGGTGCAGTTTTTTGTTGCGCGGGCGCGAATTTCTTTTTTTGGAAGGGAAATTTTCCAAACCTATTGACAATGCGCCTTCACTTTACTATAATAGTGATATATAATCTTGCTTTGCCGCCAAGGCAAGGGGGAAGTCAGGTTTTTTGCGATGAATTACGAAAACACGGACCTATATTTTCTGAAAAGAGACGCCCTGCGCGTATTCGGCGACGAGGAAGGGAAGCAGATCTACGACCGCGCTTCCAAGCTGTATACCGAGCTTGCCGTCACCACCGACTATCAGGGCAGCCGCACCTACGAGATCCAGCTCAAGCGCCTGGTGTATCCCGTCATCGCCTATTATAAGACGCTGCTCGCCTTCGGCTTCCGCTTGGATGCCGCCCTGGGCCTTGTGCGCAGCGAGACGGAGAAGGCCGCCAAAGAGAGCGGGCAGAAGCTGACCGACCAGATGCGCCCCGTGTTCCCGTACCGCGCCTTCCGCGGCAACGTGAAAAACTTCATCGAGTACAAGTTCCCCGCCCGCGGCTGGACGAGCGCCGGCCTGCGCGCCCGCGGCAGCAAGATCACCTTCCGCATCGAAAAGTGCATGTACGATTCCATCACCAAAAAGTTCGGCTGCCCCGAACTGTGCCTGGTGTTCTGCGAATACGAAAAGCTCGCCTTCAAGGGGCTTTCGCCGCAGATCGTGTTTGAATGCGGCGGCACCCTCGCCAACGGCCACGACTACTGCGACTTTTGCTTCCGCAAGGGGACGCGGAAAGACAGGGCGGAAGCGCACAAGCGCGTGGAATGACGCCCCGCAGACGCGTTAAATGACGCCCGCCGCATCCTTCCCGCAGAAATAAAACACGGGCATCGCCGTTTTGCGTGCGATGCCCTTTGCATGCGCTCTGTCTGCGCGCCCGTCTGAGAGCAGGCGCGCCTGCCTGTGGACCGACCCTGCGGGCGGACGTGCGCCCGTATGCAGCGGATTGAAAAGCCGAACGGCCCGCCTGTGAGCCCGTTCTGCGGGCGGCTTCTCATTTGCGTTCACCCGCTTGAAGGCTGCTCACTTTTGCGGCGGCTGCCCGTTCGCGTTCACCCGCTTGAAGGCGGCTTTCGTGAAGTCGCCGCAGATGCTGAACACATAGTTATCCAGCTGCACCTGTGTGATCCGCACTTCTTCTTCCTTGCCGCTGCGGTAGATCTTGCCGCCGTAAAATTCCACCTTGCGCCACAGCGCCGCCAACGCTTCGCCGTAGTACTTGATGTAGCTCTCGCGCGCCGTCCAGTGGACGTAAAAGTCGGCAGAGGTAGAGATCTCCCCCTTTTCGCGCGCGGTAAAGCGCTGCAGCACGGCGGGGCGGGGTTTTCCGTCCAGCCGCTCGCAGTCCAGCCCCACCCGTTTTTTGGCCACGGCCAGCGCCGTCAGCCCCTTGCTGTGCGTCAGGTTGAAGTGCACCGTGCGTCCGGGGATATACGGCTTGCCGTTGAGCGATTTGCAGATGACGGGGGCTTTGATGCGGTAATAGCGCGTTAAGATGTTGCGGATGAAGTCTTCGGAAGAGACGGCATCGTACGTGTAATAGATTTCTACCATACATTCATTATACCACAGAAAAACAGGGATGCAAGTGTTTTTCTAAAATTCTCGATAAGAAAATATTGCAGGAGATACTGATATGGACAGGGAAAAGCGCGCGCGTGAAAATTTTTGCGGCGGCCTCAACTGCGGGCAGTCTGTGTTCATGGCCTTTGCCGACCTCACGGGCCTCACTGATGAACAGGCGATGAAGCTCTCCGCCCCCTTCGGAGGCGGCATGGGCAGGATGCGCGAGGTGTGCGGCGCCGTTTCCGCTTCGATGATGGTGCTCGGCTTGCTGTTTTACGACGCGGCTCATCCCACGAACGAAGAAAAATCTGCCCTCTACGCCCGCGAGCAGGAGGTGGCCTCCCGCTTCCGCGCGGCGTTCGGCACCATCATCTGCCGCGAGCTGCTGGAAGGTACGGGCGCGGACGACGCGCCGCAGGCGGAAGAGCGCACGGCGGAGTACTATGCAAAGCGTCCGTGCGCGGGGCTGTGCGCGGGTGCGGCAAAAATATTGCAGGAATACCTCGCCGAAGAGGGCGTTTTGCCCGCGGGCGGGGAAGGGAAGCAGGCATGATCTATACAGTCACCTTTAACCCCGCCATCGATTATGTCCTCTGGTTGGACCGCCTGCGGCCCGGCAAGACCAACCGCGCCGTCGGCGAGGTCTACGCCCCCGGCGGCAAGGGCATCAACGTCTCGATGGTGCTGAAAAACCTCGGTATCCCCTCGGTGGCGCTCGGCTTTGCGGCGGGCTTCACGGGCGATACCGTCTGCACCATGCTGGAAGCGCGCGGCATCGCCTCCGATTTCATCCGCATCCCCGGTCTTTCGCGCGTCAACGTCAAGATCAAGGCAGACGTGGAGACGGAGATCAACGGCAGGGGGCCGGACGTGCCCGAAGAGGCGTTCGCGCAGCTCGTCCAAAAACTTTCGCGCATCCCCGCGGGCTCGGTGCTGGTGTTGGCGGGCAGCGTGCCGCCGTCTATGCCCGACAATACCTACAGCCGCCTGCTGCGGGCGCTGGGGCGGCAGGATATCCGCATCGTGGTGGACGCCGCCGGCGCGCTGCTGTTAGACGCCCTCCCGTTCCGTCCCTGGCTCATCAAGCCCAACCGCGAAGAGCTGGATGAGACCTTCGGCCGCCACATGCGCAGCACCGACGAGGCGTTCGATTACGCCCGCGAACTGCAGAAGATGGGCGCGCGCAACGTCATCGTCAGCCTGGGCAGCCGGGGGGCGATGATGGCGGCGGAGTCCGGCTCTTACTATCAAGCGGCGTTCGAAGGCAAGGTTATCGACACCGTCGGCGCGGGCGACTCGATGGTGGCGGGCTTTATCGCCGCGCGCGAGCGCGGCCTTGCCGACGCCGAAGCGCTGCGCATGGCCGTGGCTGCGGGCAGCGCCTCCGCCTTCCGCCAGGGCCTCGCCGAATGGGCAGACATCCGCGAACTGCTCGGGCAGGACAGGTGAACGAAACGTTCACTTTTTCCGCCTTTGGGTGAACGTTTCGCGCAAGTTCCGAAAAAAACTATAAAAACTCCCCGATTATTTTTCACCGACCGTTGACTAATCGCACTTTGTGTGTTAGAATTGAGGTGACAAAAATCAAGGAGTTTTTTTCTTATGGTGAAGTATTCGCTCGATAAGAACAACCGCGGCATCGAGGTCAGCAAGCACCTCTACGGCCTGTTCTTTGAGGACATCAACCAGTCGGCAGACGGCGGCCTGAACGCAGAGATGGTCATCAACAACTCGTTCGAGTTCGCCTATCTCTCGTACGACCTGCACAATGCTTCCGTGCCCGTCTCCATCCGCGAGATGAAGGACAAGTATTGGGACATCTCCGGCGCCGGCCCGCACTACATCTCCACCGAAGGGGGCATCTCTGCCAGCAACCCTTCCTACCTGATGATGCACGTGGGCGGCATCTACCGCCTGGAAAACCCCGGCTACACCGTCAAGGCGTGGAACTACTACGGCATGGCGCTGGATAAAGGGGAGACGTACAACTTCAGCATGTGGGTAAAAAAGCTCGGCTTTACCGGCAAGGTGGAAGTGTACATCCGCGGCGCCCGTTCGGTGCTGACCACCAAGGCGGAGATCGAGCTTGCGGGCGACGGCGGCGAATGGGTCAAGGTCGCCTGCTCGGTCAAGGCGCTGAAGACGGAGCTGGGGCGCCTGGTGATGATCTTCAAGGGCACCGGCCACATCGGCATCGACTATGTGTCCCTCCTGCCTTCCAACGTGTGGGGGGATCCCGAAAAGTACAGGAACGGCAAGCTTTCGCCCCGCATCGTGCAGGTGCTCAAAGACTGCCATCCCTCCTTCCTGCGCTTCCCGGGCGGCTGCGTCGTCGAGGGCGACGAGGCGTTTGAAAACCAGTACCGCTGGCGGGGCACGGTAGGCCCGCTGGAACAGAGGCATCAGATCCCCAACACCTGGGGGTATATGCAGTCGTACGGCGTCGGCTTCTACGAATACTTCTGCCTGTGCGAAGACCTGCACATGGCGCCGCTGCCCGTGCTGCACTGCGGCCTGCTCTGCCAGATCCGCGTCGGCACCCAGCGCGGCGAAAACTACCGCCGCATCATGCCCGGCACCAAGATGTTCAAAGAGGAAGTCATCGACAACGTGGCAGACCTCCTGTTCTTCGCCAAGGGCAGCGTCAACTCGCCCGAGCCGGAAGAGGCGCATTGGGCGCAGGTGCGCGCAGACATGGGCCACCCCGAACCCTTCGAGCTGGAATATGTCGGCATCGGCAACGAGAACTGGGGCGACGTGTATTTTGAAAACTTCTCCGCCTGCCTGATGGGCCTGCGCCAGTACGAATACGCGGGCGAGCAGACCGACCTCATCCAGAAGTTCGGCGTCACCATCGTCACCACCGCGGGCGTCGATATCCGCCCCCAGGATTCCAGCGACAACTGGAAGGTCATCAACAAAAAATACCGCGACACCATCGTCGACGAGCACGTCTACAACTCCTACCAGTGGTTCATCGACAATACCCGCCGCTACGACTGTTACGACCGCACGGGCGCCAAGGTGTTCATGGGCGAGTACGCCATGCACACCATGAGCGACGGCAGGGGCCGCCTCAACGGCGAAAACAACCTGCGCTCCGCCATCGCCGAAGCGGCGTTCCTGACCGGCTGCGAGCGCAACAGCGACGTCGTCAGGCTCACCTGCTACGCGCCCCTGTTCGCCTCCACCGCCAACTACAAATGGACGCCCAACCTCATCTGGTTCAACCCGCGCGACATCATGGTCACCCCCAACTACTACGTCCAGCAGATGTTTGCCGGCAACACGGGCAAATACGTCATCGACGGCGTGGAGACCATCGACAAGAACAACGCCGGCGGCCTGCTCATCGGCGCGCACGCCACGGCGGTGGAAGTGCGCGAGGTGCGCGTCAAAGACATCGCCTCGGGCGAGCTCGTCTACAAGCACAACTTCAAAGACGGCATGGGCGGCTGGAAGCTGTTCCCCCGCTGCGTGGGCGGCGAGCTCAGAGACGGCGCCCTGCTCATCCGCTGTGCCGACGCCTTCAACGGCTATTATCTGGACGGCGACTTTGCAAACTGCGAGGTGGAAGTAGACATCAAGCGCATCGGCGGGGCGCAGAGCTTCATCGCCGGCGTGGGCGTCAAAGAGGTGGAAGACCGCGGCACGATGGACTGCAGCGGCTTCTCCTGCTGCTGCCAGTACGGCAAGCACCATAAGGGGTACGACGTCTCCTTCGACAAGCGCGTCGACTTCATGCGCACCGTCTGCGAGCTGATGGGCAAAGACAAGTTCGTCGGCTATTCGCCCGAAGGCAACACCCTCCGCCTGCGCTATACGCAGGATCACCTCGTCTGCCATTTCTATAAAGACGGCGAATGGATCTTCCTCTTCGATAAAAACGTATGGCGCGTCAACGAGCGCGTGTTCCAGTCGGCGACCATGGACGGCGACAAGATCTATCTGAAAGTGGTCAACGCCAGCGGCGAACCGCAGAAGCTGAGCGCGGAGCTGAAAAACTTCGGCGACAAGAAGAAGGCGCACGTCATCACCCTCTCCGACGAGGACGAAAACGTCATCAACGAGATCGGCACTAACTACGGCTGCAAGATCAACATCAAGCCCATCGAGTCGGACATCGCCATCCGCGACAACGTGCTGGAAACGGCGCTGGACGCCAACAGCGTCACCATCTTCGTCATCGAATAAAGGGGCGGCGGCCGAAAACGTTGCAGAATGGCGGCGGCTGAAAACGCCGGCGCAGAAAACAAAAGGCGCGCATCGGCGCTTAGAAACAGAAAAAAGTCCCGCCGGATCTTTCCGGCGGGATACATTTTTGTCGGCAGCGCCTTCAACGGGCGGGTCAGGCAAACAGCGTTAGGCACAGGGCGACGATCATCACGAGGTAGGCGGAAACGCGGCGGGCGTACACGGCAAAGTCGCTGGGCTCGTCGTCGTCGGCGCTGCGCGCATGCCAGGCGTTGTGCCATAGGTTATGCCACAGGGCGAGTTCATACGAAAAGCAGCCGAGGAGGGTCGCCAGCAGGTAGACGGCAAAGCACACCCACGGCAAAAAGGAGGGCACTTCGGGGCGGAGCAGCAGCGACGCCGCCAGCGCCCCCGCGCCCACGGCGATCAGCAGCAGGGTATGGATGAGGCGTTGTTTACGATACATGGTAATACGCACCTCCTTCGACGGATGCTTCCTGCACGGGATAGCGGTCACAGCCTTCGATCGTCCTCGCATCGCCGGCTTTCAGGCTTTCCCAAGAGAGGGCGATGCCGTATCCTGCAAAGCCTATGCGCGGCGAGGGGGCGAACAAATCGTATCCCTCGTCCGCGGTGACGGTCACGTCGCGATCCCGCGCGCCGTTTTCAGACTGTTCGTCTGCATAGGCGACGCCCGCATGCGCCTCGTTCCCGTCCCTGTCTTTTTCGGCGTTGTCGTATCGCGCATAGTATATGGCCGTCGCGGCGACGAGCACGGCCATTAAAATAAGCATCACCCATTCAATCTTTCCCACACGGCGGAAAGAGCTGCGCAGTTCTTCGTCCATTTTCTCATCTCCTTTTTGTGATCGTCTTTATTATAGACTTTTTGTCGAAGGGCGGCAAGGTTCTGTCGGGGAAATATTGTAATATTTTTGTAATATTTTCATATCCGTTCTGAATACGTCCGCCCGCGCATAGCCTATGGCATGGCAAAGAGTGTGTATGAACAGTCGGGCTACCGCTACAAGCGCTATCAAAAGCCTTCCTCCGCCCGCAAAAAGAAGCTCGCCGTCGTCGCCGTCGTCCTGGCGGCGCTGCTGGCGGCCTTCCTCTGCATGGCAGCGGGGGCGGCGGGCATCTTGCGCTCGGTGAGCGGGGCGGCGGTGCGCGCCGCCATCCAGTCTTCTTTCAATCAAGCCCTCGCCGAAACGCTGGAATGGAACGCCGTCGATTACGATTCCCTAGTGCGCATCGAGCGGGACGGGGAAGGGAACATCCTCGGCATCGAGGCGGATACGCGGCAGCTCAACCTGTTGGCGCGGCAGACGGCCGCCATCGCCATGACAAAGCTCAACGCCGCCTGCGCGCAGGGGGTGGGCGTGCCCCTCGGCGCCTTTACGGGCATCGATTGGCTGGCGGGCTACGGCCCCCGCGTCACCCTCCGCATCCTCCCCGTGGGCAGGGTGCAGTGCGAGTACGCCTCTTCCTTTGCCTCCGCGGGCGTCAATCAGACGCTGCATTCCGTCTCGCTCCAAGCGCGGGCGGCGGTAGAGGTGGTGCTGCCGGGCGGCAGCGAAGAGATCGAAGAGCAGGTGAGCGCCTTGGTGTGCGAAAACGTCATCGTCGGCAAAGTGCCGGATATCTACCTGCAGGGGGCGGGGAGTTTGTCCGCCCCTTCCGCTTGAGCGCCGCTCCGTTTGCTTATGGGAGAGGATGGATCTTCTTTCCCCGCTTGAGCGCCGCTTTGTTTGTTTATCGGGAAATTTATCCGCATGCTGCCGCGGCGCAAAGGGAATGCAGGGCGCAAAAGGGCGAACGGGGCGCGGCTTGCAGGAAATTTATCCGCACGCTGCCGAAACGGTTGACTTTTTTTTGCGATTGATTTATCATACTGTCAGACGATACAAGGCGATGACGAAGACAGACGGGCATCGCCGCGGCACCAAGAGAGGGCAGTTCGCCGGCTGTAAGGCTGCCCGTGCCGCTTGCCCGGTATTCCCTTCCGAGCCCCCGCGCCGAACCCTTTGGCTGTAGATGCCGAACCCTTTGGCAGTAGATGCGGGCGTGCGCCGCGCGTTAAGCGGAAATAAGGCAAGGGTCTCCCTTGCGAACATAGGTGGTACCGCGCCCGTAAAGCGCCCTGTGACGAACGTTTCGCGTTTCGTCACTTTTTTTATTTTTTGAAAAAAACGGCAGCCTTGTATTTTCCGAAAAAAAACGGCAGTTTTGAATTTGTAAAAAGATCCGATAGGAGCAGACGATATGAAAGAAAAGATCGAAAGCATCCGCCGAGCCATCGGCGAGGGGATGCTGCAAGTGCACGACCGCAAGCAGCTGTTCGAGCTCAAGATGCAGTTTTTGGGCAAGACGGGCGAGATCTCCGCGCTCTCCAAGGGCATGCGCGACATCCCCCCCGAGCAGCGCCCTGAAGCGGGCAAGCTGGTGGGCGAGATCCGCACCTGGGCGGAAGAACAGTTCGCCGCGCGCGAAGAACAGCTGAAGGCAGAAGAGCTTTCCGCCCGCTATGCCAGCGAAAGAGTAGACGTCACCATGCCCGCCCGCTTTACGGGCACGGGATCGGTGCATCCCGTTTCCCTCGTGCGGCAGGAACTCATCGACATCTTCGCCGGCATGGGCTTTGACATCTACGAAGGCCCCGAGATCGAGCAGGACTACTACAACTTCCAGGCGCTGAACATCCCCGCCGACCACCCCGCGCGCGACATGCAGGACACCTTCTTCATCGGCGGCGAATACCTGCTGCGCTCGCAGACCTCTTCGGGGCAGATCCGCGTCATGGAAAACAAAAAGCCGCCCATCAAGGTGCTCAGCCCGGGCAGGGTGTACCGCTCCGACTCCGACGCCACCCATTCGCCCATGTTCCACCAGATGGAAGGGCTGGTCGTCGACCGCGGCATTACCCTCAACGACCTCAAGGGCTGTTTAGACGAGTTCGCCCGCCGCATGTTCGACGAAGGCACCAAGACGCGCCTGCGCCCCTCGTATTTCCCCTTCACGGAACCCAGCGTAGAGGTAGACCTCTCCTGCTGCAACTGCGGCGGCAAGGGCTGCCGCGTGTGCAAGGGCACGGGCTGGATCGAAGTGTTGGGCGCGGGGGTGGTCAACCGCCGCGTGCTGGAAAACTGCGGCATCGACCCCGACGAATACACCGGCTTTGCCTTCGGCATGGGGCTGGAGCGCATCGCCATGATCAAATACGGCATCACCGATATCCGCCTGCTGTTTGAAGGCGACGTGCGCTTCCTCAGGCAGTTCAAGGGTTAAGGAGGGTATAATTACAATGAAAGCACCTCTCAGTTGGCTGAAAGACTATGTAGACATCGACGTCTCCGCGCAGGAACTGCAGGAAAAGCTCTTCTCCTGCGGGTTTGAAGTGGAAGAGCTCATCTACGTCGGCGCGGCGATCGACCGCTGCGTCGTGGGCAGGATCGAGCACATCGAAAAGCACCCCGACGCCGATAAATTGAAGATCTGCCGCCTCAACTGCGGCGCATACGGCGAGGATATACAGATCGTCACCGGCGCCGACAACGTGTTTGAAGGCGCCCTCGTCCCCGTGGCGCTGGAAGGGGCGTCGCTCGCGGGCGGCATCAAGATCAAAAAGGGAAAGCTGCGCGGCGTCGAGTCGTACGGTATGCTCTGCTCGGGCGAAGAGCTGGGCATCAACGACGACTGGTACGACGGCGCCGACGTGTACGGCATCCTCATCTTGCAGGGAGACATCCCCCTCGGCACCGACATCAAGCAGGTCGTGGGGCTGGACGACTATATCTTCGATATCTCCGTCACCTCCAACCGCCCCGACTGCCAGAGCATCTACGGCATCGCCCGCGAGGTGGCGGCCGTGCTCAAAAAGCCGATCAGGCCTGTGCCCCTCAACTACAGCGTGGGCGATTTCGGCACCGCCGGGCGCGTAGACGTCAGCGTCCAAGACGCGGAGCGCTGCCCGCGCTATATCGCCCATTACGTCAAAGACCTGAAGATCGAAAAATCTCCCCTGTGGATGCGCCGCCGCTTGGCGTTGTGCGGGCTGCGCGCCATCTCCAACGTGGTAGACATCACCAACTTCGTCCTCCTGGAACTGGGCCAGCCCATGCACGCCTTCGACCTCTCGCACATCGGCGGCAGCGCCATCTGCGTGCGCCGCGCGGCGGAAGGGGAGAAGATCGTCACCTTAGACGAAAAGGAATTTACCCTCACGGCGGAAGACCTCGTCATCGCCGACGCCCAAAAGCCGGTGGCGCTGGCGGGCATCATGGGCGGGCTGAACAGCGGCATCGGCGAAGGCACCAAGGAAGTGCTGTTCGAGAGCGCCAAGTTCGAGCGCGCCGGCATCCGCCGCTCTTCCCGCCGCCTCGGACAGAAGAGCGACTCTTCCGCGCGGTTTGAAAAGGGAGTAGACGCCTACACCACGGGCATCGCCATCAACCGCGCCCTCAACCTCATCTGCGCCCTCGGCTGCGGGCAGATCGCCTGCGACCGCTTCGATATCGGCGCCCCGCAGGAAGCGCCGCAGCCCATCCGCACCACCTTCTCCGCCATCAACGCCCTCTTGGGCATCGAGGTGCCGCGCGAGGAGACGGCAGACATCTTGGAGCGGCTGCACTTCAACGTCGATGCCGACGGAGACAGCCTCTCCGCCGTGCCGCCCGCCTTCCGCGAAGACGTAGACGGCTATCCCGACCTCGCCGAAGAGGTCATCCGCATGTACGGTTACGACCACATCGGCGGCACCTTTTTGGCAAAGGCTGCGGTCACCGACGGCGGCCTGACGGCGGCGCAGCGCACCCGCGAGCGCGCCATGCGCGCCCTGCGCGGGCAGGATTACAGCGAGATCATCACCTATTCCTTCATCTCGCCCAAAGACTACGCCCTGCTGCGCATGGAGCAAGAGGAGGGGCGCGCCATCCGCATCAAAAACCCCATCGGCGAAGACATGAGCCTCATGCGCACCACGCTGGCGCCCTCCATGCTCAACACGCTGCTGCGCAACATCCGCCGCGGCAACGAGCACGCCCGCCTGTTCGAGCTGGCGAGCGTCTACCTCGCCAAGTCTCTTCCTCTGCAGGAAATGCCCGAAGAGCGCGCAACCCTGTGCGTGGGCGCTTACGGCGGGGAAGACTTCTTCACCTGCAAGGGCGCCTTCGAGGCGTTCGCGGCGGAGTTCGGCCTGCAATTCGCCTATGCCGCCGCCGAAAAGCCCTTCCTGCATCCCGGCAAGTGCGCCGCAGTTTTATTTGAAGGAAAGCAGGTCGGCTATTTGGGCGAACTGGCGCCCGACATCGCCGAATCTCTCTCCGTCGAGGTGCCCGTGTACCTGGGCGAGCTGGACTACGCCGCCCTCGAAGAGGCGCTGCAGCGCTCGCACCGCTATGTGCCGCTGCCCAAGTTCCCCGAAGTCAAGCGCGATCTGGCGCTGGTCGCGGAGGATAGCGTGCTCTGCGCCGATGCCGAGGCGGTCATCCGCGCCGCCTGCAAGTTCGTCTCCGCCGTGCACCTGTTCGACGTGTACCGCGGCGAGCAGGTAGGGGAAGGGAAAAAGAGCATGGCGTTCTCGCTCACCTTCACCCCGCACGAAAAGGCCATCTCGCCCGAAGACGCCGACGGCTACGTCAAGCGCATCCTCAAAGAGCTGCACGCAAAACTCGGCGCCACGCTGCGCTGAAAAAGCTGCGGCAAAGCCGGGCGCCACGCTGCGCTGAAAAAGCTGCAGGCAAAGCCGGGCGCAAAGCTGCGTTAAGGCAAAAAATTGATCGCTGAAACCGCATCCGCCCTCTGCAAAGGGGGCGGATCTTTATATAAACAGAACTAAACGTTCACATATTTCTATCAAAATAAAAAAATTTTGTTCAATTTTCGCAAAAGTATTGCAAAATGTTTCTGTATGTGGTAAAATAGACAAGTGAAGGAGAGAAGACTATGAACATTTGGCACGACATTGCCCCCGAGCGCATCAAGAAAGAAGATTTCATGTGCTATATCGAGATCCAGAAGGGCTCCAAGAGCAAGTACGAGCTGGACAAAGAGACGGGCGTACTCAAATTGGACAGGGTGCTGTACACCTCTACGGTCTACCCCGCCAGCTACGGCTTTATCCCCCGCACGCTGGCAGACGACGGCGACCCGCTGGACGTGCTCGTATTATGCAGCGAGCCAATCCTGCCCGCCACGCTGGTGCAGTGCTATCCCATCGGCGTCATCAACATGATCGACGACGGAAAGATGGACGAAAAGATCATCGCCATTCCCTTCCGCGAGCCGACCTACAACATCTACAGCGACATTTCGCAGCTGCCCCGCCATATCTTTGACGAGATCAGGCACTTTTTCCAGGTGTATAAGGTGCTCGAACACAAGACGACGTCCGTGCGCGAGCTGATGGACCGCGAAAGCGCCGTGCAGATCGTGCAGAAGTGCATCGATAACTACGACCGGGAGATCCTCGGCAAAAAGTAAAGCAACCAACGGGGGAGACAAACTATGAAGATCGTTTTCATCGGCGATTCTATCACCGAATGCGGCAGAGATAAGGCAGACCCGCAGTCCTTGGGCGACGGGTATGTAGCTATCCTGCGCGAAAAGCTGAAAAACCTGTACGAAGACGTCCGCTTTGAATTTTTGAACCGCGGCGTCTCGCACGACCGCGTGGCAGACGTGCAGGCGCGCATCCAAAAGGACGTGGCGGACGAGCATCCCGATATCTGCGTGGTGCTCATCGGCGTCAACGACGTGCTGCGCAAGTACGACGCGGGCGCCTCGCTCGACTTCGACGCCGTCGCCGCCTCGTATGAAGACGCGCTCAAACAGGTCAAGGCGTGCGGGGCAAAGCTCATCGCCGTCGAGCCCTTCCTGCTCGACGTGCCCTCCAAGCGCCGCCTGCGCGCCGATTTCGATACGCTGGGTCATATCATCAGCGGCATCGCCGGGCAGTATGCCGACGCCTATGTGCCGCTGGACGAAATGTTCAACGGCGTCAGCCAGAGCGTGGGCGTGGCGGCGTACTCCGCCGACGGCGTGCATCCCACCCACCGCGCTTCCCGCCTGATCGCCGACAACATCATCAAAAAGATCAAGCTGTTTTTGTAAGGGAATGGAAAGAGAAAAGAAGCTCCTCGTCGTCGTCGATATGCAGAACGACTTCATCGGCGGCGCGCTGGGCACACAAGAGGCGCAGAACATCCTTCCCGCCGTGCGCGCCCGCATTGCGGACGCGCGGAAAGAGGGCGAAGAGGTCGCCTTCACGCGGGATACGCACGGGGAAGAGTACCTCTCCACGCAGGAGGGGAAAAACCTGCCCGTACCCCATTGCATCGCGGGTACGGCGGGGCACGAGATCGCCGCGGGGCTTTGCCTTGCGGGCGAGCGGGTGTTCGATAAACCCGCCTTCGGCAGCATCGAGCTCGCCGCCTATGTAAAGGAGGGCGGGTTTGCGGCAGTCGAACTTGTCGGCGTGTGCACGGATATCTGCGTCATCTCCAACGCCCTGCTCATCAAGGCGTTCTGCCCCGAGGCGGAAGTTTGCGTCCGCGCGGGCTGCTGTGCGGGCGTCACGCCCCAAAGCCACCAAACGGCGCTCGCTGCCATGCGCGCCTGCCAGGTCAAGATACTTTAATACGTTTACGAGAGGGAAAATGCGGGCCGCCCGTTGCAAGCAATTGCACGGGCGGCTTTGCGTATGCTCTTTATTTAAGGAAGAAGGCATGCGGGCGGCTCTGCGTATGTTCTTTTCTTTGAGAAAGAAAGCCGCGGGCGGCTTGAAGGAGAAGGCTCCCCGCCTTATCCGCCGAAGCGCTTGCGGTATTCGTTGGGCTGGCAGCCGGCGTACTTTTTGAACACGCGCGAAAAGTGGCTCTGCGAAGAAAAGCCGAGGTAGGCGCTGATGGCGGCGGCGGGCTTGTCGGTATAGCGCAGCAGCCGCTTGGCCTCGTCCGTCTTTTCTTTCAGGATAAATTCGATGAGGTTCTGCCCCGTCTCCTGCTTGAACTTGACGGACAGGCGAGACCTGCTCAAAAACAGCGCCGCGGCGATCTGTTCGGTGGTTATGGGTTCGGAAAGGTGGCGGCGGATGTATGCCGTCACATCCAGCACCAGTTTGGAAGGGGACTCGACGGCGCGCAGCTTCTCCACCTGTTCGGTGTAGTCGAACACCATGTGGTACTGCAGGTTGGTGATGCGCTCGGGATCGTGCAGGAGCTCGCATTTTTGGATATAGGCGTCGCTGCGCGACAGAGCCTCTTCCACGTCCATGCCGCCGCGGATGGCGGCGCGCGATACCAGCGTCGCCGTGACGATAAAGGTATTCTTCATCTGCCGCAGCTGGTCGGCTGCCAGAACGCCGGGGCGCACGGCGGGGGCGGCCTTCGTCCATTGCCGCAGGGCGGCGGTGTCGCCGCGGCGGACAAAGTTGACGATGGTCTGTTCGAGGGCGAGGGTGTTGTGCACCGCCTGCGGGCCCGTGATGTCCGCGTCGAAGTCCTGCCGGGCCTGTTCCGTCTCCCGCTGTCGTTTCAGCCCGCGCTGTTCGGCGTCGTAGATATAGATGTCGCCCAGTCCCAGCTTTTCGCCGTTCATGATATAGTTGACGGTGCACAAGATCTGCAGCATGCTGTCCGGCGGCAGGGGCACGAGGCTCTTCATCCCCGCGATGAACTCGTCCGTCTCCTCGGCGGGCACGTCGCAGCGGAAGGCGAGCTCTTTCAGCGCCTGGTCGCCGCTCTTGATCTGTATCGAAGGCCCGATGACGATGCGCAGCTCTTCCCCCTCCGCCTCGCCCGCCACCACGCCGTAGTAGTGGAAGTGCGGGGTGATAAAGTAGCCGACGTGCGGGCGCACGGCGAGGATCTGTTCCCGGTAGGCGCACATGGGGTCTTTGGGCAGGGCGACGACGGAGTGGTAAAATACCTGCGTTCCGCCGCGGAAGATGCGCACGGGGATGCCCGCCAGGTTGCCGATGACGGTGCAAAGATAGTCGTAATCGATGTTTTCCATCTCATTTTCCTCCAAAGATAAAACAATTATAACGAAATTAAAACAAATTTGCAAGACTTTGCGATGAAAAAGTTGTATAATTTTTGTGAACAATGAACAAGGAGCAGTCTTTATGGATATCGGCACATTGCTCGCCGGGCTGAGCGCGGAAGAAAAGGCGGCGCTGGTCGCGGGCACAGATTTCATGTACACCAACCCCGTGCCCCGCCTAGGCATCCCTTCTCTTCGCATGTCTGACGGCCCGCACGGCCTCAGAGTACAGGGAGAAGGGGGCGACAACGGCGTCACGGGCAGCTCCCCCGCCACAGCCTTCCCCACGGCGGCGGCGCTCGCCTGCGGCTGGGACGAAGAAAACGCCCGCAAAGTCGGCCGCGCCATCGGCAAAGAGGCGCACAAATACGGCGTGCACGTCGTTTTGGGCCCGGGCGCGAATATCAAACGCAGCCCCACGGCGGGGCGCAACTTCGAATATTTTTCCGAAGACCCGCTTCTCGCCGGCAAACTGGCGGCGGCGGAGGTGGAGGGCATCCAGGGCGAAGGCGTTGCCGCCTGCGTCAAGCACTTCGCCCTCAACAATGCCGAAAACTATCGCTTTATGGGAAATTCCGTCGCCGACATGCGCGCCATGCGCGAAATTTATCTGAAGGTGTTCGAGGTCGTCGTCAAAGAGAGCCGCCCCGCGGCGATGATGTGCGCCTATAACAAGATCAACGGCGAATATTGCAGCCAAAACAAGTGGCTTTTGACGGACGTGCTGCGCAAAGAATGGGGTTTTGACGGGCTGGTGATGACCGACTGGGGCGCCATGCACGACCGCCTCGCTTCCCTGCGGGCGGGGCTGGACTTAGAGATGCCGGGCGACACCGCCGTCTGCCGCAGGCAGATCTTAGACGGCATCAAAGACGGCTCCCTCTCCATGGAAGATCTGGATAAAGCCGCCGCAAACGTGCTGCATTTGGCGGAAAAATACGCAAAGGCGCATGAAGACGACTGCGATTTTGCTGCAAACGACCGCCTCGCCCGCGAAGTGGCGGCAGACTGCGCCGTGCTGCTGAAAAACGACGGCATCCTGCCCCTTTCGGAAGGGGAAGAACTGTTCGTCTGCGGCGACTTGTTTGAAAAGATGCGCTACCAGGGCGCGGGCAGCTCGATGATCAACCCCATAAAGCTGACAACGCCCAAACAGGCGTTCGACGATATGGGCGTCAAATACACCTTCGCCCGCGGCTATGCCGAAAACGAGACGGCCGCAGAGCAAACATATATCGACGAAGCGCTGGCGCTCGCCGCGCCCTTCCAAAAGGCGCTCGTGTTCGCGGGGCTGACGGACTACGTCGAAAGCGAGGGCGCCGACCGCGAGAGCATGCGGCTGCCCGCAAACCAGCTCGCCCTCATCGAGGCGCTTTGCAGGGCGGGCAAACAGGTCGCCGTCGTCCTCTTCGGCGGCTCGCCCGTCGAACTTCCCTTTGCGGAAGAAGTGAGCGCCCTTTTGAACATGGTGCTGCCCGGCCAAAGCGGCGGGGCGGCGTGCGCCGACCTTTTGTTCGGCAGGGCAGAGCCCGCGGGCAGGCTGGCGGAGACGTGGCCGCTGACCTATGCCGATGTTCCCTGCGGCGAAAACTTCGCCAAGACGGCGAACGAGGTGTATAAAGAGGGCGTATTCGTCGGCTACCGCTATTATACGACGGCGGAAAAGAAGGTGCGCTATCCCTTCGGCTACGGGCTCTCCTATACAGAATTTGAATATTCCCATCCTTCCGTGACCTCGGACGGCGAAAAGATCGCGGTGCGCTGCACGGTCAAAAACGCCGGCAAGCGGCCGGGCGCGGCGGTGGTGCAGGTGTACGCGGGCCTGCCGGGTTCTGCGATCTTCCGCCCCCTGCGCGAGCTGAAGGCGTTCAAAAAGCTGCGCTTGAACGCAGGGCAGAGCGCCGCGGCAGAACTTTCCTTCCCCCTCTCCGACCTCGCCGTCTGGAATGTGAAGGAAGGCCGCTTTGCGGTGGAAGGGGGCGAATATGCGGTGGAGATCTGCACCGACTGCTGCACCCCCGTCTTTTCGCAGAAGGTCGCCGCGGCAGGGGAAGCGCTTGCGGGCGTCTACGCGGAAGAGGTGAACGCGGCATACCGCGGCTGTATCGCCGCCGTGACGGACGAATTGTTTGAAAAGATGAGCGGGCAGGCCATCCCGCCCCTTCCCCCCAAAAAGCCGATCACCATGGACAGCCGCTTTTCCGACCTTGCCGAGGCGGGGCTGATGGGGAAGATACTGCACGGCGCCGTTCTGAGCGTGGCAAACGGGCAGATGAAAAGGGCGAAAAAGCTGCCCGCGGGCCCGGAGCGGGACAACAAGGTCAAAGGGGCGATGTTCCTGCGGCGCATTTTAGAGAGCAACTCGCTGACGTCGATGACGATGTGCGCGGGCAGCTCCTGCCCGTACAACTTCGCCCAAGGCTTTATGCACCTTGCCAACGGGCATCTCTGGAAGGGCATCAAGTGCTTCTGCACAAACATACAAGTGCCGAAATTGCCGAAAGAAAAGGAGGATAACAAATGACGCAGGCAAACGCGCTGTCCGGCAGGGTCTGGAACAGCAGGGTAAGATCGCAAAACGTGACGGGGACGGAAAAGTGGCTGGGCTACCTCGCAGGCCCCTGCGGGGCGCTGCTGTTCAACGCCGTCATGGCCACCTATCTCAACGTCTATTATACCGACGTTTTGGGGCTGGGCGGGCTGTTTTTGGTCGTCTTCCCCGTCATCTCGAAAGTCATCGACGCCATCACCAACGTCATCATGGGGTATGTCATCGACCGCACCCGCACAAAGCAGGGCAAGGCGCGGCCGTGGCTGCTGCTCTCGGCGCCGCTGGTGGCGGTGACGGGCGTATTGCTGTTCGTGGTGCCGTCCGGCGACGACATATTGCAGATCGCCTGGGTGATGATCTCGTACAACCTGTACTATTCTGTCGCCTACACCATCTACAACATGAGCCACAACCTCATGGTGCCGCTCTCTACCCGCAACACGGCGCAGCGCGGCGTGCTGGCGGTGTTCAACAACATTTCCACCATCATGATGAGCGGCATCGTCGTCGCCCTCGTCTTCCCCATGGCCATCATGCCGGCGCTTGGCACCAGCAAGGGGCTGTGGATCGCCGTCATGTCGGTGCTGGCGTGCATCTCGCTGCCGCTGGTGCTGGTCGAATACTACTTCACCAAAGAGCGCGTCACGGCGGAGAGCAGCGGGCAGGAAGAAAAGAAGATACCCTTTGCGCTGCAATTGAAGGCGATCTTCACCGATAAATACATGCTGCTGCTTTTGGGCTATTTCCTCTTGTACACCCTCACCTCGCAGCTGAAAAACGTGGCGCTGCCGTATTACTGCAATTACGTTTTGGGCACATATTCGGACGGCATCACCCAGACGCTCGTATCCGTGCTCGGCGGCATCCCCATGGGCATCGGCATCTTCGCCGTGTGGCCGCTGGCGAAAAAGTTCGGCAAAAAGAACGTCACCGCGGCGGGCTTTGTCATCTACGCCGTCGGCTCCGCTATTTGCTGGATGGCGCCCACCAATCTGCCCGTCGTCCTCGTCGGCCAGTTCATCAAAAACATCGGCGGCCTGCCCTGCGCGTATGTGTTCATGGCCCTGTTTGCCGACGCTTTGGATAATCTGGAATGGAAAAACGGTTTCCGTTGCGACGGCATCGCCATGTCCGCCTATTCGGTCATCATCACCACCGCGGCGGGCCTGGTGACGGGCATCTTCAACGGCGGCCTCTGGGCGGCGGACTATATCGCCCCCGAAACGGTCGAAGTTATGCCCGCCGTCACCGACGCCATTCAGAAGGTCATCACCAATGCCGACGGCACCTTCTCCATCATCTATAACCAGCCGGAAGCGGTCACCACCGTGTTCATCCTCTTCTTTGTGGGGCTGGAAGCCGTCGCGGGGCTCGTGTATGCCCTGATGCTGCTGCCCGTGACCGTGGAAAAGACGGTAGATAAAAAGCTCGTCATCATCCGCGCCCGCCAGCGTGCCGCCTGCGAGGCGAGGGGCGAAGTTTGGGCAGAGCCGGAAGTGCGCGCCGCCGAAGAGCAGAAGCGGCTGGATGCCGAGGCGGAGGAATATTACCGCAAAGAACTCAAAGAGCGCTGCCAAAAGAAGGGCTTAGACTACGAGGCGGAGCTGGCAAAGCATACGGAGGCCCTCCGCGCCAAGGCGGAACAGCAGGCGGAAAAAGAGCGCGCCGCCAAAGAGAAGGCGGCCAAAAAGGCGGAGAGCCTGGCACAAAAACGGGAAGCAAAGCTTGCCGCCATGACGCCCGAACAGGCAAAAAGGGCGCAGGAGCGCAAGGCCGCCCGCGAGGCGCGCGATGAAGCCGCCTGGCAGAAAGAAAAGGCCGCGGGCGAACGCGTCTACCAAAAGATGCAGGCGCAGCTTACGGCGGCAGAGGAAAGATCCTAATGACAAAGCGCAAAAAGAGGGCGCTCATCGCCATATCGTGCGCTGCGGGCTGCCTCGCCGTCGCCTGCCTGATCGGGCTGGCTGTCGCGGGCAGCCTGTGGGGGATCCCTCCCTTCGGCGGGTTGTTCGATATGCGCATTGCAAAACTTGCGGGCAACGCCGAACGGTACGATATTGAAAATGTCGAGGAACTCGCCGAGAGCCCGCTAAAAGGAATGGATATCCTTTATCTCGGCTCTTCGGTCACATACGGCGCGTATTCGCAGGGAACGGCGTTTCCCGAATATATCGCCGCCCGTAACGGCACAACGTTTGTGAAAGAAGCGGTCAGCGGTACCACGCTTGCAGACGGGGTGAACTCATATATATCCCGTCTTGAAAAGGCGGAAAAGAGACGCGGGTTTGATCTATTCGTTTGTCAGCTCTCTACCAACGATGCAGCGCAGAATAAGCCCATAGGCGAAGTGAAAGGCGAGGGAGAAGAATACGATACTTCCACCGTCTGCGGCGCCATAGAGTATATCATCACCTATGCGCGTGCGGCATGGGGATGCCCCGTAGTGTTCTACACCAACAGTTATTACGAAAGTGAAGCCTATGCGGCAATGGTCGGGGCATTAGAGCAAATACAGGACGAATACGGCATCGGCGTCATCGATTTGTATTCCGACGAGGTCTTTAACGCCGTCACGGAAGAGCAGCGTGCGCTGTATATGGCGGACGACATCCATCCCACCAAGGCGGGCTACCTTGAATGGTGGACGCCAAAGATGGAAGAGTATCTGTACGAATTTGTAAGGAAATAGAAATGAAAGCCATCAATTTAAGAACAGAATATTTGATAAACCCCATAGGGATAGACATTCAAAATCCACGCCTTTTGTGGAACTGCGAGGGCGGAAAGAAGCAGACGGCATACCGCATCGCCGCGCAGACCGAGGGCAAAACGGTGTGGGACAGCGGCAAAGTGAACTCTTCTTCCATGCGCGCCGAATATCCGCACCCGCTCTGCTCCCGCCAAAGGGTGGAGTGGAAAGTGCAGCTGTGGGACGAAGAAGGCAGAGAAGGGGAGCCTTCCGAAGCCGCCTGTTTCGAGACGGGGTTGCTAACTCCTTCCGACTGGCAGGCGCAGTGGATCGCGGGCAACTATCGGGTAAACAAAAAGCAGCGCTACCCCGTCGACTGCTTCCAAAAAGCGTTCAACGCGGCAGGCGTCAAAAAGGCGCGGCTGTACGTCACCGCCTGCGGGCTTTATGAAGTGAAGATAAACGGCGGGCGCGCGGGCAACTTTGTGCTCGCTCCCGGTCATACCGACTACACAAAGCGCATCCAGTACCAGACGTATGACGTGACCGATCTTATCCGGGGCGGCGGCAATGAAATAACGGCAGAACTCGCCGACGGCTGGTACCGCGGCAGCTGCGGCGCGTGGGGGCTCAGAAATCAATACGGCACGCAGACCAAACTGCTCGTTCAGCTGGAACTGACCGACGAACACGGCAATATCACCCGCATATGCACGGACGAGAGTTGGGCGTGGTCGAACGACGGCGCTATCCTCTTTGCCGATAATAAAGACGGCGAGATCGTCGATGCCCGCAAAAAGCCTTCATACGGCGGCAGGGCTAGAGCCGTAAAATGCAAAGTAGTTCCTTCGGCTTCCAACAACGTTGCCCTCACCGAGCACGAACAGTTCAAAAACCCTAAGGTTATAACCACGCCCAAAGGGAATAAGGTGCTCGACTTCGGGCAGAACATCGCGGGATATATCGCGTTTACAATAAACGCAAAGGCGGGGCAGACGATCAGGCTGCGCTTCGGCGAGATGTTCGACGCGGAGGGCGAATTTACTCAAAAGAACATTCAGTGCGCCACCAAAAAGCGCGCAACGCCATTGCAGCAGGTCATATATACTTGTAAAGACGGCGTAAACAAGTACAAGACCAAATTTGCCATATTCGGCTTTCAGTACGCCCTCGTCGAGGGCGACGCGCCGTGGAAAGCAGAAGATTTCACCGCCATAGCCGTCTATTCGGATATGGAACAGACGATACAGTTTGACTGCTCGCATCCCCTCATCGATCAATTCGTGCAGAACACGCTGTGGTCGGCAAAGAACAACCACGCCGACGTTCCCACCGACTGCCCCACGCGCG
>ERZ1643247.419-NODE-419-length-51674-cov-31.462969_pt1 | contig 51674 bp, 48 predicted proteins | sample MGYA00579264_ERZ1643247 | MGnify/ENA primary metagenome ERZ1643247 (study PRJEB29033, sample SAMEA4952262) | chicken gut metagenome | biome: Broiler Chicken; feature: Gastrointestinal Tract; material: Caecum | place: Ireland | collected 2018 | study: Broiler... | reverse complement strand
TGTGCGCGTGCACGCCGATGCTCTTTTTGTATTTTTCGCCCGCTTCGAGATATTTTAAGGTGAGTTTTGCCACCTGTTCGGGATAGAGCGAGCCGTAACTGTCTACAAGATAAATACAGTCCGCGGGGCTTTGCCCGAGCATTTCGAGCGCGGCGTCGATCTCCTCGTCGCGCGCTTTGGAAACCGCCATGACGTTGACGGCCGTCTCGTATCCCTTTTTCGCACAGTATTCGAGCATTTCGATCGCGGCGGGGATCTCGGTGATGTAGCAGGCAACGCGCACCATGTCGATCACGCTGTCCTTTTTGTTACCGATGTCCTTTTTGAAGTCCGTCCTGCCCACGTCTGCCATGACGGAGAGTTTCATATCCGACTTGTTTTCGCCGACGATCTTCTGCACGTCTTGCTCGTCGCAGAACTTGTACTTGCCGAATTTGGAAACGTCGAACATGGCTTTGGACGCCTTGTAGCCCATTTCCATGTAATCGACGCCCGCGGCGACGTTCATTTTATAGAGCGCCTTTGCAAACTCGTCGGAAAATTCAAAATTATTGCAAAGCCCGCCGTCGCGCAAGGTAGCGTCGAGCACCTTGATGTCGGGGCGGAAAGATAATAACGAACCTTTACGTTTGACTTCCATAAAAACTCCTAAATCCTTGTTCACGCATTTCTCGCGCAAAGGCGCTGCGAAATGCCGTGAGTTGAGAGACAACCGCCGTTCGCCGACACGCAGGTCGGCTCTGCGGCGTTTTTCTCTCTGCGGCGTCGCGGCAAAATATTTTATGCAAGCATTTACAATACTTGCAAATGCTTTGCTCTTATATATTTGCCGCTCCTTATTTCCAAAAATCTCACACCGCTGCGCGCGTTGCGATTTTTGGAAGCCTTAATTTAAGGGCTTACCTATTAAAGCAATTTTCGCATTCACTCTTTTTCGGCAAGCCGCTCGTCGCGGCAAATCGGGGGCTTTTTCCGAAAATGCGATTTTCGGAAACGCAAGTGATTATTTAAATAATTCTGCGAAAAAGCAAAAATGACACTTTTTGCTTTTTCACTCAATTTGCCAATGCCTTGGCTCACGGAAAGGGTGAATTTGCGCCCTTGTAAAATATGTGTGCCCTTAAACAGGGCGCAAAGAGGGGAAAGCCGCATGGGTTTCCCCTTAAACTCACGAAAATTCGCAGGCGACATCTCGCCGAGAATTTTGTGAACCCCAATAATTAGAGGCGCGTTTGAAAACCGCGTTTTTCAAAAAGCGCACTCAATTTGCCGCATACCTGCGGTCTCAACGGGTGAATGCGGCGCGCATGTTATGGCGTGGTGCCCTCAAAATGCGCGCCGCAGAGGGCAGCGCCCTCAAATCACGAAAATTCGCAGGCGTCAGCTCGCCGAGAATTTTGTGAATTACTTTTAGTGTCTGTTTTTCAGCTCCGTGCACACGTCCGAGAGTTTTACGCCCGCATTGGCGAGCAATACGAGGGTGTGATAAAAGAGGTCTGCGCACTCGCCCACGATCTCTTCTTTATTTTCGTTCTTTGCCGCGATGACCAGCTCCACCGCCTCTTCGCCCGTCTTTTTGGCGATCTTGTCTACGCCCTTTTCAAACAGGTACGCGGTATAGCTGCCCTCTTCGGGGTTCTGCTTTCTGTCTTCCACGATGCGTTGGAGTTCCCCGAGCATCTCCGCGCCCTTTCCGCATTCCTTTACGGGCGTAAAAAAGCAGGTGTAATTGCCCGTGTGACAGGCGGCGCCGACCTGTTCCACCTTCAAAAGCACGCAGTCTTTATCGCAGTCGAGGTATATGCCGCGCACCTTTTGCAGATGCCCGCTCTCCTCGCCCTTTTTCCACAATTTTTTGCGCGAGCGGCTCCAATAGTGCGCGTAACCCGTTTCCAGCGTTTTACGATACGCCTCCTCGTTCATATACGCCTGCATGAGCACCTCGCCGCTCTCATAGTCCTGCGCGATCGCGCAAACGAGACCGTGCGCGTTGAATTTGAGTTCTTCCATAAAATTTATACTCTCCTTACGGGAATGCCCCGCGCCGCAAGATATTCCTTTAAGTCCTTCATCTCAATCTCTCCGAAGTGGAAAAGCGACGCCGCGAGCGCCGCGTCTGCCTTGCCCTCCGTGAGAACGTCTGCAAAGTCCTGCATTTTGCCCGCGCCGCCCGACGCGATGACGGGCACGTTCACGGCTTCCGCCGCCCGCCTCGTCAGCTCGATGTCGTACCCGGACTTTGTGCCGTCTTTGTCCATGCTCGTCAAAAGCACTTCCCCCGCGCCGAGGGCAACCGCCTTTTTGATCCATTCGATCGCGTCGAGCCCCGTATTCACCCTGCCGCCGTTGAGGTACACGTCCCACGACCCCGCGGCGTTGCGCTTCGCGTCTACCGCCAAAACGACGCACTGTGCGCCGAATTTTACCGAAGCCTCGGTGATGAGCGCGGGATTTCTGATCGCCGCGGAATTGACGGCGATCTTATCCGCGCCCGCGGAGAGAAGTTCGCGGAAGTCGTCGGCGGAGCGTATCCCCCCGCCCACGGTGAGCGGTATGAACACCTGCTCGCTCGCGCGGTGGAGTATGTCGACCGCGGTCTTTCTTCCGTCGCTCGACGCCGTGATATCCAAAAAGACGATCTCGTCGGCGCCGATCTTGTCGTACGCCTTGGCGATCTCTACGGGATCGCCCGCGTCTACAAGATTTATAAAGTTTACGCCCTTTACCACCCTGCCCTTGTCGATATCCAAGCAGGGAATGATGCGTTTGGAAAGCATATGTTTTACCCGTTATACTTTTCGATTGCCGTTTTCAAATCGATCGCGCCGCTGTAAATGGATTTGCCGAGCACCGCGCCGTACACGCCGCTCTCGTGCAGATTTTTCAGATCTGCCATGCCCGATATTCCGCCCGACGCGATGACGTTGAGCTCCGTTTCCTTCTGCATGCGCACCGTTTCGCACACGTTCGCGCCCTGCATGGCGCCGTCTTTGGAAATATCGGTAAACAGCGCGCAGGAAATGCCCATCTTTTTGCATTTTTTGCCGAATGCGACGGCGGAAAGCCCGGTCGTCTCCGTCCAGCCTTTCACCGCGAGCATGCCGCCTTTCGCGTCGATCCCCGCGACGATTTTATCCTTGAACCGATAGACGGCGAGCGCAAACTCGTCGGGTTCGGCGACAGCCATCGTGCCGACGACTACCCTGTCTGCCCCTGCGGCAAGCCTCCTTTCGATGTCGGCGATGTGCCGCAGTCCTCCGCCGCTCTGCACCTTCACTTTGAAGCGCTTTTTGATCTCCGCAATGACGGGATCGATGCCGCTTTCCCCCGTAAATGCGCCGGAAAGGTCTACCACGTGCAGCCATTCCGCGCCCGCAGACACCCACTTTTCGGCAAATCCGAGCGGATCGCCGTAATCGGTTACCGCGTTTTTGTCTCCCTTATACAGGCGCACCGCCCTGCCTTCCAGAATATCGATCGCGGGAAATAAGATCATATTTGCCTCCTTATAGAATCAACGGCCGATCGGCGTTACATTTTACAAAAATTTTTCAGAAGTTTCAGCCCCGCTTCCCCGCTCTTTTCGGGGTGGAACTGAACGCCGTACACGTTGCCCGCATACACTGCCGAAGGATAGTCGATATAATACTCCGTTTTTGCGCAGGCGAATTCGTCTGCGCAGTCGGCGCGGTAGCTGTGCACAAAGTAAAACCGCGTGCCCTCTTCTATGCCGTCGAACAGGGGCGTTTTCAGACCGAACACTCCGTTCCAGCCGATCTGCGGGATCTTGCCCTCCGTAAACCGTACCACGCTTCCCTTTACGAAGCCGAGGCCCTCCGTTTCGCCCTCTTCGAAACTGCGTTCCAAGAGAAATTGCATGCCGAGGCAGATGCCGAGGATCTTCGTATCCTTCGCGCGTTCTTTCACGTAGGAAGAAAGCCCCGCTCCGTTCATTTCCGCCATGCCCGCGGCAAAGGAGCCGACCCCGGGAAGAATGAGCCTTTCGCAGCCGTCCAAAACGGCTTTGTCGCCCGAAATAACCGCCCTTTCGCCGAGATATTCGAGGGCCTTCTGCACCGAGCGCAGGTTGCCCATGCCGTAATCGAGAATGCCGATCACCTTACAGAACTCCTTTGGAAGAGGGCACCCTGTCGGACACGATTTTCACCGCGTCTTGCACGCACTTTGCGAGCGCCTTGAAAACGGCCTCCGCCTCGTGGTGCATATTGCCGCCCTTCAACAGGTCGATATACAGGTTGACGCCCGCGTTGAAGGCGAAGGCGCGCATGAATTCTTCCACGAGCTCCGCGTCGAACTCGCCTATTTTACCCGTCATTTTCTTTTCGAAATTGAGGAAGGGCCTGCCGCTGATGTCCAGCGCAACGAGCGCGGCGCATTCGTCCATGGGGATCACGCGGTCGGCAAAGCGGGCGATGCCCGTTTTATCGCCGAGCGCCTCTTTGAACGCTTTGCCGAGGCAGATGCCCACGTCTTCCACGCTGTGATGAAAGTCTACGTCGGTATCCCCTTCGCAGCGCACGGTGAGATCCAAACCCGAGTGCACGCCGAAAAGTTCGAGCATGTGATTGAAAAAGCCGACGCTCGTATCCACCGACACATGCCCTTTTCCGTCGAGATCAAGCTTTACATAAATTCTGGTCTCCCGCGTATCGCGGGAAATTTCCGCCGTTCTCATTCGCTTATCCCTCCTTTATTCTGACGCGCACCGCGTTCGCGTGGGCGGAAAGCCCCTCTGCTTCCGCGAGGCGCATGATGTCCTCCGCGTCCTCTCCGATCGCCTTTTCGCTGTATTTTATGACGCTCATTTTGCGCAGGAAAATATCCTGGTTGAGCACCTCGAAAAAGCGCGCCGTGCCGCCCGTAGGCAGCGTATGGTCGGGCCCGGCGAAATAATCGCCGACGGGTTCGCTCGTCCACCTGCCCATAAACACCGCACCAGCGTTGCGTATTTTGGGCAAGAGCTTCTCCGGCTCTTCCGTTGCGAGTTCCAGATGTTCGGGCGCGATGCGGTTGGCAAGTTCGCAGGCCTCGTTCATATCCTTTACGAGGATCACGCCGCCCGAATTTTCCACGGAATAAGAGGCGATGTCTTTCCTTGCAAGCGCTTCGAGCTGTTTTTCCGTTTCCGCCTGCACCTTTTCGGCAAACGCCTTATCGTCGGTAAGCAAAATGGCGCGGGAGCGCTTATCGTGCTCCGCCTGCGACAATATGTCCGCCGCGACGAAGGCGGGGTTCTGCCTGCCGTCCGCAATGATGAGTATTTCGCTCGGGCCCGCGAGCATATCGATGCCTACCTGCCCGTACACTTCTTTTTTTGCGAGAGTGACGTAGATGTTGCCCGGCCCCGCGATGACGTCCACCTTCGGAACGCTCTCGGTGCCGTAGGCGAGCGCCGCGATCGCCTGCGCGCCCCCCGCTTTGATGATCTTTTCAGCGCCGCACAGATCCGCCGCCGCGATCACCGCGGGGTGCACTTTTCCGCCCTTTGCGGGCGTCGCCACGTATATATGCGGAACTCCCGCCGCCCTTGCGGGCAGGACGCCCATCATGACAGAGCTGAAAAGGGGCGCCGTGCCGCCGGGCACATAAATGCCCGCCCGCTCCACCGCGCGCACGGTATAACCCGTCGTTCTGCCGCTTTTGGTGCGGATATCCTCTTGCATCGGGCTGCGGCTGTGATAGTCTAAAACGTTTTTCGCCGCCTTTTTCATGGAAGCGAGCAAGTCTTTATCGATCGCCGCGTAAGCCTCTTTTATTTCGTTTTCGGAAACGAACAGCGTGTCTTTGCTCAAAACGCTGCCGTCGAACTTTTCGCAATAGGAAAAGAGCGCTTTGTCACCGCCGTCGCGCACGCAGCGCACGATCTCGCGGACGGACTTTGCAAGCTCCTCGTCTTCGAACCCGCCGCGCGTCAAAATGCCGGCGGCGTCCTCTGCGTTTTTATAAATTTTTAGCTTCATCGTCATTCTCCGACGTACTTTTTCATTTCTGCGATAAGGGGCAGGATCTCCGCCGCCTTCGTCTTTAAGCTGACCTTGTTCGCCACGAGCCTTGCGGATATGTCGAACACCTCTTCGAGCACCACGAGCCCGTTCGCTTTAAGCGTACCGCCCGACTGCACGATGTCGAATATCACGTCGGAAAGCCCGGTGAGCGGCGCGAGCTCGATGGAGCCGTGCAGGGGGATAATTTCCACGTCTTCCCCGCGGGAGAAAAAGAGCTGCTTTGCCGTGTTCACGTACTTTGTGGCGACCCGCAGGCGGGGTTTTTGCACACCCTTCATTTCGGGAAAGCCCGCGATGCACAGGCGGCACTTTTCAAATTTCAGATCGAGCATCTCGTAGAGGTCTGCGCCCGCCTCCAACAGGGTGTCTTTCCCCGCCACGCCGATGTCTGCGATGCCGTATTCGACGTATGTGGGCACGTCGGACGGTTTTACAAAGAAAAAGCGGAATTTTTTATCGGGAGTTTCCAGAACGAGCTTGCGCGTTTCCTCTTTTAAGATCTCCGCGCGGATCCCGCATTTGATGAAGATGTCTGCACAGGAATCGGCGAGCCGCCCTTTTGCCAGCGCTACGTTCAGCATTTTTTGACCCCCTTTTCCGTCGCCGCATATATTTCCGCATACCCTTGGGGCATTGCGGCGTTTTCGCCGGCGAACAGGTCGCACCGCCTGCCCTCCGCGAGGAGCTTTTTATAAAAGGCGTAGCCAGCCTTTTCCCCGCCGGCCGTACAGACGACCGCAGTGCACGGCACGGGCGCCTCGGCGCCGTTCAAAGCGCGCAAAACGCGGCCCAACCCCACGGCGAAGCCCACTGCCGCGAGGTTTTTGCCGAACTGGGCGCAAAGCCCGTCGTACCGGCCGCCCGAAAGCACGGGCGCGCCCACACCTTCGGCAAGCCCCGTAAACACCATGCCCGAATAATAAGCGAGGCTCTTGACGGTGCCGAGGTCGAAGGAAACGTATTTTTCCGCGCCCATTTCCGTGAGATAGGCGTACACCTTTTTGAGATGCGCCAGCGCCCCGAGCGCGAGCGGGTTATCGGTAAGCCTTGCGGCCGCGTCGAGCACGGAAACGTCGCCGAACAGAGACGGCAGCGCCAAAATAGCCGCCTGCGCCCGTTCGGACGCGCCGTGATTTTTCAGGGCGATCTCGGTGTTCACCGCGTCTTTCGCGTTGATGTAGCCGCGGATCTCTTCGGAAGCCGCCTCGGAAAGCCCGCTGCCCTCCAAAAGCCCCTTGTAAAAACCGACGTGGCCGATGTCTATGATAAAATCCTGCAAGCCGATCTCTTTGAGGCATTCCGCGGCAAACGCCACGGCGTAGGCGTCGGAAAACGCGCCCTCTTCCCCGAAGATCTCCACGCCAGCCTGCGCGACCTCCCTTTCGGAATTGCCGCCCGCGGAAAAATCGTAGATATTGGAAAAATAGCACAGCTTCGCGCGTTCCGCGTGCAGCTTTGTTGCCGCGATGCGCGCGCACGCAAGGGTCATATCGGGGCGGAGCACGATCAGATTGCCGTCTTTATCCGTCATCTTGAACATTTTAGACTGCGCGACCGCGCTCTTTATCCCCGCGAACGTGTCGTAATATTCGAGCCCCGCCGTGCGAATGGGGCAAAAGCCCGCTTCGGCAAATTTTCTGCCGAGCCGCTCCTCCGCGGCGTTCAGCGCGCGGCACTCCTCGGGCAGGACGTCTCTGATCCCCGCGGGCAGTTTGAAGTAAGGCATTGTAAACTCCCGTTATGCAAATTTAATCGTTTTATGCAAAAATTTATGCATAAATAAAGACTGTATAAGCCTTTTTGTATATTTTATCACTTTTGCACGCTTTCTGTCAATGATATGCGCGCTAATTGAGGATGACCTCTTTCAGGCTTTCGTATTTTTTGAGGGCAAAGGCGCGCAGTTGTTCGCTGCCGCCCCCCTCGAACGCCTCGTCGGAGAGTTTTTTCGCCTGAAGGATGACTTCGGGCGGATAACGGAGATTGCGTATTTCGTTGAGGAATTTCCCGCTCTGGCGGGTGCCCAAAAAGTCTCCGCCGCCGCGCATTTTCAAATCGTACTCGGCGATCCTGAATCCGTCGGAATTCTGTTTTATGACGGCAAGGCGCTCGCGCGCCTCCTCGCTGTCTGACCCGCAGAGCAGGAAGCAATAGCTCTTTTTGCTGCCCCGCCCGACCCTGCCGCGCAGCTGGTGCAGCTGAGAAAGCCCGAACCGCTCGGCGTTGTAGATGACCATGATGGTCGCGTCGGGCACGTCTATCCCCACCTCGATGACGGTGGTGGAAACGAGGCAGTCGTACTTTTTTGCCTTGAACGCAGCCATCACCTCCGCCTTTTCCTTGTCCTTCATTTTGCCGTGCAAAAGCGCAAAGCGCACGCGGGGAAGGCGGTTTTTCAGCTCGTCGAACAGCTCGGTCACGCTCATGAGCGAGCCCTCCTCGTCTCCCTCTATCTTCGGGCACACAAAATAGCTCTGATTCCCCTTTTTCGCCTCCTGCCCGATGTATTCGAGCATATCGTCGTAACGGCGGTACGGAATGACGGCCGTCACGATCTCGGCGCGCGCCTTGGGCTTGTCCTTAATTTCGGAAATGTCGAGATCGCCGTAAAAGATGAGCGAAAGGGTGCGCGGGATGGGCGTAGCGCTCATGACGAGCATATCCGCCCCCTCACCCTTTTCGCCGAGGGCGTTGCGCTGCGCCACGCCGAAGCGGTGCTGTTCGTCGCACACGCACAGCGCGAGGTCTTTGAAGATCACGTCGCTTTGAATGACCGCGTGCGTGCCGCAGACCAGCCGCGCCTGCCCCGAAGCGAGCCGCGCCTTGATCTCGCGTTTTCCCTTTGCGGAGGCGGAGCCGGAAAGAAATACGCATTCGTATTCGGGAAACGATTTTTGCAGGAGACGGAAATTTTGTTCTGCGAGCACCTCCGTAGGGGCGATGAACGCCGCCTGGTACCCGCTCTTTGCCGCCATATACAGGGCGCACAGCGCCACCGCCGTTTTGCCGCTGCCCACGTCTCCCTGCAACAGCCTGTTCATGCGCGACGGGCCTTTCAGATCCTCGTATACGTCGTTTACCGCCGCTTTCTGCCCCTCCGTAAACTCGAAGGGAAAGCGGGAGGCAAACTCCTTCACGTCTTCCGCGGTGCAGGCATAGCGGCGGGTGCGCGCGTCGTCTTTGCCGCCCTTGATGTATTTGAAAGCGGAAACGAGCACGAAATACTCTTCCAGAGCGATGCGCTCGGCGGCGGCGTCTTTTGCCGCCTCGCTCGGCGGATTGTGAATGTCGAGGTAAGCCTGCGAAAGGGAGGCAAGCCCGTACTTTCGCGCGACAGCCGCAGGTATGACCGTCTGCGGCAGGCAGACTTTCAGCGCGGAGGAGATCATGTCTCGCACGGCGCGCTGGGTGAGCGAGCCCTTCAAGGAATATACGGGCACGATGCCCTTCAAACGGTAGTTTTTGTCCAGCGGCTCGAAGGAGGGGTTGACCATGGAAACGGTGCCGTATCTGTTCTGCACCCTGCCGTAAAACAGGTATTCCCCCTCTTTGAGTTTATCTTTCACATAGGGCGCGTTGAACCAGACGACGGAAAACAGCTCTCCCTCCTGATCGCACCAGACCTTGATGAAATTGCGCCTGCCCGTATAAACCGTCTGCGGCGGAGAAGCCACGCGGCAGGCGACGAGCGCCATGTCGTTGTGATAGCACGAGGAAAGCTTTACCCTGTGCGTAAGGTCGAGATAGGCGCGCGGGTAAAAACGCACGAGGTCTTCGGACGTAAATATACCCATTTTATTCAGTTCTTTGAGGCGTTTTTCGGTAACGCCCTTCAATTTGATCAGCTCCATCGAAGTTCTCCGACGCGGGCGGCAAATCCACGAAACAGCGTCCGCCCCCGAAAAATCAAAAAGCGGCAGGATTGCCCGCCGCCGTAAAAATCTTTTTATTCAAGCGATACGATATAATAATAGATAGGCTGGCCGCCGTAGTGGAAATCCACGTCGCAGTCGGGAAACTGCTCGGCGAGCTTGCCCGCGAGCGCCTCGGCGTCTTCCTCCGAAACGTCTTTCCCGTAATAGAGGGTGATGATCTCGTGCGAGCTCTCTTTGAGCTTGCCGACGAGCGAAAGCAACGTGTCGTCTACGTTCGTGCCCTTTGCGAGGATCTTTTTATCGTCGAGCCCTATGATGTCGCCCTCTTTCAGATGAAAACCGTTTACCGACGTTTCGCGGACGGCATACGTGACCTGCCCCGCCTTGACGTTGTCCATGGAATGGATCATGTCCGTCTTGTTCTCTTCCGCGCTCGCCTCGGGATTGAACGCGAGCGCCGCGGCAAAGCCCTGCGGAATGTTTTTCGTCGGGATAACGTGTATGGTGCGGTTGGAAACGAGCGCCTTTGCCTGTTCCGCCGCCAGAATGATGTTTTTGTTGTTGGGGAACACGAAAACGTGCTCGGCGTTGATCTTCTGCACGGCGGCGGCGATGTCGTTCGCGCTGGGGTTCATCGTTTGCCCCCCTTCTATCACGCCGTCGACGAGCAGGTCTTTGAAGATGTCGGCAATGCCGTCTCCCGCACATACGGCGAGCATGCCCATCTCCTTCTTTTCCGCCTCGCGCTTGGCGCGCAGCGCCCTGTTCTGTTCGAGCATGTTTTCGATCTTCACGCGGTCGAGCTCTCCGAGCTCTACGGCATATTGCAGCGCCTGACCGGGATTATTGGTGTGCACGTGCACTTTGACGAGTTCGAGGTCGCCGATGCAGATGACGGAATCGCCGATATTCATCAGCTTTTCCTTCAACTTGTCTATATCCGCAAGCGTGGTCTGTTTTTTGAGGTTGATGACGAAAAATTCCGTGCAATAGGCAAACTCGATCTCGCCGAGGTCGAGGTTGATGATGTCGGAATTGTCGCCGAATACGTCTTCGTCCGCCTTGGGCGCGGCGTCGAAATCGGCGGCGCCTTCCACTTCCTCCCCGCTGGCGGCAGACAAAAATCCGCGGTACACGCACAAAAGGCCCATGCCGCCGGAATCCACCACGCCAGCCTTTTTGAGCACGGGCAAAAGCTCGGGCGTTTTGGCGAGCGCCTCCTCGCCCTTCTTGATGACGTCTTCCAAAAAGACTTTCAGATCCCTATATTTGGGCGCGGAAGAACGGGCAAACTCGCTCATGAGGCGGGCCACGGTGAGGATCGTGCCTTCCTTCGGTTTGGAAACGGCGGAATAAGCGACCTTCGTGCCGTTTTCCATCGCCTTGGCGAACGCCTTGATGGTGATCTCTTCGTAATTTTTAAATTCCGCGCACATGCCGCGGAAAAGCTGAGACAAAATGACGCCCGAATTCCCGCGCGCACCCTTTAAGGCGCCCTTGGAAACGGCGTCGCAGAGCTCGGAAAGGCGGTTCGAGGAGCAAAGCCCCAGCTCCTTGACCGCAGACTGTATGGTAAGGGACATGTTCGTGCCCGTATCTCCGTCGGGCACGGGGAACACGTTGAGCGCGTCCACCTTCGTCCTGTTTATTTCAAGCACCTTGGCGCCCGCAACGATCATTTTGCGGAACTCTGTGCCGTTTACCGATTTTGGCATGAAAGTGATTCTCTCCTTAACGCGGGATCAGAGCTTGACCCCGATGATATTCACGTTGACGGTGTCAACGATCATACCCGTAAATTTTTCGACCCTGTACTTTACGCTCTCTTTCAGGGATTCGGCGACCGCGTTGATGGACACGCCGAATTTGATGATGACGTAGACGTCGATATAGATGCGGTCTCCGTTGGTGGTGACTTTTACGCCCTTCCCCTCGGAGTTTTTGTTGAACAGCTCGGAAAGGCTGTCGGTAAAACGGCGCGAAACGGTTTCGACGATGCCGTAACACTCCATCGCCGCCAAAGAAGCGACCTTCGCGATCGCAAGGTCAGATATGGTTATTTTGCCGTAAGCGTTGCTCGTATTTACTGACATAAAAGCACTCTCCCGTATCATTCATATTTTATACTATTTTCCCTTGTTTTGCAAGAGAAATACCGAAGATGACAGCAAATTTTTTTATATCATAATTTTTTTATGTAAATTTTTGCCCGTTTCGGCGCAAAAACGTTTGCTTTTTTTGAAAAGTTCTGTTATATTATTACTGCTCGTTTCGGGCGGGGCGCGCTTGGTGCGCTCATTTTTTAATGATTACGACCGTGGAGGTGTGAATATGTCGAGAGTTTGCAGCGTATGCAATAAGGGTCAGAATTCCGGCAACAACGTGAGCCACAGCAACCGCAAAACGAGAAGAACTTTCAAAGCGAACGTGCAGAAGGTCAAAATCGTAAAAGACGGCAAGGTGGAGTCCGCTTACGTGTGCGCGCGTTGCCTGAAAAGCGACAAAGTGGAACGCGCTTAATTTTTCAATCTGCAATATAAAACCGCGCCGATGTATTTCGGCGCGGTTTTTTTACGGCAGGGCGCATTTTTGGGAAGAGCGCACTTTTTGGCAGGGGAGACGCGATCCCCTGCCATTTTTTTATAACGCAAGCGCCAGCCATACGGCGAGCGCGGCCTGCCACGCAATGCCGACGATATTGACGAACCAGAAGTACCAGTGCCGCGTTTTATGACGGAACAGCAGCATGCCCAGCAGCCCGCCGACCGCCCCGCCGAAAAACGACAGCAGAAGCAAAACTTTTTCGGGAATGCGCCACCTGCCGCGGCGCGCCTTCCACTTGTCCGCGCCGTATACGATGAGAGCGGCAAGGCTCATCGCGCCGTAAAAGGCGAGCACACATAACAAAGGGATATTCATTCGTTTTCCTCCAAACTCTTCAATACCGCGCGTACGGGCGCGCCGTCGGCCCCGCCCAATTTCAGCGGGAAGGCATACAGCTCGTACTCCCCTTCCGGCACGGCGGAAAGGTCGATCCCCTCCAAAAGAGCGATCTCGTCTTCGAGCAAAATGCGGTGCGCCTCCGCCGATCCGACCGATTGCCCCTCCACGCCGAGGAGCAAAAGCTTCCCGCGCAGGCGCGCGGCAAAGGCGGCGGTTATTTCTTCCTTTCCTTTCAGCAGCAGGCGCCGCGCGCCCGCGCCGAGCGCTGCGGCAGCGCTTTCGGCGGAACAGACGACGCATTTGCCCGCAAAGCGTGAAAGTTCGAGAGATTCGACCGTTTTCCCGCCCGCAATGTAATGGGCGGGCGCGTCGACGTGCGTGCCGTTATGCGCGCACATCGCAAAATCGGTCAAGTTGCATTCGTCTCCCCTTTCCATGCTCTTCGCGCGGACAAAAGAGGGGGAAGCGTCTCCCGGATACACGCCGCCCGAAAAAACTTCCTGCGTGATGTCGTAATACATATTTTTTTACCTTCTCATAAATTTTACTACTTTCCCCGCGCAAAGTCAAGGGCGCGGAGAGATGATCGCTCCGCGCCCTTCGGCATAATTTCAGTTTTCGGCAAAATAAGCGGAAAGCGCCTGCCGCCAGCTTCGGAAAAAATTGAGCCCCAACGCTTTCAGCCTCGCGTTTTCGAGCACCGAATAGGCGGGCCGTTTGACGGGCGTGGGATACTCCTCCGTGGTACAGGGAGAGATCTGCGCAGCGATCCCCGACAGGCAGGCGATCTCTGCGGCGAATTCGTACCAGGTGCACACGCCCTCGCAGGTCGCGTGAAACACGCCGCATTCGGGCCTGTCCGCCAGGAGCAGCATGTGATAGGCGAGATCCTCTGTAAAAGTGGGCGAGCCGAACTGATCGTTCACGACGCGCATGGCGCCCTTTTCCGTACAGACGCGCTGCACCGTTTTCAGAAAGTTGTTGCCAGACCTGCCGTACAGCCACGCCGTGCGCATGACGGCCGTGTTCGGGCACGCCTTCAAGGAAAGCTCCTCCCCGAGCCGTTTGGATCTGCCGTACACGCCGAGAGGACGGCACGCGTCTTCCTCCGTATAGGGAGAGCCCTTTTCTCCGTCGAACACATAATCGGTGGAAACGAGGATATACCTGCCGCCCGCCGCATGCATGGCGAGCGCGAGATTTTCCGCTCCCGCCGCGTTCACGGCAAACGCGAGCGCCTCGTCCGATTCCGCTTTGTTGACGTTCGTATATGCCGCGCAATTGAAAACGATGCCGATCTTTTCCCTTTCGCAAAAGGAAAGCACGGCTTTTCGGTCGGTGATATCCAGCTCGTCCGCGTCCGTTTCAACGACGCGGTGCGCGCCCTTCAAAAAAGAGGGCGTGCCGAAGGGTGTAGTCCCCCGCTTGAAGAAGCCGGAAAGTTCCGTACCCAGCTGCCCTTTCGCCCCCGTGATGAGAATGTTCATGCGCTTTCGCCCTCTCCTTTGTCTTCTTCCTTTTTCGCGGAAGCCGCGCCCGTATCCGACGTATCGATACCGTAATCGACGGGGTGCTGCAAGGCGAAAAGCCCGCGGGTTATGAAGCACACGGCGATCATCGCGATAAACCTCGCCCATGAAAACCGGAACTGATAATCGTTGATGATGACCGTGAAATTTTTGAGCGTGTCTCCCGTTTCGCCCTGTAAATCGAAACGGACGGACAGGATATTGCCGTCTACGACCACGTTTCCCGCGCCGTTTGCAAGGGTGACCGTTTTATCTTCCGTGGAAGAATCGCAGAAGGCGGAAACGGAGGATATGCCGCCGCTTTCAAAGCTGACGCGCATCGTATTCAACTCATAATTGAGATTTTCCAGCCACAGATGCGCTTCGCCTTCGCCGATCTCTATTTCGCCGCCCGCGTTGATATAACAATTTTCCAGCCGGAAATCCGCCTGCGCGTACGTACGCGTTTCGTCCTGCCGCCAGCCGAGCGACACGGTGATCGGCTTGAAGTTAAAAGCGCAGACTTCGAGCACCGCCGCGACCGCAACAACAATGACCGCAAACACGGCCGTTTTCAATATTTTTTTTCTGTTCATTGTCTGCCCTACTTTACGAAATCGAGGTACGCCTGCACGACTTCCTGCGGAGAGCCGTCCATGCGGACGCGCCCCCTGTCCAGCCAAATGCAACGGTTGCAGATGTCGAGCGCCGTTTCCATGCTGTGCGTGACCATGACCATGATCTTTGCGACGTTGACCATTTCCTTCATGCGGCGGGTCGCTTTGTCGATAAAGCCCGCGTCTCCCGCGGCGAACACTTCGTCCAAAAGGAGAATATCGGGCATGAACGCCGTAGAGGTGGAAAAGGCAAGGCGCACGAACATACCGGACGAGTAATATTTGACGGGCATGTTCAGAAATTCGCCGAGCTCGGAAAAGTCGGCGATCTCGCGCATTTTCGACTTGATCTCCTTCGGCGAAAGCCCGAGCATGAGCCCGCGCAGATACATATTGTCCCAACCGTTCTGCTCCACCTCGAACCCCGTGGAGAGCTCGAACATGTTGGATACGTTCCCCTCTACGGTCAGCTTTCCGCCGGAGGGCTTGTAAATGCCCGCGATCACCTTCAACAAGGTGCTCTTGCCCGCGCCGTTGTGCCCTATTATGGCCACGCGCTCCCCTTCTTCGATGGTGAGCGTGATATGATCGAGCGCATGCACCGTGGCGTTTTGGAATTTATTGAATTTATTGCTGCCGGGAACGATGATGTCTTTGAGCCGCCTTTCCCGCCAGACCTTGAACACGAGGTCGGTATCTTCCAGCTTGATAATGCTCATGGCTTCCTCACAACTTGAAATTGATCTTCCAGCGGCACCTGTTGACCATCGCCGTGCCGACCGCAAAGATAACGGCAGTTATGGCTATGGCGATCAGATACGTTTCCCACGAGACCATATTGCCCAAAAGCGGCTGTTTTACGACTTCCAAAACGTAATAAAACGGATTGAACTGATAAATAAACGCCAACTGTTCTCCCAACTGCGCCGGACGGTAAATGATGGGCGTGATATAAAAGAATGCTTGCAGCGCCAGCGATTGCAGGGGCTGATAGTCTCTGATGTACAGGTTTGCGACAGACGCGATCTGCGCAAAGCCCCAGCAAAAGACGAACATGATCAGAAGCCCGGGAACGACCATGAGCATTTCCGCTCCGAACGCCTGCGGCTGCAAAACGAGATACAGCACATAAAACGCCATCATGCTGTACAGCAGGTTGATAAATCCTATGCAGACCGTTCTCAGCGGGAATATCTGCGGATTGACGCTCAGCTGCTTCAAGTAGCCTTCCGCATTGATAAAGGCGGTGTTCCCGCCCTCCGCGGAAGCGGTGATGAACGTCCAGGGATTGAGACCCGCGAAAAGAATGGGAATGGTCACTTTAATATCCTGGTTGAAGAGCACCGCGTACACCGTGCCGATGATGATCGAGAGCGCGAGCGGGGTGATGATCGCCCACAGAACGCCCAAAAGGGAACGGCGGTATCTCGCCTGTAAATCGCGGTTGACAAAACTCGCGAGGATATAGCGGTCATGCCAGATGCCGCCGAAAAAACTTTTTGTCATGCACCTTACTCCTTGCGCTTTTTCCGCAGGAAAAAGCGCCGCTTGTTACGCCTTGAATTTACCGAATACGTACAGCAGCCTGAAAAGCAGCGTTTCCGCGCCGCTCTGCCGCACGGCGCGGCTCTTGCGCGCATATTTTATACGGGAACAGAAATTTTTGCCCGAGGCGAGAAAATCGGAGATCTCCTGCCGGTACTCCTCGCGCAGGCTCCCGCCGAACGCCTCGTAAAACGCCGCGAGCTGGCGCGCCATCGCGCCGCCGCGCGCCTGTTTCAGATAGCGGAGGCGCCGCGCCGTCTTCTTAAAAAAGCCGTCCTGCGCGCCCACCGCGTTTTCTCCGTGCTGGCGGTATAAGACCTGCGGCTCGCTGTCGTAGATCACTTTTCCGAAAGAGGACGCCGCGAGATAGATCCAATGGTCGTAATTCATAAGCCCTTCCCGATAAGAGCCTTTCAGCAGCCGCAAAAGCGCCCCGTTGAATACCATGGTATGCCCCGAGCAGATGTCCTGGATCATCGCGTTGTAAAAAGAGGGCCCCCGTTTCGGGTATGGGAGCGTCCTTTTTTCTTTGAGATCCTCCCCCGTAAGGCAGAGAACGCCCGAATACAGGAGAGGCTGCGCCGCGTTTTCCTTTTCCAGCATGGGCACGGCGCGCTCGAACTTGCCGGGCAGCCACACGTCGTCCTGATCGCACAGGGCATAATAGTCGTACGTCTCCTCCGCGCCTTCCATGAGCGCGAAAAAGCTCGCGTTAAAGCCGACGTTTTCCCCGTTTATGACCTCGACGCCCCGCTCCCTGCCGTATGCGGCGAGTATGGCGGGCGTGGAATCGGAAGAACCGTCGTCGCGCACGCGGATCGTAAATTCGAAATCTCCGCCGAGCGCGAAAAGGCTGTCGAGCTGTTCCCCGATGTACTTCTCCCCGTTATAAGCGGACAGAAGAATGAGAATGCGTTTTTTACTTACTTGCTCCGCCATACATCTTTTTATAATAACGTTTATAGCTTCCGCTGAGGATATGCTCCCACCACGTGCGGTGGGTCAGATACCAATCCACCGTTCTGCGGATACCGTCGTCAAATTTTACGGTCGGCTCCCAGCCGAGCTCGTTTCTGATCTTCGTCGGATCGATCGCGTAGCGCAGATCGTGCCCGGCGCGGTCTTTGACGTAGACGATCTCCCCTTTGCCGAGTATCTTTACGATCGTTTGGACGACTTCGAGATTCGTCTTTTCGTTATGCCCGCCCACGTTGTACACTTCGCCAAGCCGCCCGCCGCGCACGATGAGGTCGATCGCGGCGCAGTGATCCTCCACGTACAGCCAGTCGCGCACGTTCGCGCCCGTTCCGTATACGGGAAGCGGCCGCCCCTCCAATGCGCTCGTGATCATGAGCGGAATGAGCTTTTCCGGAAAATGATATGGCCCGTAATTGTTGGAACAGCGCGAAATGGTTACAGGCGCCCCGTACGTTCTGTAATATGCCAGAACGAGGAGATCCGCCGACGCCTTCGACGCGGAATAGGGCGACGAGGTGTGCAGAGGCGTCGTTTCCGTAAAAAACAGATCGGGCCTGTCCAGCGGCAGATCGCCGTAAACTTCGTCGGTGGAGACCTGATGGTAGCGGGGCGTGCCGTACTTTCTGCAAGCCTCCAACAGCACCTGCGTGCCGAGGATATTCGTCTTCAAAAATACGGACGGATTGCTGATAGACCTGTCTACATGGCTTTCCGCCGCGAAGTTGACGACCGCGTCCGGCTTTTCCTTTGCGAAAATTTCGTCCATCGCGCGGCGGTTCGTGATGTCCGCCTTATAAAAAACGAAACGGGGATCGCCGAGCGCCCCTTCGAGCGTTTCCAGATTTCCCGCATACGTGAGCTTATCCACGCACACGACGCGATCGTGCGGATACTTATTCAATATATAATAGACGAAATTGCCGCCGATAAAGCCGGCCCCGCCCGTTACGAGTATTTTCATTTTGCTGTTACTCCCCGTCAAAAATAATTTTCGTCCTGATCGAAAAACGGAGCCGCGGCGTCTTTATCGGAAACGACGGGATCCTCCGTCTTCCAATCGATGGCGAAAACCGGGTCGTTCCAGCGAATGCCGCCCTCGCTCGCTTTGTTATAAAAATTATCCGCCTTGTATAAGAACTCCACGTCGTCGGTCAGGGTGAGAAAGCCGTGCGCGCAGCCGCGCGGAATGAGCAGCTGACGGAAATTTTCCGCGGAGAGCTCAACGCCCACCCATTTCAGATAGGTCGGAGAGTTTTTGCGCAGATCCACCGCCACGTCGTACACGGCGCCGCGCACACAGCGCACGAGCTTTGCCTGCGCCCACTCTCCGCGCTGAAAATGCAGCCCTCTGAGCGTCCCTTTTTTTGCCGAGAAGGAATGATTGTCCTGCACGAACTCATAGAACAGCCCTTCCTTTTCCATGGCGGCCCTGTTCCAGCTTTCCATGAACCAGCCGCGTTTGTCTCCGAATACGGCGGGTTCCAGAATAAATACGCCGTCTACCGCCGTCGCGATCTTTTTCATACTTTTTCCTCTGTTTTCCTTCAATAAATGATCTTGCCCTGCAATACCCTTTCGAGATGCCTTCCGTAATCGGAATTTTTACAGCCTTCGATCGCCGCGCGCAGCTCGTCTGCCAAGATCCAGCCGTTGTTATAGGCGATCTCCTCGGGCGCGGAAACGACGACGCCCTGCCGCTCCTCGATGGCGCGCACAAAGTTCGACGCCTCGTAAAGGCTCTCGATCGTACCCGTATCCAGCCAGGCGTACCCCCTGCCCATGACCTCCACGTTCAGAGTGCCGTCTTCAAGATAGGCGCGGTTCACGTCGGTGATCTCGTATTCCCCGCGGGGGGAAGGTTTGACGCCCTTCGCGATCTCCACGACGCGGTTATCGTAAAAATACAAACCCGTTACCGCATAATTGGATTTGGGCGATTTCGGCTTCTCCTCAATGGAAACGGCCCTGTGCTCCTTGTCGAACTCGACGATGCCGAAGCGGGTCGGGTCGTTCACGTAATAACCGAATACGGTCGCCCTGCCTTTTTCCGCCTCTTCCGCGGCGCGGCGGAGCATTTTTTTCAGCCCGTTGCCGTAAAAAATATTGTCGCCGAGCACCATGGCGCACGTATCTTTGCCGATGAAATCCTCGCCGATCAGAAACGCCTGCGCCAGGCCTTCGGGCCTCTCCTGTATTTTATAAGAAAGCGACAGCCCGAATTTATCCCCTTTGCCGAGCAGCCTTTCGAAATTGCCGATGTCCTGCGGGGTGGAAATGATCAGAATATCCCGAATGCCCGCGAGCATGAGCGCGGAAAGCGAGTAATAGATCATCGGTTTGTCGTACACGGGCAACAGCTGTTTGGAGGTCACGACCGTAAGCGGTGCGAGGCGCGTGCCCGCGCCCCCCGCGAGAATGATACCTTTCATACGTTTTTCCTCTTTTCGTCCCGTCCGTCTTTGCGCGCAAAGTTTTTGTTTATTCTACCACATCGCGGACTATAAGTCAATCTTTTGGGTATCCTCTTGTTGAAAGGCTGCGGAACAGGTAAACGATATTCTGCATAAAGGCGCAAATTTGACCGTATTTTTATCTAATTTTCACGAAAAATATATACAAACTGCATTAAAATAGTTGCCTGTGGCGGCATTAAGTGCTATAATATACAGCGCTTAGGGAAATTAAGCTTTCTTAATCAAATAAAGCAGAACATGCGCCCGGCCGGACGATGGGCCGGTGCAAAGCGACATAAAACAAAAGACGCGAGACCCCTTGCGGGCTTGCAGCTTACGGAGAAAAAATGAATAAAACGTATATTCGCTTGAAGTACGGTGCCGACTTTTTGATCGCATTGGTCGCGCTGATCGTCACCAGCCCCGTTTTTCTCGCGGTCGCGATCGCGATCAAAGCGGAAGACGGCGGCAAAGTCATCTTCAAACAGCTCAGAACGGGCAAGCAGGGCAAAAAATTCAATTGCTATAAATTCCGCTCGATGAAGTCTACCCATGTGGCGTACGACAAGAGCAAGCGAGTGATCCGCGACAATAACCCCAACCTCACGAAGGTGGGCAAGGTGATCCGCAAATTCAAGATCGACGAGCTTCCGCAGCTTTTCAACGTGATCAAGGGGGACATGTGCTTTATCGCGCCCCGACCCCTTCTTCCCGTATTCGACAGCGACTATGAGGATTGGGAGCTCATCAAATTTGAAATGCGCCCCGGCCTTACCGGGCTCGGCCAGGTAAACGGGAACGGATATCTTTCCATTAAAGACCGCAAATACTACGACGCATATTACGTGATGCACGCGTCCCTATGGCTGGACATAAAGATCATTCTTAAAACGATCGGCGTGCTGATCTTCGGAGAAAAGCGTTTCCTCCGCCCCGTAAACGAGGCGCAGTTTGCGGCGCTCAGGCGCGAGATCAAGCTCCGCTACTCCTCGAACGCGATCATCTGCGCGGGGCTCAAACTCAAAGCGGCAAAATAAAACGGAAAATTATGCAGACAGAGAACAGAATAAAAATTTTGCACATAGTAGGCAACGCCCGCATCGGGGGCGTTGTCTCTTGTTTATTGAACTATTTTCGCGGAGCGGATCTGAAAAAATACCGCTTCGATTTTGTAACGTACGGAAAATGCGCGTTCGACGATACGGTGCACGAAACCGATCCCGAGGCGAAGATCTATTACATTCCCCGTCTGGACAGACGGCCCCTTTCCGCCATGCGCGCGCTGAAAAAGATCTGCCGCGAGGAAAACTATGCCGCCGTGCATTCGCATATGACCACGCTTTCCGCCTTTGCCCTGCCCCCCGCGGCGCGGGCGCACGTGCCCGTGCGCATATGCCACTCGCACAGCGCCTTCGATAAAAATTCCGACCATTATGCCATTAAAAAGCTTCTGCGCCCCTTTGCGGCAAAAAAGGCGACCGCGCTGATGGCGTGCAGCGCGCATGCCGCGGAAAATCTGTTCGGAGCGCGCGCAAAAGAGGCATACGTTTTGCCCAACGCGATCCCTGCGGCAAAATTTTACAGCACCGCGGAGGAGCGTGCGGAAGCGAAGACCGCCCTCCGTCTTACGGGAAAGACGGCGCTTTTCGTGGGGCGGTTCGTCTATCAGAAAAATTTATTCTTCCTCTTGAAAGCCTTTGCCGCCGCGCAGAAAACGGCGGACATGACCCTCGTTCTGGTGGGCGGCGGCGCAGATGAGCAGGCGCTGCGGGAACAGGCGGCAGACCTCGGCATAGAAAAGAAAGTGCGCTTTGTTTCACCCTGCGATCCCGCGCCCTATTATAAGGCTGCCGACGTTTTTCTGCTCCCCTCCCGCTACGAAGGGCTCGGCATCGTGGCGATCGAGGCGCAGGCGGCGGGCTTGCCCTGTATACTCTCTGACGCGGTACCGAAAGAGGCCGACATAAGCGGCGCATGTACCTTTTTGCCCGCAGAAACGCAAGAAGACGCCGAACTTTGGGCAAAAGAAATGGCAAAGGACATGCCCAAAACGGAAGACGCGCGCGATAAGATCGAGCGCGCCGGTTATGACATCGAAAAGCAGGCACACCTGCTCACCGATATTTACGACACGTTGCTTTCAGACAAAAAATGATCTTACGCTGAAAAGGCAGGGCGCCGCGCAAAAAATGCGCGGCGCCCTGCCTTTTATGTTTTATTCGCAACCCTGCCCGTCTTCCGTCTCCGTTGAACACGGCTCGGGAAGAGGCTCCCCGCTTTCCCTGTCCGAAGCTTCTGCGGGCGGCGCCTCGTTTACGGGCGCGCGCTCGGAAAAAAGGAGCATGACAGAATAGATGAGCGCGGGGAACACGTGGAAAAGGTGGTTGTCCAAGAGGCTTGTGCCGAGTATCACCAAAGCGACCGCCGCGCAGAACAGGCGCTCGACGGTGATCCCCTTTTTGAAGATGACGACGGCAAACTGCACGAGATGAAAAACGAGCGCGGCGATGCCGACGATCCCGCAGCCGGCGAGCATCTGGATAAAGAGATTGTGGTACATATCGGGGAAAAGCCAGTTTTCGATGCCGTACGACCAGTCGGGCGCGATGGGTTCATAAAACCCAGCGCCGAACACGGGCGCGCGGAGAAAATTTTTCAAGCCGCTTTCCCAGATAAAGAAACGGTCGGAATCATCGAATCCTCTGTCGAAGATGACCGCGAAAAGATCCGCGATCTTTTCCCAAAACACGACGGCTCCGACAATGACCGCCGCGACGCAGACGATATTGAAAATGCGGATAAATTTGCGCTGCGGCGATCTGACCACGCTCAGATACACCGCCATGCATACGACGGCAAAGCCCCCCACCAGGATCGCGGTGCGGCTCTGTGTAAAAAATATCCCGCCGAAGAACACAAATCCCAACACGTATAAGATCCAGCCGCGGCGCACTTTGACGCTCAGATAAAAGCATGCGGGCAGGAAAAAGGCGAGATAGCCGCCCACGTTGTTGCTCATGCCCCAGCCCGCGACGAAAAAGTCTTTATTTATGGAACCGTCTTTTATAACGTCGCCGAACAACAGGATATAAACGATCTGCACAAATATGACCGCGCATGCGAGCGCCAAAAGATATGCCGCATACATGTGCAGGTTTTTGCGCGTTTCGAGCGTATTGAAAAAGAAGATATACAGCCCTATGAAGGAAAAGGCGAACAGCGCGCCGAGAAAGAGATCGGATATCACGTAACCCGAAAAGAAAATGCCGTTCAGCAAAAGGGCAGCGCACAGGGCGACGAGCCCCCATTTATACGCGCTCTTGTCCTTAAAAAAGTTGCGTTCTCCCCGCCATACGATCAGCCGCCATACAAAGGCGGCGAGCACAAGCGCGCCGAGCACGCCCAGCACGACGTAAAAATAAGTCTGCGTGAGAAAGTCGGAATAATACGGCGGCTGCGGGGTATGCTTCCAGCTCATGCCGAACATGACGAACACGACGGGAACGAGCAGAGAACGCGTATCCCGCGCGAACAGGCACACGAACACGATGAGCAGCGCCGTCAGGACAAACAGCGGGATCTCCAAACCGAAAAAGGAGGAAAGGAGCGCGAGCGCGGCGTACACCGCGGGATAAATATTTCCGTCCAGAAAGCCGAGCGCTTTGTGCATGGCGGGCTTTTCCGCGACGGCGGCAAATTTGTCTTTGAGCATAAACGATCTCCGCTTTTTCTGCCGAAGAATGACGTGCGGCAAAAAGAGCTACTCTATTATACACCACCCGCACCCGTTTGTCAAACGAATGTACAGCCGTTTAACGGCGGTTTTTCGTTCGCCTTTTCGGCATATGCCTGCGCTCATAGCGGTAAAAGCCTTCCCTGTCCGTTTCCGTACGGCGAAAACCCCTGATAACGGGAGCGGCGCCGTCTTGCGCAACGTAAACGGTGTGCAGATTGGGCAGAGACCTCAAATCAAACGCTCTCTTTACTGCAAAGTAACCGATCAGTTTCATAAACAATTTATAAATGAAAGGCGTATCCTGCCAAAGTGCTTCCTGCCCGTCCAAAGTCAGTTTACCGCGTAAAACGGCATTGAAATTCCCGCCCCTCAATATTTGCTTTATCAGAGAAAAGGCCTGCGAGGAACGAAACACCAGAGTTTCTAATCCGGGAGGGATCTCACGCAGAGCCGCTTCTTCGGGCGGATAATTTTTTTTCAAATATCGGCGGGAGCAGCGTAAAAATCGGAAGCCATGCACGGATTCGGGCAGCGTAAGCTCTTTCAGGCAGCCGCAGCCCGTAAAAATATTCAGGTCGATTCCCTTTATCTGTTCCGGCAGCGATACATATTCCAATTTTTCACAGCCGAAAAAAAACTCCCGACCGTATCCGAAAATAGCCTCGCCATCATCTTCCCATTCCAGTTTATCATTCAAAAATATGACGCGGCGCAGATTTTTACAGTTTTTAAACTCCGTCGAAGACATGTATGCATAGGTCGAGGGAAGCGTAAGTTCTTCGATCGTTTGGTTTCCCGAGAATAAACCGTTCAGCCAGGCGGTCCCTTCGGGAATGACCATGCGTTCAGAGACGGTAAACTCCCCGTATCCTTCGATCTCCTTGACGGAATTCGGGATCATGATCTTCATAAAATCGTATTTTGAACAGAACGCACCGTCAACCTTTAAAATATCCTTTGAAAACGTGATCCGTTTTAAGTTTCCGCCATCGTATTCCGCATGCTCCGGACTCTCCGAAAGAGCGGCAAAAACGCCCTCTCTCGCCCCGCCGAAATCTATATGCCGTACATTTTCGCAAGACCAAAAAGTACGCGCGTAGAGCTTTTCTACGCTTGGCGGAAGAATGATTTGTTCCAGCGCGTCGCAACGGTAAAAAGTAAACCCGACCGTATCCGTTTTGATCGGAGACACGGAATCGCCGCCGAGCAGCCGCAACAGCTTATCTGCCCGGTATTTGCCAAGATCGATTTTTTCAAAGCTTTCGCACCCCACTTCGCGCAGGGTATCGGGAAAATGTATCTCATTTAAAAAACGGCAGTTCGCAAAGGCAAGAGACGCGATTTTGGTAACGGGATATTTTACTCCGTCGACCTCTGCTTGCGCGGGCACGGTGACGGAATCGACGAACAGATCTTTTACGGAGATCACCGTCGCCTCTCCGTCCGCTATGCGATAGACGAGTACATCTTCCCGTTTTATCAGGCGTATGGCGCGTATCTTTTCTTCCGTAGGCGCGTCGCCCCTGATATACGTGATCGCATTCGAAAACATTTTTCTGTAAAGTTCCGCTGCGGCGGCGGGAATTTCTTTGCCCAAACGCTGCACCATATATTCGCCCGATAACGCATTGCCGCTTTCATCAAATTCATAATTTACAGAACAATAGCTTTTATGCCGCTTATCGAGCTCGGCGCACAGCCGATAGAAAAAAGGAGAGCGCAAAGAGGCGTCGCTCAAATATAAAACAGCGCCGATACAGTCATACTCGCCGATTTTATCTAATATATACTCCTCCCATGCCGCGCCGCTCTCCAACCTTCTGTCGTACCATACGCGCAGATTGTCTGCATTGAACAGCAGTACGTCGGTCAATGCGCTCTTGTACAGATCTTCGGGATAGTATATGAGATAATATCCGTTATCCTCCGCCGGTTCGGGCAGGAGCGCTTTGATTTCGGGATCGAAAACGCTGCGAGAATTTTCCAATATTCTAATTTTTTCGGAAAGATCTTTTCTCATACCCGCCCCTTTACATATTTTTTATAGCCCTGCCTGTCTGAAACAACGCGCGAAAAGCCGCCGCGAAAACTCGCCTTCACGCCGCCGTCTTTAATATAAAATGTTTCCGCTTCCGGAAAGATTTTATCAAGCACGGTCTTTTTTGAACGCCTGTCCGATTTTTTTAAGAGAAAAATATCTTGTATGCTCAGGTTCTCATAATCGATGCGCCCGATGTATTCTAAATTCATCGTCATCTGCCCGCAGTTCAGAACGACCGTTTTCAGGCTTTTGCAGCCGGCAAACGCATCGTCTGCAATACACAGCCGTTCGCAGTCGAGCTGTACTTCGCGCAAGCCGCGGCAGCACGCGAAGGCTCCCGCGCTTATCTTTTGCAGGCTTGCCGGCAAAACAATTTTTTTCATAACGTTTCCGTAAAAAGCCAGCGCATCGATATACAGCAAGCCCTCGGGCAAGGAAAAGCGATCGATCCCCTCGCACAGCGCAAAGGCGGCCAGGCCGATGGACGAAACAGACTGCGGAATAACGATGTTTTGCAGTGACGTACACTCAATAAAGGCGTACGGATCGATGCGCGGCAGACCGTTCGGCAGCCGAACTTTGCGGAGTTGTTTGCAGCAGGTAAACCGCAGCGCGTTGCAGGAAGCGTCTTCCGCGATCTCAACTTCATAAAGTTCCTGCAAAGCGGCAAAACGCAAGTTGCCGAAATCCCCGGAAGGTATCACGATTTTCCGTATATGAGGAGGCGGTGTAGATCCCGAATAAAACTCATCGACCCCCGGCGGCACCGCGATCTCCGTAAGGGCGTTGCAACCGGCAAAGGCGCTCAGATCCAAAGTTGCCCCGTCTTCCGCAAGCGGAGAACCGAAATCTACCTTTTTCAAATGCGCGCAGGCGTAAAACGCCTTTTCCTTCACCCGAGACCAGCGGCGGGGGAAGATCAATTCTTCTAATTCGATGCAGTTTGCAAACGCGTTATCGCCAATTTTGTATACAGGCAGCCTCTCCCCTTCAAACTCGTCCTCCTGCGGGATCACGAGCTTTTTCGCGGAAATATCGTTCATTCCTACGATTTCCAGGCAGTCGATGCTCTCTCCGCCGACCTCGACGCCCGCTCTTTCATATTGAAACAGTTTCGGTTTATTCAAGGACAGCACCGCGCCCGCAAGCATGTTGGGAGACGTCTCCGGCGGAAACACCCTTCCGCACAGCAACAGCCTGTTCAGGGCTTCACGCACTCTATCGTCTGGAATGCGCCCGATCTCTTCGCGCAGCGGATTTTTTAAAAGGCTGACAAAAACACAGCTCTTTGCAAAGGAATCGGTCATCAATATTTCATTCCATATGGACTCCGACCGCAGAAAATTGTCGCTGATAAAAAAGATGACGCCTTTACAGTAATAGGAGTAGAGCCGCCGTTTGACGTCTTTCAGCCAGCTTTTTCCCGTTTCCAGACCGCGGTCATACCACAGTTTGAGACCTTCGTTCTGCAAGGACAACACCGCACAAAAAACTTGTTTGTAATCCTTATGAGAATAACTGATAAAGTAATAGCCTTCTCCCGCGTCGGGATCGGGCATGATCCCGCTGTCCTGCACCTCGCGCAGCGAACCGGCGTTTTGAATGATCTCAATTTTTTCCGAAAGCGTATACATATTTCTACCCTGTAACCATTGCTGTATTTATTATACAAGAAAAACCCGCGCCGCGCAATCGTTTATAAAAAAATGCCCTGATTCGACCTTATAAGACAAAAAATCGCGATCCAGACTTTCACAAAAATCCGACTCAACTTTGCGCAACGTATCCCCTTTATAGTTCTTCATTATTCTGCCCTCACCGTTTTGATTTTTGAATTATATTGCGGCTCATCGACGTTCCGCTTAAAAATAATTATAACAGAAAAACAGCTCGACTGCGCGCCCAATGTCTGAAAAAGATGACGGAAAACCTGAAAGCGCTCTGAACGTTCCCCGTTCCTATATCATCGGCACGGCAAAGCTCCGCCCGCATAATGCGGGCGGAGCTTTGCCGCTTTTTAAGCAAAAACATGTTTGTTAACGTTTATCATAATATTCTTCGAACAAATCATTCGGAGTACACTCCAAAATATCGCACAGCGCCTGCATATTTTCAAATTTAATGCCCTTTGTCCTATTATAAACCATATTGTTAAAATTTTGAAAGCTAAGCCCCATTTGCATCATTAACCAATATTTCGTTTTGCCCTTTTCTTTCAGTATATCCAACACTCGCAACTTCATAATAATCTCCAAAATAGCTAATGTATATATTATATAATGTAAAAATGATTGACAAATAGATTTATAAAATAGTATAATGTATACATTAGATAATTATTACATTAGTGTTCGAGGTGAAATTATGAAACAAAAAGCAAAAAAAGTACTGCGGTTCTCTCTGTCTGTTATAGCAATTGTAATTATTATATTTGCTATGCAAAGTTGTGACGGCATGTTTAAAGAAACCTATGTCGGGGCTAAAAACAACCGGGAAGTAACAATTGTATTAAATACCGATGACACTTTTGATTTAAAAGTGGAGAATCTGTTGACAGGTACGGTAACAGAAAAGACAGGCACTTATGAAAAACTCGGTTCGACAAACAGCAGTATCCTTTTTAAGCCCACTTCCGGAAGTTCGTTCACCTGTCCCTTTAATAAAAATCTGACCGGTGTACCATTTATTACATATAATGGGGTCCATTGCTATAAAAAATAAATTTATAATAAGCAACCCCGCCCGCTTGCATATGTCAAGCGGGCGGGGTTGCTTATACCAGTCTTTTTGTCAATAACAAATAAAATGAAGGGGCACGCTCCGTATGGAGCGTGCCCCTTTTTACCGCCGTAATAGCGGTTTTTCGGCATTATCCCTCAATTACTTGCGGGGATTTTTGATGTTCGCCTGTGCTCGTTATCTTTTGCCCTGTGCGAAGAATTGCAGGTCTGGCAGTACGCTGTTATCGCACGACTATATCCCATATATTTTTCCGCCGTAGCGGTTGTATTCAATTTTAATTTTTTTAAGTTTTTCCCTATCATTCTTTGGTTATATAAACACCCTTACCGTTAAATCTTGCCATTGATTCGGTCTTAGCATACCGTCTTTTTCCTTTCGGTAAGACCGTGCCTCTTTATAATCAATCGTAAACTCCCATACCAACTTTTTCATATCGTTAGGCTTGTCAATTAAATCGAAGTTCATATACCAATTAAAGCACGTTTCCGTCACGGGAACAATGGTATGAACGAACTGATTAATCACTTCCCTATCAATATAATGTTCGGTAAAATCCATCTTTGATAATAGGAAATCTTCCACCTTTTTCGCAGGCTCTTCTTCCCCGTCCTCGTTTGGAACCATTCCTGCTTCAAGAAGACGTCTTTTGCCCAAAAGTTCGATTTTCTCTTGCTCGATTTCCTTTTTGAGTTCCAAATAAGATTCTTTTGGGATTTCATCTTCCAAGCGCATACGAGTTAAGCGTTTGAGTTTTTCGTCTAACTTTGCTATCTCTTTATCAACCGTTGCCTTGATTTCCGCTGCTTTTTGATATTCTTCAAACACACCGATTTGATATAAAGACGACACGTTGTTCAGAATATCTTTCTTGCTACCCCATAACCCTGCAAAAATATGCCTTGCCATCATCTCTAATTTCCAATCGCATATTTCTCTCAGATTACAAGTTTTTGAATCGTCAATCCCTGCTTCAAGCCTGATATCCTTAGAACCGTTGTTGAGTTGATTATAGCATTTGTACCCGTAAATGACTTCGCCGTTTTTATTCTTACGCCATTTGTTTTTGCGCATTTTATAACCACATCTGCACTTTAACTTTTTCGTCCAAACGTCGCCACTTTCGTGAATACCCGTTTTGTGAAGCACTTCCCCGTTTTCCGTGCGGAATTTGCTATACCTTGTACGTTGCTCTCTTATCTGCTTGCATCTATCCCATTGCTCTTCGGGTATAATCGGCTCAAAATCGCCTTTTACGTAAAGATAAGTATCTTCATCACGGTTTATAATAATCTTTTGGTCAAGAAAATTGTTTCTTCGTGATTTTAAGTACGCAGGATAGCCTTTGTAGGTTGAGTTATGTAGTATTCGTGATATTTTTGAATTTTCCCATCTGACTAACCCCGAACTATCCTTTCTTTTACGGCGTATCATTTCGTCGCGAATTTGCGAGATTCCTTTGCCCGCCGAATACATATCGTAAATCATACGCACCGTTTCGGCTTGCTCTTCGTTTATTACGTAAGTGCCTTTCGCCTTGTCTCTATCGTAACCTAAAATGTTACCGCTTCCGTATAAAACGCCCTTGTCTCTACTGATTTTCTGCCCCGCACGAACACGCTCGGAAATCTTCCTGCTTTCTTCTTGCGCAAGCGTTGCCATAATCGTCAGCCTGAGTTCGCCGTCTCCGTCCATCGTCCAAATGTTGTCTTCTACGAAATAGACTTCAATGCCGTACTCTTTCAGTTCTCTCGTAACCACGAGCGTATCAACCGTATTTCTTGCAAAACGACAAACTTCTCTCGTTACGATTAAATCGAACTTTTTCTGCTTTGCGTCCTGTATCATTCTTAAAAATGCAGGTCGCTTTTTCGCTTGCGTTCCCGTAATCCCCTCGTCGATATATTTCTTAATAACATACCAATTAGGATTTCTATTCGCCACGTCGTCGTACCATTGCATTTGATTTTCCAAAGCAGACAGTTGCGCTTCATGCTCGGTACTTACTCGTCCGTAGAAAACCACTTTTCTTTGCCTTGCCCTGTTAAAATTAACGTTAGTGGGCATTACCATTCCGTTTTCAATCAAGTTAAATCGCCTCCTTTGAATAATTTATTTTGCTTTACTACACTTTCCCCAAACTGCGTACGCTTCTTTTCGATTTTAGCGTATTCTCGCTCGTCAATCATTTCGTTATCACGCATAATTTCTAACATCTTAAACGCGATAATCTTATTTAACACCTCCATATTTATTTTTGACTTGTCGATCTTCTCTACGCTTTGGGCTGTGTAGCCACCTTGATTTTCCACTTCGCTATTTAATTTTTCATCCTTTTTTAATTCCTTATAATTCAATTCTCCTTAATTTTTATTTTATAGGGGATTATCCGCACTTTTAACGGAAAGATAAATACGGATGCCCTATTCAATCATTTTTCTCCTTATTATTTCCCGGCATTACGGGTGTATTAAGTATAGCTTGTATTCAAACTATATTCCGCTGTTGTCGGTTGACTTCAAATAGTCATAAGCCTTTTTAATGAAGTCCACCTTAGTCATTTTGCGTTTCTTTAAAAACGCATTGATTTCGTCATACAGCTCTCTTGGTATCATAGTCTGAAAATTACCGCTCGCCGCCTGACGCTTTTCTTTGTTCCTCTCCTCGTACTTCCTGTTGGCTATCCTCTGCGGAGTATCTTCTTTTCTTGTAACCATAACAAATCTCCTTAATCGACGTAGACGATTTCGTTTAAGATTTCTTCTTCGATAAGATGGTTTATTTCTTCCCTACGACGCACGTCTTCTAGATAGTTCCCCGTCCGTTTATACCTCTCGTCTTTGGACAACTTTTCATACATAACGTCATAGAGATCGTTTGCCGCTTTATCAACGCCGTGAAGATATTCGGGCAGATGCCCTACCAAACTCAACAATTTACCAAAGTTATGTTCTTCAATATAGTGCTTGGCAAGCGTTCCGTATTTTCCGTAAACGTGACGCACGGGTTTTACAAGCTTTTGATACTCCATAACTTCCTCAACGGTAAGACCTTCCGTTTCGGACTTTCTTTCTAATTCTTCCAACGTCATAACAAACCTCCGGAAAATATTTATCGTATATATACTATACCATATTTTTACCTGTCTGTCAATGGGTTTTATAGAGTTGGCAAGAATGGCTCCTCGCTATGTCAGCAGTAAAAGCACCGAAACTACCGCCTGTGCAAGCAGAAGCACGGGCGTTGCCCAGAAAAAGAATTTCCTGAATCCACTTTCGAATGCGATTTCATCCTTTGCCTTTTCGATTTCCTTTTCCGCTTCTCTTACCTTTTGGGTAAGAGATTGCGCCTGCTGATTCATTTTGAATACGGCGTCGTCTGCGGCTTGGTTGACGCGCTCATTCAGCGTCTTAGTAGCCGAATCAGTCGCCTTTTCCGTAGCTGTATTTACTTGGCGCTCTATCCCCGTTACCGTTGTCATTATCTTGTCCAACGTTTGATTCAGGTTTTTCGATAACTTCTCGTTGCTCTCTTTCACGTCTTTCGTGAATTTCTTTAAGTCGTCGTTCAGATTCCTCTCGAGCAGCTCGTTCTGCCATTCTACGTTCTTCACTTGCCGCGTCAGTTCCGCTATTCGCACATTTTGCGTCAAAATCAAGTCGTTGCATTTCTCGTTTGATACCGACAAGGCTTGCATTAACAATCCTTCCCGCGCTTGCGCCGTTACTTGTTTTACTTCCTCGCACAACTCCTGCGCCGGCAGGTTGTCCGATAAATCCACTTCTTCGTCCGTTATAGGGTCCGGACTTCTCCCCGTTATTCTGTTTTCCAATTTTTCTTAATACCTCGCTTTTCGTATAATTTGTTCCGAGCTTTTCCCCTCGGATGGGTTTTTGTTTTTCGGGATGCAGGTAGGAATAATCCTTACCATCCCTCGTGATTTTTACGCCGTAACACTTTTCAAGATATTCCTTGAACTTGTCAGGCGTAGTTGAGTTTTTGACTGCCTCGGCGATAACCTCTCGTAGTTCTTCTTTCCAACTCGTACCACCGTTTAACATTATCTTGCGTTCGGTTGCCGTTCGACTGTTCTTGCTTCTTTTACGGAATTCCGTTTCCGTAAAGCCGTGTTCTTTTCCGATTCGGTTAACTTCGTCTTTCATAGCAACGTAATCCTTTTGGCTGAACTGCAACTTCTTTCCCGTAATCGGGTGAACGGCGTTTACGATGATATGACTGTGTACCGTCTGCGTATCGGTATGCGTTGCAATGACGCATTCGCAATCGTTAAACATCTTTTCTGCAACCTCTTGGGCGTAAAGGTGGGCTTGCTGTGAGGTAACGTTATCGCTCCTTGCACATGACAGTTTGAAATGATAGTACTTCCTTTCGTCGAATTTATCCCCTTTGCCGAACCGCTTTGCTGTCTGCTCGAATTGCTCTGCAAAGTCCTCGTCCTCGAAAAGATTTCTCGAAGAAACGTATACTGCTTTCTTCGGGTTGGTTATGTAGCTTAAGCCGTTTTTAGGTTTAGCCTTGCTTGCGCTGCATTTTAAAAGCGGCATTATCCACCGCCTGTCGCGGCAGATATTTTACGATATAAATTTTTCAGTTCGGCAATACAGTTTTTTATTTCCCGTTCCGTATCTATGCCGTAGTAACCATTTCTTACCGCTTGATTGAGATTGTTTCCTTGCCGTTTTAGTTCGGCTAAAATCTCGTTGCCGTTTTCTATCACGGTAATAGGCTTGTCCGTAATCGACCGAATTACAAATTCCGTTATCGTCAGCCCGCTGGTCGCTATCGCCTTGTCTATTAAGTTTTTCTCTTTTTCGTTCGCCCTGAATATGTAGGCGAATGGTCTTGTTCTGTTGCCTATAATACTTCCTCCTCATTCTTATTTGTTCGTTGATTTTCGGGGTCTTAGGGGTTTACCCCTAACGAGGCGAGCGTTTCCGCTCGGTATTTGGCAATCCAAATACGTTCCTCGCTATTTGCGACGCCCCAACTTTCACCCCTTTAATATTCAATTGTCTTTTGCCTGCGTTTTAAGGCTGTAGGCTTCGCCTTGTCTTTTCCTTTTATCACCTCCGCTAAATTATTTTTGAGTTGCCCTGTTGAGACAAGCTCGGATTTTTTGCCCTGTTCGGGCATAGAAAAAGCCCGACCGTTGTTCACAGTCGAGCTATGTTTTCACGCTCTGGACGAGCGAGTCCTATTACGCCGATTATTCATATTTACGTTTTTGCAAGCATTTCCCTTTCGTAGAAAGGGAAAACGTTATTTTTCTTTACCTTTACATTACTTCTTGATAATAGGCTCTTTCACTTTTTATCTCTTTATTGCGAATTTCTTACCGTACAAAGTAAATCTGCCATTCTCATCTTCTTCCACATGAAACTCGGGGCTTATACTTTTTAGCATTAATTCTTTAAAACGCGGAGCGTTGACTATCGGTGCGTAAATTCGCCAATCGGACGGGCGATTCTTTTCGTAATGCCGTATCACGAATATGAGCACGTTTTCGCTCGTCAGCCACTTTGAAACTTTTTTATCCCGCTCGACTTTTTCGTCGGCGATTCTATCGTATATCACTTCTCTTTCCTGTTCGTCCGCCGAGCGAAGTTCCATATACAAGCGGTTAATTATCGTCCTGTACTCTTCGCATATCTCAATAATTTTATCTCTATGCCTGTAATCCGTCGCATTGTCCGACGTCGTCTTTCCTCCGACCATCCAAGAGATAGGCATATATCTCACCTTTTTATTTTTACCCTTTTGGAAATTAAACGCCCTTACTGCTTGATAGATATAGTCCATAGCCGTATCATAAAACGCATATTCGCTTTCCTTTTGCTTTTCGTCTATTTCCTTAAAGAAAATAGGTGCAGGACGATTATACTTTTTACGCAATGCGGAAAGTTCTTTCCCAACGTTTACGTTATCGTATGCACGCTTTGCTTTGTCTATCTCTAACCCTGATAAAACGGCAAGTTTGCAGACGTCATTATAAATCTCCAAAATTTTCTCTACGGGCGCGCCGTGATGGATTTCGTTCCATATGATACTGTTTAACTTTTGAGAAAGGTTTACAATCTCGCCTATTTTATTCTCGCTTGTATCATGGTCGAGTTCGGCAAGCGTTTGATCTGTCTTGCCAGCCGTTTCAATTTCGCATACGGGAACCTTGAAAAAGTCCTTGTACTTCTCGGCAGTTTCTACAAGCAGTTTATCGTCTGTTACGAGCATTGTGTCCGAATCGTAATCGCAACCGTTCAGGCGCTGTTGAACGTTTTCTCTGATAGCGTTTACGCAGACGATATTATTCCCTAAATCGAAGTAATCCCATATCCCGCCGTCAAGGTTATTTTCCACGCAGTAAAGATTGCCCATTGTGATATGCGGTGAGCGCGCACAAAGAAGCTTTGCACCATTTGTAAAGCGTTTAGAATATATTTGCCCTTTCTTCAACTCGCTTGTTATATCTTCGCCTGCTATGTATTTTAACAGTTCCGGACCGTTACCGAAAAGCGTTGCGTTCGTACCGTCCAAAAGAATATGTCCACGGCGCAAATTGCTTTTCAATCCGCTTACAATGTCGTTTCTGAAATTCGCATATAACGCCGTACAGTCAAAAAACGAACAACTGAACAGTAGCCTAAAAATAACGTCGGCACGCTCGGCAAGTCCGTCGGGAACTTTCTTTTCTTCTCCGTCGCTTTCCCTTACGTAAGCATCTGAAAAATGATAGCGCATAAAGTCCGTATTGCTACGGATAAGCGATATATAATCGAAACTCGGCTTTAATAATTCTTCCACCTGTGTTTTATCTAACCCCAGCGTGTTCAGGAGTTGATAACTGCTCTGCACCATATCGCCGTGGAAAAATCTCGTGCCTTTATCCCATTTTACCACGCCAAAAGTTGTGCTTACATTGTCCACCCATTTACGGATATTCTTTTCAGTAAGACCACCTGCAAACTTAAGATATTTCAAACTGTTTAGCGTAGTTACCATTACGATCTGACTTACGTCGGTGGCAAGGGTTATAAAACCACGATTCCTTAAATCTTCAAGAGTAATATTCTTATCTTCTATCCACTTTTGCAGTTTGGTGCGGAATGCGCAGGACTTGAAGAACTTGTTACGGAGTAATAGCATATGCTTGTCCGCATACCCGTTCATAAACACGCTCTCGTCTAACAGACTTTCGCCGTCCCAGATATCGTTGGTGATTTGCGTTTGTTTTTGCTCGGCAGTCAGATTGCCGTCCTGCAATTCGACTGAAATTACTTCTTCCGTAAACGTGCTTTTATAGTCGGGAACAAAGAGAATACCGTCCAGCGGAATTTCTACCGTACCTTTGATACTGCTGAGCGATAACGCTTTATACGACTCCCACGAGGCAAGGTCAGTTTTTGGTTTCAAGCCGCACTCGCTCCATTTTGACATTGCCTTGTAAAGTCTTTCGTCTATGAAAAGGCATTTACCCTCTCTCGAACTGCCTGCACTGCGCTTGTATCTGACGTAATGTACGCCGTCTAAGATAAAGCCGTTTTCGTAATAATGTTCCCGTAACTCTTTGATTTTTACAGGCTTGCCCTCTTCGGGCTTGTACGTATAATTAAATTTTAAGTTAATTACGGCAAGGGTGTATTCATTTTCGCTCTTATCTTGAAAAGAAAACTTTTTGCGACAAACGCGCTTATACGCCTTTTCAAGTTCAACTGAGTCAAGCGAATTATCCAAATAGATTTTGAACAAGCGAAAATAGGCGTCGCTTTTACCTTCGGGCATTTTATACCCAACGCTAACGCCGTTTTCTTGCTCGTGCCGATAAATATCCGCCGCTTCAATTGAAATAATTCTATACCTTTGTTTCATTTTTACCTAGTCCTTCTATTGTCTGCCTATATAATATCATAGTAAATATGACAATTTATGTCATATATTATACAAAATTTAGCTAAAAATAGCAAAGGTTAAATGTCCACGTTCTTGGACCTCTGACCGTTATTTTAGATGTCAATATTTTTTAGAATATCTAAAAATGTTTTGTTCCTTGCAAAATCATCTGCTGTAATCGCTTTTATATCAAGAGCATATACTATCCATCTATTTGAATTTTTAATTCAAAAGTTTCAGGCCTTATCTTGAATTTTTCTACAGGGACTTCTTTAGCCTTAGCAAGCTCACTAATAAGTCTTTCATTTTCTTCATTTATATTTGCCCCAAGGTAAACTTTGGAAATCATATTTTCAACCAGCTTTTGCTCATTTAAATTCTTCAAGAAGCAAATAATACGCCATTCTTCTTCATATTGCCAAACCTCGCTTTTAATAAGTAAGGCTTCTACAATTTCAGGAATTGGCAAACTGTTTTCCACCAATTTTACATTCTTTATGTCCGAAAAATCGAAAAGACCCAATGGTAACACAGCACGATTTTTTGAGTAAATAACAGGGAATAACATCGATTTTGCTTCTATAGATTTTAACTTCGAAAAATCGTACTCAACACAAAATCCCGTATGCTTATTAGCATAATGTGACCACATCAAAACATTATCGGGTCGCTCTGCAAAACAAGTAACTCCTATTATTTCATTTATTTTTTGTTTTAGCTTTTCTATCTCTTTAGATAAAGACTCTTCAATCTTTTTTGTTTCTTCTTTTAATTGAGTAGAATCTTGCCCAGACATTTCGGCAACTGCAGACATTTTTTTCAATATGCCCTTTTGAGATTTTATCGCGCTTATACCCGACAGCGCCTCAGGAGAATCTTCGCAAAAGAGCCCAAGTAACTTCTCGTTTGACAAAATTGGTTGAATCAACGCTGCAATTTTTCCTCCTTGCATTGCTTGTCCTAAATCTATGCTTCCTTCAGGATTGGAAATCAAAGAAAAGAACTCTTTCGCAAAATCAGGCTCTGCAAAAGCGCACATGATTGCACTCATCATCTCTTGCTGTGATGGTTGTTCTTTGTTTTTTGCTTTTTGAATAACTTCAAAAAATGCAGGGGATTTTATAAGTAGTTTCAAAAGTTTAATGGTTGGATCGTCAGTTGTTATATCTTTCCCTTCAAACAACAACCCTTCCAAACTTTGTTTGATAACTTCCGAATTCTCTTCATTCTCGCCAATTGATTTATTTATTAATGGCATCAAAAATGAATGGGCTAAATCATCTATTGATATCCCCATCATACAATCAAATGGATCATTAAATATTTCCGGCTTAGAAAAATAAATAATATCATTCTTAAAATTATCTAAAGAATGATTTGAATCATCTTTACTAAATGAGTAATACTTATATAACTTTCCATTAAATCTATCCAGTTTTTCTTTATATAACCGATTAAACCCAAACCAATCATATTTCCCCGCAAACAATTCCTTTAATTGCGGTTTTATCCAACTTGTATCTTTCAATTTTCCTCCTATCAATACACTTATAACATAAGACCTTTCGTTTTTTCTGCCATCCAATTTAGATGATTGTAAAGATATTTGATAGTCAAATTTTCATTGACCATATCAAAAATATATAGCTTTTGTTCATTCGTGATAAGGTATATTATTTCAAACTTTTTGCCCAGATTATTAATTTCTTTTAATATCCCTATCACTGCCATAATCTGCTCATTAGGGATAAGTATTGTTGAATTGACAAACAGCTCATAGTGCGCCATATTTGCATATTCAGCATTTTTACTGTTTAACCTTTCAACTTTTTGCGCAACTGCATCAAAAAATTCTTTTATCGGTCCTTCTTTGATGTTTCCGTCATAACAACCTTGATCCCAAACAAACGACTTTGAATCGTACTCTATCCCTAACTGAGACAATCGTTCAATATCTTTTTCGCAATTTTTTGATTTTCCGTTGTATAACCTATGCCATACGTTAACGGCTTCCGCTTCCTTTTTTGGCATACTGTATGTTACCTCTATCCCCGTACCAGAAACAAAATGGCGAAGATCAGGCTTGTCCGATATTTCTAAAATGTCAAACTTTTGTGGAAAACAACTTTCTAAAACAACCTTTGCAAAATACTCGTTAAAGTGCTTTTTCATTTAATCAACTAGCCATCTTAAAATTTTTAATATAATAAATAACAGCAAAACAAAATGGTAAAAATAAGCCGTCAAATCTTTGTGATAACTTGTGCACCTCTTTATTCCATTCAACATCACTTAACTGTTGTTCTATGTACGGTTCTATTGCAGCTCTTCGCTGATTGACTAACGTTACACAATCCAAGCCCAATGTCTCTATTGCCTCGCATGCAGCATCAGTTGCGCCATAAATGTGTCCCTCTTCATCATACATAAACAATTCTTCACAATCGGAACATAAAGGAGTAACCTTTAATACTCGATTATTCTTTTTATTATCACAATATGAAGGAAATTTAAGTTTTTCGGCTTTTGATTTCCCTGTACGATCACTTACGCCTCCATCACAAGAACATAACAAATTAGTATATTCTAATTGCAAATGAACATATTGCTTCAATCCACGAGGATATAAATGTTCTATGACAGAAGTATAATTATCACTAATCCTTTTACCACAATAACAGCAAATTCCTCCCTGCTCATCAAATAGACTATGGCGAAGCTCATCTTTTACAATTTTAGGCAGTTCATCAAAACAAGCCCCTATTTCTTTTTTGTAATTCTCCAAGGAAGTTGGGGAAGATTGTTTTATAATATATTTCATTTGATTCACCTAAAATGCGCCATCATATGCTCTATCGTAACCCAAAATGGATCATCTTTATTTAACAACCTTTTTAAATTCTCTATAGCTTTATTTGCTTCGTCTTTTTGATTATGCATTACTGCATTTCTAAAATGTTTTATTGCATCTTCTACTTCCTTAGGTCGTTTAGGCACTTCCATAATTTCTTCTAGTATTTGAACAACATCTCTATTAAAAGAATCTACTGTCAGCGAATATATTTCGCCATCTTTTAATATTCGGATATTTTCTTTATTAATTTTATTAAGAGTAAGAGGTGAATGAGTTGTTAAAAGTACTTGTCCACGAATATTAATTTCTGAAATTAGTTTAATAAACTCACGTTGCCAGTTTGGGTGTAAATATGCATCAAACTCATCTAATAAAAATAACGCTTTAAACTCTTTTGTAAGGTCCATAAGCATTAACAAATTTGCCAATTGCTTTTCGCCCTCACTAAAAAGTTCTATAGGAAACATCTCGCCATCTTTTTTCACGAATATACGAATCGTTTCCAAAAAACCGCTGTCTAGCATAGCTTTTAACTTTGTGTAAAGTTCTAACGGCGTTTCGGCTAAATTTCGAAATAAATCTGAATGTCCTACTGCTAACGTTATATAGTCTTCCCCCAAATCAAATTCAATAAATGGACCTACGCCATACTCTTCATCTTCTTCCAATAATTTATCAAAGAAAAACTTATTAAAACCCCTTGCTCCCCATACGTTTTCACCAGAACCGTCTGCAGAGGACCAATACGGCTTCTTGAAGTGCATTAAAATACGATGCTCTTCTATACTAGAAAAACCTAAAAGATTTTTAATTTTATCTAATACAGCCGTTTGGAATACATAATTAGCAAAAAAAGCGATAGGAAAATCTTTTAAAGAAAAAGATGTAACAAACTTTAAGTCAATATTATCATCGCGTTTTAACTTCAAATACTCATCATAGCTTTTTTGAAAATATTCGCTATACGAATTAAGTCTACCCGTTTCACCTGCATAATAAGTAAAAATAACCTTTGGCAAGCCATTTCCTATATTTTTAATATCTCTAGCATTGTTCTTATAATACAAAAAACGAACCCCGTCATCTTCTATTCTATATTCATTGCTATCAATTTGGTAGATATAATCAAAAATATAATCAATATCATTTCTATTGTTAAAATCTTTAGCAACGGAAAACGTATGAGCTATATTTTCTAAAATATTAGACTTGCCCGAACCGTTGTTGCCGATAAAGGCAATGATATTTGAGTCGGGAAAGTTTATTTCCACGTCTTTTAAGTTTTTATAGTTTTTAATTATTACTCTTTTCAGTTTCATTACAAAACCCCACAAATATCTAAAATAAATGTTAATATAGCAACAATACCCGCAAGAACACCTATTACTCCTGCAAAAATCTTCAAACCACTTTTTTTGTTTCGGTTATTCCCTATCGCCGACTTTTGAATATTACTATTTTCTATATTTATAGAATTATCCGTAATACAAACATCGCCTTGACTTTGTATATTATTTTTACAATTTATAACACAATTAGGCTCAATATGTTGTTTATATAATTTTAATTTTTCAACAAACAATTTTAAATCTTTGATATAATCTGAATTAGTTGGCAAATTAACACCGTCATTCGCATTCCAAACTATATTCATTTTTGATTGAAGAACAGTAGTCCCCTGCTCAAAACTGTCAATTTTTGCATTATAGATAGAAAATAATTTATTATATTGCTCTTTAGCTATAGCCTGATCATTACTCGATATTATTTCTTCTGTTTCTTTAATATGTTCATCAATAATACTCATATTTTATCCTATATTTGACTTTGTTATCGTACTATCAACAATATTTATTTGATTATTATTTATAATTGTTTGCATTTGTTTTTTCGTTTCATCATCAGCAGATAACTTGTATTCTACCACGCTAACATTTCTTGGATAAACTGTATTATTTACTGTTATATCCATTGATTGTTTTAATCTTATTAAACTAATCTCAAACTTTTGGTTTGCCTCATCAATAAAATAAACATTTGTATTCAAATTAGCAATATCCCCATAAAAAGTTAAAGTTTTTTCGCTATAATTAATTTGTCCAAAAAGTTTAATAAACTTAGTTTTTTCGGAAGGTACAACCATAGTAAATTTTAACGCTGATGCATTAAATTGTTGAATAATAGAATTTTCCAAAGCTTTTTCTGCTTTGCTTTCTTCAATATTTTTCTTTTATCTTATCTACACCTTCCTCCAACTTCTTACCTACAAATTTTGCACCTGCAACTATTCCTTTCCCTAATTTTGAAAAGAATCCCTTTTTATCACTTTTATGTTCTTCTTGACTAATAATATCTTTTTCTTCCATTTCTTTTTCTCCTTAATTATTTTGTTCCAGAATTTTTTTTAAAAGGTCGATGGCGGGTTCGTCGGTGGGGTTAGACGTGCCGAGTTGGCCGCGGAAGGCGCGGGCGAGAATGGATTTTTTCATCTCGTCGATTTTATCAAGTATGTCAATAAGCTCTTTAGACTTATCTTCCTTTTCAAAAATCGAATCCAAAATCCGTACAATTTCTTCTTGTTCCTGTCTGGAAGGAATAACAAAGTCTAAATTTCTACTTTGTGTTACAGAAATATTAGCTTGTCCTACTACGCCTTTTGTTTTGCTAACGACATCATCTAATGTATTAGGCCATATAAGCATATAATAAATAAATTTAGGAAGAATATATTCTTTAGCTCTAAATCTAACTATTGCTTGATTCATATTCCAAACATTGTATGTTTCAGGTATTAGTGCGATTTTTCTTAAAGGCGGACCAACAATATTCATAATGACATCGCCTGGTTTAAGTTCTGAACTTTTCAATTTGTTGTTAGTGTCAGAATTTATAAATTGCGGTTTATACTCAAAATCTATCATATTATCAACAATATTATAAACTTTAAGAAAAGGAATTTCCCCAAAGGATAATATATCTTTTGTCGGAGTGTGCCCACAACTTATTTTCGCAGAACAAGCATTTTCAGATTTAACTTTCAACCACCCACAAGATGTTTGTTGAATTTCAGAAATACCTAAACTGCTAGCAATTTGATAAACATTATCAATAATATTATTTTCTCTCCACTGTTTAGTTAATTCGCCCGTAAAGGCTCTATGGAGAATGGCGGATTTGCGGTCGGCAAAAGAATCCAAAGATGCTTGGATTAAATCACGTGCTTCGTCTAATTTTGCAAACTGTTTTTCAATAATTTCCACAATGCGTTTTTGTTCTTCAAATGGAGCAAAAGGAAATAATAAATTGAAAAATAATTCTTTATTTAAATGCGGAATAGCTGAACCAATTTTATTATTTCTTAATTTGTCTTGGTTTGATGAAATAAAGTAGCGAACATAAACTTCGTTTACTAGTTGATTAATATCCAAAATTCTAAACGTGCTTCCCATATACCCACGTTTAGGAATATCAAAAATTTCACCCGAATTCTCGCCATCTACTAGAATAATTTTTTGCCCTTCTTCAACAACCACGCCATCTTTTCTGGTTTGTTCATAGCTTTGAGTGCGTAATGTTTTAGCATCAAGATAAAACAACTCTTCGTTGTTAATTTTTTCTCCGTTATCTAATTTGCAAACAGTACCCAATCGTGTCCAACACCAATTTGACGGCAATTTATAAGGTGTTTTTTCATAGAGAACAAGGGCTTCTTCCAAACGCTGTTCTATGGATTTTTCTTGTTTTTTTGTTTTTGCCATTATTTGTTCTCCAACGCTTTGAGTTCTTTAATAACGCTTTTAATCAAGTCGATTGCTTCTTCTAAGTTGGCAACCACTTCTTCTCCGCTTTCTACAGGGTCTGCCAAATCTTCATAATCTTTAACGCTTTCGTCACGAATCAAGCCCAAATCCAAACTGTCGTTATATTCCGTTTCAATTTGTTCACGAGTGAAAGACGACCAACGCTCGCCTGTGCGCTTGGATTTATCGTTATAACCCAAAACAAATTCGTCAAAGTCATCAGGACGAAGCGTTCTGGTTTTACCGAAACTATCCATATTGGTACGCATATCATAGAAAGCAACTTCTTTAGTATTCCCCTTTTCGCTAACGCCACGAGTAAAGAACAACACATTTGTTTTTACGCCCTGTGCATAGAAAATACCCGTAGGAAGCCTTAAAATGGTATGCAAATTACAGAAGTTCATCAATTCTCTTCTAACACTTACACCGTCACCGCCCGCAAAAAGCACATTGTCGGGCAATACAACAGCGCAACGAGCCTTGCCGTCCGCTTTTAAGCTACGATAGATAACCTGCAAGAAGTTGAGTTGTTTATTCGACGTTTGGAAAGAGATATCATCACGAGTAGCACGTTCACCACCCTTCTTTGTTCCAAAAGGTGGATTTGTTAAAATAACGTCAAAACCGTTTAATCCTTTTGCGCTTTGAGAAAGTGAATCACCCAGCACAATATTCGCATTAACATTATGCAGGTATGCGTTCATTAACGCAAGACGGTGGGTTTCGTGGACAAGTTCTACACCATTAAACGCTTTATTTCTTTGAAAGTCTGCCTGTCTATCAGTAAGCGTGTAAAAATCCACGTTTTTATTTACGAAAGCGTTTGCAGCAATCATAAAACCAAACGTACCGCAAGCAGGGTCAAAGCATTTTTCACCGAGCTGAGGCGCAATAAGTTTGGTCATTACGTCAATCAAAACTCTGGGCGTAAAATACTGCCCTGCTCCTGACTTCTTTTCGCTTGCATTCTTTTCAAGCAAGCCTTCATACAAATCGCCAAGACCTTCTTCCTTTGCTTCATACCAATCAAGTCTATCAATTTCCTTGATAATCTTTTCAAGGTTTTTCGGCTCTTCTATGCTGGAAGATGCATTTGCATAAATTTGAGCAACCCTGCCGACCGATTCTTCGCCAAGTTTAGTAAGCAAAGTGTAATAATGCTTTTTAAGATCTAAGCCAGATTTGTTTGAAAGCGAATCCCAACGGTATTCTTCGGGAATTTCAGTTTCAGCACCCGTTTCTTTTGCCATTTTTAAGAAAAGAATATAGGTAAGCTCGGTTACATATTGATGATACGTAATACCGTCATCTCTTAATACGTTACAAAGATTCCAAAGTTTTTGTACAATATCTTGCGTGCTCATTATGCTACTCCTTGTTCATAAATATAGGTGTTGATTTCTCTGATAATTTCTAAAAGTTTTCCTTCAAACTTCACGTTGAAGCGATTAAATCCGCCGTCCATCTTAAAGGCAGGTGCTTCAAAGGTTTCGATATTTAACAGACTTTCGTGAAGCATATAGGTTTTAATCTTTTCAAGAAGGTCTATTTGAATTTTATTGAAGGAATGTGCCTTTATAAGCTTTTCAAAAGCGATTTTGATTTTGTCTTCCCTATTATAAACAGGGATATCCAAAACTGCGTTTCTTACGTAAGAAATTATATCTGCGACGATATCCGCATTTTTTATTGCGCTGGTTGCTTCGTTAAGCGAATTTTCGTTGTAGCCTTCTTTATCAAGCGCAAGTTTAAGTTCACGAAGTTGTGCTCTTGTTAAATCAGAAGGTTTGGTGCAGACGATTTTAATCGCTTCAATTTTATCTTTATTTTCGTTTATAAACTTTGTAAATGATTCTAAATAATCTTCTGGTTTATCAGTTTTACCATAGCCACGTGTTGTTTCTTGCAAGGTGTCTTTCCTTTCCGAATAGTACTTCCCTTTCTTTGGTGGCTTGATACTTTCTATATAAACCAAAGTTTCGGCATCATTTATAAGTTTATCTACCGCCTGCTGAACGGATAAAACTTTAATACTTGCTACATATTGCGGTATAGATTTGCCTATATTCTCACTCACTTCGTAGCGTTGTTCTTCTGAAAGCGCGTTGTTTTTACGTTGCAACTTTGCCAAAATTCTATCAATCGTTTGTTGTTTGCTATTTTCCGACGGACGAGATAATTCATCTATGAGCTCCGTCATTGTTTTATTCACAGAAACGGATTTCATTGAACTTACCGAACCTAAATCGTCGTAAACATGCGCTGGGTCAAAAATATTGAAATGCGTTTTGTTGATTTCTTTGCAAAGACGAGTAGCACGCCCTAACATTTGCTCGTATAAAATACGACTGTTGATTTTGCGCATAAACACAAGATTGCAAATAGACGGAACGTCTATACCAGTTGTCAACAAATCTACCGTTACTGCAATATTAGGATATTGGTTGTTCTTATACTGTTTGATAACCTGTTCAATCTTCTTTTTGTTACCGCTTGCTGTTTTACCAGTAATTTTTACAATAGCATCATTTGAAACGCCCCACTCTTTATATATTTCTCGCAATGTGGTTACAATGTTATCTGCGTGATTATCGTTTACTGCAAAAATTAGAGTTTTTTCACGACTTTCTGGGTTAATATATTTAGAAACTTCTTGCAAAACTTTTCTCGTATGGTCGGGAAGAACAATCGTTCTATTAAAATCCGCCACGTCAAAATCTAATTCGTCTTGTAAGGTTTCACCATTGATAAGTTCACCCGTATTGGGGTCAAACATTCCAAGTTGCTCGCCCTTTTTAAACGTTACAGTGCTTGTATTAAAATCGGTATTTATTATATACGGCGGATCGTGATCAACTAACCAGCCGTCAATTACCGCTTCACGATAACTATACGTAAACACAGGCGAACCGAAAATTTGCGTGGTGTGCAAGGCAGGCGTTGCGGTTAAACCAACTTTTACCGCATCGAAATATTCGATAACCTGTTTATATTTACTCAAATAATCATCTTGTGAATCGTAAAGCAATTCATCTTCGGTCATTTCTTTATCAAGAATATAACCGCGATGCGCTTCATCAACGATAATCAAGTCAAACGCGCCCGAAGTGAGTTCAGGTTTTTCCGCTAAAATCGTGCGCTTTAATAATCCTTGAACGGTTGAAACGCTTACTTTCGTTTCAATGTCTACCGTTCTATCCTCAATATCTTTTACATCGTAAATCTGACAAAGCGTTTGGAGTTCTTTAAGCTTCACGTCCTTAAAGGTATCCATGGCTTGTCCGCCAAGTGCAGTTCTATCCACAAGGAATAAAATGCGCTTAAAACGCTTGCTTTCAAGCATTTTATAGATAAGCCCAAGGACGGTTCTCGTTTTACCAGTACCCGTTGCCATCGCAATCAATACATTTTGCTGACCGTCAATGATTGCCTGCGATACTTTATTAATTGCTTTAATTTGATAATCACGCAAATTAAGTCCGTTAGAGTCTGTCATATAAGAATCATCAGAAACGGTCAATGCTTCGTTGGCTTCTTCTACGTTATGCTTTAATTTTGCCATCAAATCGTCAGGGCTAAACCAGTTGCGGATAGGATAAGAAATATTTGACGGCTTTCTCGCATCCAAAAACCAGATGCCCGATTTTGTTTTGAGTTGTTCCAAATACGGTCTGCCGTTGGTTGCAAACAAGAATGGTACGCTATACCCAAACCAGTTATCTATAACATAAATAGCGTGTTCGGGCTTAATATTTTTTGCATAGTCTTTAATTTGCACGTCAATCGTTGACGCTACGTCTTCTGCTGGCTTTTTCGCGTCAATCAAACCAACGAGCTGTTCACCAACAAACAAAGCATAATCTGCATACCCCTTCTTCATTGCTGAAGAATTAGTCGGCCATTCCGCTATTGCCATATTGCGACCTTTTATCGGTCTTGTCCCCTTACTATATCTTATTGATTGGGTATCAGCTTCCCAACCAGCCTTTCTTAATTGCTCGTCAATGAAAAAGCGAATTTCTTTTTCTGAAAGAGTCATCAATTTAGCGTTTTGTTCAGACTTTCTTCGGTTTTGTTGAACTGTCGATTTATGCTTAATCGGTGCAATCGTTGCGATGCTCTTTAGTTTAAATATTTCCGCTTCTTGCTGCTCAATAATTTCAGCATAATTCGGAGCCTTTTCTGGCAAAATGTATTCGCTATATTCAACAATAGTCGTACCGTAAGTCGCATTAAACCATATGCATAATTTGTAAGCAAGTTCAAGCATTAAACAAGCACGTTCAAACGAATCTAAATTTGCGTGAACCGCTTCATTTCTTGCCTTTCTTAATCCGTATAAAATATCATCAATGTCCCTTGGTAAAAGCGCTTTTGCTTTCAATTGACGAATTTTATCTGCCTGCGTGTTTGCATCTTCGAGCATAACAATACCATTGACATCAACAATGTAGCTTACAATGTGTTCAGCTAACATTCCGAGTTTTATCAAACACGAATTCGGATCATCATATATGTAATTTTCTGCCGTTTGCGCAAGCTTTGCCACTAACGGCCATTCTTTTTGTAAGAAATCAAAATTTGACATAACGTCTCCTTTATATTGCTTATTGCTCTAAATATTTTAACAACTGTGGCGTTGCTTTGCTTCTACCTTGAACACTAGTTAAGCCCTTTTCTCTAAGTTCTTCTAATGGATATTGTCCTTCGCTGTATTTTTCAATAAGTTTTAATTTCATATAGCGAACATCTTCTCGTTTTTCTAATCCGTGATAATATTCGATGTCGTCTTGCGCCCTATTTCCATATAAATCCATTGCAGTAACTTCACATTTATACATAATTGACTTGAATTCTCCGCCAACATAAATATAAACCGTGTCACCTATGGCTGTATTATTTGGTTGACTCCACTCTATAACATCCAAATTATTGAAAGCTCCAACAATATCATATAATTTTGGATTGCAGGGAATAATCCACACGTCATCAAGACGATTTGAAACAGCTCTTCCTTCTAATTTAGCACGGATTTTCCAAAGCCATTCGCCGTTATATTTGAAATATCTAGGTCCAGCGACACCATGTATAGCACCAAGAAGTTCTGTTGCTAAACTTGAAAGCGAATATTTCTTGCCTTTATATTCTACCGTTTTGTCATCTACAACAGTACATTCTGCACCAGAGTTTTCATTTCCGCGGCAAACAAACATAATTTTTGTTCCTTTTGCAATGTTGCACTTTGAAAAAGCAAAAGGTGAAAGCCTTTCGATATGTTCTTCTTCTATTTCCTGCGCAACCTCAATATCTTTGCGTTCTTCTTCGGTTACGTTCCACAACTTAAGTCTATTTTTACGTCCACCTAAAAGAGCTATGCCTTCCAATATAGAATAAGCTTGCTCTGGACTCATTGCGTAAAACTCCCTTACACGCTTTTTACCATTAACGTTATCTATAGAGCGTAAATTTGGATTAAGTTGGTCAATTAACTTATGTAAATTAACGTCAGTTAAACGGTCTTCAACCTCATACGTTGCATAAACTCTAAAAGCAAATGGCGTACATTCGCTATTGTTTAACTGTCTTACACGGTTTTCAACATTATCAGCATAGCCAATTTTAACATATTCCTTAAAAGATGGATTTGTTAGTATATAAATATATCCTTTGTTTTCCATAGGTTCTCCTTGGTTTGCTAAAATCACTTTGATTTTAGCACAGTAAATATGACAGTTTCCGTCATATTTAATTATTTTCTTTTGTTCTCCAAAGTGCGGCGGGGTGATGTTTTATATTCGCTACGATTTCTTCGTTATCAAACAACAATTCAGGAGCGTAAACTTTTTCTTTTAGTTTAGATAAAAACTCTTTTTCGCTATCCGTCAAAACGAGCAATTCTTTCACATAAGCTATAACTCTTTCCTTTGCTTTTTCAATGTCGAACTTATCGTCTTTGGATATAACGGGTTTTAATTGAGTTTTATATTTTTTATAATCTAATCTTTCTACGTTTTTGTAATCCAACTCTTTAATATCGTAATCCCCACCGATAGCATTATAAAATACAAGGCATTTTCTAAGAAGTTCCGTATCTTTTATAACGTTATTTTCTATCATAGCGTTTACGTCGTATAAATCTCTTGGCGTAGCACGTGAAAGAAGAGCGTTAATTTTACTTGCATATAGTTCAGTAGTGTTTAAGGTTAAAACTTCAAAATCTTCTACTATACCCTTCGTTAAAATTTTCTTCTTTTCAAGCGGTAAAACGTGGCATCTATCCAAGAAGTTAATTTCAACCTTTATATTGTCACGATTGCCTGCGTTATTAATGTAATTAAATAAGAACGAAGTTAAAGCGAAATGGTCGCGAGAATCTGCAAGTGAATAGCCTTCCTGCCACATATAGTCGGTTAGGCGTTTTTTGAACTTTTCTTTAATTTCAGGCAACTCGTCCCTGCTAACGTTTACGGTAAAATCCAAATCGATATCAACCGAAAGGCGAGGAAGTTCTACAGCAGTTAGATTGATTGCCGTACCGCCTTTCAGAGCAAGTTTATCTTTAAAAACAACGTCGCTGTTTAAGAATTTTAATATTTCAGAAAGACGTAAAACCTTTTCCAACGTATCTTTTATAAAGTTAGATTTTTGGGCAAGTCTTGTCAAGTATTGTCTTGAGAATTCCATCAATATCCTCCGTTTAGTCGAGATTTAAGATTTTTAGGAGCCATAAGTTTCCACTTAGAATTAAACTCTATCTCTTTATACTCGTCTTGTAAAAAATATTTTATCTGATTGGTTAGTTTGCTTTTACATTCTTCAAAGAACGAATCGGTCAGCATAAATTTGTCTTGAAAATGTTCTAATACGTAGCCTGCTTTTTGATAAAGGAATACCGAATCGTATGCTTTTAACGTTTCAAGCAATTTTGTTTCGTCTAAAACACGAATTTGGTCAAGCGCATTTAAGATTTCATCAATTCCACCACCTGCATCAATATCGTCAAGGCAGTCAATAACCGTACGTTCAAGCGAAGTTACGCGAACCGCGGCGGTTACTATATTCATAATTTGAACGTCGTGTTTTAGAGGTTTACGAACGTAGTCTATATCGTCAAAAGTAAAATCGTTGAATCGTTTTTTACTACCAACCGTTACGGTATTAAAAACTTGATTAGCCACGCCAAAATATTCAAAAGCAGAATGATAGCACACGCAAGCATCTTCAGCTATTTTTGTAGCAAGCTCAAACTTTGTCGTAAGCGGATATCCCGACACGTCAACTTGAACGTATAATCCGTTGCGAACTTTAACAACTTTTTTAGAACGAACTTGCCCCGCTATCCAATTTTCGTATTGTTTATCATTTATAAAATTGCCTATTACGTCCTTTTTTGTAAACGTATAAGGAATAAATTTTGCCATTTATATATCCTCAAAACTAATTTTAACCATTTTAACATAAAACACTACAAAAGTCAAGTGGTTTGTGTCAATTTGGTTAATGTTTAGTAATACTATACCTGATTTGCATAATTTCCGAAGAAAAAACAATGTTTTTAAAGCATTTTAGGTATAAAAAATATGAATTTTAACTGTTTTTACGCAAAACACTACGTTGAATAAGTGTTTCGTGCTTGTTTGGTTAAAACAACACATAAACTAAAAGGTTAGATCGTCTTTGTCCTAACCTTTTAGTTGATTATTCAATTACTCGTCGTCTAAGATTTTATCTTCTTCGAGTTTTAAGGATTTGAGCCACTCTTCCTTTTTGCGTTGGATTACTTGATAGTTTATACTTCCACGCGGACAACAAGATAATAAAAAGTTAAAGTCTTTTAACTTGTTACGAATTTTGTCGTTTGGGTCTTCAACCACAATCTTCGGTTTTCGATACGCGTTATATAATGTTATAAAGCATTTCCAACTATATGCCATCAAGTTTTGTTTCGCGGCACGTTTGCAATATCTACGCCAACAAAGCCTTATAGAAGATTGATGCTTACACATTTGAAACTCTTCCCACTGAAAATCGGGGATTAAATACCCTTCCCCTGCTTTCGCCCTTTCGGGAAATAATAAATAATAAATTTCTTCTTCACTCATTGACTTTACGTCATCATAATTAAGTTCTAGAGTTCGAAAACGCTTTAGCACGGTAAAAACAGTCATTCGGGAACAACTGCAAAGAGTAGCGATTTGCTCTTGTTTATTGCCTTTTTCGTAATATTCAATGATTAATTTGTAATTTTTCATAAAAAACCTCCTTTTTGTCGCCCTTTTTTACCCATATCAGTAGATACAGAAAAATGTAAAATTTTAGGAACCACCCCGTTTTTTTGACCGATTTTTGGCTTTGCAAGAGATTTTTAAGAGAACAAAAGTAGTCATTCTTCGAAAAGAATGACTACTAAAACTTAATTTTTTAATTAAAAATTGAATTTTTACCGCTTTTCGGCGCTAAATCTTAGCCCCTCGGATTACGGATATTCGCCTGTAAGGCTGTGTCACTTCAAGGGTCGCTCACTTTTTGAGCATCAGGCATCATGCTATAAAGCACATAGTATATAGTTTATCAAAATAACGCATCAAATACCCGCGATAAAGCGTGGTTAGCTGTTCGCCTTCTATTTATTCATACTATTCAAACTCAAT
>ERZ1643247.418-NODE-418-length-52158-cov-6.885323_pt1 | contig 52158 bp, 38 predicted proteins | sample MGYA00579264_ERZ1643247 | MGnify/ENA primary metagenome ERZ1643247 (study PRJEB29033, sample SAMEA4952262) | chicken gut metagenome | biome: Broiler Chicken; feature: Gastrointestinal Tract; material: Caecum | place: Ireland | collected 2018 | study: Broiler... | reverse complement strand
CGCACCTTTGAAAAAGAGGCGAAGAAGATCGGCGCGGTGGACTATCTCGTGCAGGGTACCATCTATCCCGACGTCATCGAGAGCGGCAAGGGCAAATCCGCCGTCATCAAGAGCCATCACAACGTCGGCGGGCTGCCTTCCGTCGTCGATTTCAAGGAGATCATAGAGCCGCTCCGCGACCTTTTCAAGGACGAAGTGCGCCGGGTGGGATTCGAACTCGGCCTGCCCCGCAAGGTGGTCATGCGCCAGCCCTTCCCCGGTCCGGGGCTCGCCATCCGCATCATGGGCGAAGTGACGAAGGAGAAGCTGGAGACTCTGCGCGACGCCGATTTCATCTTCCGCGACGAGATCGCCAAAGCGGGGCTGGACGAAAAGATCTGGCAGTATTTCGCGGTGATCACCAACAGCCCGACGGTGGGGGTGATGGGGGATTTCCGCACTTACGAAAACGTGATCGCCCTGCGCGCGGTGACGAGCGTGGACGCCATGACGGCGGACTGGGCGCGCATCCCGTTTGACGTGCTCGAAACGGTGTCCAACCGTATCACGAACGAAGTGCCGCACGCCAACCGCATCGTGTACGACATTACGTCCAAACCGCCCGCAACCATCGAATGGGAGTAAAAGCATGGAATACAAACGGTTCGGCGATACCTATGCCGTGCGCCTCGACCGCGGCGAGGAGATATTGGAAAAAATAAAAGAGTTCGCTCAGGCGGAGCACATCGCGTTTGCGTCCGTGCGCGCGCTGGGCGCGGTCGGCTCGTTCACCGTCGGCGTGTTCGATCCCGTCGCAAAGACGTATGCTTCCAATGATTTTGCGGGGAACTTTGAGATCGTCTCTCTGACGGGGACGATCGACGCGATGGGCGGGAATGTTTATACGCACATCCACATGAGCGCGGGCAACGCGAAGGGCGAAGTGTTCGGCGGGCATCTGAACCGCGCCGTCGTCAGCGCGACGTGCGAAATGCTCGTTACCCGCATCTGCGGCGAGATCGATCGCAAGTTCGACGAGGGCGTCGGGCTGAATCTCTGGAAGTTCTGATTTTTGAAAGGGAGAGGAAAGGAGCGGGACAATGAAAATAGCGCTGTTGCAGCTCCTGCCCGAGATAAGCGCGGAGAAGAATCTGGAAAAGGGGCTCCGCTGGTGCAAAAAGGCAAAGGAAGCGGGAGCGGATATCGCCCTCTTCCCCGAAATGTGGAGCTGCGGGTACCGTCTTCCCGCCGACCCCGACGGGATCGGCGCCCTTGCCGTTCCGTACGGAGGTATGTTTGTCCGCTCGTTCGGGAAGACCGCACATGAATTGGAAATGGCAGTCGCCGTCACCTTTCTGGAAAGCTGTGCGCTGCGCCCGAAAAATTCGATGTGTCTGTTTGACCGTTGCGGACGGGAAGTGCTGCATTATTCGAAGGTGCATACCTGCGATTTCGGCGAAGAGAAATATCTGACGGCGGGCGACGATTTCAGCGTCTGCGATCTGGATACGGCGCAGGGGATCGTCAGGGTCGGCGCAATGATCTGCTATGACCGCGAATTTCCCGAAAGTGCCCGCATCCTGATGTTACAGGGCGCGGAAGTCATTCTCGTCCCGAATGCCTGTCCGATGGAGATCAACAGGCTGAGCCAGCTGCGCGGGCGCGCGTACGAAAATATGCTCGCCATTGCAACGGCGAACTATCCGTCGGGGCAGCCGGACTGCAACGGGCATTCGACCGTATTTGACGGGGTCGCGTATCTGCCCGATGCGGCGGATCCGCGCGATATGTGTATTCTTGAAGCGGGGGAAGAGGAAGGGATGTTCCTGGCGGACATCGATCTGAACTTGCTGCGGGAGTACCGCAGCCGCGAAGTGCACGGCAATGCGTACCGCCGCCCGGAAGCGTACAGGCTTCTTTTGTCCGATAAGATCGAGCCGCCGTTTATCAGGGCGGATAAAAGAAAGTAACCGTATCTTTACGGATAAGAAGGGTGAACAACAAAGAGGACCGCGCTGTGCGTGGCCGACTATAAAACCAACGGAGGAAAGATCTATGGAGAGCAACAAGCGCCCCGAAACGATGGCGCGGATCAACAATGCAGACCTTGCGGCAGCGTTCATTGATGAACAGGTCGCGGCGGTCAAGGCACAGGTGGGTGACAAAAAAGTGCTGCTTGCCCTTTCGGGCGGGGTGGATTCGTCCGTCGTGGCGGCGCTCCTCATCAAAGCGATCGGCAAGAACCTTGTGTGCGTGCACGTCAACCACGGTCTGCTGCGCAAAGGGGAGCCCGAGCAGGTCGTCGAGGTGTTCCGCAACCGCATGAACGCCAACCTCATCTATGTAGACGCCGTCGACCGCTTTTTGGATAAGCTCGCGGGCGTTGCCGAGCCTGAAAAAAAGCGCAAGATCATCGGCGCGGAGTTTATCCGCGTGTTCGAGGAGGAGGCGCGCAAGCAGGACGGCATCGAATTTCTGGCGCAGGGCACGATCTATCCCGACATTCTGGAAAGCGGCCCCGTCAAGGCGCATCATAATGTCGGCGGACTGCCCGAAGACCTTAAATTCGAGTTGGTCGAGCCGCTCAAATTCCTGTTCAAAGACGAGGTGCGCGTCGTCGGCAAGGCGCTGGGGCTGCCCGACGAAATGGTGTACCGTCAGCCCTTCCCCGGTCCGGGGCTGGGCGTTCGCTGCCTAGGCGCGATCACGCGCGACAGGCTGGAATGCGTGCGCGAGTCGGACGCGATCCTGCGCGATGAGTTCGCAAAGAACGGGCTTGCGGGCAAGGTATGGCAATATTTCACCGTCGTGCCCGATTTCAGATCGGTCGGGGTCAAGGGCGGAAAGCGCACGTTCGAATATCCCGTCATCATCCGCGCGGTCAATACGGTGGACGCGATGACGGCTACCGTCGAGGACATTCCGTTTGCGCTGTTGCAGCATATTACCGACCGTATCACGAAGGAAGTTGCGGGCGTCAACCGCGTGCTGTACGACCTCACGCCCAAGCCCTGCGGGACCATTGAGTGGGAGTGAGCGGCGGTCCTTCGCCGCAACGGCAGAAATGCTGAGAGCGCTTGTGATCGGCTGCCCCGGTGCAGGAAAAAGCATATTCGCGCGCGCTTTGCGCGAAAAAGCGGGGCTGCCGCTTTACTATTTGGATACGATCTGGCATAAGAGCGACAGGACGACGGTCTCCGAGCAGGAGTTTGATGAAAAACTCGGGGAGATCCTGCGGGAGGACCGCTGGATCCTTGACGGCAATTATCTCCGTACGCTTCCGCGGCGGCTGCAGGCGTGCGACACGGTGTTTTTGCTCGATTACCCCGTGGAGATCTGCCTTTCGGGCGCGGCTTCGCGCATCGGGCAGCCGCGCGAAGCTCTGCCGTGGGTGGAAACGGAGTTCGATGCGGAATTCCGCCGATGGATCGAGGAGTTTCCCCGCGTCCAGCTCCCGCAGGTATATGCGCTTCTGGAACGGTACGGAAAGGGAAAAACGCTCGTGATTTTTAAAGACAGAAAGGACGCAGCCGCATATCTTGCCGCATTTCCTCGGCAAAAAACGTAATTTTTATATAAAATATGACGCTTTAAAAAATACCTTTGCAAAATTTTCGCAAAGGTATTTCTTTTTTGCGCAGGATATGGTATACTAAGGCATAGTACTTTTTTGCGCCGTTGAGATCGGCGCGCGGTGAGATATGGGGGAACCGACTTTCGAACAACTGCATGAACTGATCAAGCCGCACAAAGAGCCTGATAAAGCTTTCTTTCTCGACCTTTTGGACGAACAGAAACAGCGTGTGTATGAAGAAATTCATATGCGCGCGGTCATGTTGCTGCTGAAGGCTTGCTACATCAATAAGCGAAAGCTCAAGATCAAATCCGCACAGGCGGAGATCGCGGCTTTGCGCGCAGACGAATTTTCGGCGGAAAATTATCGCGAGATCATTCAGCGAAACGCCGAGATCCGTGCGTGGCGGGCGGAGATCGACGGATATAAGAGCTTTTTTGCCGAGCCGTATTTTGCGCGCATGGATCTTTCCGATCCGCGCGAAGGATACAACAGCTACTACATCGGCAAGCGCGGCGACATCAACCTCGAGATCGTAGACTGGCGCGCGCCGCTTGCGCGGAAGTATTATCAGAAGAGCCAGATCGCTTTTTCCATCAACGAATACGATTATAAGCTCATCCTTCGCCGCGCTCTGCGTACGGCAAACGGTAAGTTCATTGACTTCAAAAACGAATATCTGAGCGTGCGCGACTATCTTACGAAAGAGGAGATCGCAGGGCGCGACGAGGAGATCATTTTCGACCCGTATCTCAAAGAGATCCTGAAAACGCGCAAGGAACAGGCGGAGATCTCGGACATTATCGAAACGATCCAGGAAAAGCAGTATGAGATCATCACAAAACCCGAGCGCGACAGTTTTGTGCTGCAAGGATGCGCCGGAAGCGGAAAAACGATGATCATGCTGCACAGGCTCAGTTTTCTCCTTTATAACAATGAGGACCTGAAGCCACGCGACGTCCTCGTCATCACGCCGAGCGATTCGTTCAACGCGTTCATCGACGAGCTTTCGCAGGTGCTGGAACTGGAAAAAATCAAAACGACGACGATCGACGGCTATTTTTTGCAGGTCCTTGCCAATGAAGGCGTTGCTTTGGACGGCAAGGCAGAGTTGGCGAGCCGTCCTCCGGAGGAATATGCACGCTACATCTATTCGGAGGAATTTTATAAAGACACCGAGCGCAGGCTGCAAAAGATCTACGACGGGGTTTCGGGAATGTTTCTGAGCCCCGAGTGCCGAGGGGCGATCGCGGCGGCCGCGGAGGATTGCAGGGTGCAGTCCGATTTGTTTGCGAAGCTGCGGAATGCGAGTACGCGCGTGCGGCGCGCCGTCCTCGGGGAGATCAAAGAGCGTGCGGAAGGCGGGCTGTACTATACCAAACCGTTCCGCGAACTGATGAACGAGGTCTCTGCGGCGGAAGAATTTTTCTCGGACTGTTTAGAGGGGAAACATACCGAAAACTACAGCAATTTTTACCGCGGCGTGCTTTCCTTTTATCGAGCGGGCAGCTTTATCGTGCGGGCGCATCGGGCTGTTGATGAGAGCGCCGTTTCCGATTTGCGTTCGCTTGCCCTGACGGTGGAAAAGGAGATCACGGATCTGCGGCGCTATAAAATAGTCCGCGGAGGGACGGAGGTGGAAACATACGCGGATCGGATCGCACGGAGGGCGCAGCTTTTGGAAGAGATCGCTTCCGCACAGAGGTATGTGGAAGAGATCGAGTCTCGCTTTTCCGGGTTTTGTGAACTGTTTGAAACGTTCAAAGGGGATAAATTTTTTGTGCGCATCGGAAAATGCGGTACGCATACCGAGCTTGCGCGGCTCTTTTATCGGGAGACGGTCCGCAAGGCAAAGAACACGCTCGGCATGGGGAAGGATATGTACCGCTGCGACGCGTACGCGCTCTGCCTTGTGATGTTCCTGCTTGGCTGTAAATTGCAGCCGCGGTACGGATTGGTTTTTGTGGATGAAGGGCAGGATGTTTCCGCCTGCGAATACAGACTGCTCAAGGGGATAAATCCGGATGCCGCATTCAACATCTACGGAGATCTTGCGCAGAACGTTACTTCCTTCCGCGGCGTGACCGATTGGAGAGAGGTCCCGGGGGGCGAACTGTATACGCTGGACTGCAACTATCGGAACACCAATCAGATCGTGGAGTTCGTCGCCGATACCCTGCGCATCCCGATGCAGTCCATCGGGTTTGACGGTCCGCCCGTTCAACGCATCGGTATGCGCGGAATCAATGCTTTTTTCCGCGATAAAAGGGGACTGAAGGCCGTCATCGTAGCCGAAAGCGAACTGGAGCGGTACCGCCGCAAAAGCTATAACGTGCTGTCGGATACGGGCAGGATCTCCAAAACGAAAGTGAACCTGATGACCGTTTATGAGTCGAAGGGGCTGGAATTCACCTGCGTAGCGGTGGCGGACGCAAAGATGACGGAACATGAGCGGTATATTGCATATACGCGCGCTTTGAAAGAACTTGCCGTCGTGGAGGAAAAAGAGGAGTGAATACGCACAGACGGAACAACTTTCTTTTGGATGCGGACGAAACGATCCTGGATTTCCCGCGTTCGTCGCGGGAGAGTTTCGCGTACGCAATGCGCTTTTTCGGGCTGGAAGAGCTCTCAGCCGAATTCAGCCGTTTCCGCGCGATCAACGATGCGCTCTGGCGTGAATACGAGCGCGGCACCATGCCGAAAAACAGGCTGGTCGTGGAGCGGTTCCGACGCTTTCTGGAAGGGAGCGCGGGCGCTCGTCCGGACGCGGCGGAGGTCAACCGCGTGTATTTTAACAAACTTTGTTCTGCCGGGTATCTCCTTCCCGGCGCGGACGGTTTTTTGCGTGAACTGCGCAGGCGCGGTAAGGTCTTTCTCATCACGAACGGAACGCCGCAGGCGCAGTACGGCAGGCTTGACGCGCTCGGCATCCGCGCGCTGTTCGACGGCATTTTTGTTTCGGACGAGATCGGGTTCGCAAAACCGGATCCCCGCTTTTTCGGATATGTCTTTGCGCATACGGGAGCGGACGCGGCGGATTCTCTCGTGATCGGCGATTCGCTTACGTCGGACATAGCGGGAGCGAACGCTGTCGGCATTCCCTGTATCTGGTATGCGCCAGAAGAGAAGGCTGCCGTCGGAGCTGTCCCGTCTGCCGTGGCGCGTTCCTATACGGAGGTTTTGAAGATCATCGACGAAGGACTGCTTTGACCGGCAGTCCTTGTTTTGTATAAAAACGGGTCTGCATGGCGATAAAACCGAATCGGTCACGATTTTGTGCAACGTCGCAAAAATCCGCGCCGTTTTCAGGAAGTACTTGCCAAAGGCGGCTTTTTGTTGTATAATTGTAAGGAATGAATCGATCGGTTCGGGTGGAGAGTATGGCAGGGAAAAAGTCAGCAAAAAACACATTGAAAGAGTCGGTTTCGCTCAGTGTTTCGGCTCAGCAATTTTACGGGTATGCGGACTATTACAACCGCGTTCCGTTATTCCCCGTGTTGCAGCTCACCAATAACGGCGGCGAGGCGGCGGAAGGACTGGAGGTCGTGATCGAGGGCTCGGACGGCTTTTTGCTGCCGTTTGCGAAGCAGTTGGAAGAAGTCCCTTTTGAAAGCACGGTGGAAATTGCGGCGCAGAACATCGTTTCGCCGCTGTATCTGACGGAGCTTGCGTCAGTTACGCCTGTCTCCGTCCGCGTGAAAGTTCTGCACGGTAAGGACATTGTGGCGGAAAGTTCGATGCAGGTGACGGTGCTGCCGTTCGATTATTGGAGCGGAAGGAGCGGAAACGCCGAACTTTTGGCATGCTTTGTCCGGCCGAAGGTCGCTGACTGCCTGCGGATCCTCGAAGAAGCGGGGAAGCAGCTTCAGAAGTGGAATGTGCCCTGCGAATGGCGCGGGTATCAGGAAGGCGACAAAAACAAGATACGGCAGCTTTGCGCGGCACTGTTTGCGGCGATCAAACGGCAGTCTGTCGAACGCTCTGCCGCCGATTTTAACTGCAACGATCCCGTCCCCGTCGGCGATATCACCGCGATCTTAAAGAATAAAGTATGCACCTCTTTTGAAATGGCGCTGTTTGCGGCATCCTGTATCGAATGCGCAGGGCTGCATCCCGTTTTGGCGATCGGGGAGCGCGGCGTTTCCTGCGGGGCGTGGCTGTACGACAACTGTTTTACCGAAAGCGCGGGCGACGATGTGATCCTGTTGCAGAAGTATATTTCGGACGGCATCAACAACGTCAGCATGTTCGATACGGATGAACTGTTTACGGGGCGTAACGTCAATTATGCTACGGCAGAGAAGCACTTTGCGCAGAAATTGGCGAACGGGTGGTTCGATACGGTCGTGGATGTAAAAAGGTGCCGTCTTATCCGCCTTCTCCCGATGCCGCTCAAAGTGCGCGGCATAAAGGGCTATGAGCTGCTTGAAGAATCCGATACGGACCTCGACGCCGCTCCCGCCGCGCTCACAGGGCAGCGTAAGCTCAGCCTTGACGGTAAAGCGACAAAAAATAAGCAATGGGAGCGCAGACTCCTCGATTTATCGCTCAAAAATTCCCTTCTGCATTTTCACCCCGAAAAAAATGCGCTGCATATCATGGCGGCTGACGTGAACGCTACGTATGAAAGCCTTGCCGGAGGCGAGCCGTTTACTGTTTTGGAAAAGACGAGCGATGTGCGTGGCTCCCTGCAAAACGTCGGCGCATTTGCTGGCGCGTCCGGCTTTTCCGCGCTGGCGGAGCTGATCGGCGTGGAGCTGAAAAACAAACGCCTCCGCACATGCGCGGAACGGGAAGAGGCGAACGACGTGATCCGTTATCTGCTCCGGAAAGCGAAAACGGCAGAGGAGGAAGCCGGCGCGAACGTGCTGTTCCTCGCCTTCGGCTTTCTGAAATGGTTTGAACGGGAGGGCGGCGAGCCGCGGTATGCGCCGCTCGTGCTCGTGCCGGTCAAGATCGTGCGGAGCAAGGGCGGGAAGGGGTATTCCGTCACGATCGCACAGGAAGAGCTGCAATTCAACAGCACGCTTCTGGAGTTCCTGCTGCGAGAATTCAAGATCGATATACGCGGGCTGGATACGGCGCGCGGGCTCCGCATTTCCGAGATCCTTGCCATGGTCAAGGCAGAGATCCTGAATATGCGCCGCTGGGATGTGACGGAAGATGTGTATCTTGCGAATTTTTCCTTTGCGCGCTATGCGATGTGGAACGATGTCCGCAAAAATATTGACAAGTTCCGCAAAAACCCGATCGTTAAGTCACTGCTTGAAAATCGGCTCGAGATCGAAAACCGCGTGTTTGAAGACAAGGCGGAGGATTCGTATGATCCGTCCGAAGTCCTGACGCCCCTGACGGCAGACGCTTCGCAGTTTGCGGCGATCGCGGAAGCTGCTAACGGAACTTCGTTTGTCCTGCACGGACCTCCGGGAACAGGCAAAAGCCAGACGATCACCAACATCATCGCAAACTGCCTCGGCAGGGGCAAGCGCGTTCTGTTCGTCGCCGAAAAGCAGGCGGCGCTCTCCGTCGTGAAAAAGCGTCTCGACTCGATCGGGCTTGGCGACTTCTGTCTGGAGCTGCATTCCAACAAAGCGGATAAGGCACAGCTTCTGAAAAGCCTTGAAAATACGCTCGCCCTTTCCGCCGAGCAGGACAGCCCGTCGTTTGCGGAAAAGAGCGCGCAGATCGCCGAGGTGCGTCAGGCGCTCAATGCGCCCGTGGCGGCGCTGCACCGTAAGCGCAGGCTGGGCGTTTCGGTATACGAGGGCATTCTCATCTGGCTCAAAAACAGGAATGCGCCCGATGTGCTGGATATTGAAAGTACCTTCTACGACAGCCTTACGCGGGAAAAGCTGGAGAATTACGAGCGGTTGCTTTTGGAGGTCGCCGCCGCGGCGAAGCAGTGCGGCGGGGTCTACCGTTCTCCGTTTGACAACGTGAACATCAGCGAATACGACGTCGGGGTCCGCGGGCGCGTTTTCATCGCAGCAGAAGTATTGCTTGCCGAGATCAAGCATCTGAAAAATTATCTGAGCCTTTTTCTCGATCACTATCGGCAGCGTATCAGTTCTTTCACCCAAAAGAAAATGAGTACGCTCGTGCAGCTGATCGATCTGCTCGCGTCGGGCGCCGCGGAAAAATATTTTGCCTGCGACGAGAGCGAGTTCTACGTCTTTTTCAATGCGAACAGGCGGCTCGACAGGCTGTTCGGGTCTTACTTCAAAGCGTTCAAATCGCTTGTCGAATTGGATGCCGATCCGGCAGTCGTGGAACAGGAGCTTGATAACTGGGGCGAAAATTACCGAAGCTCCAAGGTGCTGACCACGGTCATCAAGCGTCTTCGCCGTGCCGCGGCGGTGCAGCTTTCGCCCGCCGACGAGATCAAATATGTGGGGATCGCGGCACAGATCTACGAGGATATCCGCCTTATCAAAAGCAATACCGCGCTGGCGCAGAATTTTCTTGACCGAAACGGGAAAATCAACTTCCGCCGCAGAGAAGAATTTCTTGAAGAGCTCCGCCGTCTGCACGCGCTTGCGGAAGGGATCTTCATGGATTACAACGCGGACAGTTTCAACAGCGTATGCATATGTTCGGCGGACGGGCACGCGCAGCCTATGCTGGCGGGGCTCCGCCATGCCGTGGCAGGGTTTGAAGAGAGCATGCGCTCTTTCTGCAACATCATTCAGGCGGACAGGGAAAAGTTCCGCGACGAGGATCTTTTAGACTATTTCAGTACAAAAGCGGGGGCGCTGATCGACAATATCGACATGCTCGCCGCGTGGTGTATGTTTAAAAAGATCTCGGCGCAGCTGGATAAGGAGGGGCTATCCTTCATTACGGATTCTCTCGAATCCGGGGCGGTGACGTCTGACAATATACTGGCAAGTTTCCGTAAAAACGTTTACCGCAATTTTGTAGAGACGAATATCGGAGCCGATCCCGAGCTTTCCAAATTTTCCGCCAATGTATTGGAAGAGAAAATCGAGCAGTTCCGTGCGCTGGATGAACAGTTTACCGCGTTGTCGCGCGAACATATCCGCAACACGCTTGCGGCGAACCTGCCGAGCACGTCTACGGAGGGACCTCTCAGCCTTGAAGTGCTCGCGTTCCAGCGCATTGCAAAAGGGAACATGCGCGGCATGACCATCAAAGAGTTCCTGCAGGAGATCCCGGGGCTGTTCGCAAGGCTTGCCCCGTGCGTACTGATGAGCCCGATCACCGTCGCGCAGTATCTGCAGGCTGACCCCGATCTGTTCGATCTGGTGGTGTTCGACGAGGCATCTCAGCTCCCGACCAGCGAAGCGATCGGCGCCTTGGCGCGCGCAAAGAGCGCCGTCATCGTCGGCGACCCGAAACAGCTTCCGCCTACGTCCTTCTTCAGCTCCGGATATGTTGACGAGGAGAACCTGGAAGCGGAAGACCTTGAAAGCATTTTGGATGACTGCCTGGCGCTCGGGATGCCGGAAAAACATTTGAATTGGCATTACAGAAGCAAACATGAAAGCCTGATCGCCTTTTCGAATATCATGTATTACGGCAACAAGCTGTGCACGTTCCCGTCCCCCGACGCGATGGAAAGCAAGGTGCGCCTTGCGCTCGTCGAGGACGGCGTATACGACCGCGGCTTCACAAAGCGCAACAAAGCGGAGGCGGAGGCGCTCGTCGCCGAAGTCGTGCGCAGACTGAGAGATCCGAAACTCAGCAGGTCAAGCATCGGCGTCGTTACGTTCAGCACCGCCCAGCAGGATTATGTGGAGCGCCGCCTGTCGGACGCGCTCGCAAAAAACAAGCTCGAGGACGTTGCCTATGAGCGGGAAGAGCCGCTCTTTGTCAAAAACCTTGAAAACGTACAGGGCGACGAGCGCGACGTCATTCTTTTCTCCGTCTGTTACGGTCCTGACCGTGCCGGAAGAGTTTCGCTCAATTTCGGACCGCTCAATCAGGTCGGCGGCTGGCGCCGCCTGAACGTTGCGGTGTCGCGAGCAAGGGAAGAGATGGTCGTCTTTTCGTCTATGACGTCGGCAATGATCAACCTTGCAAAGACAAACAGCAAAGGGGTCGCGGGGCTGAAAGCCTTTTTGGAATTTGCCGAAAAGGGAAAAACGACGCTTGCCATCAGCTCGGAAGAGCTCAAACCGTCGGCAAGCGGCATCGGCAAATACATTGCACAGGAACTCAAAACATACGGCTATGAATGCCGCTACGACGTCGGTGTATCCGACTTCAAGATCGATTGCGCCGTCATCGACCCGCGCAACAAAAAGCGTTTCCTGCTTGCGGTCATGTGCGACGGCGCCACGGCGAGCCGCTCCTGCGCAAAGGACAGGAACCTTTTGCAGATCCAGACGCTCAAACTCAACAACTGGAACGTGGTGCGGCTGTTCACCATCAACTTTATCAACAATCCGAAGCGCGAGATCAAAAAGATCAAGGACGTGCTGGACCGCCTGTGCGGGCTGGAAAAGGGGAGCCGCGATCACCTGCTCAAATACCGCAAGAATTACCGTTATGCCAAGCTTGAAACACAGCAGAACCTTGCCCAGTTTATAACGGGCGGGGAACATGACGCGGAGATCCTTGCGCGCCTGCGCGCGATCGTTGCGGCTGAAGAACCGATTTCGGACAGGTTCCTGATGAAACGCTGCCTTTCCTCCCTCGGTATCGTGAAATTCGGGTCGAAGGTGGAGGAGCGCATGCAGAAGCTGATCGCGCTGTGTGCGTTTAAGGAAGAGCAACTTTGCGGGAAAACATATCTGCGGAAGTCGGATAAGTGTTTTGCGTGCGATTTTTATCGGACGGAAGCCGAGCCGATCCGCCGTTCGGAGGACGACTTTACGCCGTACGAGATCATTGCGCTCGTGCGCGGACTGCTTGAAAACCGCGTGAGCCTGTATGTAGCCGACCTGCTGCCGCTCGTTTTCGAGGAACTGAAAGTTACCCGCCCCGGCGATAAGCTGACGGAATTTGTCGGCGAATGCATTGCGCTGGGCGTACAGCGTTCGTATTTTGTACGCTCGGTCAGCGATCGTATCAGTTTGAGCTGATGCGCGTTGTGCGGCGTTCGCCTCGGCGTGCGTCTGCTTTTACGGAAAATAAAAAGAAATGATGACTGAACAGAAAAAGGGGATACGCCGTCTGTATACGGGCGACAGGTTTGTGAATTTCCGTCCCGTCCTGTTGCTGTGCGTTGCATTCGGGCTCGGTATCCTCTTTTTTTGGCTGTTCGGGCTGTATTCGTTCCTGTTTACACTGCTTGCCGTGCCTGCGGCGGCAGTGCTTTTGCTCCTGCATCGTTTCAAAAGAAGCCCCGTGCGCGGGAAGCTGCTGTTTTCGCTGCTTTTGTGTGCCGTTTTTGCGGTCGGGTCTCTCTCAATGCTGCTGCATGTCGGCGCGTTTGAAACCTCGCCCGAGGCGGACGGCGATTATACCGTTGTCGGCGTTGTGGAGGAGATCGGTGCGGCAGGGTTCGGCGAGGTGCTTACCCTGCGTGACGTTACGCTCGTTTCGGAAGAGGGCGACGAGCTTGTTCCCGGCAAAAAACTTGTGCTGTATGCATCTGCTCCGCGGGCGGAGATCGGTATGCTCGTATATGCCGAGGCGGAAGTCACGACGTACGATATTCGGTCTTACGGAAAGATCAATACCAACGCGGTCATCGGCGGGATCCGCTATCGCGCGGTGAGCAGTGAAGTATACATAGCGGGGGAAGGCAGGCAGGGAGTATTTGATGCCGTGCGCGGCAGAGTGCGCGATGTGCTGTTTGCCAACCTGGACGGGGAAACCGCTCCGATCGCCTATGCCATGCTTCTCGGCGACAGTGGCTATATGGACGAGGATGTGCTGCAGAATTTCCGTTACGGCGGCGTGGCGCACATCTTTGCCGTTTCGGGGCTGCATATCGGCATCGTGTACGGCATCCTCGCTTTTTTCCTGCGCAAACTGCGCGTCAACCGCTGGATCAGACTGCCGATCATTGCTGCCGTGCTGATTTTTTACGCGGGCGTATGCGGGTTTTCTCCGTCGGCGCTGCGCGCGCTCGTCATGTGCCTTGTCCTTTCCGTGGCGGATGCGGCGGGGTGGGCGTATGACAGGCTCAATTCCGTTTCGCTTGCCGCGCTCGTAGTGCTGGCGGTGAATCCTTTTTATCTGTTTTCGGTCGGCTTTCAGCTGTCACTTGCCGCGGCTGCGGGGATCATCGTCCTCAGCGGGCGGCTCGCGCGCCTTTTGGCGCGGGTGCGCTTTCTTCCGCAAAAACTCGGTTCTGCATTTGCCGTATGCTTTTCTGCGCAGGTCTGCACCTTTCCGCTGCTGCTCGATGCCTTCGGGTATGCATCTTCGCTCGGTATGGTGCTGAATCTGCTGTTCGTTCCGATCATCAGTTTTGTCTATGCGGTCCTGTTCGTTTTTACGGTTTTTGCCGCGATGTTGCCGTTTGCGGAAGCCGTTCTTCTGTTTGTTCCGGGGTATTTGCTGCAAGCCGCGGTCACGCCGATCCTGTTGTTTGAATTGAACGTTCTGCTCATTGCGGGGTTTTCTTTCGGCGGACTTTCCGCGCTCTATTTCGGTGCGGTTTACGCCTTTTCCGACAAGATCAATCTGCGTCCGCTTTCGCGCGGCATATTGGTCTTTTTTCTCTGTCTTGTGCTTACCGTCTGTATGCTGTTCCGCAACAATGCGTTCGGGTACGATGCCCGTCTGTCGCTGCACTCGTATTACGGGGAAAACAATGTGCTTTTACTGCGGCAGGGCGGGCAGACCTGCCTGATCGCAACGGGCATGCCGGACGGTATGTTTTTGGAGCGGCTGTTTTTGCAGGAAAGCGTGCGGGAGATCGATGCGGCCGTGATCCTTGCGGACGAAAGGGAAACAAACACGGCGGTGCCCGTACTGCTGCAATATGCCGACGTGGGTACATTGTACGTCCCCATGGATTCAGTGCTCGTCGATTCCTTTCAGACGGTCGACGTCGTTTATGCGGATCTGTTTGCTTTCGGCGCGGCAGACCTTGCCTTTTTCGCGGACGATATTCTGTACCTCACGCTGTACGGCACAGAGATCGCCGTCGCGGCGGAAGCGGCAGAACCTGTCCCGCCGCTTCCGCGCGCGGATATTTTGATCGCCGACGCATATTCGGCGGAGCTTGCACTGGCTTTTATGCCGCAGCGTGAGATCTATTTCCGTAAAACGGACGGAAAAACAAGTATTTACAACACGGGCGACTTGCAAATCCTTTGGAAAAGTGATATAATTTCAATATCAGCAGCGGGGTAGCGCATGAAATTTATCATGTTCAAAGGCAGCCTTGAAGAAGGGGTTGCGCCTATTTATTTGTTTGACGGAGAGGAAGAATATTTCAAACGGCGCGGGGAAGAGATGCTGAAGCAGAAATATCTTACCGAGCCGTCCCTCAATTACAGCATCTTTGACGGAGCGGAGCTGAAAGGTTCCCGCCTTACCGAACTGATCGCCGCGGCGCAGAGCTTTCCCTTTCTCAGCGAAAAGCGGATCGTGAAAGTGGCGGGACTGTATCCGACGGAAAAAGAATATGAAACGTACCTCAGACCGTATTTCGAGCATCCCTGTGATACGACGATCCTGCTTATCGTGAACGGGGAAGGGAAAGCGAAGGGATTTGATCTGAAAAAAGCCCCCAACGTTACGCGCGTTGATTGTTCGCGCGCCGACGAGGAAACGGTCTTGCGCTGGATCTACACGCGTATGCGCCGGGCGGGCGTTGCATGCAACACGGATTGTTGCGAACGCATTATGCGGTACTGCCTCGGCAGTATGTCGCGGATCGCAACGGAAACCGAAAAATTGCTGGCGTACGAGGGGCAGGGCGGAACGCTTACGGCTGAAGACGTCGATGCCGTCGTCTACCGCGATACAGACTATAAGATCTATGAAATGACGGACGCGCTCGGGCGCGGTAATTACGGGGCGTACCTTTCCGTAATGAACGAGCTGCTCGGGAAGGGCATGGACGAGGCGGGCGTTCTCAATTCGCTGTGCAATTATTTCCGCACGATGTACGAGATCCTCGCGCTGAACAAAAGCGATGCCGATACCGCGAAGGCGCTCGGGATGAAGGAGTACGCCGTAAAGATGAGCCGCAGGCAGGCGAAACTTCTGGGTGCGGCGAAGGTGGAGACGGCATATTTTGCTATTTTCGGGGCGGTGAACGCCGTCAAAAGCGGCAAAATGACACCGCAGGGAGCATTGACATCTGTAAACGCGATGCTTTTTTTCGGTATGAAGGAAAATAATGCCTGTTAAGCACTTTTATTTGCTTTTCTTTTTTTGATTTTTTTTGTAAAATATTTGTAAAATTTATTGCGCCGAGCAATGTACGGATCCGTATTTGGGCGCGCAGCATCCACGGAGGGTGCCATGCAGGGTTTTTTTGAAAACATAGCCAACATTTTCAGGGGATTCACTGTTTTTGACGCATTGGAGATCCTGATCTTTGCGGTCGTGATCTATTATGTGTTCCGCGTGCTCAAGCTCAGCGGCGCACGGTGGCTTATTGCCGTTTTCGTGCTCATCCTTGTGGCCGCCGGCGTGGTGTTTATCGGAAACGATGAACTGCACAACTGGCTGTTCATTCTTGTGCCGCTTCTTCTTATCCTTGTCATGTTGGTCATCTTCAATGTGGAAGTCAAGCGCGATCTTCTGAATTTCGGCTCATACACACCGACTGAACGCAAGGAGCATCAGTCGGGCGCGTCGCGGGAAGAGGTGGAGCGGTATGTGGCAGAGATCATCAAGGCGCTGCAGAATCTTTCCAAAGACAACATCGGTGCGCTTATTATTCTGGCGAGCGATAACATTCCCGCGCAGGTGCTCGAAAGCGGCGTTGCGCTGGACGCAAAAATTTCGTCGCAGCTGATCGAGGGGATCTTTTTCCCGAAAGCTCCGTTGCACGACGGTGCGATGATCATCAACAATTATAAAATTCAGGCGGCAGGGTGTTTTCTGCCTTTGACGCAGAACGTCAATATACCGAAAGAGTTGGGGACCCGCCACCGTGCGGGCATCGGGATAACCGAAACGAGCAACGTCATTGCGCTCATCGTATCCGAAGAAACGGGCATCATCACGATCGCACAGCGCGGCAAAATTTCGCGGTATGCGGATTACGACTTGCTGAAACGTACGCTCAATGATTATTATTGGAAGGATCTCAGTGCAGACGGGAGGAAACGCGCATGAGGGAAAAGAGCTTTTGGCGGAAAGTCGCCGGGATTTTTATTGACAACGTACCGCTCAAACTACTGGCGATCGTGCTTGCGGTAGGGATATTCATTGTCATCAATTACGGCGCCTGATCGGTGAAATAGGTTTTTTACGGATGAAAAAAAATTATATCGGCGTACCTGAAATTTTGCTCCCCGCCGCAGGAACAGATCTGGCTTCCTGGGCGGTCATTGCATGCGATCAGCATACATCGGATCTTTTATATTGGGAAGCTTTGGACGCGTTTGTCGGGGAAAAGCCTTCCACATTGCGGATGATCCTTCCCGAAGTATATATGGAAACGGAGAAGGACTATTCCGCCCGCATCGGCGCGGCAAAGACCGCGATGCAGACGTATCTGGACGAAGGCGTGTTCCGCCGTCTTCCGCGCGGGTTCATTCTTGTAGAGCGTTCTACGCCGTATGTGAAGATGCGCCGCGGCATTGTGCTGAGCGTTGACCTCGAGGCGTACTCGTATCGCCACGAAGACGCGGCGCCCATCCGCGCGAGCGAGGCGACGATCGTTGAACGGATCCCGCCGAGGCTGAAGATCCGCGAAGGGGCGCCTCTTGAACTGCCGCACATCATGCTGCTGTATGATGATCCCGGCAATACGGTATGGGCGGCTGCGGAACGGCAGGCGGCAGAGATCGTATATGATTTCGATCTGAATATGGGAGGCGGACATCTGCGCGGGCGCCTCGTTACGGAAGCGCAGCCTGTCCTGGATGCCTTTTATGCGCTGGAAAAGGGCGGCATGCTGTTTATGGTCGGCGACGGGAACCATTCGCTTGCAACGGCAAAAGCCGCATGGGACAAGCTGAAAGGCTCGCTTACGCCGCAGGAGAGGGAAACGCACCCTGCGCGCTACTGCCTGTGCGAGGCGGTGAACCTCTACGACGCAGGGATCTACTTTGAAGCGATCCACCGCCTTGTGAAGGGTGTGGACGCGGAAAAATTTGCGGCGTACTTTTCTTCGTTCGGTTCGGGGAAGGGCGCGCTGTACATAGGCGGAAGGCGTGCGCCGCTCGGCGTTTCCGAAAGTGCGGCGGAAGCCGTTGCGGAAACGGACAGGCGTATCGCCGAATATCTTGCGAAGAACGGCGGAAGCGTTGATTATGTGCACGGGGAGGACGCGCTTGCCGAATTGACGAAAGCGCATCCGGATTATGTCGGCGTCGCTTTGCCGAAAATGGATAAATCGGAATTGTTCCCGCGGGTGCTACGGTACGGAAGTCTGCCCCGCAAGACCTTTTCTATGGGGGAAAGTGCTGAAAAACGATACTACCTTGAAGCGAAGGAGATACGGTAATGCACGTGAAAGTCTGTAAATTCGGCGGTTCGTCTCTGGCGGACGGAAACAATATTCGCCGCGCGGCGGAGATCCTCCGCGCCGACGAAACAAGGAGGTACGTCGTCGTATCTGCGCCCGGCAAGCGCTTTTCGGGGGACGTAAAGATCACCGATCAGCTGTACGAATGCTACCGCGAAGCGGGGGAAACGGGCAGCTGCGTAAACGCTTTCGCACCCGTCCGCAGGCGGTTTTTGTCTATCGTTAAAGAGCTCGGGCTGGAACATTTCGACATCGCGTCCATTCTCGACGAATGCGAGCGGCAGATCATAGCCAATAAAAGCGCCGATTTTACGGCGTCGCGCGGGGAATACCTGAACGCGCGCCTTATTGCCGCATTGCTCGGGTGGGATTTTGTCGACGCGCAGGAGATCATCTATTTCAACGAGCGCGGCATGTTCGACGAAGCGCGCTCTTACCGTCTGATCGAGCGCAGGCTGAAACACTGCAAAAATGCCGTTATTCCGGGATTTTACGGTATGGATGCATGGGGGTGTGTCAAAACATTTACGCGCGGCGGAAGCGACATCAGCGGTTCGATCATTGCGCGCGGCGTGAATGCGGAATTGTACGAAAACTGGACGGATGTAAGCGGCTTTCTTGCCTGCGATCCGCGTATCGTCAATAATCCCCAAAAGATCGGCGTCATCTCGTTCAAAGAGCTGCGTGAGCTTTCGTATATGGGCGCAAACGTTCTGCATGCGGATGCCATCTATCCCGTCAGGAAAGGGGATATCCCCATCCGTATCAAAAATACCTTCCGCCCGATGGATGAAGGTACTTTGATCCTGCCGTCCAAAAAGTACGTAAAGCACGGGAACCGCGTGACCGGTATCGCGGGCAAAAAGGATTTCACCGTCATTTTTCTTGAAAAGCAGCTCATGAACGCGGAGATCGGTTTTGCGCGCAAGGTGCTTTCCGTGCTGGAAAAGGGCGGGATCAACTTTGAACATATGCCGTCCGGCATCGATACGCTTTCGCTGGTGATCGAAAGCAAATATCTGGCGGGGGGCGTTTTGGATACGCTCATCGGACAGATCAAGGAAGCGGTGAATCCCGATTATGTGCGCGTTCTGGAGGATATCGCCCTTGTTGCGACGGTCGGTCACGGTATGACGGCGAGCGTCGGAACGTCGGCGCGGCTGTTCACGGCGCTTTCGCAGGCCGGAGTAAACGTACGCATGATCGATCAGGGGTCAAGCGAGATCAACATTATCGTCGGCATTGACAATGCCGATTATGAAAAATGTGTGCGCGCGATCTATTTTGAATTCTTCAGTAACGCTACGGAGGCAGACGAATGAAGGGGGTCCTGTTGAAAAAGCTGCTGCTCGCCGGCAGCTATTTCGTTGTTGCCTGCCTTGTCGAAATGATCACGTTCCTGATGATGGGGTTCGGCGCGCTTCCGAAGTATGTCTGGCTTGATGTTGCCTGCATACTTATTGTGACGGCGGTGGTCTACATCATTCCTTCTTTCCGTGCGCAGTCGGTCGTTATTGTCGCTTTGCTGATCCTGCAGTGCTTTTTGTCGGTCGTCAATCAGATCTTGTACGATATGAGCGGCTTTGTGTTCGTGCTTTCGCTCTTCTCGGTCGCGAACGCTGCCGTAGGCGCTTTTCGTCTGGAATATCTGAATTTTTATATCATCGGGATATTTTTGGTCATATTGGCGCTTGAGATCACGTATGTCACCGTCATATGCCGCAGGGTAAAAGTCAAATGCGTCAGACACGGGCAGACGACCGTGCTTGTCCTGTTCCTTGCGCTGCTTGTGGCGGGGCTTTCCGAACTTCTGTATTTTACGGAAAAAAGCACCTTCGTCCGTGCCGATGATAACGATCCGATGTATATTTACAAGGACGACGGCTATCTTTATTCGACGCAATTCGTCACGGCAAAAGCGCTGAGGTCGTTCGGTACATTCAGTTTTTATTATAAGAACATAGCAAATTTTATCGCGGATATCGATGAAGCAAATCTGACCGACGAAGATGTTGCCGAACGCGTAGAGGCGCTGCATTCTTATTTTGCCGAGGGCAGCAGAAGTTCGTCGCTGGAGGACCTTGATCTGTCGCCGTACGGCGGAAGCGATCAGATCATGACGGGCATGCTGGACGGGCAGAATATCGTGCTCATCGTGATCGAGTCGGGCGAGTGGTACGGGATCAATTCCGAATATACGCCGACGCTGTATGCCCTGGCAAGCCAGGGCGTGGCGATGACGAATTATATCACGCGCGATAAAACCAATCATTCCGAAGCCATGTCGGTTTTGGGAAGCTATCCGATCGAGGACAAAAACTCGTTTGAAGCGATCCTTGAAAAGGATCTGGCGTTTTCCTTGCCGAATATCGTGAAAAACAACGGGTATACGACCAATTATTTCCACACGGGGAACGCCACGTATTATAACCGGAATGAATCGTTCGGCGGCGGTGTATACGGGTTCGAGCATGCGGCTTTTGCCGATACGCTTGAAAAGATAAACGGCTACTATGATAAGAACGGCTTCTACGACTTTGACCGCGACAGCGAAATGATATCGCAGTATCTTGACGCATATACCAGGGTCGACGAAGAGGAAAGCGCTTTTTATACGCAAATGATGACGCTGATCAGCCATGGCTCTTATGAGGACCTGATCTCATACGGGGATTACTCGGCAGATTGGACGCAGGAACAGAAAGATGCATTTTCGGCAGCCTGTACCGTAAAAGAGTTGGAGATCTACTATGAACGGATCGACGACTATCCTGCACCGGGGTCCTATATCGACGAAAAATTTGCGCTCACGGCGGATAAATATGAAGAGGAGTCTTCGGACGGCAGCGAAGAAACGGATCCGTCGGCCGGAGAGGAAACGGGCGAACCGGTGCCGACGGATGTATATCTTCGGTACAAGCGCTATCAGGCAGGGCTGATGGATCTCGACGTGGGCGTCAACCGCTTGCTCCACGAATTGCAGCAGAGCGGCGAATTGTCCAATACGACGTTCGTCTTTTACGCGGATCACAACGCTTATTATTCGGACCAGGTATATGCGCTGAAGAACGTCAAAGAGGATCAGGTCTGGAACCTGAAACTGTATAACATACCGTTCTTTTTCTGGTCAGGGAAGTATATGTCGCTTTCGATCGAAAGCGACCTGTACGACGGGGTCGCGTATGTTAAAGACGATCTTACGGAAGAGATGATGGAGGAAAGCGGGCTTACCGAAGCGGATTTTTATGACGGCGCATTCTATTATGCGATCTCGCACAGCGCGCAGGATGACAGTTACGCCTTTTTGCGCGGAGCAAAGATCGAAAAATTCTGCGATTCCTTTGACGTTCTTCCGACGCTCCTCGACCTTCTCGGGTACGATTACAATCTGAATCTTTACCACGGCTACAGCGTTTTCGATGAGCCGGAGTCCTTGTTTGTTTCCCGAGAGTCCGGAATGTTCAAAAAATATATTTATACGTCCGGGGATGATATTTATGTGCAGGCAAAAGTGAATGAAAACGGTTCAGTGCAGTCCATGGAAGGAGATATACTCTTTTTTACCGATTCCGACGGCAGGGCGTGCGTCACGGTCTGGAACGAGAACGGGGAAGTCACGTACCTTGCGGATGAAGTAAAAGAGTATATGTATGTGCTTGACGATTATATCGTTTACAGCATAGACAGCATCTTTATGAACACATCCGACGACCGCCGAGAACTCTTTTCAAAGTCGGTATTTGATTTTATGGTCGACCTTTCTTCCTACTACGAAAAGCAGGAGAAATTGGAGGAAATGTATTTTCTTGACTACTTCCGCCATGCGCCGTTCGATGAATTGGTTGAAAAGATAGTTTAACGGATCCCGTTGCAAAAAGCGGCTGCGGTCAATGACCGCAGCCGCTTTTTGCTTTCTATGAAAACGGTTAGACGATGATGTTGATCAGCCTGTTCGGGACGACAATGAATTTTTTGACAGGCTTTCCTTCGACCCGGGGGCGGACGGCGTCGTCAGCAAGGGCGATCGTACGGATCTCGTCCTCGGAAAGCCCGGCTGGAATGCGGAGCTTTGTTTTGATCTTGCTGTTGACCTGCACGGCGTATTCGGAGCTCTCCTGAATGAGCGCGCTCTCGTCGCATACGGGGTATGACTGGTCGAAAACGGAATATTTTTTCCCGAGCGTCTCCCACATCTCTTCCGCGAAGTGCGGTGCAAAAGGCGCCATGAGCAGGATAAGGTCGTTGGCGCATTCTTTGAAGAAAGAAGCGTCCTTTTGTTCGCAGCTGTCGTATTTGTACATGGCGTTCACATATTCCATCAGCCGCGCGACCGCTGTGTTGAAAGAAAAACTTTCCAGATCGCGGGTGATCTGTTTGATGGAATTGTTGCGCACATAATTGAGCCGCCGTTCTTCTTCGCCGTGTTCGCAGCTGCCTTTCATGTCTTTGACCTTGCGGACGATACGCTCCGTGCGGTCAAGGAACCTCGCGGCAGATTTGATGCCGTCGTCGCTCCACGGTCCGCCTTCCGTATAGGAGAAACCGAACATAAGGTAAAGGCGGAACACGTCTGACCCGTATTCAGACACATAGTCGTCGGGGGAAACGATATTGCCCTTGCTCTTGGACATCCTGTTGCCGTCGGGACCTAAGATAACGCCCTGATGCACGAGGGAGGTAAACGGCTCGTCGAAGTTCAGGTATCCCATGTCGCGCAGCGCCTTTGTGAAGAAGCGCGCGTACAGCAGATGCATGCAGGCGTGTTCCGCACCGCCGACGTACTTATCGACGGGCAGCATTTTGTTGACGATCTCAGGGTCGAACGGCGCCTTGGCGTTGTGGGCGTCGGGGTAGCGCAGGTAGTACCAGCTCGAGCAGACGAAGGTATCCAGCGTATCCGCTTCGCGCGTTGCGTCCGCTCCGCAGACGGGGCACTTGGTGTGCATGAATTCCTCGCTCTTGGCGAGGGGAGACTTCCCGTCCGGCTCAAACTGTACGTTGTACGGGAGTTTTACGGGAAGGTCTTTGTAGGGGACGGGCACCGTTCCGCAATGCGGGCAGTAAACGATCGGAATGGGCGCGCCCCAATACCGCTGTCGGGAAACAAGCCAGTCGCGCAGACGGTAGTTGACTTTGCGTTCGCCTTTTCCGAGCTTAGCAAGGTAATTTGTGATCGCCGTGCGTGCTTCGTCGCCGAAGCGTCCGTCAAACTGCAGGCTGTTCACGCAGATCCCGTCTTCGCAGAAGGGGAGCACGGTTTCGCCGCTGCGGTTTTCAATGACTTTTTTAACGGGCAGCTCATACTTTGCTGCAAAAGCGAAGTCGCGTTCGTCATGCGCGGGAACGCCCATGACGGCGCCCGTGCCGTAGGAGTAGAGCACATAGTCCGCAGCCCAGACGGGCACCTTTTCGCCGTTTACGGGGTTGATCGCATAATGCCCGATAAACACGCCGGTCTTTTCGCGCGAAGAGGAGAGGCGGTCGATCTCATTGGTCTTGGCAGTGTTTTCGATGTATGCTTCGACGGCGGCGCGCTGTTCCTCCGATGCGAGTTTGCGCACAAGCGGGTGCTCGGGCGCGAGCACGACGTACGAAACGCCGAACACCGTATCGGGGCGGGTCGTGAACACTTTGAACGTGTCGCCGCTCTCGCAGGTGAATTCGATCTCGCAGCCGACGGATTTGCCGATCCAGTTGCGCTGCATGAGTTTGGTCTTTTCGGGCCAGTCGAGTTTATCCAGCCCCGAAAGCAGCTCTTCCGCGTAATCGGTGATTTTGAAGAACCACTGCGTCAGGTCTTTTTTGACGACGGGCGTCCCGCAGCGTTCGCAGCAGCCTTCCTGCACCTGTTCGTTCGCAAGCACCGTATTGCAGCTCGGGCACCAGTTCACGGGCGCCTCCTTGCGGTAGGCGAGCCCTTTTTCGTAGAGTTTCAGGAACATCCACTGCGTCCACTTGTAATAGTCCTCTTCGCAGGTCTTTACTTCGGCGGACCAATCGAACATCGCTCCCATGGCTTTGAGCTGATGCTCCATCGTTTCGATGTTCTTTTCGGTGGAGTCTTTGGGGTGGATCTTGGTTTTGATCGCGTAGTTTTCGGCAGGAAGCCCGAACGCGTCGAATCCCATGGGCTGGAATACTTCGTAGCCCTGCATTTTTTTGAACCGCGCATAGCTGTCCGCGGGGCCGTAATTGTACCAATGCCCGATGTGCAGCTTCGCGCCGGAAGGGTAGGAGAACATTTCCAGCATATAGAACTTCTTATCGATGTTCTTCTTGTTGAAATAATTTTCCTTGCTTTTTTCCCAACGTTGCTGCCATTTGCTTTCAACGTTCTTCATGTCCATAAACTTACGTACCTCCGCGCACTGGCGTGCGTTTTAATTTTCGTCGTTCTTTTGTGCAGGATCGCCGGGCTTTTCCGCCGCGGGAGCCTCATCTGTCTCCGTGCCGGCCGCCGCGCCGCCCGTCGCATCCTTCCCGCTTTTCTGCGCTTCCGTACCGCCTTTCTTTTTTTGCGCGAAATGGCAGATAAGATAGATCGCGGGGCCGAGTATGGGAACGAACAGCACAAGCAGATTCCACAGCACCAGCGGCGCTTTTTTGATTTGCTTCCCCGCGACAAGTTTGTCTTTAAGCAGAAGCCAGATTGTGAAGATCGCGCAGAAATAGTGCACGATCAGTATGACGATGAGGGCGATCAGCCAGTCTTCCATACGTGAGCCTTCTGCGGGCGAACCGCATTGCGTCTTTATAGTTTGTAATTATATAATTTTCCGTGCATTTAGTCAAGTATTATGTGCCGTACAAATTTTACAAAGAAGGCGGCGTAAATAATTTGCAGGCTGCTGCATACACTGAATCGTATGGATGAACTGATCGTTTCCGAGCGCGAAAGCGCCTTCCGCTATATCGCATATACCGCAGGCGCACTTTCCGGCTGCCGCCGCACAGCGAATACGGAGATCCGATTTCAGGGCGGGCGGGTGATCCTGTGCGTGCGGGCTGGCGAACGCGCGCTGGCGGCTCTGCGCGCTCCCGTTGAGGACAGGATCGCCGAAGTGTACTGCGTCGGTTATAAATACGAATTGCTCCGCGCGCACGTCTGTCCCGCAGGGCTTACGCCTGAGGAGCGGGAGATCTTGCTGTCTGCGATCATTGCGGCGGATCTTGCTGCGGATAAGCGCTATGTCCTTTCGCGCCTTGCGGAAGTAAAGGAGCATACGCTGGACGGCTTTTATCTGTTCCGCCTGCGCGAGCTTGCGGCAAAATGGAAAAATATCGCGGCTTGCGTTCCGCCGGTATTTTCAAACGGGCAGCTGATCGAGTTTATGCAGTATATTCTCGGCGGAAGCAGGGGAAGGGTCTTTTTGAAGGGGAACGAAGTATATGACGCGCGCTGCCGCAGACTGCATCGGGCGTCGCTTCTGGGCGAGAAAACGGTGCCGGACACCTTGCGTGAGATCGTGCTCAGCGGGGCAGGGAAAGTGGAGTGCCTGGGCAAAGCGGATGAGCGCGAAGAACGTTTTCTCAGAAGGTATTATGCGGGGCGGGTCGGCTTTTTTGCCTGACTGCCGCACCCGAAAATTCCGTCGGGAACGCCCCTTAAAATCGTTGACAAACGGCGGGGAAAGGGGTAGAATAAGAACACAAAAGTCAAGCCGCATAAGAGGGGAGACAAGTAAGCCGCGCGGGCAATGCCCCAGAGAGCGGAACATCAGCTGCAAGTTCCGCGTACCCCGCCCGGAGGAAACCGCTCCTTTCGGCAAAAGTTTTTCCGCCCCTTTCCAAAAGGCGGGCAAAGAGCGGCAGCGAACGCTGCAATTAAGGTGGAACCGCGCAATGTTTGCGTCCTTAAACGATTTGTTTAAGGCGCTTTTTTATTTGTCAGAACCATTTCATAAAAACGGAGGGAGGTATTTCAAGTATGATCATCACACTCAAGGGAGGGGACAAACGGGAGTACGACGCGCCCGTCACCTGCAAACAGATCGCGCAGGACATCAGCGAAGGGCTTGCGCGCGCCGCGGTCGCCGCAAAGGTGAACGGCAAACTCGTCGACCTCAATTCTACGGTTTCGGAGGATTCCGAGGTCGAGATCGTCACGCTGAAGGATAAGGAGGGGCTGCAGGTATACCGTCATACTGCGGCGCATGTGCTCGCGCAGGCGGTCAAAGCGATCTTCCCGACGAGCAAACTTGCGATCGGTCCGACGATCGACAACGGGTTCTATTACGATATCGACTTCAAAACGCCTATTTCCGCGGAGGACCTTTCCAAGATTGAGGCGGAGATGAAAAAGATCATCAAGAGCAATCTTCCCATCGAGCGGTTCACGCTGCCCCGTGCGGACGCGATCAAGCTCATGACCAAGTACTCCGAAAAATACAAGGTCGAACTGATCAAAGATCTGCCCGAAGGGGAGGAGATCTCCTTCTATAAGCAGGGCGGGTTTACCGATCTCTGCCGCGGGCCGCACCTGCCTTCCACGGGAAAGATCAAAGCGTTCAAACTTATGAGCATCGCGGGGGCGTACTGGCGCGGCAACGAAAAGAACAAGATGCTTACCCGTATCTATGGTACCGCCTTTGCCAAAAAAGAGGAGCTGGACGCTTACTTCACCATGCTGGAAGAGGCAAAAAAGCGCGACCATACCAAACTCGGGAAAGAGCTCGGCCTGTTCGCGATGATGAACGAAGGAAAAGGTTTCCCGTTCTTCCTGCCCAAGGGCATGGTCCTGAAAAACATCCTCATCGACTTTTGGCGGCAGATCCACACCCGCGAAGGGTACGTTGAAGTGCAGACGCCGATCATCCTCAACCGCAGCTTGTGGGAGACATCCGGGCACTGGGATCATTACAAAGAGAATATGTACACGACGAAGATCGACGGGGAGGACTGCGCCATCAAGCCCATGAACTGCCCCGGAGGGATGCTCGTGTATAAACTTAACCCGCACAGCTATAAAGATCTTCCTATCCGCATGGGCGAGCTGGGCATCGTGCACCGCCACGAAAAGAGCGGCCAGCTGCGCATCATCAACGAGGTGTACACGCTGTTCGGGTTCAAATATCACGTCGAACTTTCCACCCGCCCCGAAAACAGCATCGGCAGCGACGAGGATTGGGAGAACGCTACGAACGCCCTGCGCGTTGCGTTGGATGAGATGGGGCTGGAATATGTGGTCAACGAGGGCGACGGTGCGTTCTACGGCCCGAAGATCGACTTCCATTTGCAGGATTCCATCGGCAGGACCTGGCAGTGCGGCACCATTCAGCTCGACTTCCAGCTCCCGCAGCGCTTTGAGGCGGAGTATACGGGCGAGGACGGGCAGAAACATCGCCCGATCATGATCCACCGCGTCGTGTTCGGCTCCATCGAGCGCTTCATCGGCATCCTCATCGAGCATTATGCGGGCAAGTTCCCCGTGTGGCTCGCACCCGTGCAGGTGAAGGTGCTGCCTGTTTCGGATAAGTCTCTCGAATATGCAAAGAGCGTGGAAGCGGCGCTGCGTGAAAAGGGACTGCGCGCCGAAACGGATGCGCGCAACGAGAAGATCGGCTACAAGATCCGCGAAGCGCAGCTCGAAAAAGTGCCGTACATGCTCATCGTCGGCGACAAAGAGCGCGAGGAAGGGACGGTTTCCGTCCGCATGCGCGAAAAGGGCGACGTGGGCGCGATGGCTGTCGAAGAGTTCGCTGTGCGCGTAAAGAAAGAAAACGACGAAAAGACGGTTTTTTAAAAAATAAGGGAAAGAGGCTGTAAAAACCGTTGACAAAATTGCGGCGATAGGGTATACTTTTTCGGAAAGCAGAAGAAAGACCTTCTCGCCTTGCGGCAAACGAGCTTCAAGTGCCATAAATACGATGTATCCGCCGATGTGTTTGTTATGCACGGCGATCGGTTCGGTTTATGCAAAGCGGGTCTTTTCAGATCCGCTTTTTCATTGCCTCGCGGCAAATAAAGACGGAAAGGACGGTACATGGCAAACATCAAAAGTCAGCATCAGATCAACGAGCAGATCCGCGATCGTGAAGTGAGAGTGATCGGCGCCGACGGGCAGCAGCTCGGCGTCATGAGTTCGCACGAGGCGCTGCGCCTCGCCGAAGAGAGCGATTTGGACCTGGTCAAAATTTCGCCGACGGCGATCCCGCCCGTCTGCAAGATCATGGATTACGGCAAATACAAATTCGATCTCGGTAAAAAAGAGAAGGAAAACCGCCGCAACCAGAAGATGGTCGAACTCAAAGAGGTTCGCCTTTCTATGACCATCGATACGAACGATCTGAACGTTAAATCGCGCCAGGCACAGAAATTCCTTGAATCGGGGAACAAAGTGCTCGTGTCCATCCGCCTGCGCGGCAGGCAGAACGCACATCCGGGCCTCGGCGTAGATGTGATGAACAAGTTTTTTGAGATGCTTGAAGGCAAGGCGGTCATGGACAAGAAGCCGACAAGCGAAGGGCGCAACATCTCGATGGTGCTTTCGCCCGTCAAACAATAAAGCCGCGCTTTTGCGCGGGTCCCTTCGTGGACAAGCAGTTTCAAGAAAATAAAATCGGAGGAGAAGCAAGTCATGCCTAAACAGAAATCGCACAGCGGTTCCAAAAAGCGCTTCGATATCACGGGAAGCGGCCGCGTAAAGAGAGCACAGTCGGGTAAGAACCACAAGACGGGTGAAAAGCCCCGCAAGCGGAAGAGAGGGCTGCGCCAGACGGCGTATGTCAGCGAAACCCAGGAACTGACGGTCAAGAACCAGCTGATCCCTTACAAGAAATAAGTTTAATTTAAGGAGCAAGAAAGATGCGTATTAAAAGAGGTGTAAACGCTGTTAAAAAGCGCAGGAAGATATTCAAACTTTCCAAGGGGTATTTCGGTTCCAAGAGCCGTTCCTACCGTATCGCCCGCGAAGCGGTGATGAAGTCGCTGATGTATGCGTACGTCGGCAGGAAGAACAGGAAAAGGGATTTCCGCCAGCTTTGGATCGCGCGTATCAACGCCGCCGCCAGGGTGAACGGGCTTTCGTACAGCAAATTCATGCACGGGCTGAAAGTCGCCGGCATCGACCTCAACAGGAAGGTGCTTGCGGATATCGCCGTCAGCGACGCGGCTGCCTTTGCCGCGCTTGCCGAAAAGGCGAAAGCGGCGATCGCTTAAAAGATCGACAGAAAAACCTTCTTTTGCAAGAAGGTTTTTTGCTAATCATATGATCACGTCGAAAAACAACGAATGCATCAAGCGGATCGCCTCCCTGAAAGAAAAAAAGGGGAGGCGCGAACAGGGCGCCTATCTGGTCGAGGGCATCAAACAGGTGCGCGAGGCGCTTGCTGGCGGGCTTCCCGTCGAACAGGTAGTCCTGTCCGAACGGTACGCGGGCGATCCGTTGCCCGTTCCGCCCGAAAAGCAGCTCCTTGTCTCCGAGGCGGTTTTCGCGAAACTGAGCGAAGAGGCGTCGCCGCAGGGCGTGCTCGCCGTGCTGCGTGTGCCCGCCTGTACGCCGCGTCCGCCGAAAGGCAATTCGCTGTTGTTGGACGGGATCGCCGACCCGGGGAACCTCGGGACCATTATCCGAACGGCGAACGGGGCAGGCTATGAGGATATTTATCTGAAAAACTGCACCGATCCCTTTTCCCCGAAGTGTGTGCGCGCCTCGATGAGCGGTATCTTTTTCGTACGGCTGCATGCCGGCGGGGAGCAGGAACTTTTTGAGGCGCTTGAAGGTGTTCCGCTCGTCTGCGCGGATATGGCAGGGACGGATATGGAGCTGTTTTCCCCGCCGCCGCAATTCTGCCTTGTCATAGGAAACGAGGCGAACGGGGTGAGCGAAGCGGTGCGCGCACGGTGCGCTCATACGGTATCGGTGCCGCTGCGGGAAACTTGCGAAAGCCTGAATGCGGCGGTCGCGGCGGGCATCCTTATGTACCGCCTTTTGAAAAAATAATTCAACAGAGAGGAACTAAAAATGTCAGGGCACAGCAAATGGCATAATATACAGGCAAGGAAGGGCAAGGCGGACGCTGCCCGCGGCAAGATCTTCACCAAGATCGGGCGCGAGATCTCCGTTGCGGCGAAGGGCAACCCCAATCCCGATACGAACAGCAAGCTCGCGGATGCGATCGCCAAGGCGAAGGCGAACAACATGCCCAACGACAACATCCAGCGCTGCATCAAAAAAGCGGCGGGCGAGCTCGGCAGCGCGAACTATGAAACGCTCGTGTACGAAGGCTACGGCGTGGGCGGCTCGGCGCTCATCATCAATACGCTGACGGACAATAAGAACCGTACGGCGGGCGACGTGCGCAGCACGCTCTCCAAGGGCGGCGGCGAACTCGGCAGCACGGGGTGCGTGTCTTACATGTTCGACAATAAGGGGCTGCTTGTCGTGGAGCGTACGATCGACCTTGACGAAGATACCGTTACGGAATACGCGATCGACGCGGGCGCGGACGATATCGTCGTGCAGGACGACGCATATGAAATCTATACGACTCCGGCGGCGTTTTCGGGCGTACGCAAATACCTTGAAGAGAAAGGGCTTTCCTTCCTGGAAGCGGATGTGCGTATGATCCCGCAGAGCAAGATCACGCTCAGCGAGGAAAACACCGAAAAATTCATTAAGCTGTTGGAAAAGCTGGAAGATCTGGACGACGTGCAGGACGTGTATCACAATGTAGAGTTGCCCGACGAGGACGAAGAAGAATAAATTCCGCAGCGTGCCGTGCTGCGGGAGGAGGCTGAATATGGCGGAAGTTAGCGAGGAGATTCGCAAAAACATAGAGGCTGTCTGCCGTAAGGCAAAAGAACATGCTTCGGCGGTCGCGTTTGCGTCCGAGGCTGATATGAACGCCATGCTGCGCGCGGCGGCAGACGCTCTGCGCGCAAAAGCTGCGTATATCATCGCGGAGAACGCGGAGGACGTAAAAAATTGCACGCGCGGCGCGCAGTTTGCCGATCGGCTCATGCTCAACGAAAAGCGCATCGACGGCATTGCCGCAGGGCTTGAAAAGCTCGTCGAGCTGAAATGTCCCGTCGGCGAAGTGCTGGAAGAGCGCACGCTGTACAACGGCTTGCAGCTTTCCCGCGTGCGCGTGCCTTTGGGGGTCATTGGCATTATTTACGAATCGCGCCCCAACGTGACGGCGGACGCGATCGGTCTGTGCGTCAAGAGCGGGAACGCGGTCGTTCTCCGCGGCAGCAAGGATGCGCTCCGCTCCAACAAAGCGATCTGTGCGGTCGTCAAAGGCGCGATTGCGGAAGCGGGGTACGATCCCGAATTTATTCAGCTGATCGAAGACGGTTCGCGCGAGGGTGCGACTGCGCTCATGCAGATGAACGGGCTCGTCGACGTCCTCATCCCCCGCGGGGGTGCGGCGCTCATTCAGAACGCCGTGCGGAACGCGACTGTCCCCGTCATCGAAACGGGCACGGGGAATTGCCACGTCTATTTTGAAAAGACGTGTGACCTTTCTATGGGGATGCCTATCCTCATCAATGCGAAGACGCAGCGCACGTCTGTGTGCAACGCCTGCGAAAGTTTGCTCGTGGACGAAGAGTTTGCGCAAAAGCACCTCGGCGAGATCGTCGACGCGCTGCAAAAGGCGGGCGTGGAGATCGTCGCCTGCGAAAAGTGCCGCGCGCTGATCCCTGCGCTCGCGCCCGCGACGGAAGAGGACTTCGCGGCGGAATTTCTGGCGATGAAGATCTCCGTCAAGATCGTGAGCGGCGTGGACGAGGCGATCGCGCATATCAACAAGTACGGGACCCACCACAGCGACAGCATCGTCACGAACGATGCTGCAGCCGCTGAAAAATTCCTGAACGAGGTCGACAGCGCCGCAGTGTACCGCAACGCAAGCACGCGTTTTACGGATGGCTTCGAATTCGGATTGGGCGCCGAGATGGGTATTTCGACGCAGAAGCTGCATGCGCGCGGACCGATGGGGCTGCGCGAGCTGACCTCTTACAAGTATATCGTACGCGGGAACGGGCAGGTGCGCGGCTGAGCTCGTTTTGCACGGTGTGTCGCTGTCCAAAAAAATTTTCAATCGGGCGTATATCTTTCGAGCCTTTGCAGATACTGTTACTGTCAGCGGTGATAGGAGCGGATCCGCAGAAGAAAGAAACGGTTTGAGAGAATTGTGTTTTACGAAAATGGATCCGCAGGAAATTTTATTGCCGCTTTCAGATAAAGTCACGTTTTGAATGCGGCAGAAATTGCCTGATCGCGAAGAAGATTTTCGGACTGAAAAAGGAAGAAAAGAAGAGCGGAAGGGTAAATGCAACCGCACGATAAGACGGGGCGAATGATGAGAGGGAAGGTGTAAGGTTTTACGCGTTCTCTCTTATTTTTTGTGCGGCAGGTCCTGTCATTTTACAAATGCGGCGGAATATGGTAAAATAGAGACATAAAAAAGTGGAGGGACGCGGATGGCAAATTCCTCTCGGTCGCGCGGTTCGGTCAGCAAAGCCGTAAAAAAATCGCACAAAGGCGTATTGCTTCTGGCGCTTTTATTCCTTTTGATCGGCGCTGCGGCGGGTGCGGCCGTTTCCTGGTTCATGACCAAAGACGACCGCTTTGTTCTCAACGGCGAAAAGGAGATCACGCTCGCCGTCGGCGAAGTGTACGAAGAGCAGGGCGCCGAGGTCATCTCTTTCGGGCGCGATATATCGGAAAACGTCGTTATCTCCGGCGATACGGTCGATGAAACGACGGAGGGCGTCTACCAGATCGTTTATTCGGTGGAGGACCTCCGTTGGGGCGAGTATCAGCTCGTCCGCGTCGTTACGGTCGGAGACGGTGACCCCGATAACGGCACGGAAGGTGAAGGAGGGGCTGCGTAATGGCGAGCGGAAAGTCGAAAGGGCTGGCGGTCTTCGCCTGCATCGTTGCGCTCCTCGTCGGGCTTGTCGCGGGATTTTTCCTCTACGCGTTCCTTACGCGCGAAGAGGGCGGCGACGTCTATGTCAGCGGCGATCTGCAGATACACTTCATGGAATTGGGGAACGCGCACGCCGGCGATTCCGTATACATAAAGGCGGGCGATGCGGATATCCTCATCGACGCAGGTTCCACCCGCACGAGCACGAATACGACGGCGGCGTATATGGAACAGTACGTTACGGACGGCACGCTCGAATACGTCATCGTGACGCATGCGGACGAGGACCATATCGCAGGTTTTGCGGGAACGAGCAGTGCGCCGAGCATGTTCGACCGTTTTACCTGTGAAGTCATCATCGATTTTGCGCGGACGAATAAAGACACGGTCGTGTACAACGATTACGTTTCGCAGCGCAACGAGGCGGTCGCGGAAGGCGCCGTACACTACACGGCGCTGGAATGCTGGAACAACGAGAACGGCGCAAAGCGCACCTATGAAGTTTCCGACGGCATCGAAATGTCGGTCCTGTACAATTACTATTACGAACATTCTTCGGACGACGAGAACAACTATTCCGTATGCCTCCTGTTCAGCCAGGGCGATAAGCATTTCCTGTTTACGGGCGATCTGGAAGAGGACGGCGAGGCGCGGCTGGTCGAAAACAACGACCTGCCCGAGGTTGAACTGTTCAAAGCGGGGCACCACGGATCGAAGACCTCTTCGACAGACGCGCTGCTCTCCGTCATCAAGCCGAAGATCGTCTGCGTTTGCTGCTGTGCGGGAACGGACGAATACACCGATACGCCAGCGAACCAGTTCCCTACGCAGGCGATGATCGACCGCGTAGCGCCGTATACCGAGCAGGTATATGTAACGTCGCAGGTAGCGTCGAATGCGGACGGCTACACATCCATGAACGGCAATATCGTCGTTACCTCGAACAGAGGAGGGGTAACGGTGCAGTGTTCGAACAACAATACCCTTTTAAAAGATACCGATTGGTTCAAAGCCAACCGCGAAACGCCTGCGGCATGGGCGTAAACTACAAGCAAAGAGGAAATGAAAGTGATCCGAAACGATTTACGGAACGTGGCGATCATCGCGCACGTTGACCACGGCAAGACGACGCTTGTCGATCAGATGCTGAAACAGAGCGGTACTTTCCGCGAAAATCAGGTGGTGGAGGAACGCGTCATGGATTCGGGCGCGTTGGAGCGCGAGCGCGGCATCACCATCCTTGCGAAGAACACCTCCGTGCATTACCACGGAGTGAAGATCAATATCATCGATACGCCGGGGCACGCCGATTTCGGCGGCGAGGTGGAGCGCGTTCTGAAGATGGTGAACGGCGTTCTGCTCCTTGTGGACGCGGCGGAAGGACCGATGCCGCAGACGCGCTTTGTCATGCAGAAGGCGTTGGAGTTGGGGCACAAACTCATCATTGTCGTCAATAAGGTCGACCGTCCCGATGCGCGCATTGCGGAGGTCGAGGATGAAATTTTGGAGCTGCTGATCGACCTCAACGCGAGCGACGAACAGCTCGACAGTCCCATTCTGTTCTGTTCGGGCAGGGCGGGCACGGCGTCGCGTTACGCGGACAAGGACGGCAAAGACCTCACCCCGCTGTTCGATACCATTCTGAATCATATCCCGCCCATGGAGGCGGACGAAACGGCGCCGTTGCAGCTGCTCGTGTCCTCCATCGACTACAACGAATACGTCGGCAGGATCGGCATCGGCAGGATCGAGCGCGGCACGGCGCTTGCAAACCGTGAAGTCGCGGTCTGCAATCACAATATTCCGACGCTCAACAAGCGCGGGAAGCTCGTCAACCTCTATCAGATCGAAGGGCTTGCGCGCGTACCCGTCGAGAGCGCAAAGGCGGGCGACATCGTCTGCTTTTCGGGGTTGGAAGGCATCAACATAGGCGATACCGTCTGTGCGACCGACTGCGTGGAAGCGGTTCCTTTCGTAAAAATCAGCGAACCGACCGTTGAAATGACCTTTTCGGTCAACGACAGCCCTTTTGCAGGGAAAGAGGGGAAGTTCGTCACCTCCCGTCATCTGCGGGACAGGCTGTACCGCGAACTTCTGCGCGACGTTTCGCTGAAAGTGGAAGATACCGATACGGCGGAGGCTTTTAAGGTCAGCGGCAGGGGGGAGATGCATCTCTCCATCCTCATCGAGACCATGCGCCGCGAAGGGTACGAATTTCAGGTGAGCACGCCGAAGGTGCTGTACAAAACCATCGACGGCAAACTGTACGAGCCTGTGGAGCGCCTGATCGTGGACGTGCCCGAAGACGGCACGGGCGCCGTGTTCCAGAGCATGGGCGAGCGCAAGGGCGAGCTGGTGCATATGAGCGCCGTCGGTTCGCGCATGCGCCTGGAATTTCTCATCCCCGCGCGCGGGCTGTTCGGGTACAAGAGCGAGTTCCTCACCCAAACGAAGGGCGAGGGCGTGATGAATTCTATTTTCTTTGAATATCAGCCGTACAAAGGCGATCTGCAGCGGCGCGATACCGGCTCGCTCGTTGCCTTTGAGTCGGGAGAGGCGGTCACCTACGGGCTGTTCAACGCACAGGATCGCGGCGTGTTGTTCATCGGGCCGGGTACGCAGGTCTATGAGGGGATGGTCGTCGGCGTTTCTCCTAAGAGCGACGACATCAACGTGAACGTCTGCAAGAAAAAGCACATGACCAACACCCGCGCAGCGGGCAGCGACGACGCGATGCGCCTCAATTCGCCGAAGATCATGAGTCTGGAAGAGTGCCTTGAATTTTTGAACGACGACGAGCTTTTGGAAGTGACGCCGAAGTCGCTGCGCATCCGCAAGCGCATCCTCGATGCGGAACTGCGGGCAAAGGCGCGCGCGAAGGAAAAGAAGGCTTGACCTTTCCTGAAAACGGATAGTGCCGTGCATATACGTGCGCGGCGGAGAATACAATACTCCCGAGGGCGGCAAAGCTGTACGCCCGAGGGGGTGTTTTGTTTTGGACGAAAAACCTGTACAGACGGCGCTTATCGAACAGCGCAAAAAGATCACGCTGACAGCGGTGATCAGCGTGGATTCCTTTACCGACAAACAGATCCTGCTTACGCTGGACGGGTGCAGGGCGCAGGTCAGCGGCGACGGGCTGAAGATCGTGAATTTTTCCAAGACGTCCGGCGCGTTTTCCGCCGTCGGCAGGATAGACGGTCTGCGCTTTCTGCACGGGCGCGAAAAGGCGCTCCGCCGCCTGTTCAAATGAACGACGTACCGCAGCTCGCCGTCCTCATCGTCTGCCTTACGGCGGGCATTGCCGCGGGGCTTGTGTATGAGCTGAATTGTATCGTGCGTGCGCTCTGTAAGCAAAGGGCGGCGTGGATCGCGGCGGACGTGCTATTTTTCCTCGCGTTCGTCTGCCTGTTCGCGCTTTTGCGCGCCCTCTTTTTCCTGCCCGATTTCCGCGTATATATGTATGTCGCCGCGCTGCTCGGGTTTTGGCTGTATCACGAAAGTTTACACAGAATACTTGCCTTTTTCACACAAAGGCTGTATAATAAATGCAGGAGCGGATTGGGGCGGTTCCCGATATTTCGCCTGCGTCCGAAAGCCCCGCATGGAAGAAAGAAAAAGGAAAATCGTGATAGGCGTGACGGCGGCGGCTGTGGTGCTGCTCGCGATCCTGATCATCTTCTGGATCTATCAGATGATCGCCATCGGCTCGCGCAACGCACGGATCGCGGAGCTGGAAGCGCAGATCGATCAGATCAAGGCTGAAAATGAGCTGCTTGATAAAGAAAGTGACGAGTACAAAAACAATCTGCTTTGGCTGGAAAGGGCGGCCCGTGAACTTGGGATGCTGAGCTGAACGCAGGGTCGAGAGTAATATGAAGTACGGTGTGATCGACATCGGGTCGAATTCCGTCCGCCTGCTTTTGTGGGCGGACGGTCAAACTATTTATAAGAAGATCAATACAACGCGGCTCGGTGCGGGCGTGGAAAAAACGAGGCGTCTTTCCGCTGAGGCGATCGCGCGTACGGCGCATGCGGTCGCCGCGTTTAAAGCGGAGGCCGAGCGAGCGGGGGCGCGCAAAGTCCTGGCGTTTGCAACCGCAGCGGTGCGGAGCGCCGCAAACGGCGCCGATTTCACGTCGGCGGTGAAAGATCTTTGCGGACTGTCCGTGGAAGTCGTTTCGGGCGAAACCGAAGCGAAACTCGGACTGATCGGCGCGCTCGGAGGAAAAGACGGCGGCATTATCGACGTGGGCGGCGCAAGCACGGAAGTAACCGTTGCCCGCGGCGGGCAGGTCGTCTATGCCGTTTCGGCGGACGTGGGCGCCGTGCGTCTGCGCGACGCCTGCGGGGAGGAAAGGGCGGCTCTCGAAACGTTCATCGCAGAGCGCATCGCCGTATACGGGGAAGTCCCGCCGTTCAACGCTTATGCGATTGGCGGCACGGCGACCTCGCTTGCGGCGCTGGCTTTGGAATTGGAGCCGTATGACCCGGCCAAAACGGACGGACTCGTGCTTACGGCGGCGGATGTTTTGCGTTGGGCGGAAAAACTTTTGTCTCTTTCCATGGGAGAGCGCCTTGCGCTCAAGGGGATGGATCCGCGCCGTGCAGACGTTCTCGGCGGGGGTGCGCTGCTTTTGTACCGCGTCATGCGGGCGGTCGGGGCGGAACAGGTCACCGTCAGCGAAAAGGATAATATGGAAGGGTACCTCGTCTGCAAAATGAGGGAGGGCGTGCTATGAGGAGCAGAACGGAAAAGGCCCTGGTAGTGATCTGTTCGCTGCTTGCCATCGCGCAGGCAGTGCTTGTCACTTACTTCGGTTATGCAAATTTTTACCGTGATTATCATGCCGCTCTGCTGATCGTGGCGATGCTTTTGGGCGGGCTTCTTTCCTCGGCTGTCAGCTGCGTGTTTCATGAACTGGGGCACATCCTGTTCGGAAAGATCTGCGGCTTTCGTTTCAACGCGCTTCATGTGTGGTTTTTTCATATCGTAAAAAGCGGCGGAAAAATGCGGATCCGGTTCGGCCGTATGCCGGAAGGGGAAGCGGGATCGGCGGAAATGCTGCCGATGTCTTCGGAAAAAATGCGTTCGCGGTATTGTTTGGTTACGGCGGGCGGATTGATTTTTTCCTTTTTGTGGTTTGTCGGGGCGCTGCTTGCGCTCATTTTTGCGCACGGTGCGCCGTTTGCCGTTTATGCGCTCATTGCAACATCGCTGCCGTATGCATTCTATCTGTTTGCCTGCAACATCCTTCCGTTTTCGGATCCCCCGACGGACGGAGCTATCCTGTTGGGGTTGGCGCGCGGAGATGCGGCCTCATTGACAGCGGTCAACATTCTTTCGATCGAAGGGTATCTTATGCGCGGCGATACGCCGTCGCAGATCCCGGAGGAACTGTATTACGGCGCTCCACAGCTTCCGGAAGACGACGGTAATTTTATTCTGCTCACCGATTATCGGCTGGCAAGGGCGCTCGATGAGGGCGACACCCGAACGGCAGCCGCGCTGAGCGACAGATTAAAAGGGCTGGCGCAGTTCGTTCCTTCGTATTGCCGTCTTGAAGTGGCGGCGGATGTTTTGTTTGTCGAATGTTCGGTCAAACAGGATGTAAAGGAAGCGCAGCGGCTGTATCCTGCTCTGCGGCAGTACCTGAAAGGGGAACGGACCGTCACGGCGCAGCGCATTGCCGCGGCATACGAATTGTTCGCGGGGGGAGACAGGGCGGCCTGCCTGCGGCATTTAAGCGCGGCGCAGGAGCTTGCGGAAGCCTGCACGGTTCCGGGGGCGGTATTGTTCGAGCGTAAATTGTTAGCTTGTATACGCGAGGAACTTGAACAGCGTTACGGGGAAGAAGCGGGCGGCAGGTTGCCGCAGATCAAATTTGAAGAAAAGAATGATCCGGACAGAAACTTTATAGACGGGATGCGGCGGCTCTGACAGAGCCGCCGCATCCCGCTTTTATCACTGCAATTCAGCTCAGCCTGTCGAGCCGGCTAAAACAGTGCGGACAAAGCGCGCCGGATCCGGTTCGGCAGTTAGGGCATAAAACCAGCCCGCATTCGCTGCAGATGCTTGCCTGGCCGGGAGTGCATTCTCTCCCGCAGTTGCCGCATTTCATAAATATCCGCCTCCTTCCGCGCTTATATTAGTTTACCCGACGGGCGGCTTTTTATTCCGAAGAACGAACAAAAATTTTTAAAAGGTCGTTTCGGTCGATATATTTTTTAATTTTCATTTTTTCGCGTCACAGAACGCCTGTTATACGCCTTAAACGCAATCGCGCAAAATATATTTCCGAAAAGGAATCGAAAACGCTTTGATTTTCGGGCAAAATATGCTATAATTTTAGGGTAAAACAGCAGGAAAATCAGGCTGAAACGGTATAGGAGATAAGCAATGGCTGAAAAGGTTGAAGGCGTATACGGCGAGGAGCAGATCCAGGTCCTTGAGGGGCTTGAACCTGTCCGCAAACGCCCCGGGATGTATATCGGTTCGACGGACGAACGCGGGCTGCACCATCTCGTGCAGGAGATCGTAGACAATTCTATCGATGAGGCGCTCGCGGGATATTGCACGCATATCAGTGTCGTGATCAATAAGGACGGTTCCTGCTCCGTAGAAGATAACGGCCGCGGCATCCCGACCGGCATACACCATAAGGAAGGGGTCTCTTCGGTCGAACTGGTCCTGACCAAATTGCATGCGGGCGGCAAGTTCGGCGGCGGCGGCTATAAAATTTCGGGCGGTTTGCACGGCGTCGGGCTTTCTGTCGTCAATGCGCTTTCCGAATGGCTGGAAGTGGAAGTGTACCAGAACGGGCATGTCTACAAGCAGATTTATAACCGCGGCATCCCGCAGCGCGCTCTTGCGATCGTCGGCGATACGGAGAAGACGGGGACCAAAGTCACTTTTTATCCGGACAGCGAAATTTTTGAAACGGTCGTTTTTAATTACGATAATCTGCGCATCCGCCTCCGTGAGCTGGCATATCTCAACAAAGGGCTCACTCTTTCCATTACGGACGAGCGCGAGGAAAAACCGCATACCGACGTCTACTGTTACGAAGGCGGTATCCTGCATTACGTAGAAGATCTGAACAAGAATAAAGAGGTGCTCTTTACGCAGCCCGTTTATTTTGAAGAAGAGCAGGACGATTGCGCCGTTGAAGTGGCGATCCAGTACAACGACGGGTACAGTGAAACCATTTACAGCTATGCAAACAACATCCATACCGAAGAGGGCGGAACGCATCTGGACGGGTTCAAGGCTGCGCTGACCAAAGTCATCAATGACGCAGGGCATAAGCTGAATATTCTAAAAGAAAACGATAAACTTTCCGGCGATGACGTCCGTGAAGGGATCACGGCTGTCGTTTCGGTGAAGCTGACGGATCCGCAGTTTGAGGGGCAGACAAAGACGAAACTCGGCAACAGTTTTATGCGCGCCTATGTACAGAAGGCGACCGTCGAGCACCTCGGCACATATCTTGAGGAGAATCCTTCGCAGGCTCGTGAACTTGTTTTGCGCTGCATAACGGCGCAGAAGGCGCGTGACGCGGCGCGCAACGCGCGGGAGCTGACCCGCCGCAAAGGGATTTTGGAAAACACTACCTTGCCGGGGAAGCTCGCCGACTGCAGCGAAAAGCGCTCAGAGCTTTGCGAGATCTATCTGGTGGAAGGCGACTCCGCAGGCGGAACGGCAAAACAAGGGCGCGACAGGAGATTCCAGGCGATCCTTCCGCTGCGCGGCAAGATCCTCAACGTTGAAAAAGCAAGGCTGAACCACGTGCTTGAAAACGAAGAGATCAAGAGCATGATCACTGCGTTCGGCTGCGGCATACACGACGATTTTGATGAAAGCAAGCTGCGGTACGACCGCATCATCTGCATGACGGATGCGGATGTCGACGGAAGCCATATCCGCATTCTTCTGCTGACGTTCTTCTTCCGCTTCATGCGCCCGCTCATCGAAAAAGGGCACGTATATGTCGCACAGCCGCCTCTGTATAAAGCTACGCGCGGCAAGGACGAAAAGTATATGTATTCGGATGCGGAGCTGGAGGCATACCGTGCCGAAAATCCGGGAAAGTTCGATCTGCAGCGTTACAAAGGTCTGGGTGAGATGAACAGTACCCAGCTTTGGGAAACGACGATGAATCCCGCCACGCGGACGCTGCTGCGCGTGAATATGAAAGACGCGGTGGAAGCGGATGAAATGTTCTCCCTGCTGATGGGCGAAAAGCCGGAGCTGCGCCGTCAGTTTATTGAACAGAACGCTAAGCTCGTCGCTGAGCTGGATATTTAAGAGGTTCATACAATGGCAAAAAAAGAGACGAGCCCTGAACTTACGGAAGAGTTTAAAAAGACGCTTGCAATGACAAACCTCATCGATGTTGAGGTGGATGACGAGCTGAAAAAGTCCTTCATAGCGTACGCTATGGCGGTCAATGTCAGCCGCGCCATTCCGGATGTGCGCGACGGGTTGAAGCCCGTTCATCGCCGTATCCTGTATTCGATGCACGAGATGGGGCTGTACAACGACAAGGCATACCGCAAATGCGCGCGTATCGTCGGTGATGTGCTCGGTAAATACCACCCGCACGGCGATTCTGCCGTGTACGACGCGCTCGTGCGCCTCGCGCAGGATTTTACCATCAACTGTCCGCTTGTGGACGGGCACGGCAACTTCGGTTCGGTGGACGGCGACCCGCCCGCCGCGATGCGCTATACCGAAGCGCGTATGTCTAAACTTGCGGCGGAAATGCTGCGCGACCTCGACAAGGAAACGGTGGACTTTTACCCGACGTTTGACGATACGGGCATGCAGCCGACCGTTCTTCCCGCGCGTTTCCCGAATTTGCTCGTCAACGGCAGCGACGGCATTGCCGTCGGTATGGCGACGAACATTCCGCCGCACAATCTTGGCGAAGTCATCAACGGCGTCATTGCGCAGATCGACAATCCGGAGATCACGGTAGACGAGCTGATGGAGTTCATTCCCGCTCCCGATTTTCCGACGGGTGCGACCCTTATGGGGCGTGCGGGGATCAAGCGTGCTTACCGCACCGGCCGAGGGAATTATATCCTCCGCGCAAAATGCGAAGTAGAGGATTATACATCGGGCAACATGCAGCGTACGCGTATCGTTGTCACGGAGATCCCGTATCAGGTCAACAAAGAGCGCCTTATCAAGACGATTGCCGATTTGGTGAAAGATAAGCGGATCGAGGGCATTTCGGACATTCGTGAGGAATCGGACCGCGACGGCATGCGTATCGTGATCGAGCTGCGAAAGGATGCGAATGCGCAGGTCGTGCTTAATACGCTGTATAAGCATACGCAGCTGCAAACGTCGAACGGCATCATCATGCTTGCCCTTGTCGACGGCGAACCGAAAGTCCTTAACCTCAAAGAATGCATCCATTATTATATCGAGCATCAGAAAGATGTGATCGTGCGCCGGACCAGGTTCGATCTGAACAAGGCAGAGGAGCGCGCCCATATCGTTGCGGGCTTGGTGCTTGCGCTTGCCAACATCGACGAGGTCATTGCGATCATCAAGGCTTCGGCGGATAAAAACGTCGCTTGCGAAAAGCTGATGCAGACGTTCGAACTTTCGGACAAGCAGGCAAACGCGATCCTGGAAATGCGTCTCCAGCGGCTTACTTCGCTGGAAGTGGAAAAATTACAGGAAGAACTTGCCGAGTTGGAGCGTACGATCCTTGATTTGAAAGATATTCTTGCGAACGAGAGCCGCGTATTGGCGATCATCAAGGAAGATCTTACGGTCATCCGCGATAAGTTCCAAAACGGGCGTAAAACAGAACTTTCGTACGATTATGGCGAGATCGACGTTGAGGACCTCATTGAAGAGGAGGAGGTCGTCATTTCCATGACCCATTCGGGCTATGTGAAACGTCAGCCTGTCGCCGAATACAAGGCGCAGCGCCGCGGCGGAATGGGCGTAACGGCACATAAGCCCAAAGAAGAGGATTTCGTTGAAAAACTCTTCATCAGCTCCACGCATGACAGCATTCTTTTCTTCTCCAGCTTCGGGAAAGTGTATTGCATCAAGGGGTATGAGATCCCTGAAGCCCAGAGGCAGGCGCGAGGCCGCGCGATCGTTAATTTGCTGCAGATCGCGCAGGATGAAAAGATCACGGCAATGATCCCGTTGGCAAAAGATACGACGGGGTACATCGCAATGGCAACGCGGAAAGGGCTGATCAAGAAAACGTCGCTGGATGAGTTCGCGAATATCCGTAAGGTCGGGAAAATTGCGATCAAGATCAATGAAGGGGACGAACTCATCTCAGTTCAGTTTACGACAGGTGAGGACGAGCTCATCATAGCCTCGAAAGAGGGGAAATGTATCCGATTCAAAGAAAGCGATGTGCGTCCGATGGGGAGAGATACCCAGGGCGTGCGTGCGATGAGCCTGAATGAGGATGATTATCTGGTCGATATGCTTGTTGTCAAGCCGGATTGTGAGATCCTTACGCTCACATCCAATGGCTATGGCAAGCGTTCCGAGGTGGAGGACTACCGCCTGCAAGGGCGCGCCGGCAAAGGTATCAAGGCGGGGGTATTCAACGAGAAGACGGGATACCTTGTAAACCTGAAGATCGTGAATGAAAGCGAAGATATCATGATCATCTCTAACAACGGCACGATCATCCGGATGCATGTTTCGGATATTTCCAAAATCGGCAGGAATACGCAGGGCGTTCGCGTTATGCGTCTGAAAGGCTCAACGGTTGCGACGGTTGCGATTGCACCTCGCGAGGAAGAGGAGGCGGAAACGGAGGAAGCGGAACCTGTATCGGGTGAGGAAGCTTCGGAAGAGGGCGGTCCGATCGGTGCCGAGGAAGGCGGAACTCCTTCCGATGATTCGGAAACAGCAGAGTAAACTTGCTGTGTAGCGATGCGCGGCGCATACAATTGCGCCGCGCTGATTTTTTCGGACTGACAGAATTTTTTGCACATAATTTATTAAAAATGCGATATTGCACAGTACTATGCGATGCATAAACGTATAGAAAAGGAGCGCAAACATGACGTTGCAACAATTGAAATATATTGTCAAAATTTCCGAATGCGGTTCGATCACAGAAGCGGCGCGGCAGCTGTATATTGCCCAGCCCAGCCTTTCTGCGGCGGTCAAGGAATTGGAGACAGAGCTGCATATCGAAATTTTCCGTCGTACACCGCGCGGCATATCGCTTTCGCCGGAAGGGACGGAATTTCTTTCCTATGCCAGGCAGATCCTCGATCAGTCCCTCCTTTTGGAAGAGCGGTATAAGCATAAGAAGCCGGCGAAACAGCTCTGCCGCTTTTCTACGCAGCACTACGCCTTTGCGGTAAATGCCTTTGTCAATCTCATTTCTTCCCTTGAAACGGATGAGTATGAGTTTACGCTTCGCGAAACGCGCACCTATGAGATCATTGAAGATGTGGCAAATTTTCAGAGCGAAGTCGGAATTTTGTATCTCAGTTCCTTCAATGAAAAAGTGATCGGGAACCTGCTGAAAGAAAAGTCGCTTACGTTCACGCCGTTGTTTGAAGCGGAGCCGCATGTGTTTTTGAGCAGTACGCACCCGCTGGCAGGAAGGGAATTGCTTGCTCTTGCCGATCTGGAAGAATATCCCTGCCTTGTTTTTGAACAGGGGACATATAACTCATTTTATTTTTCAGAAGAAATTCTGAGCACGGAACCGCATAAAAAGCGCATTCATGTGAGTGACAGGGCGACGCTGTTCAATCTTCTGATCGGGTTGAACGGGTATACGATCTGTACGGGCGTGCTGAACAGGAACCTGAACGGCGACAACATTGTTTCCGTTCGCCTTCAGACGGACGAGCGCATGCTGGTCGGCTACATCGCCAACAGCAAAGTACCGCTTGCGGCATGTGCGAGGGAATACCTTGCGGAGCTGAAACGGCTGATCGTTGCTGACGGGTTCAAAGTTTTATCGTAAAGCAAAAAAAGGGCGGTCCGAAGATCCGGACCGCCCTTTTTTTGACGGGATAAATTTACAGCAGGCGATAAACCGCCTCATGAATACGCTGCGCGATATACGGATTGTTCATCGTATACAGGTGAATACCGTCCACGCCCTGCGCGATAAGGTCGACGATCTGATCGACGGCATAGGCGATCGCTGCGTCACGCAGCGCCTCAGGATTGTCTTCGTACCGCGTCATGGTGGCGACGAATTTTTTCGGGAGGGTCACGCCGCAAAGCGTCACCATGCGTTCGATTTGTTTTTTGTTCGCAACGGGCATGATGCCTGCTTCAATGGGAACGTCGATGTTCGCCAGGCGGCAGCGTTCGAGGAACCGATAAAAATAGTCGTTGTCGAAAAAGAGCTGCGAGATGAGCTGTGTTGCGCCTGCGTCCGTTTTGATCTTCAGGTTGTGGATGTCCGCAAGTACGCTTTCGCTCTCGTTATGCCCTTCGGGATAGCAGGCGGCGATCAGGTTGAAATCATATCTTTCGCGGATGAAGGAGATCAGATCGCTTGCATGCGCGAAGTCGCCTGACGGGGCGCCGCCTTCGGGGATATCCCCGCGCAGCGCAAGGATGTTCTCGATCCCCGCTGCTTTGAACCGTTCCAGCTGGTTCGTCGCTTCCTCCTTTGTCAGTCCTATGCAGGGGAGGTGCGCCACGCTCTCGATCCCGTACTCGTATTTGATGGCGGAGGCGATGGAGAGGGTCGCGTCGCACGTTGCCCGTCCGCCGCCTGCGCCGTAGGTCACGCTGATAAAATCGGGCGTCAGCTCTTTCAGCGCGGCGACGGTGCTGTATACCGTATCCACCGCGTCCGTCCGCTTCGGAGGGAATACCTCAAAGGAAAGAACGGTCTTCTTTTTGAAAAGGTCACAGGTTTTCATTTCTCAATTGCTTAGCCGCCTCCACAAGGTGCTCGAGGCTGGGGACCGTTTCTTCCACGCCGCGCGTTTTAAGTCCGCAGTCAGGATTGACCCAAAGTTTTTCAGCAGGGATCTTTTTGAGCATCTTTTTAAGCGCCGTTTTGATCTCATCGACGGAGGGAACGCGGGGAGAATGGATGTCATAAACTCCGGGACCGACTTCGGTACGGAAATTGTTTGCTTTAAGCGCATCCAGGATCTGAAGGTCTGAGCGTGACGCCTCAAAGGTGATCACGTCTGCGTCCATGCTGTCGATGGCGGGGATGATGTCCGTGAATTCACTGTAGCACATATGCGTATGGATCTGCGTTTCCGCCTTTACGCCGCTGTGCACAAGGCGAAATGCAGGGATCGCCCAGCTCAGGTAATCGCTTTCCCAATCGCTCTTGCGCAGGGGGAGTTTTTCGCGCAGGGCGGCCTCGTCGATCTGAATGATCTTCAGCCCGTTCGCCTCGAGGTCAAGCACTTCTTCACGGATCGCCAGCGCGATCTGCAACGCGCATTCGCGGAGCGAAATGTCCTCGCGGGGGAAGGACCAGTTCAGGATGGTGACGGGGCCGGTCAGCATGCCCTTCATCGGCTTTTCGGTCAGGCTCTGCGCATAGACCGACCATTCGACCGTCATCGGCTTATCGCGCGAAACATCGCCCCAGACGATGGGCGGCTTAACGCAACGCGTACCGTAGGACTGCACCCACGCCTTTTCAGTGAATAAAAAGCCGCTCAGGCACTCGCCGAAATATTCCACCATGTCGTTGCGCTCAAATTCGCCGTGCACGAGTACATCCAGCCCGATCTTTTCCTGCAGGGCGACGCACGCAGCGATCTTCTTGCGGTTGAACGCATTGTATTCATCTTTTGTTATCTCGCCTTTTTTAAAGGCGGCGCGGTTCGCCTTCACGTCCGACGTCTGCGGGAATGACCCGATCGTCGTGGTGGGCAGGAGCGGCAGGCGGAAACGTTCTTTCTGGATCGCTTCGCGCACTTCAAAGGCGGGAAGGCGGGTGTAATCTTCTTTGCGGATCGCCGCGACTTTTGCCTGCACGTCCGGATTTTTCCCTCCGCGTTCCTGTGCGAACAGGGAAAGATTGGAAATATAGGCAGCGTTCTTTTCGGGGGCGTCGGACGAAAGGATCTCTTTAAGCTCGCGCAGTTCTGCCAGCTTTTCCTCCGCGAAAGCAAAGTATGCCGTGCAGGAGGCGGGCAGTTTTGTTTCATGGCGCAGGGTGTAGGGCACGTGCAGCAGGGAGCATGAGGTGGAAAGGACGACTTCCGCGCCCGTGCGCTGTAATTTTTTCACTGCAGCAACGGTCGCCGCGTAATTGTTTTTCCAGATATTTTTCCCGTTTACAAGCCCTGCAAACAAAAGTTTGTCTTTGGGAAATCCGTTCGCTTCGACCAGCGCATAGCTTTCGCGCCCTTCGATAAAGTCCAGCCCGATCCCGTCGAACGGAAGGGCGCAAATCTCTTTGTAGCAGTCGCGAACGTCGCCGAAATACGTCTGCAGCAGTACCTTTGCCGAGCCTTTAAAGGAAAGGATCGTTTTATACAGGGCGTCGAACAGTTTTTTATCTTCGGCGGTAAGATCGCGTACCAACGCAGGTTCGTCGAACTGCACCCATTCAGCGCCGGCTTGCGCAAGTTTCGCAAGCAGAGCACCGTACGAATCGGCGGCTTGTTTTGCAAATTCGGCGGCAGTCTTTTTGCCGGTGTAACGCGCAAGTTTCAAAAAAGTGAACGCGCCGCAGACAACAGGTTTTGCCTGTATGCCGAGTGCCTTTGCTTCTGCAAATTCTGCAAGCGGTTTTTCACCGACCAGGCTGAGAACGGTATCGTCGTCGATCTCGGGCACCATATAATGATAGTTCGTGTTGAACCATTTTTTCATGGCAAGCGCCTTTACGTCGCCGTTCGGCCCCTGGTAGCCGCGCGCCATGGCAAAATAGGTGTCGAGTGCGGGAAGCCCCAGCTCCCTGTACCGGGCGGGCACGGCGCCGAACAGCACGGCGGTATCCAGAACGGTATCATAAAACGAAAAGTCGTTGCAGGGAATAAAGTCGGTCCCGTTATCTTTCTGCGCGGTAAGATGTGCCGCGCGCAGGTTTTTAGCGGTGGACTGCAACTCTTCAGCGGAAATTTCCCCGCGGAAATATTTTTCGCTCGCAAATTTCAGTTCGCGCAGGGTTCCTACGCGCGGATAGCCGATCACGGATGTTTTCATGGCAGTAATTCCTCGTTAAAAGATTTTTTCATAGTATAACACAAATACAAGCAATAGAAAAACACTTTATTTTTATTATAATCCATAGAAATTAACTATATTAAAGAAAAGAAAACGGGAGCGCTTTTGCGCTCCCGAAAGTTCGTTCCGGCACAGAAAATACAGGAGTATCAATGGAGGCTGGATAATAATTTAGGCTGCTTTTTTTTGCCGCTCCGCAATCGTTCCGTAATGCGGAGCAGAACATCCGACACGGGAAAGCACAGCAGTACGACGACGATGACGTAAAGGATCGGCACAAAGTCAAGCAGCGGCGTTGCATAGCCTTCCTCGAAGAAAATGAAGGGGAGCAAAGTGACGCTGAGGATGCATGCGGCGACCATAGCCAGAAACATAACGGCCCGATACAGATTGAACGGCTGGCAGACGCGGAACAGCATCACAAGCCCCGCAAAGGTTATGACGATAATGGAGATCTCGTCGATGTTGTCGGCTGTAAAATAGGTTGGTTCCAGCAGGGCGACGAGCTGTATGCTTTCAACCGCCAGAATCAGCACAATGGCACATGGCACGGTCCGCGCCAGAACAGTCGATAAAAATTTCCCTTGGACGCGGTCGCGGTTCGGCTGTAACGAGAGGAAAAAGCTCGGTACGCCGATGACAAAAAATTCCAGCATCATCAGGTTGTTCGTCTTGAAGGGATACGCTTGGTTGAAGATGATGGAGATCAGCGCGAACGCGGTGATGAACAGCGTCTTCATCAGATACAGCGAAGAAGAGTTCTGTATGTTGTTGATGACGCGCCGCCCTTCAAATACGACTTTCGGCATGGAAGAGAAGTTGTTGTCAAGGAGGACGATGTGGCTGACGTTCTTCGCCGCTTCGCTGCCGGAAGCAACGCTGACGGCGCAGTCCGCTTCCTTCAATGCGAGGATGTCGTTCACGCCGTCGCCCGTCATGGCAACGGTGTTTCCGTCCGATTTGATGGCTTTGACCAGGATCGCTTTTTGCTCGGGCGTTACCCGTCCGAATACGGTATATTTGTTTGCGACGGAGGCGACTTCACTGTCGCTCAGCCCTTCAAGCGAAATGTATTTTTCCGCATTCGCAACGCCTACGCGCTTCGCGACTTCCGAAACGGTGCGCGGGTTGTCGCCCGAAATGATGCGGATGGCAACATCGTTTTCTTTGAACCAGCGGATGGTTTGCGCGGCGTCTTCACGGATATTGTCCGCTATCGATATGATGGCGATCGGCTTCAGCCCTGCAGGCGGCGTTTCCCCGCTGATCGAGCCGGGAGAGTGTGCCACGACCAATACGCGCAGCCCCATGGAGGCATATTGGTTGATGATCTTGTTGATCTTTGCCGGGATCGTACCGAGTACGAATTCAGGAGCGCCGATGGCGACGGTCCCGATCTCATCGAACGTCACGGCAGATAGCTTGCGCTTGGAGGAGAAGGGGAGCGTAACGGACGCGTGCAGCGTCGTGTTATGACCGAAATAATTGTACAGCGCGATCGAAGTCTGGTTGTTGTCCTGCAAGGCATAGAGGCAGCTTCCGACGATCTCGTTTACCGAATATTCGGTCGGGTTGCCCAAAAGCATGCAGTCGTTCACCTTCATGCGTCCGTCCGTGATCGTGCCCGTCTTATCAAGGCAGAGCACGTTTACCCGCGCGAGCATTTCCAGGGAATACAGGTCCTGTACGAGCGTGTTGTGCGACATGAGGCGAATGATGCCGAGCGTCAGCGCGATGCTTGTCAGGAGCAGCATGCCCGAAGGGATCATGCCGATGACGATAGAAACCGTGCGCTGGATCGTATCGTTGAGCTGCGTCAGATCGGAGAGAGCCGGGTTGAAATTGTTCCAGTTGATGAAGAACATGCCGACGGCGATCGGAATGATCAGGATGCCGACGATCATGATGACCAGCTTAGTCGAACGCATAAGTTCGGATTTCGGCTTCCTGTATTTTTTCGCCTTTGCGGAAAGGGAGTTGAGGTAGGTGTTTTTCCCGACTTTATCGGCCCGTGCGCGGCAGTTGCCCGCCGTAATGAAGCTTCCGGCAAAAAGCTGGTCGCCCGCCTCCTTTTTAACGGGTACGGATTCGCCCGTCAGGAGCGATTCATTGACTTCCACCGAACCCTGCGCGACGATGCAGTCCGCGGGGATCTGGTTGCCGAGCGAAAGGACAACAATATCGTCCAGTACGATGTCCTTGGCGGCGATCTCGGTCACCTCTCCGTTTCGCACGACTTTCGCCGTCGGTACGTTCAGGAGAGACAATTTATCGATTTTACGCTTCGCCTTGATCTCCATCGCGATACCGAAGGAGAGGTTGAGCGCAAAGATGAGAACGAACAGGAATTGCGAGAGACCTGCGCCCGAATAGATGAGCGCCGCCGCAGCAAGTACGCACAGCAGGTTGAAGAAGGTGCAGAGGTTGCTGATAAAGATGCTCGCGTACGATTTGGAATACTTTTGGTTCGTATCGTTGAACAGGAACTGCGTGAACCGCTCGTTCACTTGTTCGGCGGTCAGTCCCTGCGACGGGTCAGCCGCGTATCGTTTGACCTGTGAATAGGCAGGGATCTCCGTCTTCCGTTTTTTAAACTGTTTTTTGATAAGGTCCAGGTCCTGCGCGGCGGAAGGAGCGGGCGCCGAAGTTTCTTCCGTCGTGATCTTTTCCTGTACGATGCGTTCGACGCTTTTTGCGATCCCGCCCTGTTTTTGCGGAACGGCGCTTTCACCGGGCGCAGCTTCCGATTTAGCGTTCTTGCGGGAAGCGGGATTGCTTTGCCGCGCCGCAGGCGCCGCGGCGGTCTTGGCTGCGGCAGGCTTTTTTACGGAGGTATTCCCGCTTGCCTTGCGTGCGGAAGAAGACGCCGCTTTCCGCCGCGCCGCCGTACGCTCCTCCGCCGAAGCAGACGCCTGATCGGAACGGGGAGCTTTTTTATTCGATTCTTCTGTCGGAACAGTTTTTTTCGTTGGCATATGAACACCGTAAGCAGAACGGGCAGTGCGTTTGGAATGCCTGCCTGTGTACTCTTTTAATATTATACCATAGTTTATGCGCGAACACAAACATTTTATTTTATTTGATCGGCAATTCTTTTTGCGGCAGGCGCTTGCGCAAAATATCCGATGTTTATTTTTTGCTACCCCGCGCATTTTATTGCAAAAAAAGCGCGTTTGGTTTAAAATAAAAGGGTAAGCATACTCAGGAGGGATCGGAATGATCGATATCAATTTCCTGCGCGCCAATCCGGACGCGGTGCGCGAAAATATCAGAAAAAAATTTCAGGATAAAAAACTTCCGTTGGTCGACGAAGTGCTTGCGCTTGACGAACAGCGCCGCGCATTGCAGCGCGAGGGCGACGAGCGCCGCGCCAGGCGCAACGCGCTGAGCGCACAGATCGGTAAACTCATGAAGGAGAAAAACACCGAAGAGGCAGCGCGCGTCAAAGAGGAGGTCGTTGCGAACAACGAGCGGATCGCGGCTATCGAGCAGGAAGCGGCCGATATTGCCGAAAAACTCAAAAAAGATATGATGGCGATCCCGAACATCATAGCGGACGACGTGCCGATCGGGAAGGACGATTCCGAAAACGTAGAACGTGAGCGCTTTCTGGAACCGACGAAAAAACCGTTTGAAGTTCCGTACCATCTCGACATTCTGGAGCGGCTCTGCGGCATCGATCTTGACAGTGCGCGCCGTACGAGCGGGCAGGGGTTCTACTATCTGCTCGGCGACGTTGCGCGGCTGCATTCCGCCGTGCTCACCTATGCGCGCGATTTTATGATCGACAAGGGGTTTACCTACGTCATTCCGCCGTTCATGATCCGAAGCGACGTCGTTACGGGCGTCATGTCCTTTGAAGAGATGGACGGCATGATGTATAAGATCGAAGGGGAAGACTTGTACCTGATCGGCACGAGCGAGCACTCTATGATCGGCAGGTTCATGAACACCGTTCTTCCCGCCGAACAGC
>ERZ1643247.417-NODE-417-length-52206-cov-28.098886_pt1 | contig 52206 bp, 46 predicted proteins | sample MGYA00579264_ERZ1643247 | MGnify/ENA primary metagenome ERZ1643247 (study PRJEB29033, sample SAMEA4952262) | chicken gut metagenome | biome: Broiler Chicken; feature: Gastrointestinal Tract; material: Caecum | place: Ireland | collected 2018 | study: Broiler... | reverse complement strand
TCGGCTTTAGCCTCACCGGAACCCCGCGACTATCGCGGGGCTTTCGTTTACACAGTAAAAGGAATGGCCTTTGCGGTCATTCCTTTTTGCCGGATAGTAAAATTTTCCGGTATAACCCGATTTTTATACCAATTTTAGATAATCTTGTCTAAATATCGTATAGACAAAGAAAAAGACCACAATATCCTGTGGTCAAAGTGGTACTCCTGGCGGGAATCGTAAGGAGCGCAGCGACGGAACAGCGATTGTTCGCCGCAAGGCGCAATCGCGTCACGTTATTTCGGCGGCCCCGACGGGAGTACAAAAGAGACCGGGTATGCGTCAGCATACCCGGCGAAAAATGGTACTCCCGGCGGGAATCGAACCCACAACGGCCCCTTAGGAGTTGCACATATTTTGTAAATCGGGGTAAATATCATCCGTTTTTGTGTAAAATAGGCATTAAAATCGGCTTTTAGCGGTGGTTTTATGGGTTTTTGATGACTGATTTTCGGCTTAAAAATCATCATCAAATACCTTTTATACAGAGTTTATACCAATTTTATACCAGCATTTTTCATAAACAACGGCCTGCCGATTGATATTTTTTGCATCGACATGTTTTACGAGCACATACTCTTCCGGAAGCGATTCTTCAAAATATTTTTGTTTGTTCATGGTAACTTTCTCCGGCCACTCTTCGAGGAAAGATTTTCATAAACTCATTGTAACATAGGCGAGGTGTGTTTTCAAGCGGTTGCAGTAAAAAATGTGGCTTTGTTGCAAGAATTCATGCGAGCCGAAAAATATTCCCCGGGGAAATATCGCTCAAAGGTGCGCGGAAGCGCTGTGCAGATATTCGAGCGCGCGTAGGGTTGAAAAAGCGGCGCTCGGTTTGCGCGGAAGGGGCCGAAGCGCGACCGCACCCGAAAGTGGCAAGGTCCTTCTCGCGGGGCTTTGCGGTTTTTCGATCGAAAAACAGGGCGGTTGCCCTTTTCCAAAAGGAAAAAAGCAACCGCCCATCTCGTTTTCGAGGTCGCTTTCCGATGAAAGCGCTCGCCGTCTTATTCCCATATTGCCGGCTTGCCGTCAACATAGTGCCAATACCGACCTTCTCCCGTCGGCGCCGTTTCGCTGTAGAAATACAGTTTGATGGTCCCATGGATCCCGGGCATATATTCCGATTCGTTCCTGTAGATGTCGACGTTTTCCCAATCGGCTTCCGTGCCGCAGTAGTAATAATTGGGATACTGCGTGATGAACCCCGAAGAATCTTCGAAGTATACATCGTATCCAAAGGCGCTGATGTCAAAAGATTCGATGCCCTTCGGCACGATGACTTCATCGATCTCGCAATGCCAGAATGCCCACATCTCCAGGCGCTCCAGATTTTCGGGCAGGACCAGCAATCCTTCAAACGCGGAGCCGGCAAAGGAGTCACTTTCGATCACCGTCAGCTTATCCGGCAGGCGCGAGGAGTAAAAGCCCTCCTTGTTGAAATTTCCGGTGCCGATATACTCGAGCGTTTGCGGAAGTTCAAAGGGCTTCAGTTTCTCCCCTCTGAACGCGTTCACCCCGATATAAGTGACGTTCTGCGACAAGGTGATGTCTTCGAGCGCATAGCAGCCGCTGAACGCATACTGTCCGATGATTCCCACGCTGTCGGGAAAGGTCAGCTTTTTCATGGGGAAAACGTCCGTAGAAGGAGCGAAAAAGGCATATTCCGCGATGCTGTATGTACCGGGAAGGACGGTGTATTCTTCGCCTTTGAATTGATAGCCGCTGACGAGATGCCCGTCGATATACAACACGCCGTCGACCAAGAAGTCCCCGTTTTCGAAAAAGCCGGTGTTTGCAAATGCGCCCTGTTCGATCAGGATGGGATGGTTCGGCATATCCACGGCCGTCAGGTTGGAGCAAAAACGGAACGCATTGTATCCGATCCGCTCTACTTTTTCGGGAATGGAAATGGAACGCAGATTGAAGCAATTATAAAAGGTTTCGTCGTGGATCTCGGTGATGTTTTCGCTCAGCTTGATCGACACGAGGGAATAGCAATCTCGAAAAGCTCTTTCTCCGATATAAGTGACGGAGTCGCTGACCGTCACGGATTGCACGGAGGTCAGACCGACGGCGCCGCCGGCAACGACATTGCCGACGATCGAAACACTTTCCGGCCTCTTGTCTTCTTCAATATAGGTATCGGTCATCTTAAACAAATAGCCGTTCACCGAAAATGTGAAGAGCGTCTTGGTTTTTGCCGCGCGATCGGCAGCATTGGTATAGACCGGTGTCTCGTTCAAAGGGTTCCCTCCGATCTCCAAAATGCCGTCGGGCAGTTCGATCTGCTGCATTTCCGTAAGAAGTTTGCAGCCACCAAATGCACCCCCTCCGAGGTATTTCAGACCGGGCGCTATTTTGACATAGGTCAGGTTTTCGCAGTAGGAGAACGCGCCGGCTCCGAGCGTGACGACGTTGCCGGGGATGACTGCGCTTGTCAACCCGCTGTTGGCGAAGGCGGTGCCTCCGATCTCCGTGACTGTCGTGGGCATGGAAACGGAGGAAAGCGAGCGACAGACCCCAAAGGCGCTTGCACCGATGACCTCCAAACCTTCGTGCAACGTCACGCTTGAAAGCGCCCGACAATCATTGAATGCGAAGGACGGGATTTGCTTGAGGGAAGCGGGGATATCGACGGATACGAGATTTTCGCAGTCGGCGAAGGCATTTTTCCCCATTTCTGTCAAATTGTTTGACAGAGTGATCTTGCTCAGGGAACAGTATTGAAAAGCATTTATCCCGATCGTCGTGATGGTGTCGGGAAGAATGACTTCCGTGCAATCGTACATGCGGAAAGCGGCGGTGGCAACGGAGCTGACGTCTCTCCCGTGGTAGATCGCCGGGATCTTCAGTACCGTATCGGTGGCCTGCCCCTTCGATACTTCATAGGTGCCGTCATACAATAGTTTAAAATGGAGTCCCAGCGTGTAGTCGCTTTCAAGACCGCAGACGCACAGGTGCGAATACTCGTGTTGGTCTTTGTTAAATTGCTCGCCGCAGACGGAACAGACTTGCCAGTGATAATAGTCGTCCCGTGCCCATGCGTCCTCCGAAGAGATGTGTCCGGTGGGTCGGAGAGGTCGGAGAACGTTGTAGCCTTCTGTATACGAGCAGCGGCTGCACTGCTTGTGGGCAGTGTGTCCTTCCTCGGTGCAGGTGGCGGGCTGTTCGGAGACGTCGACGAGGTCGTGCCCCAGAGCGGCGATTGCTTCGGTTTCCACATGCGACGAGTCGCTCTTGCAGACGCGCTGCCGCTGACCTTCCCGCGTGCAGGTCGGTTCCTGGACCACCGTCCACTCGCCCCAGTCGTGCGTATGTTCGGCGGGTTTGCCGCCCGAATCTTCGTCACAGGCGGCAAGGCATAGCATGCAGCAACAGCACAGCAGGCCCGCTGCGAGACAAAGGAGCGTTTTCCATACTTTTTTGTTTGCAGATATTCTCATATTATCCTCCCGTTTTTCGTGTTTTCTGCCGATTCAGGCAGGACAGGACGTTTGCGATAATTCCATTTCGTTTTCCAGTAACTGCTCCACACGGTCCGCAAGATAGCAGAGCGCGCGCATTCCGCCTTTCTCGGAAAGACCCTCGCACGGGGTTCTCATCTGCACCGTCAAGACGGTGACCGGCGGATCTTCGGACACGGACAGCGCAAATTCGCTTCTGTTTCCGTCAACGATTACTTGGGCGGCGATACATCCGTCTTCCGCTTTCTCGTATTCGCTTTCTTCCGAATCCAGAATGCCATACAGCGCATACAGCACGAGCTGTTTGGGATAGGGCAGGAACCGCTGAACCGATTTCATGACACACCTCCTTTTTTTGCGATTCACAGTCAGTGATTTTGTATTTTTGACGGGGCGCCTCGTTGTTTACCGTAATTATTTTCCGATCGTCCGGTTTTGCCTTTGCGATCGCACGATAGGGCAAACGGCGTACGCATATAGACGGATCGCTTTGGTCGGTACTTATCGATTCGCATTATTCTTGCGTTTCATAAACATAAATACTGCAACGCTTCCGCCGGCAGCCAAAACGATTACGACGATGCCAATGATGATCGGTACCCAAACGTTCGTTTTTCCGTCAGCAGGACCGCCGTTTTGAGACGGATCGCCGCTCGTGCCGCCGTTGTATTCGATCGGGCATTCGATCGAGTTGAGTTGGTCCATGTAGGAATCGATTTTTTCAAACTCCTGTTTTGTGCCGTTGTAGATGACCTTTTCAAGGTCGCTGTATGCAAAGCCGTTCATATCCACATAGGTCAGGCTTTTGGGCAGGGTGATCGTTTTCAGACTGTCGTCAAAGGCGGAGATGCCGATCCGCTCCACCCCTTCGGGGATCACGACGGACGTCAGCGATGTACAGCCGTCAAAGGCGTATTCGGGAATCTGCTTGATGCCTGCGCTTAATCGTAACTCTTTCAGCGACGCACAGCCCGAAAAAGCATATTCGCCCAGTTTCGTCACGCTGTCGGGAAGGCTCACCGTCTCGAGTTGCTTGCAGCCGTCGAACGCATCGGAACCGATGGTTTCGAGTCCCGCGGGGAAGTTGATCTCTTTGAGCGCCGAGCAGTTGTAAAAACTGTACATGCCAATGGATTTCAGGCTTTGGGGAAGGGTGACTTTTTCCAGCGCGGTATACATCGCAAAAGCATAATTGATTTCCTGCACGCCTTCCGGAACAATGATTTCCTTGGTTGTCGTATCGGAAAACGCGGGGTCGCTCTCCAGGGAAGTAAGGGTATCCAGCCTTAAAACCGGCTTTCCGTCGATTGTTGCCGGAAATTCCCAAACAGGATCTTTACTGGTGCAGCCTGTGATCACGACGCCCTCCGTACCGTCCTCGGCCGTGTATGATTTCCAGCGGAGCGCATCCGCAGGGATTGGCTCTGCAAGGACGGGCAGTGCCGCCGTGGATAAAAACAATACAGATAAAAGCAGCGTCGAAATGAAAACAAATCCAAATTTTTTTGCGTGTTTCATACATTTCCCCTTTCCGCCGTATGCGGCATATCGATTTAATTGGGAGTCAGCTGTTCCCAGCCAAAGGGTGCGGAACCCTGCGAGCCGAAATAAAATTCATCCCCGTTCTGATAGACCGAATCGAACTCGGTACTTGCCTTGATGGTGCCGCCGTCGGCGGTGGTGTATTCGTTGCGGTCGTAGATAAAGTCGCTCCAGTCGTTTGCCCAGTCGTCCGAAGTGTAATCGGAAGGATTGTAATTGTCCATATAGGACTCCGCCTGCGCCTGTGTCATTGCGGCAATGGAACTCGCCATCTGCTGCATGACCATATTGCGGATATAGCTTCCGTACACATGCTTCACATGATTGAACTCGTTGCGCAACACAGAGTTTTCGCGGATCATCTCATACTGCGCGCGGTATTTTTCCAGCGTTGCCTCATCCTGTGCGGTATATACAATCACCGCCGGCACTGTCCATGGGATATTGATAAAGTTGGTCCCGTAGGACGGGGCGATATACTCCGCGGCCACGCAGAGCGCCATGGCGTCTGCCAAGTAACTTTTTCCGTCGCTGCCGGTAAAGCGATAGCGGCGCAAAGAGATCGTGCCCTCGCTTCCGGACGCCTGCGCGGTGACCCCATATCCTCCGCCGACCTGATTGATGCCGTTTACCAGTGTGGTCAGGTAGAGTTGCGCCGCCTGATCGAGTATCGATTGCAGCTCGTCCGGCACCGGGGTTTCATCCACTACCGTGCCGCCTGTGCCGAAAATGCCGTTAAAGTACAGATCCAACACCTGCCCGGCATTTTTATAGGCGAGGTGGACGATGTACGTTTCCTTGTCGATATAGTCTCGGTGGGGAAACAGCCCCGAGGTATCGTAGCTTTGCAGGTAGTCGTGGGAGGTTTGTATCAGGACCGACGCCTCTTTGTCCGGACTTGTGAACAAGATATTGGCGATACAGGGATTGCTGGTAGAGACAAAACTCCAGTCGCTGTGTACCTGCGCCGTCCAGCCGTAGGGCAGGAGAGCGTCCATGACCGGAACACCGGTGGTTTGGTCGGTAAGCGTGGTATACTTTCCGAAAAAGCCGCTGTACTTCGAGACGTCAAGCTGCGACAAATCCTGCTTTCCCTGTTCCGAGTCCGGGCCCGCGGGGCTCTGCGTATCGGAAGGCGCGCCGGGTACCGACGAATCGTCCCGTTGCGACGAACAGCCCGCAGACGAGAGCGCCAGCAGACAGCATAAAATTAATACCATCAATTTTTTCATGCATTTTCTCCTTTTTTCAGCCGCGAGACGGGTCATATCCCTTCGAGGCTTTGCTATTCGAGATCGATCCATTCGTTTCCGCAAGCCAGCCGCCCCGACCCTGTCGGGATTTTGTCAACCCGAACAACGCGGTTGTCGCGGATGCTTTGGGGCGTGAAAGCGAAAACATTGTTTCGCCGATTTTGCAAGCAGCCGCCAAGCGCAATTTCCTGTCGTTACAGTGCATTGCGGATACGGGTTGCCGCTCCATGTGCATTCCTCTTTAGGGGGAATACCGGCAAAGCGAAATGCGAACGCACATTTTAGACACTTCAATTATATCGAAAATTTTTCCGGTTGTGAAGTACACAAAGACGCCATTCTTTCAAAAAGCGGGGTTCACATGTGTGACATGATGCGAAAAATAAAAAGCACCGTTTCAAACGGTGCTGAAAGGATGTTTTTCCGCGCTCGGATTCATTTGAGTTTGGCCACAAACCGTGTGTAGCTCTGATAGAGGCCGATGCGCGTTTTGGTCTCGGTTTTTTCATAGATGGAGGCGATATACCTTTGCAGCATACGCCGAGAGATATACAGGTTGTCGGCGATCTCCTGAACGCTTTCTTCGGTCGTCAGCAGCTTTTCCAACACTTCGGTCTCACGGGGCGTCATGGCGTAATGTTCTGCGTACAGCTTCAGGCTCTGTTCGGCAGAGAGCGCCTGCGTTTCCAAAACGGCTTCCTGCGGCTTGTGCGGTGCTACGGCTTTGCTGAGGTAAGGTAACAGGACGAGCAGAACACCGACGGACAAGATACAGCTTCCCAGTGCCAGCGCAGTGCAGCCCATAGCGTCGTACAGTTTGCTTGTCGGCAGGATGGCTGCGGCAACCGTGAAGCTGCGAACGATGCGTCCCATCCCTGCCCACAATTCCGGATGATTGCTTTTAGGGGCATAGTCCAAAAACATCACCGTCAAAAAAATGACGTAAAATCCGCTGTAGACGTACATCAGCGCCGTACCTATGAAATAGCTCGCCTGTTCCGACAAAAAGACGGTGCATACCGAAGACAGCAGGATGGCGCAGACGGTGGCGAGGGGCAGATATTGTCGTTTTCGGATATCGGCGATCCATCCGGCCGCCATCAATCCCAGGGCATAGAACAATCGCACGCCGCTGTAGATATTATAGGTTTGCTCCGCATGGAATGCTGTCAATATGCTGTCGATCATCCCGGAAACCAAACTCATCAGGGCGACGGCAGCGATCAAGATAGGAACGGTGCGATCTTTTTTGAGGTTGCCCGACGAATAGGGGAGCGGATTTTCCAAGATCCAATCCTTTGGAGCCTTGACGGTAAAATACAGGACAAACGCCACGCTTAGAAAATCGCTTACGATCAAGACGATCGCCTGCGGGGCGAGATTTTGAACAAGATATTGCAACAGGATGGCAATGCCCATGCCGAATCCGATGATTCGTCCCATGAAGCGGTTTCCGTTGAAAAACATGGCGGCGTTGTAAAAGACACTGCCGCCGATATGTCCGAAAAAGAACAAAGCTCCTGCCGAACTGATCAAAAAAAGGACAGGCCCTTGTGCTTTGATCAGCAGGAACGATGCCGCCGCACAGCACAATCCGATCATGCAGAGCATTATTTTTCGCGCATCTTTTCCTTTACAGAGACGTCGCAGCGCGGGAAACGACAGATAACCCAAGCCTGTACACACCAGTCCGACGGCATAAACGAGATTGACAAACTGTTTTCCGACCACTTCGGCACAGCGCTCATTGATCGACGCTTCGGTGAGCATGAACGCAAAAAAACAAAGCGCAAAGCATGCGCCGTAAAGGACGATGTTCACTTTTTCGGGTGTCTTTTTCGTCATTTTTCCCACCTTCTTTGTCGGTTGTGTGATACACGAACGGATGCTGGCAATAGTATATCACAAACCGGAGCAATAAGTCAACGTTTCGGTTTCTTAACAATGATTTTCTATAATACGCTCGTTTGCCACCACCAAAAGGTACATATTGCCGAAGCCCCGTAAGCGGGGTGCCCTCGGCAAAGCGTCGCCTTGCGGGCGGGCAGGGGGGATAGGGCGCCGAAAAACAACGCCGCAAGGCCCGCGCGAACTGCCGAACGTCGGCATTTTTCAATTACCTCTTTCCGTAACACAAAAGGCGATGCCCGACGGGGTATCGCCTTTTGTGTGGTGGAGAAATGTAAATGTAAATTGAATTTTTCGAATTGGACAAACAGATGAAACGGGAGGCGTTAGAATGTTGCGAAGTATAAAAAGAGTATTCGATATGGTCAAGCAGGAAGATCCGGATACGGCGATCACCGTACATACCATCCGTATGTGGTGCAAGGAAGGCAAGATAAAATGCCTGACCGCCGGCAACAAAATTCTGGTCGATGTGCAAAGCCTGATGGACTATATCGCTATCAAGGAGTAACACACTATGGCTTATTTCAAAATCACACAGAACAAAAAAGGAGAGCTTCAAGCAAAAATACAGGTCAGCGGCAAAGACTTATCCACAGGGAAAAGCAAGGTCTTTACCAAGCGCGTCTATAATACCGACGAATTGACCGAGGCTAAATTCCGCAAGCAGGTCGAAAAGACTGCCATCGCCTTTGAAGAGGAGGTTTCGCGCGCCTATCAGGACGGCAAAACGCAGCTCCGCTCAAAGGTGCTGACTTTTTCCGAACTCATGCAGGAATGGAAGGCAAATATCAAAGCCGGACTTTCCGTCAACTACTATGAACGTGCCGAAAAGGTCGAAAAGATATTCGGCGAGTTTCTGGAACAGAATGGGCTGTCCGACAAGCCCATCTCTGCCATCACGGTACGCGACGTGCAGAGGTTCCTGTCGTCGTTCACCCTTTCGGGGTATAAAAGCGCGCCCAAAGCACGATTAAAAAAGCCGCTCCCCAAGCAAATGAACTTTCGGCTGATGGCGCGGGAAAACGTCATTGACCGCTGCGCCTCGTATAACCTTAATAAAAAGGGAGCGAACATCGCAAAGGAAACGGCGGAAACGCTCTGCGACCGCTGTGGGCTTGACTATGACGAATACTTTGAAACGGTCGTCATTGAAAAACCCTATGCCGCCGAAACAATCAAAGGCTATCGCCGTATCCTGCGCGCGTTATTCAACGAAGCTGTCCGCTATGAATGGATCGCCAAGAACCCCGTATGCGCAACGAAGGTGGGCGCGGAAAAAGGCAATACCTCTTTGCGCCCCGTTGCCGAAAAGGAAGTGTTTACCGTAAATGAAGCGCGCGCTTTCCTGCGAAAGCTGGATGAGGACATTCCCGACGACGAAATGCACAAGAAAGTCATCTTGAAGTTTATCCTTTTGACGGGCGTCCGTAACGGTGAGATGTGCGGTCTGAAATGGTCGGACATCGACTTTGACAAAAAAGTCGTACACATACGGCGTAACAGGCTGTATTCCAAACAATTCGGTTACTATGAAAAGACGCCCAAGACAAAGACGTCCGTCCGCGACATTCCTTTGACGGATGTGCTGATAGACGATTTGAAGAAGTACATGGGCTGGTTCAGGCTCGCCGACGAGGAGTTTGACAGCCGTCTTGACGAAACCTATCTCGCCGTAAATGTATATCGGCAGCCGCTGTACCCGCAGTCCATCGGGCAATGGCTGACCTTCTATGAGCGCAAATGGGACATGAAACACGTCACTTGTCACGGCTTGCGGCATACCTATTGCAGCCTGCTTCTAGCGCAGAACGTGCCTATACAGACAGTGAGCAAATACATGGGACACAGCGATTCGACCGTCACATTGAAAGTGTACAGCCACTTTATCCCTGATACGCAGGGCATCGCGGTGAACGCTCTGAACCGCCTGACAGAGTAAAAGGAATGGCCTTTGAGGTCATTCCTTTTTGCCGGATAGTAAAATTTTCTGGTATAACTCGTTTTTTATACCAATTTTGGAAAATCTTGCCTAAATATTGTGGTAGAAAAGAAAAAAGACCACAATATCTTGTGGTCAAAGTGGTACTCCCGGCGGGAATCGAACCCACAACGGCCCCTTAGGAGGGGGCTGTTATATCCATTTAACTACGGAAGCATATGAAACTAACGATATTCCCGCCGACTCCCGGCGGGTATCTGCCGAAACCCCTAAAGGGGAATCAATAGGGCTCCCGAAAATCGCAGCGTAAGCGAGATTTTTGGGAAGAGGAGTGGCAGGCGCAACGGGCAAGGCGGCAAGCGAAGCGCGCCGACTGCCAAGGCGCCTTGCCTGCGACGAGGCAGAGCATCGGACTTGTGCATTGCCGTTTCCCTGCGGGAGCCTCGGCAAAGCGTCGCGGTCTGCGACCGCTCGCGCGAACCCACAACGGCCCCGAAGGTGTGAGGGCTGTACTATCCATTGAACTACGGAAGCATACAAGTAGATATATAATACAATATTTTCAGGAAAAAATCAAACACTTTGCGGCGGATGGAAGAAATTTATAAAAAAGTCTGGATAACCAAGTCAAAGCAAAGAGGATCCGATCGGAAGCGGGTATCTCACCACATCTGCGGCGTTAAAGCCCTTGCCAATACGTCGCTGTATTGGCTGCGGTCTTTGCCTTGCATCTGCGGCAATCTACCCGCTTGCGATTGCTCCGCACCCTGAAAGAGCGCATTTTGCGATGAATTGGGGCGACAGACGAAGCAGCAATACCCACAGCGGTATTGCAATGAGGATGAGCCGCAAGACGCGCAAAAGACGCCTTTCAGGGCGGGTCCCTTTTACTTTGACTTGGTTATGAAAATATAATTAAATCCAATAGGTGAGGGCGTGAAAAAATAGTGGCGGAAGGGTGTTTCGGGTAAACTAAAAATTTGCTTTTTCGTCAAAAATAGGATATAATAGAAATGATTTGTATTCAAATGTTGCCATGGAGGTATTATGGATAAGATCAAGTTGCTGCAAGCGCGGCGCGCGAAGGTATTGGCGGCAGGTACCGCCATCCGCAAGGCGATCTCCGCTTGCATCGATGCCGACAGCTTTGTCGAGCTTTCCGGATTCAGCTTTTCCAAAAACGATTTCTACGATGAAGAGGCGGAAGGCGAAGGCGTCGTGACCGGGTTTGCCACCATCGACGGTTATCCCGTCTACATCGCGGCGCAGAATTTTGCCGTGATGCACGGCGGCGTCAGCGAGGCCGGCTGCGAAAAGATGCTCAAATGCCTGCGCCTTGCCGAAAAGAATTCGACACCCGTCGTCTACATCCTGCACAGCCTGGGCGTGCAGGTGGGCGAAGGCGTTGCCGCGCTGGAAGGGTTTGCAAAGCTCCTTTCGGCGGCCGCGCGCCTGCACGGCGTGGTACCGCAGTTCGCCGTCGTCGAGGGCGAAGTATACGGGCAGAGCGCCCTGCTTGCCGCCTGTGCCGATTTCACATTCTTTTTGAAGGAAGGCGTGCTGGCGGCGGACAGCCCGCTGGTCATTTCCGCGAGGAGCGGCAAAAACCTTCCCAAAGAAGAAGTGGGCGGGGCGAAAGCGCTTTCGAAGGCGAACATCGTCTCTTTCGAAGCGGCCGATTTTGCCGAAGTGCGTGCGAACATCCGCAAGATATTAGACGTGCTGCCCGATTACGGCGCCGCCGTGACCGAAAACGGCGCCGACCTCAACGCCGTGCTGCCCGCGCTCAACCAAAACTGCGGCGCGGAAGCGCTCATCGCAGGCGTGTTCGATAAGGATACCGCCGTCGAGATCGGGAAGCCGTATTCGCCCGAAGTGCGCTGCGTATTGGGCAGGATCGGCGGAATCGCCGCGGCGGCCGTGCTCTTTGACGGCGAAGAGGGGGTGGCGCTGAACGAAAACAATGTCGCCAAGATCGCGGCCTTTGCCGAGTTCGCTTCTTATTACAGCCTTCCCTTTATCACCTTCGTCGATACGCTCGGCGTGCGCGCCGACTTGGAGACCAACAACAGCTTGGTGCTCAAGACGGTGTTCAAACTGCTCGAAACGTACGACTTGCTCGAAAACGCCAAGATCGCCGTCGTCACGGGGCGGGCCATCGGCCTCGGCTATACGCTGTTTGCCGCCAAATCTGCGGGCTTCGATTACACCTACGCCTTTGCGAACGCGCAGATCGCCCTGTTCGACGGGGCAAAGGGCGCGGAGATCGAATTTGCCGGCGAAGCGAACGCGGACAAGCAAAAGCTCGCCGCCCGTTATGCCGACGAGAATGCAGACCCCGTCAACGCCGCCAAAAACGGCTATGTCGATAACATCATCGAGCCGCAGTTCGTGCGCCAGTACCTGATCGCATCGCTGCAGATGCTCTTGAAGTGAGGCGGCCATGATCTATTCGTTATTGGCAGCCGCAGGGCAGGAAGTAGACAGCGTCACGGGCAACGTCGTCCCGTACGTCTCCATCCCGGAGGCGCTGCTGTACGCCCTGGTCGGGTTTCTCGTCACATTCATGGGCATCATCATCCTCATCCTTTTCGTATGGCTGTGCGGCAGGATCATGAAGGCGGTCACGCTGCGCAAAAAAGAGAAGAAGGAAGAGCCCGCCGCGCAGGCGGCGCCTTCCGAAGACAAGGATGCGGAAGAGGTAGATGCACGGGTGCGCGCCGCCATCGTTGCGGCGGTCGCGGCTTACCTCGCAGGGGAGAACAGTTCCTGCGAGTTCAAGGTCAAGAGGATCAAGAGATTATAAGGCATAAGGAGAAACATCATGCGTAAATTTATCATCACCATCGAAGGAAAGAGTTACGAAGTCGGCGTGGAAGAAGTGGGCGCAGAGCAGTCTGCCGCTCCCGTCATTGCGGCTCCCGCCGCCCCCGCAGCGCCCGCAGCGGCGCCCGCCGCTCCCGTCAGCGGAGAAAAATTGCTTTCTCCTTTCCCCGGGCTGATCAAAAAGTTCCTGGTAGAGGAGGGCGCTTCCGTCAAAAAAGACCAGCCCGTGCTCGTGCTGGAGGCGATGAAGATGGACAATGACATCACCGCCCCCTGCGACGGCAAGATCTCTTTCAAGACGGCTGTCGGCAGCAACGTCGAAACGAATACTTTACTCGCCGTGATCGGCTGACAGGCGGTGCACGATGCAGTATCTTGCAGCTGAATCAGCGAATTTTATAGAAAGATTGGCTGAGATGTTCCAAAACCTGTGGGGCTCGACCGGCTTCATGCAGGGCGACTGGCAGAACTATGTGATGCTGGTCGTGGCATTGGTTTTGATGTATCTCGCCATCGTGAAAAAATTCGAACCGCTCCTGCTCTTGCCCATTGCCTTCGGCATGTTCCTCATCAACATCCCGGGCGCGCAAGACATCGTCTGGGGCAAATATGAGACTCCGGATATGTCGCTGCAGCTGGGCATCGACGGCGGGTTCGAAAACGTAGCCAAATACTTCAGCAGCGTCCTCGACCAGACAATCTTCATCCGCGAAGGGTACCTCAGTGCCAACGGAGACACGGTCACCTTCTATACTTCGCTCGAGGCGCTCAACCAGGGCATCACCAGCACCATGTCGGCAGGGCAGTTTGCAAACTTTACCCTGCAGGGCTATATCCAGGGCGCGGTCACGGACGGCACGGCAAACTTTATCAGCGACGCCGTCGTCATCAGCCACGCCTATGACGACGTGACCAACCGCGGCCTCTTATGGTATCTGTATTACGGCGTAGATAAAGTCATCTACCCGCCGCTCATTTTCATGGGCATCGGCGCCATGACCGACTTCGGCCCGCTGATCGCCAACCCCAAGAGCATGCTCATCGGCGCGGCGGCGCAGCTGGGCGTGTTCATGACCTTTGTCGGCGCGGTCATTTTGGGCTTTGACGCCGCGGCTGCCGCTTCCATCGCCATCATCGGCGGCGCAGACGGCCCGACGGCCATCTACCTCACCCAGCAGCTCTCTTCCTTTACCAACCGAGACCTGCTGGCGACCATCGCCATCGCGGCGTATTCGTATATGGCGCTCATCCCCATCATTCAAAAGCCGATCATGAAGCTGATGACGACCAAAAAGGAACGCGCCATCAAGATGAAGCAGCTGCGCGAGGTTTCGAAGGTGGAAAAGATCGTCTTCCCCATCCTGTGCACGCTGATCGTCGGCATCCTGCTGCCGGACGCCATCCCGCTTTTGGGTATGCTGATGCTGGGCAACCTGATGCGCGAGAGCGGCGTCGTAGACAGACTCTCGACGCAGGCGCAGAACGGCCTCATGAACACGATCACCATCTTCCTCGGCGTATCCGTCGGCTGCAAGGCGATCGGCACCACCTTCCTCACCGTCGATACTCTCTCCATCGTGCTGCTCGGCCTGTTCGCCTTCTGCTTCGGCACTGTGGGCGGCCTGCTGATGGCAAAGATCATGAACAAGATCTCGGGCGGAAAGATCAACCCGCTCATCGGTTCTGCGGGCGTCTCGGCGGTGCCGATGGCGGCGCGTATCTCCGAAGACGTGGGAAGGGAAGAAGATCCGAGCAACCACCTGCTGATGCACGCCATGGGCCCGAACGTGGCAGGCGTCATCGGCTCCGCGGTCGCGGCGGGCTTCCTGCTGGCTTGCTTCGGCGGCTGATAAACTTTGCGGATGCCGCGCCCGCCGCGGCGTCCGCCTCAACTTGATTTAGGAGAATAGCAATGGCTGAAAATATTGCAAAAAAAGTGATGATCACGGATACCATCCTGCGCGACGCGCACCAGTCGCAGGCAGCGACGCGCATGCGCCTGGATGAAATGCTCCCCGTGCTGGAACAGCTGGACGATATCGGCTATTATTCGCTGGAAGCGTGGGGCGGTGCCACCTTCGATACCTGCCTCCGCTTTTTGAACGAAGACCCGTGGGAGCGCCTGCGCACGCTGAAAAAATATTTGAAGAAGACGCCCATCCAGATGCTGCTGCGCGGCCAGAACCTGCTCGGCTACCGCCATTATTCGGACGACGTGGTGGAAAAATTCGTCGCCAAGTCCATCGAAAACGGCGTCGGCATCGTGCGCGTGTTCGACGCGCTCAACGACCCGCGCAATCTGGAGACGTCGATGAAGGCGATCAAAAAGTACGGCGGCGTCTGCGAGGCGGCGATCTCGTACACGACCAGCCCCGTGCACACGACCGAATATTTTGTCAAACTCGCCAAACAGCTGGAGGGGATGGGGGCTGACAATATCTGCATCAAAGATATGGCCAACCTCCTGCTGCCGTACACGGCTTACGACCTCGTCTCCCGCCTGAAGGCGGAGCTCAAGCCCGAGACCAAGGTGCACCTGCACACGCACAACACGGCGGGTACGGGCGACATGGTCAACCTGAAGGCGATCGAAGCGGGCGCAGACATCGTCGACTGCGCGCTTTCGCCCCTCGGCAACGGCACCAGCCAGCCCGCCACCGAACCGTTGGTGGCCACGCTCGCGGGCACGCCGTACGATACGGGCATCGAGATCAAAAAGCTGCTGCCCATCGTCAATCATTTCAAAACGGTGGCAGAGCGCCTCAAAAAGGACGGCTTCCTCTCCGCCAAGGTGCTCTCCGTCGATATCAACGCCCTCATCTACCAGGTGCCGGGCGGCATGCTCTCCAACCTCATCTCGCAGCTCAAACAGCAGAACAAGTCGGATAAATTGGAAGAGGTACTGGCAGAAGTGCCCAACGTCCGCCGCGACTGCGGCTATCCGCCCCTGGTGACGCCTTCCAGCCAGATCGTCGGCACGCAGGCGGTGCTCAACGTCATCGCCGGCGAGCGCTATAAGATGGTCACCAAGGAGTTCAAGGGGCTGCTGCGCGGCGAATACGGCAAGCTGCCCGCAGAGCCGGACGAAGCGGTGGTCAAGCAGTGCATCGGCGACGAGCCGCGCATCACTTATCGCCCCGCAGACGACTTCAAACCGGAGTACGACCAGTTCAAGGCGGAGATCGCCGACTATATGGAACAGGAAGAAGACGTGCTCTCGTATGCCGTGTTCGGGCAGGTAGCGCTCAACTTCTTCAAGTGGCGCAAAGCGCGCAAAGACGGCGTCGATAAGAACATGACGGACGGGGTATATCCCGTCTGATCCTGACCGCGGGGGCCTGTGCCTTCGCGGTTTCTTCCCGCGGAGGGAACATGAAGCGAGTATGTGTGATCGGCGCGGGCGCCGCGGGGCTGATGGCCTCCTATACCGCCGCCTGCGGCGGCAATGAAGTCACCGTCGTCGAAAAGAACGAAAAGGCTGGCAAAAAGATCTATATCACCGGAAAGGGGCGCTGCAACGTCACCAACGACGTCGCCCCCGAAGGCTTTTTCCCAAACGTGGTGCGCAACCCGAAATTTTTATACGGCTGCATCTGGTCCTTCCCGCCGTCCAGGCTGATGCAGCTGCTCGAAGAGGGCGGCCTGCCTTTGAAAGTGGAACGGGGGAACCGCGTCTTTCCCGCCTCCGACAAGGCGAGCGACGTCACCAAATGTTTGGAACACTATTGCAGAAGGAGCGGCGTCACCTTTTCTTTCAATGAAAAGGTGGAAAAGATCGAGCGTTTGCAGAGTACTATGTTTGACATAATTACCGATAAACGCGAGATAGAGGCAGACGCGGTCATCGTCTGCACGGGCGGGCTGTCTTACCCCGCCACGGGCAGCAGCGGCGACGGGCTCCGCTTTGCGAAGGAGTTCGGCCTTGCCTTGCAGCCCGCGCGCCCGGCGCTCGTCGGCATCGAGTGCGATATGACGCGGCTCGACGTGCAGGGGCTGTCTTTGAAGAACGTGCGCCTCTCCGCCTTGCGCGGCGGCAAAGAGCTGGCGGGGTTTTTCGGCGAGATGCTGTTCACCCATTTCGGCATATCGGGGCCCATAGCCCTGACGCTGTCCAGCCTCATCAACCGCGAAAACCTGTCGGATATCGCCCTGCGCATCGATCTGAAACCTGCGCTGGACGCTGCCACGCTGGATAAAAGGGTGCTGCGCGATCTGTCCGCATACAGCAACCGCCAAATGGCGCACGCCGTGGAAGATCTGCTGCCGAGGCGCCTGATTCTGCCGGTATTGGAGCAGGCGGGCATCGCCGCGGAGCTGCCGGCAAACTCATTGACCAAGGGGCAGCGCGAGCGGCTTGTAGGGGTGTTGAAGGGCTTTTCCCTCCGCCCGCTGCGGCTGCGGCCGATCGAGGAGGGCATCGTCACTTCCGGCGGCGTCGACGTGCACGAGATCGATCCCAAGACGATGGAGTGTAAAAAGGTGCCGGGGCTGTATTTTTGCGGCGAGGTGCTGGACGTGGACGCGCTGACGGGCGGCTTCAATTTGCAGATCGCCTTTTCCACCGGCTATGCCGCGGGTAAGGCGGTTTGCGCGCAAAAATAGCCATTCAATAACAAAAATAGCAATTCAACGAAGATTTTTCATTTTTGCGAAGTACTATGTCACACATAATTCGGAGGTAAGTATGCTGGCGATCAGGGGAGCTACGACCATTACGGCCGACGAGCCGCAGCAGATCAGAGAGGCGGTGGCGCAGTTGCTGCGCGAGATCGCCGAAAAAAACCGCCTGCGCGCGGAGGAGATGCTGTTTATTCTCTTTTCCAACACGGCGGACATCCGCTCGCTGTATCCCGCCAAGGCAGCGCGCGAGGCGGGGTTTGTCTCTCCCGCCCTCTTCTCGGCGGCTGAGCCGGACATCGCGGGGGCGCTGCCCCTGTGCATCCGCGTGCTGGTGCTGGCGGAAAAAGAGGGGAAGGCCGCGCATGTATATCTGCGCGGTGCGGCTTCGCTGCGCAAAGACCTGAAGAAGTTCGCCGTGGCCCTCGACGGGCCTTCGGGCAGCGGCAAGAGCACGGTCGCCAAATTATTGGCGGAAAAGTTCGATATCCTCTATCTCGATACGGGCGCCATGTACCGCGCCTGCGCGCTGTATGCCGCGCGGGCGGGGCTTTCGGAATTTACCGAAGAGGCGGTGCGCCCGCTCCTTGCTTCGCTGCCGCTGCGCGTCGAATATATCGATGGGGCCCAGCACACGATGCTGGGGGAGGAAGACGTCTCCGAAGCCATCCGCCGCCCGGAAGTTTCGATGGCGGCATCGCGCATTTCGGCGCTGCGCTGCGTGCGCGAAAAGATGGTGGAGATGCAGCGCAAGATCGCGTCCGAGCGCTCCTGTGTGCTGGACGGGCGAGACATCGGCTCCTTCGTCCTGCCGAACGCGCCGTTCAAGTTCTATGTGACCGCTTCCTCTAAGGTGCGGGCGGAACGGCGCTGCAAAGAGCTCCGCGCCAAAGGCTTTGCGGTGGAGCTCGGCGCCATCCAAAAAGAGATCGAAGAGCGTGACGCCAACGACATGAACCGCGAATTTTCCCCCCTCGTGCGCGCGGAAGACGCGGTGCTCGTCGATACCTCCGATCTGACCATCGGCGAAGTGGTGGATACCATCTGTAAAAAAATTCAGGAGAAAGTGTGAATGCTGACGTACGGTTTTTTGAAGGGGTTCATGGTGGCGGTCACGCAGGTGCTGTTTCCGTTCAAACTGATCGGCAAAGAAAAGATCAAAGACGGCGCCTGCGTCCTGGTCGGCAACCATTACCGCATCTGGGACATCGTGCACATGGCTTGCACCACCAAAGAAAAGGTGCACTTCATCACCAAGCAAGAGCTGTATAAGAACAAGTTCCTCGCGCATCTGTGCGACATCGTGGAGGCGATCCCCGTCTCCCGCGACGGGCGCGACGCTAAGGCGGTGATGACGGCGCTGCGTTACCTCAAAAAGGGCGAAAAGATCTCCATGTTCCCCGAAGGCACGCGCAACCGCACCAAAGAAGAGCTGCTGCCCCTCAACGGCGGTTCGGCGCTGTTCGCCATCAAGGCGAAGGTGCCCGTCTATCCCGTCATGTGCCTGCGCAAGACGCGCCTGTTTTGGCGGACGAAGATCGTGGTGGGGGACGCCGTCGATCTGTCCGATTTTTATGACAAGCGCATGACGGCGGAAGACTACGAGGCCGCGGAAGAGCGCATCCGCGAGCGCATGCTCGCCACCAAGCACGACTATATCGCCATGCAGGAAGAGAAGAAGCGGCAGAAGAAGGCGAAGAGGGAGCGGAAATGAAGGTCACCCTCGCCAAGAGCAGCGGCTTTTGCAGCGGCGTGCAGCACGCGGTAGACACCGCCATGCACATCCCGCCCGAAAACGTGTACCTTCTCGGCGAACTCATCCACAACCCCGCCGTCACCCGCGCCGTCAAAGAGCGCGGCATCGTCACGGTGGAAAGCGTGGACGAGGTGCCGCCCGGGGCGACGCTCATCCTGCGCTCGCACGGCGTGGGCAGGGAGGTTTACGCCGCCTGTAAGGAGAAGGGAATTTCCGTCGTCGACTGCACCTGTCCATTCGTCAAAAAGACGCAGGGCATCGTCAAAGAATGTTCCGCGGCGGGCAAGACGGTCGTCGTCGTGGGCGAAAAGACGCATCCGGAGGTCGCCGGCCTTTGCGGCTGGTGCACGGGCGAAGTGCTCGTGTGCAGCGACCCTGCGGCAGATTTTTCGGCTTTGAAGGGCAAAGAAGCGGCCGTCGTGGCGCAAACGACTTGTTCGGAAGAAGTTTTTGAAAAAATAATTAAAAATATTGAGAAAGTTTGCGGAAAAACAGTTGAGATTTTCAAAACAATTTGTTATACTACTAAGGAGCGTCAGAGAGAAGCGGCGGCTCTCGCGTCGGAATGCGACGCAATGATCGTGATCGGAGGCCTGAACAGCAGCAATACCAACAAGCTGTTCCGCATCTGCAGCGAACGTTGCGGGCATGTGTTCCGCCTCGAGGACGCAAGCGGCTTTCAGTTTCAAAAAATCAAAAATTTTAAAAATGTAGGCATTGTGTCCGGGGCATCCACCCCGCACACGCAAACGCAGGAGGTTCTTTTTAAGATGGAAAACAATACAGAAGTGAAGGCAACGAACGAAATGGAAGAAGTCGTTGCACAGATGGATAACGGACAGTCGAAATTAAAGAGGGGGCAGCTTGTAACTGCGATCATTTCTTCGGCATCAGACGAAGGCGTGGCTGTGTTGTTACCGTTCTTCAAAAAGGAGATCTTGCTGGAAAAAGACGAAATCGACTGCGAAGAGTACAAAGCGGAAGATTTTGCCGCCAAAGTCGGCGACGAGATCGAAGTGATGGTGCTCTCGCCTTCCAACCCCGTCAAGCTGTCGCAGAAGGCGATCAAGCAGCTGAAAGAGGAAGAAGAGAAGATCGAAGCCATCAGCAACGGCGAAGAGTTCGACGTCACCTGCACGGGCTTCAACAAGGGCGGCCTGACCTCTTCGATGGGCACCTACTCCGTGTTCGTTCCCGCCAAAGAGATCCGCATGGGCTATGTGAAAGAGCTGGACAAATACGTCGGCAAAAAGCTGCGCCTCAAGGCCCTCGAGATCAAAAAATCCGATCGTAAAAAAGAGATCATCGCTTCCCAGCGCGTCATCCTCGAAGAGGAGAAGGCGGCCCGCGATCAGGCGAAGGCTGAAAAGGAAGCGGAATTCTTTGCCAACATCCACGTCGGCGACGTGGTCGAAGGCAAGGTAGAGCGCGCCACCAACTTCGGCGCATTCGTCTCCGTCAACGGGTTCGACTGCCTGGCGCACATCTCCGATCTTTCCTGGTCGGGCGTGAAGAACGTGACCGACGTGTTGGAGATCGGCAAAAAATATCAGTTCAAAGTGCTGAAGGTGGACGAGGAGAGCAAAAAGGTCTCCATCGGCTACAAGCAGCTGCAGCCCCAGCCTTGGGATCTGGTGGCTGAAAAATACGCCGTCGGCGACGTGGTGCACGGCAAAGTCGTCCGCATCGTTCCCTTCGGCGCCTTCGTCGAAGTGGAGAGCGGCGTAGACGGCCTGGTGCACGTTTCGCAGATCTCGCACGAGTGGCTGGAAAACCCGACCTCCGTGCTCACCATCGGCGAAGAGATCGACGCGAAGATCATCGTGCTCGACCCCGCAAACAAGAAGATGACCCTGTCCATCAAGGCGCTGCTGCCTGAACCCGAAGTCACCAAGGTGCGTCCTCGCCGCGAGAACAACGGCGAAGAGAAGGGCGAGCGCAGGCAGAGGAAGCCTCGTCAGCCCAGAGAAAACCGCGAGGAAGACGAGTACAGGGAATGGACGGAAGGCGGCGTAGGCGGCGCTTCTATCGCAGAAATGCTGCAGAACAAGAACAACGACTAATTGATCAGAATACGCAAAGCCCCGCACCCATCCTGCGGGGCTTTTTGCGACAGGAGGTGTTAATATGGCTAAACAAGGCAACATCCGTATATCCAGCGAAAACATGATGCCAATCATCAAAAAGTGGCTGTATTCGGATAAGGACATTTTTTTGCGCGAGATCGTGGCAAACGGCGTCGACGCCATCACGAAATTCAAAAAGCTCGTCGATCTCGGCGAGGCCGCGGCAGACGATGCGGAGTACTGCATCAAGATATCCATCGACAAAGACGCCGGCACACTGAGCGTGGAAGACAACGGCATCGGCATGGACGAGGAGGAGGTGGAAAAGTACATCACCCAGATCGCCTTTTCGGGCGCGGCCGACTTTTTGGAAAAGTACGAAAAGGCGGGCGGCGAAGGCATCATCGGGCACTTCGGCCTCGGCTTCTATTCGGCGTACATGGTCTCCGAGAATATCGAGATCTACACCAAGTCGTACCGCGAGGGCGCTGCCGCCGTCCGCTGGGAGTCTGACGGCGAAAGCACCTATACGATCGAAGCGTGCGACAGGCAGGAGCGCGGCACCAAGATCGTCATGCACATCGCCAAAGAGGAGAAGGAGTTTTTGGAAGAGGGCACCATCCGCTCTCTCGTCGAAAAATACTGCGCCTTCATGCCCTACAATATCTATCTGAATTTTCAGGGCAAAGACGACAAGCCGCTCAACGACACGCAGCCGCTGTATTTGAAGTCGCCCAAAGACTGCACCGACGAGGAATACCGCGAATTTTACCGCAAGACCTTCCACGACTATCACGACCCGCTCTTCTGGATCCATCTCAACATGGACTATCCTTTCCGCCTCAAGGGCATCCTGTATTTCCCCAAAGTAAAGAGCAAGGTGGAACTGGAGCGCGGCAAGGTCAAGCTGTACTGCAACCAGGTGTTCATCGCCGACAACATTAAGGAGGTCATCCCCGAATATTTGATGCTGCTCAACGGCGTCATCGACTGCCCGGATATCCCCCTGAACGTCTCGCGCAGCTTTTTGCAGAACGACAGGCAGGTACAGAAGATCTCCAAGCACATCACCAAAAAGGTGGCGGACAAGCTGACGGGGCTGTACAAGACCGACCGCGAAAAGTTTGAAAATTCGTGGAATGACATCTCCGTGTTCATCAAGCTCGGCTGCATCAAAGACGAAGACTTCTATTCCAAGGTCAAAGACATCATCGTCTTCAAAGACCTGAACGGCAAATATCAGACGCTGGCAGACTTTGTGGCAGAAAAATCTGCGGAAAAGGAAGACGGCGAAAAGCCCGCCGAGGCTGCGGAAGGGGAAGCAAAACCCGCCGCTGCAGAGGCTGCGGAAGGGGAAGCAAAGCCCGCCGCTGCCGAGACCGCAGAAGGGGAAGCAAAGCCCGAAAACGCCGATCAGGCGGCTGAAAATGCAGAGGAAAAGAAGGAAGAAAAGCCCAAACAGCCCGCGACCGTCTACTACGTCTCCGACGAGGTCGGGCAGGCGCAGTACATCTCCATGTTCCGCGGCGCAGGCCTCAACGCCATCGTCTGCGATACCTTCATCGACCCGCACTTTTTGAGCTATCTGGAATATAAAGAGACGGCGTCTTACCGCTTCCTGCGCATCGACGCCGACGTCGACGCCGCCCTCAAGGCGGGCGAGAGCAACGCCGACGACGACAAGGCGCTCGTCGAAGCCTTCAAGGGGGCTTTGAAGAATACGTCCATCGCCGTCAAGGCGGAAAAATTCAAGAGCGGCGGCATCCCCGCCATCATCAACGTCTCCGAGTTTTCCCGCCGCTTCGGCGAGATGAATGCCTTCTACGGCTTGGCTGGCGCCGACGCCGACCGCGACATGACGCTGATCGTCAACACCGCCAACCCCGTGGTCGGCTCGTTCCTGCTGCTGGATGCGGAAAAGCAGAAGTTCGTCGCCAACCAGATCTATTATCTGGCCATGCTCTCGTACAAAAAGCTCTCGCCCGAGGAGATGAAAGATTTTTCCGAGCAGAGCGTATCGCTGCTGCAAGACTATATCAAATAATACGCGCGCGTTTGCGCACGCAGTGGGCGCCCGCCGAAAGCGGGCGCTCTTTTCTTTGCCGCCTGCTGCAAACGAATGTTTGAAAAGTGGTTGCATAAATGTATAAAATATTGTATAATAAAGGCATGAAAGTCGGTGTATATTGTAATCGGGCAACAAAAAAATTTTTATCCGTGCGCGTGGCGCTGATCGAGGCGCTGCGCGGAGCGGGCATTCCCTTTGCCGAATTTGCCGAAGTGGACGCCATCGGCGGCGTCGATGTGCTCGTCGTATTGGGCGGAGACGGCACCATTCTGAAGGTGGCGATCGAAGCGGGCAGGCGCGGTATCCGCGTCCTCGGCATCAATGCGGGCAACCTCGGCTTTCTGACGGAGTTTGAAGGGGATCAGGTACAGGAGGCGGTGCGGCTGCTGTCGGGCAAGTACGATACCGAGCGGCGCAGCGTTTTGGAAGTTGTCGTCAACGGCAATTCCTTTTACGCCCTCAACGAGGCGGTGTTCCAGCGCCGGTACGAGCCCGAGGCGGACGACAACGTGGTCGCCGTCTGCGCCGAAATAGACGGGAAAAAGGTGGACGAATTCGTGGGCGACGGCATCATCATCAGCACGCCCACCGGTTCTACCGCCTATTCGCTGTCGGCGGGCGGTTCCATCCTCACGCCCGGCATCGCCGCCTTCATCCTGACGCCCGTGTGCGCCCATTCGCTGCACAACAGGCCCATCGTCTATGCCGATTCGAGCCTTTTGCGCGTCCGCCTTTCCGAGCGCCGCGCCGGCGTCGCGCTGTACTGCGACGGAAAGCCCGTCGGCGATCTGCACTACGGCGACAAGATATTGCTCAAAAAGGCAGATTTCGGCGTCGAATTTATCAAAAATAAAGACAGCAACTTTTTTGACAGGCTCTTGTTCAAGCTGAACAAGTGGAGCAAATAAGCGGAGGAGATCATGCGCAGCAGCAGGCAGGCAGTCATTTTAGAGATCATCGGCAACATGGAGATCGAAACGCAGGAAGAGCTTTGCGCGGAACTCAACCGCCGCAATTACAGCGTCACCCAGGCGACCGTCTCGCGCGACATCAAGGAACTGCGCCTTTTTAAGGTGGCGGGAACGGAAAAAAAGTATAAATATGCGTTCATCGACGACGCGAGCAACAAGATCTCGCCCAAGATGCACAACCTCTTCCGCGAGTGCGTGCTGTCTATCCGCTCGGCGATGAACCAGATCGTCATCAAGACGCTGCGCGGCAACGGCAGCAACGCGGGCATGATCGTCGATAAGCTCAACCTGCCCGAAGTGCTCGGCTCCATCGCAGGAGACGACACCCTCCTCATCGTGGCGACGGATGAAGAAAAGGCGAAGATCGTCGTCGAAAAACTCAACGAATTTTTGAAGTGAGCGCGCCATGCTGGAAAAATTGACCATTCAAAACGTCGCGCTCATCGAGCGCGCGGAAATAGAGTTCGGCCCCGGGCTGAACATCCTCTCCGGTGAGACGGGCGCGGGCAAATCTGTCATCTTAGATAGTATCAACTTCGTGCTCGGCGCCAAGGCGGACCGCTCCATGATCCGCTACGGCGAGGATGCGTGCGGCGTGCGCGCCGTCTTCCGCACCGAGGGCAGCGGGCTTTCCGAATTGCTGCGGGATATGGATATCGAAGCGGACGACGAGCTGATCGTTTCGAGGCGCCTGCGCGCGGACGGGCGCGGCGACATCAAGGTGAACGGCGAAAGCGTCAATGCCGCCATGCTGCGCAGGCTCACGGCCCACCTTGTGGACGTGCACGGGCAGAGCGAGCACTTTTACCTGCTCAGCGAGGCAAACCAGCTCGCCCTCATCGACCGCATGGCGGGGGAGCGTTTACAGGCGCCCAAAGGGCAGCTGGCAGCGCTGCAGGCGGAAAACCGCGCCCTGCAGGCGAAGATCAAGTCGCTGGGCGGCGACGAAGCGGAGCGCTCCCGCCGCATGGACATCTTGCGCTATCAGCTGGACGAGATCGAGCGCGCGGCCCTGCAGGAAGGGGAAGAAGAGGCCCTCGCCGCCAAAAAGCTGTTTTACGCCAATATCGAAAAGATCATGCGCTCCCTCTCCGCCGCCGTCGAGGCGATGACGGGCGAGGGCGCCGCCGTGGACAATTTACAGGCGGCGCGCCGCAGCCTTGCCGACATCGGCCGCTACGGCGAGAAATACGCCTCCGCGCAGGCGCGGCTGGAAAGCCTTGCCCTGGAAGCGGAAGACGTCGGCGAAACGCTCGGCGCACTGGCGGAAGAGCTCGTATATGACGAGAATGAGGCGGAAGAAGTAGAAAACCGCCTCGACCACATCAAATCATTGAAAAAAAAGTACGGCGCGAGCGTGGCGGAGATCAACGCCTACGGCGAAAAGATCGCCGCGGAATATGACCTTCTGGCCCATTGCGACGAAGAATTTGCCAAATGCACGGCGCAGATACAGAAAAACGGCGTCAAGATCGCCGCACTCTGCCGCGAGATCACCGCTATCCGCAAGCAGACGGCGGAAATCTTCTGCGGCAAGGTGGAAGGGGAGCTGCGCACGCTCGCCATCGCCAACGCCCGCTTTGCGGCGCAGTTCGACGAGTATGACGACGATACGATGCGCCCCGGCGCAGACGGGGCGGACAGCATGCGCTTTCTGTTTTCTGCCAATGCCGGAGAGCCCTTCAAACCGCTCAGCAAAGTCATCAGCGGCGGCGAAATGAGCCGCCTCATGCTCGCCATCAAGACGTGTATGTCGGGCACGAGCGACATCGAGACGTATATCTTCGACGAGATCGACGCGGGCATCAGCGGCAGGGCGGCAAAGACGGTCGCCGAAAAATTTGCCGACATCTCCGCCCATACGCAGATCATCGCCGTATCCCATTTGGCGCAGATCGTCGCCATGGCGGACCGGAACTTCTATATCTCCAAAAGTGAAACGCCGGAAGGGAAAACGGTCACATCGATAGCCCCGCTCTCCGCAGAGGATAGCCGAAAAGAGATCATCCGCCTTTTGGGCGGAGAAGCCGGCAGCGACGCCGCCCAACGGCTGGCGGCAGAACTGACGGAGAGCTGTATTGCCTATAAAAACAGCCGCAAATAGCATTTTTTATGCGTTTGCGAAGTACTATTTCAGACATAATTCGCTGTCGATCGAAGATTTTCACAAATTTTCTTAAAAATAAAATACCCTTCCGCGCATAAACGGGGCACGCTGCGGGCAAAGTAATTGCAAGGCTATCGGGGCGACAGCCTCGGCCTTGCTGCGGGAGGGTGTATGCGAAAGCTGAAATGTAAGTGGTTGCTCCTTGTACTGTGCTGCCTGCTGGCGATTGCCGGCGCGGCGGTGCCCGTCTCCGCCGAAGGGCGCGAAGTGTATCTCGGCGGCATGCCGGCGGGGTTCACGCTGGAAATGGACGGCGTGCAGGTGGTGGGCGTGTGCGAGATCTTGACAAAAGACGGCACGCGCTGCCCGGCAAAGGAAGGCGGGCTGCAGGTCGGCGACGTCATTCTCTCGTATGGCGGCATTCGCATCGGCAGCGCCGCAGATATCGGCGCCGCGCTCGCCGCGCAAGGGGCTAAACCTGCCGAGGTCGTGGTGCGCCGCGGCGAAGAAGAACATACAAAGCGCGTCGAAGCCGCCGAGGATATCGCCTCCGGGCGCTTCCGCCTGGGCGTGCTTATCCGAGACAGCATCTCCGGCATCGGCACCGTGACTTATATCGAAAAGGGCTCCCGCCGCTTCGGCTCGCTCGGGCATGCGGTGGCGGACGAGAGCGGAAAACCGCTGGGCGTTGGCCGCGGCGAGATCTTCCGCTGCGCCATCGTCGACGTCGTGCGCGGCGAATGCGGCAGGGCGGGCGAGTTGAAAGGGCTCATCTACCGCGAAGAGGGGGTCGCCTCCGCCGATAAAAACTGCGAAACGGGCATCTACGGAAATTTTTCCGCCGGTTATGAATGTTCCTCCCTCCCCGTGGTACAGGTGGGCCGCGACGCCCATCCGGGCAGGGCGAGCATCTGGGCGACGGTCGACGGCGGCGCGCCCCGCGAATACGCGGTCAGCATCGTCAAGACGGACGATGACAACCGCCGGAACAAGAACTTCGTCCTCAAAGTGACCGACGGCGACCTGCTGCGCGAGACGGGCGGCATCGTGCAGGGCATGAGCGGCAGCCCCATCGTGCAGGACGGGAAGCTGATCGGCGCCGTGACGCACGTCTTTTTGAACGACCCGACGCGCGGCTACGGCATCTCCATCGGCAGGATGCTGGGCAACTGAAGTTTTGCCGCCCGCGCAGCGCGAGGCGGCAGCAAGCCGGACCCGCAGCAGGTACGCCTTGCCGCCATTTCCGCATTGCAGGTTAAAATTTAGCCGCAGCAGTCAAACGATATTCATTTTTGATAAAACGGAGATCGCGGGCGCTTTCCGCCTGCGGTTTTGAAAAGGAGAAGGATGTGCGCGTTTTTCTAATGGTGATAGACGGCTTCGGCATCGGAGAAATGCCGGACGCCGCCCTCTTCGGCGACGAGGGTTCCGATACATACGGCCATGTCGTGGCGGCGACGCAGATCATGCTGCCCCATCTCGCCGCGCTGGGGCTGAACAACATCTGCGGCATCGGTCCCGCCGCGGCGCAATTCCGTGTCCCTGCGCCCAACGCCGCGTACGGGCGCATGAGCGAAAAGACGTTCGCCAAAGATACGACCGCCGGGCATTATGAACTGACGGGGCTGGTGATGCAAAAGCCGTTCCGCGTGTTCCCGAACGGCTTCCCCGAAGACATCGTCCGCGACCTCGAAAAGGCCACGGGCGTGCAGTTCATGGGCAACGAAGCCGCATCCGGCACGGAGATCATCCAGCGGCTGGGCGAAGAGCACCTGCGCACGGGCAAGATCATTTTATATACCTCGCAAGATTCCGTGATGCAGATTGCGGCCGATACTTCCGTCCTGCCGTTGACGAAGCTGTACGAGGTCTGCGAAGCGGCGCGCGCCGTCATGACGGGCGAGCGCACCGTGGGCAGGGTCATCGCCCGTCCTTTTTTCCACGACGAATGCGGCCATTTCCGGCGCACCAAAGACAGGAAGGACTATTCCCTCGAACCGCCCGGGCAGACGCTGCTCGATAGATTGGCTGCCGCAAATATCCCCGTCATCGGCGTGGGCAAGATCGGCGATATCTTCTGCGAGCGCGGCATTTCGCGCAGCTTCCATACGGGCAGCAATTCCGAGGGGCTCGACCTGCTCGCGCGGCTGATCGGCGAGACGGAGGAGGGACTGGTGTTTGTCAATCTCGTCGAAACGGACATGCTCTTCGGCCACCGCAACGACGTGCGCGGCTATTCCCGGGCGCTGCGGCTGATCGATTCCCGCCTCGCGACCCTCAAAAGGCAGCTGCGCAAAGAGGATATACTCATCATCACCGCCGACCACGGCTGCGACCCGACCACGCCTTCCACCGACCATTCGCGCGAGTATGTGCCGCTTCTCATCTGCGGGAAGCAGGTATCGCCCTGCGATCTGGGTACGCTGGAAGGGTTCGACAACGTCGCCCGCTTCATCGCCTCGGCGTTCGGGCTGGACGACGGCTGCGAACTGTATAAAACCGTCATGCGGAGGTGAGCGATGGACGTCTGTGAACGGGCGAAAAAGATCGCCGCGCAGCTGCAAAAAGAAGCGGGCATGCCGCGCGTCGGCTTTATCCTCGGCAGCGGCTGGGGCGATGCCGCGCATTTGGACGGGGAACGCGCCGTCGCCTTTTCCTCGCTCGAAGGGATGCCTGCCTGCACCGTGGCGGGGCACGCGGGCAATTTTTTGTTCGGAAAGGCGGGCGGCAACAGCGCCGTCATCTCGCAGGGGCGGCTGCACCTGTATGAAGGGCACGCGGCGGCGACGGCCGTCCTGCCCGTCGCCGTCCTGTACGAGCTGGGCGTGCGCACGGTCGTTTTGACCAACGCCGCGGGCGGCATCGACCCCGCCATGCAGCCGAGCGAGCTGATGCTGCTGCGCGATCACATCAACCTGACGGGGCAAAATCCGCTCGTCGGCAGGGCGGGTTCGCAGATTTTTGCCGACATGACGCAACTATACGATGCAGAGCTGCGGCAGACGGTCGCTTCCGCCTGCAGGGCGCTTTCCATCCCGTGCCGCGAGGGCGTCTATATCCAGGTGACGGGGCCTTCGTATGAGACGCCCGCCGAGATCCGAGCCTTCCGCGCCATGGGCGCGGATGCCGTGGGCATGAGCACGGCGATCGAGGCGGTCTTCGCGCGCTATTTAGGGATGCGCGTGGCGGGCATTTCCTGCATCACCAATATGGCGGCAGGCGTTTCAGATGAAAAGCTCGACCATGCCGACGTGCTGGCGCAGTCTAAGCGGAACCGCCGCGCCATCGGCGCGCTCGTGCGCGAACTCGTGCGCGTATTGTAGGAGAGGCGGCCAAGGGCGGCAATTCCGTCCGCCTTGCATAGAAAAGGTACAATTACAGACAATAAGGGCATACCAAATCATCGGAGTTTTTCTATGAAAAAGGTCATGCTCTTATTTTTTTCGGCTGTTTTCTGCTTTGTGCTCGCCTGCGGCGCCGTCGGCGCTGCGGCAGAGGAGGCGCTTTCGCCCGCCTGCAAGGCGGCGTACCTGTGCGACTGGCGCAGCGGCACCGCCGTATACGAAAAGGAAGCGGACAGGCATCTGCCCATCGCCAGCATGTGCAAGATCATGACGCTTCTTTTGTGTTTTGAAGAAGCGGACGCGGGGAGGTTTACATGGGACGAACGCATCCCCGTCAGTCCGGAGGCGAGCGGCATGGGCGGTTCGCAGGTGTTTTTGGAAGCGGGCGGCGAGTATCCCGCAGAGGCGCTCATCGAGAGCATCTGCATCGCCTCCGCCAACGATTCCTGCGTGGCGATGGCGGAGCGCATTAGCGGCAGTGAGGCGCTGTTCGTAAACAAGATGAACGAGCGCGCCAAGCGGCTGGGGATGGAAAATACCGTCTTCGTCAACTGCACGGGCCTGCCCGCGCCGGGGCAGTATTCCTGCGCCCGCGACGTCGCCGCCATGCTTTCCGCCCTTTTATGTCACGCGAAGTACTATGAATTCAGCAAAATTCGGCTGGATACCATCGAACACAGCGGCGGCAGGGAGACGCAGATGACCAACACCAACAAACTGGTGCGCGGCTACGTCGGCTGCGACGGCGGGAAGACCGGCTACACTTCGGAAGCGGGGCATTGCCTGGCCGCCACGGCGCAGCGCGGCCATATGCGCGTTGTCGCCGTGGTCATCGGCGCGCCCGACAGCGATTCCCGCTTTCAGGGCGTGCGCAATTTGTTCGACTACGCCTTCGCCAATTATACGAGCAGGCCCGTGTTTGAAGAGGGGGTGCTGCCCGATGAATTTTGCCCCGTGACGGGCGGGAAGAAGGCGGAAGCCGCCGTCAGACCGGCGCGGGCGGGGTATGTGTTCTGCGCGCGCGGCGACACCGACGAGATCTTTTTTGAAGCGGAATACAAAAAACTCCGCGCGCCCGTTCGCGCGGGCGATGCGGTGGGCGAGGCGGTCATCTATAAAAACAACGTCGAAATAGACAGGATCCCGCTGCTTTCCAACGAAGATATCGCCAAACGCGGCTATCTCGACGCCCTGCAAGAGATCGCGAGCGGCTGGAATTGGTAAGTTTGCGAAGTACTATGCGTGACATAAACGACGATAAAACGGCTGAATGATGGTACAGTGGGCGATATTCGCGGCAGTCTGCTTTTTGCTGCTGCCGATAACTGCGCAGGCAGATCTTGTGCTGGACGCGAGGGAAAAGAAGTGCTATTTTCTGCTGCGCCTGTACGGAAAGCTGCGCCTTGCCGGCGGCTATGCCGCGCCGTACGCAGAGGGCGTCGCCCTGCACCTTTCCGGCCGGCGCGCCTTCCTGTTCCCGCTGCGCGACTTCGCGCAAAATACGAGCAGGATGCAGCTATTGCGCGGGTTCCGCCTGCTCTCTTGTTCTTATTACGCCGAAGTCGGCTTCCGCGAGGCGGCGGGGGCGGCCGTTTTGGCGGCTGCGGCGCTGCAAATAGCGGGAGGGATCGCCGCGGGCATCCTGCGGGCCGGCGGGCACCGCGTTCGCCAGCGCGGCACGTCGCTGTATTTGGGGAAAGACCGCCTGCAGCTGGGCTTCCGTGCGGTCATATTTTTTACGCCGCTCGTCTTGGCGGCCGCGCTCGGCAAGGCGCTCATTCAAAATTTTCAGGAGGGAAAGAATGATCATGAACGACGGTTCGGATAAAAAGGTAGGAGAATTGGTGGAGCAGTCGATGAAAAATCTCGGCGAGCTGATCGACGTGGACCACGTCGTCGGCACGCCCATCGCGGGGGCGAACGGGCGCACGCTCATCCCCGTTTCCAAGGTGACGGTGGGCTATCTGTCGGGCGGGAGCGACATCGGCGTGAAGATGTTCGCGGCGGACGGCTCGCCCTTTGCGGGCGGGAGCGGGGTGGTCGTCTCGCTCAAGCCTGCGGGCTTCCTCTGCGACGACGGGGCGGAGTGCCGCTATATCCGCATGGAGGGCGACCCGCTCGACAACCTCATCGACAAGGCATCGGAGTTTTTATCCGGCATCCGCGGCGATGCGTAAACAGGCGGCGCGGGAGCGCCTGTGCGTAAAAGGGGCGGTGCTCTTTGTATGCTTCCTGTTCGCGTGCCTCTGCGCGTTCTTATTCCTTTCGGCGTGCCCCGCGCCCGTCTCGGCGGCAGAAGTATCGCAGGCGGAGGCGGTCGTCGAAGTATCCTGCGGCAGGCTGCTGCACGCGCGTAACGAGCGGCGGCCTCTCCCCATGGCGAGCACGACGAAGATCCTCACCGCCCTCATCGTCATCGAAGAGTGCGACCTCGGCGCCGTCGTGACCGTGCCACGCGCCGCCGTCGGCGTCGAGGGTTCGAGCGTCTACTTACAGGAAGGGGAAAAACTCACCGTCCGCGACCTGTTGTACGGGCTGATGCTGCGCTCGGGCAACGACTGCGCCCTGGCGCTGGCGCTGCATCACAGCGGCTGCGCGGAGGCGTTTGCCGCCCGCATGAACGAGCGCGCCGCCGCCTGCGGGGCGGAAGACAGCTGCTTTTGCAATCCGCACGGGCTGCCCGCCGCGGGGCACCATACCACCGCGCTCGATCTGGCGCGCATCGCGGCGCAGGCGGTGCAGAACGAAACTTTTTGCGAGATCGTCTCCGCCGAAAGTTATCAAACTTCGGACGGCAGCCGCGTCTTTCAAAACAAAAACAAGATGCTGCACCTGTATGAGGGGGCGGACGGCGTCAAGACCGGCTACACGCGCGAGGCGGGGCGGTGCCTGGTCACCTCCGCCGCCCGCGGCGGCATGCGCCTGGTCTGCGCCGTGCTCGGCAGCCCGCAGATGTACGAACGGTCGGCGCAGCTTTTAGACGATTGTTTTGCCGCCTACAAACTGCGGCCGATCGCAGAGAAAGGGCAGCCCGCCTTTCTCCTTCCTACAGACGTGAAGGGGAAATCCTGCCGCTGCGCCTGCGATGAGACGTGCACCTATCCGCTGACGGATACAGAGTGCGCGCGCCTGCACGCCGCCGTAAAGCTGCCGCCGCGGGTGTGCCTGCCCGTGCGGCAGGGGCAATGTGTGGGAAATTTACAGATTTTTCTTGCAAATCAGTTGCTTTTTTCGCTGAAAATCGTTAGTATAGAAACAATAGACAAAAACATTCTCGATATACTGCGAGAAATTGCGCAAAGGAACTGACGGAATGAGGATCAACAAATATCTTGCCGAATGCGGCATCGCCAGCAGGCGCGCCTGCGATAAATTGATCGGGGAGGGGCGCGTCAAGGTGAACGGCAGGGCCGCTTCGCTGGGCGAAGACGTATCCGAACGCGACGTCGTCACCGTAGACGGGGCGCAGGTCGAACGCAAGCCGGTGCACCGGTATTTTCTCATGAACAAGCCCAAGGGGTATGTGTGTACCGTGAAGGACGACAAAGACCGCAAGACGGTCATGCAGCTGCTTCCCGAAGGAGCGGGGCGGGTGTTCCCCGTCGGCAGGCTCGACTTCGACACGGAGGGCATGCTCATCTTCACGGACGACGGCGACCTCGCCTTCCGCCTCACCCATCCCAAAAACGAGATCAGCAAGACGTATCTGGTGAAGATCGAGGGGAGCATCGGCGACGCCGAGCTCAACCGACTGCGCGCGGGCGTGGAGCTGGACGGAAAGCTCACCAACAAGAGCCGCATCAAGGTCGTGGCTACCGATAAAAAGTTCACCAAGCTGCACATCACCGTCACCGAAGGGCGCAACCGCCAGGTGCGCAGGATGTTCGAGGCGGTGGGCAAGCATATCGTCTTTTTGAAGCGCATCAAGATCGGCGAAATGCCGCTCGGCTCCCTCGAACGCGGCAAGGTGCGCAAGCTGACGCAGGAAGAGATCTTTTATCTGACCAATCTGTAACATCGCAGCGGCGGGACGTCCCGCCGCCGTCTCTGTCTTTATGCCACGGAGGAAATTGATTTGATACGCGTACTGTTTGTCTGCCTGGGCAACATCTGCCGCTCGCCCATGGCGGAATTCATCATGAAAAAAGAAATAGAGGAGCGCGGCATCGCCGCCTCGTTCGAGGTCGCCTCGGCAGGCACGAGCGACGAAGAAGAGGGCAACCCCGTCTACCCGCCCGCCCGCGCGGAACTTTCTCGCCGCGGCATCGACTGCAGCGGCAAGCGCGCCCGCAAGATCTCCCGCGCCGACTGCGCGCATTACGACTATATCCTCTGCATGGAAGACTGGCATGTGCGCAGCGTCCTGCGGCTGTGCGGCGAAAAGGAGAAGGGAAAGGTGCATCGCCTGTCCGACTATACGGACCGCCCGCACGACATCGCCGACCCGTGGTACACCCGCGATTTTGCCGCCGCCTACGGCGATATCCGCGCAGGCGTTACCGCCTTTTTAGACAGTCTGCAAGAAAAAACTTCTCACACTTAGGCCAAGGCGCCCGCGGATACGGGGCGCTTTTTTATTGCAAAATTTTTGCGGGTAGTGTATAATATTTTTGCGGAGTTTCCGCGCCCATACGGATATGAACGAAATTCAAGAAAAACTCAAACTGCTGCCGGACGCGCCGGGCGTGTATATCATGCTGGATCAAGACAAAAACGTCATCTACGTCGGCAAGGCGCGGGTGCTGAAAAACCGCGTGCGGCAGTATTTCCATTCCACGCAGAAGAGCGAAAAGGTGGCGGCGATGGTCGCCAACATCGCAGACTTTTATTATATCATCACCAAGTCTGAGATCGACGCCCTGTCGCTGGAAAACAACCTCATCAAAAAATATAAGCCGAAGTACAACATCCTCCTCAAAGACGACAAGACCTATCCCTATATCAAGGTGAGCACGTCGGAAAAATATCCCGCCTTTTCGGTGTCGCGCAAGCTCAAAAAGGGGGCGAAATACTTCGGCCCGTATATGGGCGGCGTGCGCGTGAAAGAGGTGCTCGAGATCGTCAACATGGCCTACGGGGTGCGCACCTGTTCCACCGCCATCGGCGAAAAGCCCAAAAAGCCCTGCCTCAACTACCACATCCACAAGTGCCCCGCCCCCTGCGCGCATTTGATCTCCGAAGAGGAGTACGCCGAACGGGTGAAGGCCGCCATGCGCTTTTTGGACGGCGAAGACGCCAATGTGGAAAAACTTTTGAAAGAGAAGATGGCGCAGTACGCCGAGGCGGAAGAGTTCGAGCTGGCGATGGACTGCCGAGACAAGCTGGAAATGCTCTCCAAGATCGCCCTCAAGCGCATCACCGCCCTGCGGCGCGACATCAATGCAGACGTCATCGCCTATACCAGCAACAACATGTACGCAGCGGTGAATATCCTCATCACCAGGCGGGGCATCATGCAGGGCGCGAGCACCTTTGCCTTAGACGGCGCCGGTTCCGACGAGGAGGCGCTCACCTCCTTCATCTCGCAGTATTACGCCCGCCACCAGATCCCCGACGAGCTCGTGGTGCAGGAATTTTGCGAAGGGCCGCTGCTGGAAGAGTTTTTCCGCGCCAATTATTCCAAAAACGTCGCCGTGCTGACGCCCAAGCAGGGCATCCGCCGCAGGCTGTTGGAGATGGCGGAAAAGAACGCCGCCGAGTACCTCGAAAAGGCGATCGACAAGATCCGCCACAAAGAGGACATGACCGTCAACGCCTGCGCGCGATTGCAGCAGCTGTTGGGGCTGTCGCGCTATCCGCGCCGCATGGAATGCTACGATATCTCTAACATCAGCGGCGTAGACAAGGTCGGCTCGATGGTGGTATTCATCGACGGCGAGGCGGACCGCGACCAGTACCGCCGCTTCAAGATCAAGACGGTAGAGGGTGCCAACGACTTTGCCAGTCTGCAGGAAGTGCTCGTCCGCCGCCTGTCTAAATTGGGGACGGAAGAGGAAGAGCGGTTCGCAAAGCCGGACCTTATTATCATCGACGGCGGCAAGGGCCAGCTCTCCGCCGTGCAGGAAATATTCGAACGCATGCACATCGAGGGCATCGACCTCATCTCCCTCGCCAAGCGGGAAGAGGAGATCTTCACCGTCGGCAGCAAAGAGAGCGTGCGGCTTGACAAGCGCGACTACTGCCTGCAGATGCTGCAGCGCATCCGCGACGAGGCGCACCGCTTTGCCATCACCTTTTTCCGCAATATCCACAGCAAGCGCTCGCTCACGTCCGTTCTCACCGAGATCCCGGGCGTGGGCAAGATCAAGCGCAAGGCGCTCATCGAGCGCTTCGGCACCATCGACCGCATCATGAAGGCGGACGAAGCGGATATCGCCGCCGTCGCCGGCATCGGCGCAAATCTCGCCGCGGCGATCAAACAATATTTCGAGGAAGAGTTATGAATCTGCGATATAAGCTGATCGTTTCCGATTTCGACGGCACCCTCCGCCAAAGCGGCGGCGGCATATCGGACGGGAATGTGCGCGCCATTCAAGAATTCGGCGCGGCGGGCGGCATATTCGCCCTGTGCACGGGCAGGATGCCGTCGTCCATCCTGCCGTATGCGCGAAAGCTCGGCCTTCGGGGGCTGCTCGCCTCTTATCAGGGGGCGGTGATCCAGAATATTGTCGACGGAGCCTTCGTGCGCGACAGCCGCATCCCTTCCGCCGACGCGGCGGAGATCTGCGAATTTTTGCAGGCGGACGGGGCGCACATCCATGTGTACGACGGGAACGACTTTTACGTCAATAAAGACGACGATTTCCGCCGCTGGTACGAAAAGACCTGCGCCGTGCGCGGCATCCTCACGCCCTTCGACGTCGCCTCCGTCGTGCGCGAAAAGGGCGTTTCGCCTCACAAGATCATCGTGGTCAGCCCCGCCAGCGAGCGGGAACGCATCCTGCGGGCGGTCACGGAGCGCTATGGCGGGCGGTTCTATGTGACCACCAGCATGGAAAATCTGGTCGAGATCGTCATGCGCGGCAGCGATAAGGGCGGGGCGCTGCGCTACCTGGCGGACTATTACGGCATCCCGCTCGCCGAGACCATCGCCATCGGCGACAACTTCAACGACCTGCCCATGCTCCGCGCCGCAGGGCTGGGCGCGGCGGTGGAAAACGGAGAAGAAGCACTCAAAGCGCAGGCAGACTTCGTCACCCGCACTTGCGATGAAGACGGCGTCGCCTACGTCATCAAAAAATTCGGAATGGGGGATCTGGTATGAACGAACAAGAGACCATCCTGTTGGAAAGTTTTTGCGCCAGCCTGGGGCTGGAAGTGGTGTTTGCGGGCAGGGGAAGGATGACCCTCTCCTCATACAGCGTCGTGCGGCCCGGCCTGCAGTTGGCGGGGTACTTCAAGTATTTCGACTCTTCCCGCATCATCGTCATCGGCAATTCGGAATACGAATACCTGCGCGATTTGCCGCTGGAACTGCGGCACGAGCGCGTGCAGGCGCTGATGGCGTACCACGATATCCCCTGCATCATCTTGACGCGCGACCTGCCCGTGCCGCAGGAAGTCATCGAACAGGCGCGCCTCACGGGCTGCCCCATCCTGCGCACCGACCGCGTGACGACGGTGCTCATGAACGATCTGTTCTATTATTTGAACAAAAAGCTGGCGCCCTCCATCACCATGCACGGCGTGCTGATGGACGTCTCCGGCGTCGGCATCCTCATCACCGGGCACAGCGGCGTCGGCAAGAGCGAGACGGCGATGGAGCTGATCAAGCGCGGCCACCGCCTCGTCGCCGACGACAGCGTCATCATCCGCCGCGAGGGGGATACGCTGGTCGGCACCTCGCCCGAACTCATCCGCTACTTCATGGAACTGCGCGGCATCGGCATTTTGAACATCAAAAACATGTACGGCTCCGGTTCCATCCTCAACGAAAAGAGCATCGAACTGGTCATGGAGCTGGAAGACTGGGTAGAGGGGAAGGAATACGACCGCCTCGGCGTGGGCACGCAGTACGAGACCATCCTCAACCAAAAGGTGATGAAGCACACCATCCCCGTCAAGCCGGGGCGCAACCTCTCCATCATCATCGAGGTGGCGGCGCGCAACTTCCGCTTGAAGAGCATGGGCTACGATGCGGCGCAGGAACTCATTTCCCGCACCATCGGCAGATAAACGAAACGATGATAAAAGGCACGGCGGGCGGCCGTGTCTTTTTGCGTATTCTTGCATATTCGACGGAGCGCCGCTTTGCGCCCCTCGGTCTCAAGAAAATTTTTGCGGCGTGCGCCGCTCTGCGCCTGTCGATCATCTGAAAATTTGGGGGCGGCGATACTAAACGCGCCGCTTTGTTCATATATTGGTCTGTATGAAGAAGAGGAAGCTGCAGGCGATCGTATGCGGGCTGCTTGCCGCCGCCTGCGTGGCGGCGGCGTGCCTGTTCTCCTATCCCGCCCTGAACGCGCAGACGCAGCCGGATCCCGCGCGGCAGACGGGCATCCTGCGGCTGTGGCATATCGACGGGTTTGAAGGGGGCAAGGGATCGCGCGCCTCCTTCCTTAGCCGCGCCGCCGATGTATTCGAAAAGGAGAGCGGCATGATCGTCCTCGTCACGGTGCATACCGCCGAGAGCGCGCGCAGCGCCCTGCAGGCGGGCGACGCGCCCGATCTCCTGTCTTTCGGCGGCGATGCGGCGTATATCGCCGACTTTGCCCTGCCGCTGCGCGGCCTGCATTTTGCCGCGGCGGAGACGGGCGGCGAAACGGTCGCCTATCCGTGGTGCCGCGGGGCGTACTTCCTGTTTTCGGCAGACGGCGACTTTTCGGGTACCGATGCGGAAAACACGCTGCTCTCCGCGGGGCGCGGCTCGTGCATACAGGCGGCGGCGTGGTCGGCGGGGCTGCGCGGGGCGTTCACGGCGGAAACGCCCGCGCAGGCGTATGTGCATTGGCTTGGCGGCAAATACCGCTATCTTCTCGGCACCCAGCGAGACGTACAGCGGCTTTTGACCCGCGGGGCGCAGTTCGAGGCGCTGCCCGTGGGCGGATATAACGACCTGCTGCAATACATCTGCATCTGCAGCGGCGGGCAGTACGCGGCGTCGCTCGCCTTTATCGAATACCTGCTCTCCGACAAGGTGCAGGGCGAACTTTCGCAGATCGGCATGCTCAGCGTCCGCAGCGTCGTCTATACAAGCGGCCCGCTGGCGTCGGCGCAGCCGTTTGCGGCAAAGTCTCCGCACGCCTTTTTATCCGCCGACGGGCGGCGGCAGTTCGGCCTTGCGGCGGAAGCCGCCCTGCAGGGAGACGAAAACGGCGCAAAAAATTTACAAAATTTTCTCATATAGCATTGTAAAAAGGGCGATTTTGCTGTATAATAGGGGGGAAGAAGTTTTGAGCTTTGGCGATAGCATCCTGGCGAAGTTTCCGTCGCTGCCGCATTGCAGAGATTTCCGCTTTGACGGGTATACGACGCTCGGCGTCGGCGGCGGCGCGCCGCTGGCGCTGTTTCCGCGCTGCGCCGAAGAGCTTTCGGCGCTCGTCTGTTTTTTGCAGTCGGAAAAGCTGCCGCATCGCGTCGTCGGCAACGGTTCGAACATCCTTGCGGCGGACGCGGGCTTTTGCGGCGCCATTGTGGCGGCGTCGCGCATGCGCGGCATCCGCTGCCAAGGGGAACTTGCGGAAGCGGAGTGCGGCGTTTCTGTCTCTGCGCTGCTGCGCGTGTGCGCGGAGCATGGTCTCGGCGGCATCGGCTTCATGGCGGGCATCCCCGCGGCCGTGGGCGGCGCAGTGTACATGAACGCGGGCGCGCAGGGGCGGTATATCGCCGAATGTATCGAGAGCGTGCGCATCGCCGAAGGCGGCAGGGTATTCGAATTAAAGGCGGGCGAGTGCGGCTTTTCCTATAAGCATTCCGCCTTTATGGAGTCCGGCAGCTGCATCCTTTCCGCCAAATTCCGCCTGCAAAAAGGGGCTGTGCAGAGTATTCTGTCTGACATACGCGCCGCTTTGCGCCGCAGAGAAGGGCTGCCGCGCGGCAAAAGCTGCGGCTGCGTGTTCAAAAACGGCAGCGGCTATACCGCGGGGGAGCTCATCGAGCGCGCGGGCATGAAGGGCGCAGCCTGCGGCGGCGCCTTCGTTTCCGGCGCACACGCGAATTTTATCATCAACGGCGGCAGGGCGAGCGCGGCAGACTGTTTGGCGCTCATCGGCCGCATACGGGCGGCGGTGGCGGCTTCGTCGCGCATCCTGCTGCAAGAGGAAATTTGTTACATAGGAGATTTTGCATGACCCTGACGGGAGATTACCATACGCACACCGTGTACAGCCACGGCAAGGGCAGCGTGTTCGACAACGCACGGCGCGCCAAAGAGATCGGCCTTGGCGAGATCGCCATCTCCGATCACGGCTTTGCGCAGATGGCGTTCGGCCTGCGGCGGCGGCAGCTGCCGCAGCTCATAGAAGACTGCCGTGCGGCTGGCCGCGAGACGGGCATCCCCGTATATGTGGGCATCGAGGCGAACATCTGCGGCGAGAGCGGCAAGACAGACCTTGGCGAGCAAGACTACGACAATTTTGACGTCTTTCTGGCGGGCATGCACCGCTTCGTGCGCTTCGAGCGCTGGCGCGACGCCTGGAATTTGTTGGCGAAAAACTATGCCGACTGCGCCCTCCGCCTGCGGCCGGGCGCCTCGCTCATCCGCAGCAACACCAGGGCTTACATCCGCTGCATCCAAAAAAATCCCCTCGACGCCGTCACACACCTGAATTTCCTCTGCTTTTGCGACGTGGCGGAAGTCGCCAAGGCGGCGCGCGACTATGGGACGTACATCGAACTCAATTCCAAAAAGGTTCACCTGACGGACGAAGAGCTGGCGCGGGTGGCGGATACGGGCGTGCGCTTCATCGTCGGGTCCGACGCGCATACGCCGGATCGCGTCGGCGACACGAAGCTGGTGGACGAGCAGCTGGCGCGCATCGGCTTTCCGCGCGAGCGCATCGACAATATCGACGGCAGGAAGCCGCAGTTCCGCTTCCGCGCCTTCAAAGAAGGGCGGTGACGGGCGTGGCGAACAATTTTACCGGCGAGATCAAGCGTGAATTGGTCAAAAGCGGCCTGGAAAACGCCTGCTGCAAGACGGCGGCGCTTTCGGCGTTTTTGCGCGCCACGGGCAGCGCCGTCCGTATCGGCGGGCAGACGGGGTTTGAATTCGTGACCGAAAGCGAACCGGTGGCGGAATATATGATCGGCCTGTTCGAAGAGCTGTACGGCGAAGTGCTGACCATCATCCATGCGGGCGCGGATGCGCGCAACGGGCGGGACAGGTTCGTGTTCCGCTGCCTTTCCGACAGGTCGCTGTACATCCTCATGGAACTTGGCATCGCCGTGCGCACGGCGGACGGCTTTACCTTGCAGGCGGGAATCGACCGCTATGTGGTCGAAAACGCCTGCTGCAAGCGCGCCTATGCCGTGGGGGCCTTCCTCGGCAGCGGCTCGTGCACCATCCCCGAACGGGAGGGGGCGCGCTCAGGCTATCACCTCGAGGTCATCTTTTCGGGCAGGCAGCAGGCGGAAGAGTTCTGCGCCCTGCTCGCCGAGCAGGAGATCCTCGCCAAGTGCCTCGCCCGCAAGGGGACGTGGATCGCCTATCTGAAGAGCCGCGAGAGCATTTCAGATTTTTTCGCCCTCATCGGCGCGCAGTCGGCGCTTACGCGCCTGGAAGAGCTGGCGAGCGCCAAAGACGAGCGCAACCAGATCAACCGCGTGGCGAACTGCATGCAGAAAAATTACGACAAGAGCGTGCTCGCTTCCGTCCGGCAGATCCGCGCCATCGAGGCCATCGCCCGCGCGCAGGGGCTGGACAAGCTGGACGAGCCGCTGCGGCAGACGGCACAGGCGCGGCTGGAAGACAAAGAAGCTTCCTTCAAAGAACTCGCCCAGCGGCTGAATATTTCAAAGAGCTGCCTGAATCATCGGCTCAGGAAACTGACACAGATCGCCGATGAACTGAACGGAGGTCAACATGGAACGTGTTAATTTTACCTATCACAAGAGCACTTACAACGCCTACGACGCGCAGCAGATCGTATTTGAGGCGCGCCGCTACGAGAGCGACATCATTTTGGAAAACGCCAACAAGCGCGCCAACGCCAAGAGCATCATCGGGCTCCTGTCCATGAAGTTTTTGCAGGGCGACGAATACACCGTCTGCGCCGAAGGGCCGGACGCCAAGGCGGCGGCACGGGGCGTTGCCGATTTTATCGCCAAACTCTAAAGCGTATATCTGAAAAAACAGCGGAGAAAACAATGGCAGAATTCGTACATTTACATGTACATACAGAATATAGTTTGCTGGACGGCGCCTGCAAGGTCAAGGAGCTGGTGGGGTACTGCGCCAAAAACGGAATCAAGTCCATCGCCATCACCGACCACGGCAACATGTACGCGACGCTGCAATTTGCCGAGCAGTGCCGCAAGAACAACATCCAGGCCATCATCGGCTGCGAGCTGTACATGACGCAGGACCTGCACGTCAAAGACAATACCTCCTCGTTCGAGCACCTCATTTTGCTGGCGAAGAACAAAAAGGGGTACCATAACCTGGTCAAGCTGGATTCTATCGCCTATGTAGACGGGTTTTATTATAAGCCGCGCGTCGATTACAAGACGCTGCGCGAACACAGCGAGGGACTGGTGTGCCTTTCCGCCTGCCTCGCGGGCAGGATCCCGCGCCTGCTGCTGCGCGGCGACTATGAGGGGGCAAAGCGCACGGCGCTGGAGCTGAAAGAAATCTTCGGAGAAGATTTTTATATCGAGATACAGGACCACGGGCTGGAAGAACAGCGCCGCGTGCTGCCGCTTTTGCTGCAGCTTTCCAAGGAGCTCGGCATCCCGCCCGTCGCCACCAACGACGTGCATTATATCCGCGCCGAAGACTGGGAGATGCAGGACGTATTGATGTGCATCCAGACAAAGCGCACCATCGACGATCCCAAGCGCATGAAATTCGATACCCACGAATTTTACCTCAAATCGGCGGAAGAGATGGCGGAATTGTTCTCGTATGTTCCCGAGGCGATCTCCAACACCCTCGTCATCGCCGAAAAGTGCAATGAAGAGCCATGCTTCGACCTCAAAGACAACGGCGACCCCATCAAGGACAAGTCGCTCATCCCCGGCTACACGCCCGAGGACGGCTCCGACCCCAAAGACTATCTGACCAGGCTGACGTGGGAGGGGTTGCACCGCCGCTACGGCGAGATCACCGAAGCGGTCAAAAAGCGCGCCGATTACGAGCTGGGCATCATCCTCGGCATGGGCTTTGCCGAGTATTACCTCATCGTCATGGACTTTATCCAGTGGTCCAAAGAGCGCGGCATCCCGGTAGGGCCGGGGCGCGGCAGCGGCGCGGCGAGCATCGTCGCCTACGCCGTCGGCATCACCGACATCGACCCGCTCAAGTACGACCTCTTCTTCGAGCGGTTTTTGAACCCCGACCGCGTCACCATGCCCGATTTCGACGTCGACTTCTGTAACGAACGCCGCCAGGAGACCATCGAATACGTCCGCAAGAAATATCATCCCGAAAATGTGGCGCAGATCGTCACCTTCGGTACGCTCGCTTCCAAGGCCGCCATCAAAGACGTCGGCCGCGTGCTGCGCGTGCCGTATTCGGAGACGGACCGCGTCACCAAGCTCATGGACGGCAAATCGACCATCGGCGAGCTGCTCGGCCGCAACATCCCCGGGCTGAAGCAAAAGATCGGGGAAGAGGCGGACGAAGACAAGCGCAGGGAACTGGAAAAGAAGCTGGACGAGCAGGAAAAGAAGCGCAACCCCGAATTTATCCAGATCTATGAAACGGACGAACTGTTGCGGCGGGTGATCGACATGTCGCTCAAATTGGAGGGCATGCCGCGCAACACCTCCATGCACGCGGCGGGCGTGGTCATCTGCCGCAAACCCATCGCCGACGCCGTGCCCCTTTCGCGCAACGGCGAAGACGTCACCACCCAGTTCAACATGAAAGAGGTGGAGTCCATCGGCATGCTGAAGATGGACTTCCTCGCCCTGACCACGCTGACGGATATCAAAAAGGCGTGCGATTATATCAAAGAAGACACCGGCCGCGTCATCGACTGGGACGAGATCGGTTACGACAACAAAGAGGCGTACGGGCTCATCTCCGAAGGGGATACCGACGCCGTGTTCCAGCTCGAACAAGGCGGCATGAAAAAGTTCATGAAAGAGCTCAAGCCGGGCTGCCTGGAAGACATCATCGCAGGCGTGGCGCTGTACCGCCCCGGCCCCATGGCGTATATCCCCACCTATATCGCCAACAAGCTCAACCCCTCGCAGGTCAAGTACGACTGCCCGCAGCTGGAGCATATCTTAAAGGTCACCTACGGGGTCATCGTCTATCAGGAACAGGTCATGCAGATCTTCCAGGACCTTGCGGGCTTCTCTCTGGGGCAGGCAGACCTCGTCCGCCGCGCCATGGGCAAGAAGAACAAGGCGGAGCTGATGGCGCAGAAGGACAAGTTCATCTTCGGCAACCGCGAGTCGGGCGGCAACATCGACGGCGCCGTCAGCCGCGGCATCTCCAAAGAGGTCGCCGCCAAGATCTTCGGCGACATGGAGAGCTTCGCCAGTTACGCCTTCAACAAGGCGCACGCCACCTGCTACGCGGTGCTTGCCTACCGCACGGCGTATTTGAAGCGCTTCTATCCCAAAGAATTCCTCGCCGCCATCCTCAACAACCGCATCGACAAGATCGAAGAAGTCTCCAAATACATCATCTACCTCAAGGAGAAAAACATCCTCGTCCTGCAGCCGGACGTCAACAAGAGCAAGGCGTATTTTTCGGTGCAGGGGAACGGCGTGCGCTTCGGTCTCAGTGCCCTGAAAGGGGTAGGCGTCAACGCCACGCAGGCGATCATCGACGAGCGCGAGAAGAACGGCGACTTCAAAAACTTTGCCGACTTCGTGTTCCGCTGCGCGCAGCTGCTCAACAAGCGCATGCTGGAAGGACTGATCTGCGCGGGCGCCTTTGACAGCTTCGGCCACCGCCGTTCGCAGCTTTTGGCCGTGTACGACGGCGTGCTCGACCGCGCCAACAAGATCAACAAGCAAAAGCAGAGCATGCAGATGAGCCTGTTCGGCGACATCATCGAAGAGGACGTGATGGACATTTCCTATCCCGACATCCCCGAATTGGAGATGAGCGAAAAGCTCTCCAAAGAAAAGGCGGTGCTGGGCGTTTACGTCAGCGGCCATCCCTTTGAAAAGTATGCCGACCGCTTCAAAGACTGCACCTTCTCCTGCCAGAAGCTGCAAAACTACGAAGAGGACGACGAGGGCCGCAAGAGTTATCCCGAGTTGACCGACGGCGCCCCCGTCACCATGGGCGGCATCATCGGCTCCTTCAAAAAGATCAATACCCGCTCCGGCGCGCCGATGGCGTTCATCTCGGTGGACGACTTGTACGGCAGCATCGAGTGCGTCGCCTTCCCCGCCGTGTTCGAAAAGATCCGCGAGGCGGTGGTGCCGGACAAGATCGTGCGGCTTGCGGGCAAACTGCAGCTGGACGAAGAGAAGGCGCCCGTCATCATCCTCGACAAGATGAGCGAATACGTCGAGCGCGAAAGCGCGCAGGCGGCCGTGCCCGAACAGGTCAAAAAGCGGGAGCACGCCTTATGGCTGAACGCTTCGCTGTTGACGGAAGAGGAGTTCGACGAATTCATCGGCCTGTTCACCCATTACATGAACGGCAATACCGTCGTCAAGATCAAGCGGGGCAGCAAATTGTTCAAGATGGCGGGCGTGCATTACTGCCACGGCCTGCACGACGAGCTGCGCCTGTACCTGAATGACGGCGAGATCGTCATGGTATGAGGTGCGGTATCGTTGAGATTGACAAAAAATGTTAAAAAGTCAAATTTTTTGCCTATGCGGGATATAAGCGTGCAAAACACTTTTAATTTGTAAGAGAAATTTGCTATAATATACTTGGAATAGGGCAAATTTTTTGCCGGAACCAACTGGAGGAATGTTATGAAAAGAATCGGTGTGTTGACAAGCGGCGGCGACGCGCCCGGCATGAACGCCTGTATCCGTGCGGTCGTCAGAACGGCAAAGTATTTCGGCATGGAGATCTACGGGATCAAACAGGGCTATGCGGGCCTGATCAACGACGATATGGTGCCGATGGAGATGCGCAGCGTTTCCGATATCGTGCAGCGCGGCGGCACCATGCTGCGTACCGCCCGCTGTGTGGAAATGTACACGGTAGAGGGGCAGAAGCAGGCCGTCAAAACGCTCAACGACCGCGGCATCGAAGGCTTGGTCGTCATCGGCGGCGACGGTTCGTTCCGCGGCGCCAAATGCCTGAGCGAGGAATACGGCATCCCCACCATCGGTATCCCCGGCACCATCGATAACGACCTGGAATATACCGATTACACCCTCGGCTTCGATACGGCAGTCAACACCTGTCTCGACATCATCAATAAACTGCGCGACACCATGACCTCGCACGAGCGCATCAGCGTGGTCGAGGTGATGGGCCGCCGCTGCGGCGACATCGCCCTGTATTCGGGCATCGCCAGCGGCGCCGAGATCATCATCGTCCCCGAGATCGCCTACGACATGGAAGACGTCGTCCTGCGCATCAACCGCAGCCGCGCCAACGGCAAGCATTCCAACATCATCGTGCTGGCAGAAGGCGTCGCCACGGCGGACGAATTCTCGAAAAAGCTGCAGGCGATGACCACCTATTCGGTGCGCGGCACCACCATCGGCCATGTGCAGAGGGGCGGCTCGCCCTCCATGGCGGACAGGATGCTGGCGGCCCAGTTCGGCAACCGCGCCGTGCGCATGCTCAAAGACGGCGTCGGCAACCGCGTCGTCGGTATCCATAAAAACGAGATCATCGATCTGGATATCATCGAGGCGGTCAGCATGAAGAAGAAGTTCAACTACGAACTGTACGAGACGCTGCAGATGATCTCCATGTAACATAAAAAACGAAAACGGCCATGGCAACCGCCATGGCCTTGCTTTTTGTCCGCGCCGATACGGGCGCCGACATGAGCCGTTTTTATCCGCGCCGATACGGGCAGCCGATCGAGCCGCTTATATGAGCAGCAGATTGTCCGCTTCCGCTCGTCCTGCCGTCACCGCGTACAGCGATGCCGCGCGCGCGTCTTTGGCATACACTTCCGCCGCCGTGCCGCACAGCTTCTGTTCGTCCGCCCTGCGGGCGATAAGCGGAAAGGCGGAGCGCGCCAGCGCCGCAAGGAGGGAACGCGCGGCCTCTTTTTTGACGGCGAGCGGCTTGATATACAGCGGCTCGCCGAGGGCGCTGCGCACGAGCGGGGTGCGGATATCGAGGGCGGATGCGAGCAGGATGCGGCGGATGCGGGAAGAGGTGTAGCGCCTGCTCGTCGCGGCGGCGACCAGCCGCTCGTAGTCGGGATAGGTGCGGGCGGCGGATAGAAGCAGGTGTTCCAGTCCTTCGCCGCAGTCGAAGATCTCCCGCAGCCGTGCGGGTCCGCCCTGCAGCAGGGCGTACAGCGCCGCGCCGCGGTAGAGTGCAGGGGACGCGGCCTCTTGGAAGCAGGCGGAAACATAGGGCGGAACGCTTTCGGCGGCGTCTGCCGCGCGCCCTTCGCGCACGGCGGCGCGGATGGAAGAGGCGGAAGAAAACCTGCCGCCGAGGGAAGTATCCGCATGCCCGCAGCCCCTGCGTTTAACGGGCAGAAGGGCGGCGGTGCTGCCGCAGGCAAGGAGCGCCTTCGCATATTCGACCCCCAGCGTATTGTTGGGCGAGCGCAGAAGCAGCGCCGCCGCCTGCGGAGAGGTGTGCGCCAGCGCTTCGCCGCGCGCCTTCAAAAAGCTCATGCCCGATCGCAGCCCGCTGCGGAGCGCCGCGCGGAAGGCGGGGTTTTCCTCTTTGGCGGCACGGGCGGCGGCAAAAAAGTCGTCCGCGCTCCCACGTTCACACCCGAAGGCGAGCGCGGAAAGATCGGGCAGGGAGGCGAGCAGGCGCACAGCGCCCGCGGCAAAGATCTCGGCGGGCGCGGCGGCAAAGAGGACGGGCAGCTCGATGACGGCGTCCGCCCCCGCCAAAACGGCGTGGCGGGCCCTTGTATAGCGCCCGAACAGCGCCGGTTCGCCCCGCTGGGTGAAGCAGCCGCTCATCACGCAGACGACGGCGTCGCAGCCGCTGCGCGCACGCGCTTCTTCCAGCAGGTAGGCATGCCCGTTATGGAGGGGATTGTATTCGCAAATTACGCCGCAAATTTTCATTTTTTTTGAGAAAACCTTTACTTTTGGATTTAATTCAGTTATAATAGTAATAGTGGGCGGTCCGGCAGACGATAAACGGCCTGTGCCGTTTATTATATACCGTTTCCGCCAAAAAATAAAGCGATTGAGGTTGGTTTGCAATGGCTGATTTTTTCAACAAAGTGAAAGACAAAATGTCCGCCGTCAAGGATAAACTTGGCGAGATGATCGAAAAGGAAGAAGACACCTTTCTTTACCGGATCAAAAAGCGCGCTTCCGAGCTGAATAAGCGCATCGTGCTGTGCGAGGGGGAAGACAGCCGCGTAGTCAAGGCCGCCTCCGTCGCCGCCAAGCAGGGCGTCGCCAAGATCGTGCTCCTCGGCAATGCCGAGCAGATCGCGAAGGACAACCCTGACATCGACCTGAGCGCGGTCGAGATCGTAGACCCCGCCGCGAGTGAAAAGCGCGCGGAATATGCGGCGCTTCTGTATCAGCTGCGCCAGGCAAAGGGCATGACGCAGGAAGAGGCGGAAAAACTCTCCTACGACAATACATATTTCGGCGTGTTGATGGTCAAGGCAGGGGATGCGGACGGCCTCGTCTCCGGCGCCTGCCATTCCACAGCCAACACCCTGCGCCCCGGCCTGCAGATCGTCAAAGCGGCGCCCGGCGTGCCGCTGGTATCCAGCTGCTTTTTCATGGTAGCGCCGCCCGCGGGCAACCAGTACTGTGAAGACGGCGTGTTCATCTATTCCGACTGCGGCTTGAACGAGAACCCGAACAGCGAACAGCTGGCAGAGATCGCCCTCATCTCCGCAAAGACGGCGGAAAAGATCGCGGGGCTGGAACCGCGCGTGGCCATGCTCTCCTTCTCCACGAAGGGCAGCGCCAAACACGCGGATATCGACAAGGTGACGGCGGCATACCGCATCGCCAAAGAAAAGGCGCCCGATCTGGCGCTGGACGGCGAACTGCAGCTGGATTCCGCCATCGTTCCCGCGGTGGCAAAGTCGAAAGCGCCGGGCTCTAAAGTGGCGGGGCATGCCAACGTGCTCATCTTCCCCGATCTGGACGCCGGCAACATCGGCTACAAGCTCACGGAGCGCCTGGGCGGCTTTATGGCGGTCGGCCCCGTCTGCCAGGGCTTTGCCAAGCCGATCAACGACCTTTCCCGCGGCTGCAAGTGGGAAGATATCGTCGCCACCATCGCCATCACGGCATTGCAGACGCAGATGTAACAGTTTTGAGAAATAACAGACAGGAGTCCGACAGATGAAAATTTTGGTCGTAAACGCAGGCAGTTCTTCCCTCAAATACCAGCTGTTCGATATGGACACAGAATCGGTGATCGTAAAGGGCGGCGTGGAGCGCATCGGCATTCGCGGCAGCGTGCTGCACCACAAGTGGGCGCAGGGCGAAAAGGTGATCGAGCAGGATATGCCCAATCACAAGGTCGCCATGCAGGCGGTGTTGGACGCGCTCGTGCATCCCGAATACGGCGCTATTCATTCGATGTCTGAGATCGACGCCGTCGGCCACCGCGTGCTGCACAGCGGCGGCGACTTCGACGGGTCCGTGCTCCTCGACGACGAGGTGCTCAACATCTGCAAAAAGAATGCCGAACTCGGCCCGCTGCACATGCCCGCCAATATCCTGGGCATCGAGGCCTGCCGCGAAGTCATGCCGCACACGCCGATGGCGCTGGTGTTCGACACGGCGTTCCACGCCACCATGCCGCCGCACGCCTATATGTACGCGGTCGACTACGACGATTACAAGAATTATAAAGTGCGCAAATACGGCTTCCACGGCACCAGCCATAAGTACGTCTCGCAGGAGGCGATCAAATACCTGGGCAGGGGAGCCGCGGGCACCAAGATCATCACCGCGCACCTGGGCGGCGGCTCTTCGCTGAGCGCCGTGATGGACGGCAAATGCGTGGATACGAGCATGGGCTTTACACCGCTGGCGGGCGTGCCGATGGGCACCCGTTCGGGTGATATCGACCCCGCCGTGCTCGAATTTTTGGCGGCGAAGAAGGGCTACACCGTCCTCGACTGCATCAATTACCTCAATAAGCAGTGCGGCGTGGCGGGCATCAGCGGCATCTCCAGTGACTTCCGCGACCTGACGAAGGCGGCCGCCGAAGGGAACGAGCGCGCGCAGCTCGCCCTCGACATGTTCGCCTATGCGGTCAAAAAATACATCGGTTCGTATATCGCCGCCATGGACGGGCTCGACTGCCTCGTATTCACGGCGGGCATCGGCGAAAACACCTGGCAGGTGCGCGAGATGATCTGCGACAAGATGGACTGCTTCGGCATCGCTCTCGACGCCGAAAAGAACCGCCTGAAGAACGACGGCGCCATCCACGACATCACCGGAGAAGGTTCCAAGGTCAAAGTGCTCGTCATCCCCACCAACGAAGAGCTCGTCATCGCGCGCGAGACCAAGGAACTGGTGGAAGCGTAAGGTGTGCGCCTAAAAAATTGTATGCCGTGCATGAATTCGGCACAAAATAAGTTGACAAAGCATACGAAAAGTTATATAATTTTACAGTCAAAGCGCTATTTGAACGTAAAATACTGAAAAGAGGTGTAAATAAAGATGGCGGTACCTAAGTCAAAACAATCGAAACAGAGAACCAATACTCGTTATGCAAACTTCAAGGCCGCGGCACCTGCTCTCGTTGAGTGTCCTCATTGCCACGAGCTGAAGCAGCCGCACAAAGTCTGCAAAAAGTGCGGGTACTACGACGGTCAGGAAGTTGTGAAAGTCGAAGAGGACAAGTAATTTGCAACCGACAAAAGCGGCGGCCATCCGGCTGCCGCTTTTTGCCGCCCAAAAGTGCTATCGTTCGGCCGCGCTTTTTGCCGCGCCCGAAACGTGCAGGGCATAGAAAAGAGGTATCGGATGGCCGATACCTCTTTTTGTTTATTTGATCTTGACGGTAAAGTCGCCGTTCATGGCGCCGATCTCGATGGTGTTGCCGGGCTGCAGGTCGTTGGCGATCATCGTCTTGGCGATCATCGTCTCGATCTTGCTCTGCAGATACCGCTTGAGCGGCCGCGCGCCGTACACGGGGTCGTAGCCGTTTTCGATGATCAGATCCTTTGCAAGGGGAGTGATCTCCAGACGCAGCTGTTTGTCTTCCAGGCGGGAAGCGAGGTCTTTGATGAGCAGGTCGATGATCTTGGCGATGTTGTCTTTGGTCAGCGGCTTGTAATAGACGATCTCGTCCAATCTGTTCAAAAATTCGGGACGGAAGCTCTGCTTCAAAAGCTGCGAGACCTTGTCTTTCGCCTCTTCCGAAATTTCGCCCTTTTCGTCGATGCCGTCCAGCAGGTACGAAGACCCGAGGTTGGAAGTGAGGATGATGATGGTGTTCTTGAAGTCGACCGTGCGCCCCTGCGAATCGGTGATGCGCCCGTCGTCGAGCACCTGCAAGAGGATGTTGAACACGTCCGGGTGCGCCTTTTCGATCTCGTCGAAGAGCACGACGGAGTAGGGCTTCCTGCGCACCGCTTCGGTCAGCTGGCCGCCCTCGTCGTAGCCGACGTATCCGGGAGGTGCGCCGATGAGGCGGGATACGGAGAATTTTTCCATATACTCGGTCATGTCGATGCGCACGAGGTTGTGCTCGTCGTCAAACAGGCTCTCGGCGAGCGCCTTGGCAAGCTCCGTCTTGCCCACGCCCGTAGGGCCGAGGAAGAGGAAGGAGCCGATGGGGCGGTTCGGGTCGGCGATGCCGGCGCGCGAACGGATGATGGCCTCCGTCACCTTGGTGACCGCCTCGTCCTGCCCGACGACGCGTTGATGCAGGATATCGTCGAGGTGGAGGATCTTTTCTCTCTCGCCCTCCATCAGCTTGGCAAGGGGGATGCCCGTCCAGCGCGAGACGACGCGCGCGATCTCTTCTTCGGTCACGGTGTCGCGCAGCAGGGTATGCTTGGCGCTCTGTCCGTTTTTCTGCGCCTCGTCCAGCTTCTTCTGCAATTCGGGCAGGCGGCTGTAT
>ERZ1643247.416-NODE-416-length-52310-cov-132.254445_pt1 | contig 52310 bp, 49 predicted proteins | sample MGYA00579264_ERZ1643247 | MGnify/ENA primary metagenome ERZ1643247 (study PRJEB29033, sample SAMEA4952262) | chicken gut metagenome | biome: Broiler Chicken; feature: Gastrointestinal Tract; material: Caecum | place: Ireland | collected 2018 | study: Broiler... | reverse complement strand
GCTTTAGCCGGTCCTTTTTTCTGTTGTCAAGTACGGGGTCTCGTGAGGCGCTTACCTTTCCACAAGCTGTACGGCATCACACCGATGGAGTACCGCGCGCAGATCCAGGCGGAGGGGTGAGGCCCGCCCATCGCACCTAACAGCCGATAGAAGCAAAAATGGACCTCCCCGGTTGCACGGGAGGTCCATTTTGATTCCATCTTTTTATCCGGTTTGTCAGGCAAAAAACCTGCTTTCCAGCATGAGGCACAGGCAGTGATAGACCGGCAGGTGCAGCTCCTGGATCATATACGTTTCGGTCTGGGGCACATGAATGCATACATCGCTCAGCGCCATCAGGCGGTTTTCCCGCGCACCGGTCAACCCAACCACTTTGAGTCCTTTGGCCCGTGCCGTCACCGCCGCATACAAAATATTCTTGCTATTGCCGCTGGTGGAAATACCAACGAATACATCCCCCGGCAACCCATACCCATTTACCTGCTGTGCAAAGCAAAGCAGTGGCTCACAGTCATTCATGTACGCAGTGGTAAGAGCCGGATGTCCGTCCAATGCCAGAGCCGGTAGAGCGCCCTGCAGGTTTGTTTTTAAAACAGAGCCCATATCCGGATCAATGGATGCCAGCTTTTGAACGTAGTCCTGCGGCAGCCTGCGGGGCAGCCGAAAGCTCTTCATCAATTCGCCCACCATATGTTCTGCGTCTGCTGCCGATCCTCCATTGCCTGCGATCAGCAGTTTGCCGCCATTGGCATAGCACGCTTCCATCAGGCGATAAGCCGCAACAATCTCCCTTTTTGCCGGCTCCAAAACCGGATACCGTTCCAGCAAAAGGTCAAGATGTCGGGCGATCTCTTGCTCCATCGTATGCACACCATCCACCTCCTACGTTTTCAGATACTGTTCCACAAAAGATTTCAGGGACGGGACCGTCACAGTCTGCCCATATTCTCCACTCTTGGAAGTGATCCATGCGGTTTGACAGCCGGCGTTCCGCCCGGCCTCAACATCGTTTTTTCCGTCGCCCACCATCCACGACTGCGTCAAATCTATATTTAGATCCTGTGCCGCCTGAAGCAGCATTCCAGGTTTGGGTTTCCGGCAGGTGCATTCGATTTTCAGTTCCGGTCGTTCTCCGGGATAGCCCTTATCCGGATGATGAGGGCAATAATAAACTGCGTCCAGATAAGCGCCCTGCTGCCCCAGCAGCGTCTCCATTTTACAGTGGATCTGGTCCAACTCTTCCGGCGACACTTCGCCGCGTGCAATCACCGGCTGATTGGTCACGACCACAGCCAGCCAGCCCAGCGTGTTGATCTGACGAATCGCTTCTGCCACGCCGTCAATCAACTCAAAATCGTCTATATTGCGGAGAAATCCCACATAGCGGTTGATCGTGCCATCTCGGTCGAGAAACACCGCTTTTTGTTTGTGACGGAGCGTCCGGGCGCTGACTCGACCCAGCCGCATATCTTCACAGACTGCATAATAGCGCTCTGGCGTCCCCATGTCTTTGACATATTCCGGGCTGTTATAGCAGAACATCTCCCCTGTTCCTGCCAACGGCTTGAGGATCTGACGGTCTAAATCAACTTTAGCAGGCTTTCCATTCCGGCCCAATGTCCCAACAACAAGGGGGTCTATTCCGGTTCTGTCCAAAACTTCCGGTTTGAGAATGTGCAGTCCGGCATTGACGCGGTTATGATAATAACGTGGATGAACCTCTTCCTTTGCCAGCCATTGCATCACCGCACCGCGCTGGTCCGCCACGATCAAACCGCTGTCATATGGGTGGCTGTTGGGATGGGTGAACAGTGTGACCAATCCTCCATGGGCCTCATGGAACGCTACAAAGCGTTTGAAGTCCACATCAAACAGCGCGTCCGCATTTAATAGCAGAAAATCTTCATCCAGCTTATCCCGGATCTTGAACAGTGCCCCGGCATTGCCCAAAGGCTCTTTTTCCACATAATATTCAATATGCACCCCAAAAGGCTTCCCGGTTGCCGGAGAAATACCCGATCCATCCCCAAAGTAGGCCATGATTTTATCGCCCAAGTGCGATACTGTGATCAGAACATCCACAAATCCCTGCTCCCGCAGCGATTCCAGTTCATGCTCCAGCACAGGTTTGCCTTCCACAGGGATCATTGGTTTTGGGATCTCATGCGCAATGGTCGAAATGCGGGTGCCTTTGCCACCCGCCATGATGACAGTTTTCATGTTTCATCCGTTTCTTTCCAATGTTAAAAGATTCCACATCTACGGTGCATAGTAAACTACGCTTGTTCCGCCATCCTCAAATTCAAATGGGATCTGCAGCAAGTCTCGCATGGCCCAGCGCACGGAATCCTGACGTTCTGGCTGTACATAGAACACAAAAAAGCCCCCGCCGCCAGCACCTAATAATTTTCCACCCAATGCACCCGCCGCCATCCCTTTGGCATATAGTTCATCAATGCGGTCCGTAGATACTGCAGCGCCTGTCTGCCGTTTCAATTTCCATGTATGGTCCAGCAATCGACCAAACTCATCCAAATCAGCATCCTGATCTATTAGGATTCGCTCTGCCTCATCTACCAAAGCAAGCATCTCCCTCAGCTGCCCTGTTTTGTCTTTCCCATCGGAAGCATTTGCTTTTTGTACATCTGAAGAAAAACGAGTAAAACCTGTAAAAAACATCAAAAGGTTTTGATTAAGACGCCGTTTGCGATTTGGTGAGAGAACAACCGGCAAAACTTCATAACCATCTGCACTAAAATTGATTCGGTTGAAACCTCCAAACGAAGCCGCAATTTGATCCTGCCATCCTCCTGCTTCATGACACAATACACGCTCTAAGTAAATCGCCTCATCTGCGAGTTTTTTCTTGCCCAAATATTCGCCTTTCATGGCGTGGAAAGCGCTTAGCATCCCAACCGCAAACGAACTCGAAGTTCCCAAGCCAGACCGTGCCGGCAGGTCAGCCTCGTAGGTCAACCGGATATCGCGCATATGCAACATTTTCATAGCGTTTCGGATCGCCGGATGTTCAATTTCATCCACTGTTTTTACACGTTCCGTCTTGGAATACGACAGTTCCGTCCGGTATTCAAAAAAAGGCGGAAGATGACGCACATTCACATAACAATACTTGTCAATAGTCGTTGACAGGACGGCACCGCCGTATTTTTGGAAAAAAACTTCCATATCGGTTCCGCCACCAAAAAACGACATCCGAAAAGGCGTTTTTGTGATAATCATCTTTTCATCTCCTCAATTTTTGCAATGCCTCTGCAACAGCATCTTTTACCAGTGGATCACGCAGGGTAAACAGTAAATTCCATATCCCAACCAATGTCATAGAAACCAGCAGCGCAATAAACGAATATCTCAAATTCAAAGCTTCGACTAAAAAACATTCCAGAGCAACAGGCATCCACATAATTATATAACTATGTACGGGTATTACAGGTCCATTGAACCATTTGCAAACAGAATAGTATTCAAGTATACCCTCTACAACCGCTTGTACACACAAAGCATAAACTGAAAACAACGGATTTTTATTCAAAATCATCCATACAGCCACCATCGTCCCAATCGAAATGAGCTGATTTCTATTGCAAAGTCGTTCTTGCCCAGTCATCTGAAGCAATCCTATGACAGGTCCCATTCCTGCAATCAATAGCAGACATGCCGCGGCAACTGTAAATGGTCCGGCATATGGTTGCAATTCTGCGCTAAATAATTTTAGAATCAAATGAGGAAAACCTAGCAGAGCAGCCCCTATTGTTCCTATAAATAACATTTGTATCCTAACAATCATCAGATATGATTTTCGAATTTGCTCCTTATCTCCTGCTAAGTACAGCCGTGAAAACTCGGGCAGAAATACCTTTGTCATGGGACCAGATATAAAGTTCAGAAATTTTTTTACGAGTGCAATAATGCCAGTAAAGCCTGCTGAAAATGCCCCTCCAAAAATATATTGTAAAATAGTTGGAGAATAACTTATAATTGACAGCACAATATCCGACTGCTGATAATCCCATATTTTCTTTAGAGGAACAGTTACCTCCTCCGTACCCGATTTCAATTTTTTTTCAAATGGGACAAACCAGATCAGCATTGTCAAGAATTGAACGCCATATAATGCTAGCAATATTAAGCCATTTATCCATCCTAGCTTTAAGCATACAAACAAACCGACCAACATAACAAGTCGGCCTATCATATACTCCCCCAACAAAGCAGGAAGTTGATAATCTCTTGAAAAGAAAACACTGCTTCTGTCATATGCCAAAAAATAGACAAACAGTATAACTGCAGCCAGTAAACCATAACTGCCCTTTACAACGGTCAATACAGTAGCGATTACCAAAACAAATGGTACAACATAACGAGTAATATATGACTTTTTAAAACCATCTATTTTTAAAGTTGGAACCGAAAGGTAAAATGTATTGATTTTCACACTACCAGAGAAGAACAACCAGTAAAGACATTCTATAATGCTAACAAAAAATATGTATTCGCCGTAACCCGTCATTCCTACATAGTTAGTAAGTAATAGTTGTATTACAATTTCGGCAATCGCTGCAGCACCTTTTATGCCTATACTTAAAAACATTGTAAATACAAGTTTCATAATGGCTCTCTCATTCTTCTCTTTTTATTCGGCTTATTCGGCGCACTGTTATTCTGGTTTTCTCGTTCAATTAGCTTTAATAACAAACCATAAAAAACTATCTCTGCAATTCCGCACTCAGCAGGCCACCTAAACCAGTTCATAAGAAGAAATCCAATATGATATAAGTGAAATGCCCATTTTTCAGTAGTGTTTTGGCCACAGATTTGGCCTGTTTTTTTCCAGATAAGAATATTCATGATGCTAATTACAATCAAACCTAACAGCCCCATATTCAGTATCAGGTTCGCAAAAAAATTATGATATGGCGAGCCTGCTTCATAAAGGTAAACCTCCTGATTCCACATTCCTTTTGCAATTTGTGCAGTAATCGCATCTACATATGCTCCATAACGGCCTGGTGTTCCTCCCATACCAATACCAAATAATTTGACTCCCCACGGTGCATTCCAAAAAAATTGCCATTCAGCCGCATTTTCATAACTGCGAATCCCACCGGAATCATTCAAACGAAGTATACTAACAATTTGACCTGAAAAACTTGGAATCAAAATTACCAATAATAAAAACATCCAGCATACAAAAGCTAGAATCATAAAACGAGTATGTGCTGCATTTCTTCCACTTCTCCGATTACGAATAAAATAATCATAAAAAATCGGAATCATCACTAAGAAAAACAGTAGCGTATATCCTCGTGTACCTGACAAAATAACCCACATTCCAAACAGTGCTTCCAATATAATGATCCGTGTCTCGATTCGAGGTACTCCTTTATTTTTAAAATATAGATAAATGCAAATTGGCAAAATTGCGACAGCAATATTACCTGTTATAGGCTGTGCACCCGAGGTAAGACGTACCATACCATTCTCTTCAACCTCAGAATTTGTAAGCAATAAGTAGCCTCCAATCAAACTTTCTACTATAAGTGCAATTTGCAGTTGTCCAACTGAAGCTTTTGCTTTAGGATCAATTTTTGCATCAATTACGATAAAGAAAATGATAAATTGCCAGTATTTCCCTATAAAAGTAATGCAAGTTGCAAGTGTATTCTGAAACAGCAACCCAAACAGCAAATAACAGCCAAAATAGATGTAAACAATAATAGAAAAAAATGACATTCTTTCCATCCGAATAAGAAATGGAAACAATGATATTAAAAAATAAATAGGTAAAACTACGTCCATCTCAGCAAGCGCAGTTATCCCTATAATATAAATCAGCAGGAATACAATCTGCTGATAAACTTGGCGTTTCTGCATTCCAAGCAAAGCGGCTAAATAAGCAATGACAGAAGCCGCAGCAATTCCTGCAACCATTCTTTATATCCTCCATCATATTTCATTTGTGGGGATTGAATGATAAATCATTTTATAGTGCTCAATAGATTTGCTGATATCGAATTGATCAATCGTTAACTGCGCACGTTCTGCTTCCTGCGCTCTTGTTGTCGAATCAAGCATTGCAGTCATATGTTTCACCAAAGTTTTGCAATCATGTGGTTCAAATAGAAAAGGGGAATCTGTTAGCACTTCTCTAACCCCTCTAATATTGCTTGCAATACAGGGCACCTCACTCGCCACCGCTTCGACGGTAGACATTGCAAGTCCTTCTCGTAAAGAAGGAAACACAAAGCAATCGACCGCCTTTAAGATTTCTTTTATATCGGATCGAAAACCCAGCAATTTTACTTGTTGACTCAACCCTAAATCATCAATCTTATGTTGGAGTTTCTTATGGTTTTCACCCTCACCAGCAATCAACAAAGCCACGTCATCACGATTCATTTTTTTGATTGCATCAATTAAAATTGTATGATTTTTATTTTTATTTAAAGTTCCAGCCGCAAAAAAAGCCACCTTATCCTCTATACCGAGCTCTTTTCTCTTTGCATCTCGGTCAACTACTTCATTCGCAAAAGACTTGATATCCACTCCAACGCCGGGATGTAATACGACCCGCCCCCCTTTGCGAAGGCGAAATTTCTGTGCACTTTTATAATCCTCTTGGTTAATGGTAATCAATATGTCCGTCCAATGTGCCAACAATCTTTCTACAGGATAATACAACAGCCAGTTTGTTAAAGGTGCCCCTTGATAAAAGTGAAAACCATGTGCTTGATATATAACGGTCGTCACTTTTTGTTCCCATCCGCACAGTCTGCCCAGCACACCACCAATCGGTGTATTGCAGTGAATAACATCATATTTACCATCATGAACAATTTTATTCAACTGCTTATGAGCAAGTAAATTTTTATACCCTAAAGGATTTCGGTCGAAGTCTACATGTACAGTATGAATTCCATATTTTTTACAATCGGCAGCATATCCTAATTTATCAGCTTCATCCATATTACACGCCATCGTAAAATCAATTCCCAATTCTGTTGCTGCCAAAATGGCTGAGCGCATAAATCCATTGACTCTCTTTCCCGAAAGGCTTGTAATGTATAGTAATTTCATTTTTTCACCTTCATTTCACTATTTCATTTCACTATTTTCTCAAACCGTTCCACTGCACCGCTTGCAGCGTATTTCTTGCAGCCAAATTCATAGGCATACCGGCTCATTTGGTCATACTGCTCAGAAGGCATTTTAATCGCTTTTTGCAATTTATCAGCGAACATTTTATTATTTCCAGGTTCTATCAAATAGCCGCTTTTTCCATCATCCACCTGCTCTGGTATGGCTCCAACAGCAAATGCAATGACTGGACGGGCATATTTATAGGCATCTATGATAATTCCAGACTGTGATGCAGAGTTGTACGGGACAATCACCCAACTACAATTTGTAAACGCATCTTTCATCGCCTTATCGCTTACATATTCGGTATTTAAATATACATTGGGTTCCCGAGCAAGCTGTTCGATTTTCATTTGTGCGTGTTCTTCTGTGCGTCCAACAACGTCAAAGCAGATTTCAGGGCACAAGCGGACTATTTCCAGCAAATTGTTTACACCCTTATACGGATTGATCCTTCCGAAAAAAAGCGCCCGTTTTGTATGGCTTGGAGGTGTATAATTTGGATAGCGCCGCCACAACTCCAAGTATTTTACTCTATCAGCTTTGATCCTATATCTTTCGATCAAACTTGAGATGAATGTTTGATTTCTTAAAACAATGTAATCCGCCAGCCTACAAACAACTCGATTCATCAAGTCCACCATCGTGACCTGACGATCTCCTTCATGTGGAATCACTTCGTGAATCACCTGGTAAGTTTTGGCTTTGCCTGCTGTTAACATGATGGGAAGGTTCCATGTATGCAAACTTTCAAAATAAATGATGTCAAAATGATTACTTTGAATACGGCGAACCAAAGAAAACAGCGTCCGAAAATCAAATGTCTTTTTTGTGATCCCAGGTCGTTTTGGGCAATCCACCAGCCAAGTATGTTTTGACCTCTGCAAAGGGACTTTCGGTTCCTGTATAGCTACAAGATAGGGATCCCAGTTTGCATTTCTTATCAGTTCTTCATAGATTCCAAACAATGTATCCTGATGATCCGCATTATCCGAAAATGTTACCAGCAATATTTTTTTCACTCAGCCACCCCTCCACACAAACCCAATCCTGTCTAAACCATTGTACCGTCTTTTGGGTAGTCCTGTCCCATAGCGGTCGTCTCTCCTTCTGTTATACCCTCTGTACTTTCTGGAATAAATAAAACTTTCACTGTTGCCAGCATCAGTTTCAAATCCTCCAGAATTCCCTGGTGGGCGATATACATCAGGTCCATCTGAAGTTTATCGTAAGGAGAGGTATTATATTTCCCGTATACTTGCGCATAGCCGGTCAATCCGGCTTTTACCTGCAGCCGCAGGGCAAATTCGGGCAGCGTTTCGCAGTACTGTGCCGCAATTTCGGGGCGCTCGGGACGCGGTCCGCAAATGGACAAATCACCTTTTAAAATATTGATCAGCTGCGGCAGTTCATCCAAGCGAAATTTACGAATCACACGGCCGACCGTGTGATACGATCATCTGTTTCCCCCGTCGAAAGTCTTGCAACGCCATCCTTTTCCGCATCGACTTTCATACTGCGAAATTTGATAATATCAAACCTTCTCCCATCTTTTGTCAAGCGGCATTGTTTATAAAATACCGGTCCTCCGTCTGTTGCTTTGATAGCAGCCGATATCACCAAAAAAAGCGGACTGGTGATCAGCAGTGCTATCAAAGATAAAACAATATCCATCGCTCGCTTAATAAACAGATACTCCGGACTTGCCATGGAACGGCCCACTTTTAGCACCGATAAATGAAACATATGGGTCGGACGAGCTGCGTCCATCATAAGGTCACCTACACGAGGCAGCACAAAAACATCAATATCATGTTCCACACAGTATTTTAAAATCTTATTGCGCTCGTGGCTGTGGATGCCACCTAGAAATACCACATCCATCTGCCGCAGGACTTCCATATTTTTCAGGCATTTCTGGATATCAAGCGTTATTTTGACGTTATATTTTTTCTCTAAATTGTCTTCGCGGATCATCTCCTCGATCCCTGGCCGCATATCATAAACAATCGCCGTTGCCAGTGGCGGAAAAGTTTTATAGTACCATTTCTGTGCACAAAAAGCCCATAAAGCCGACACCACCAACTGCCCTGCTATGGCGGCAATTCCTGGTATAAGGCTGCAAAATCTTTTTGCCAACAGGCAAATGAGAAGATAGATCAAACCATCTGCAATCATAGCCGCCAGCATTTGGCTGAAAACGATTGATGCTATTTTTTGCGATGAAATCTGAAATGCTTCGTATACATTTCCCAGTGCTATATACAGGGCCGCATACAGCAGCACAACAACCAACTTTCCACTCCATTCAAGTGGCATTACGACATGAAACGTATAGTACCCATACCAGCAAGCCGCAAAGGGCAGTGTCATGCATAAAACAGCCAACAATTTTACGCTCCGCAGCCACACATTATGCTGAAGTTTTGACATTTTATTCCTCCGCACCACAGAAATTTTCTTTTCAGCGCTCCATCCTCATCATGGTTCAAAAATCCCTGCCGCCCGATAAAGCCTCTCGATTTCTTTGCTTGTCTCCTCATCCGGTCCCTTGGAAAGCAGCCCACTTCCGGCTATTTTAAACCTTTCTTTTATCAATACCCTGCATAAACGTTTTCCCCAATAGAATGGTAAAAACTGTGGATGTGAATCCAGCTTGGGATATTGTTCCCTCATATACCAAATCGAGGGGAAGCACTGCCTCCAAATAGCCAGCACCTTATTTTGTTTGAAAGAATCACCGCCTCTGACAAATCCAGACATCATCTCCATCGTTTCCTGGTTTCCATGAATGCCCGTGCTCGTCAGATAATCTACAATCAAGGCCTCTCTTTCATCCAGTGGCTGACCGGTCCCAAAACAGGCTTTCGCTGCTTGTTCCATTTGCTTGGCAAACCCGGACAAATGCAATCCATCCAACTGTTTTTTTAGGCTGTTCCTGTCCAGCGCAGCGCCTTTTTCTTTCAAAAATACATAGTTATCAGCCAGAAACCTTATGCCTGCCCCTGAAGTCGTAAAATGCTTATAAAAATGGATCATATAATGCATGTAAACATCTTCATCACTGATCTGGTATATATGCTGTTTGCCCTTCAAACGTTTTGCGCTCTTCCACAGCGTCTGTTCTTTTTGGCTTACCAGCTTGATCTCGTCCGGCAGCATATGGCCTTTGTTGGTCATTCTGCGGTGGAGTTCCACATACATATAGGGTTTTTTCCAATAGCAATCCTGTACCGGCTGCTCAATATGGTCTGGTTTATACCCTCTGGCTTCCATCCAGTCTTTCATCCGGCGGCTGTTTAAATCGCGGATCAAGACATCGAAATCGGTCATGCTTCGCATCAGCGGGTCGGGGTAATCGTTGCGTATCACCCAGCCCTTCATGGGCAGACAGTCGATGCCGGATGCCTCCATCTCGTCGAGCAGCCATTCGATCTCATATTCCTGAGTGATGTTCCGATGGGTCTCCCGTGCAAAAAAGTCCTTCATCCCCTCCCTCAGGGACTCCCATCCGTCCCCACTCTGCCGGGCAATGACCGGGTAGACCATCGTCACCAGGCTCTGCCGTCGGATCAAAACATCCAGCTTTTCAGCGTCGCAGCCGGTCTTCCAAGGGATCGGCGTCTCAAAATCCTGATGCAGAGCCGCCCGCATCAGCCGCAAAAGCATCTCTGTTTCTTTGTTTTCACGCATCGTTTTACCCCATATACCGCATCGCGCCACCCCTCTGCTTGGCCTGCAGAAGGACGGCGCGGCGCGGTTTTCATCAATGCTTGGGTTTATAGCTCTTGCTCCGTCCAAAGAAGAAGCCTTTTCTTGCGCCGTCCTGTTCAGGCTGCGTCTCTGGGGCAGTGGCCTTCGGCGCGGCCTGCACCGGAGTCTCCCGCATCGGCCTGGCCGGGACGGTAGACGTCATGACCACCGGCTTGTCATCCGGGCTCTTCGGGCCATCCGGAGCTTTCGTCTTCTCTGGAGCGCTTTCTGCCGGCGCTACCGGTTTTTCCGGCGTTTCCGGCTGACTGGGAGGCGTCTCGGGCTTCTGGGTCCAGCTGTTGTCCGCACCCATCCGGATCAGAGCGTCCATGGCCTCGTCGTCCGACAAGGTCTCCTTCTGAAGGGGATCTTTGGTCAGCTCATCCAGAATATCCGGTGCTCCGGCTGGATTGCTCAAATCACCTTCATTGCCATTCCCGGCAGCGGGCACCAAAAGCAGGTCGTCAACCTCGGCCGCATCCCGCATGGATTTGGCAGCCAGATCCGACGGTCGGTCACGCCAGGAGCGGAAGCCGTGCATGGTCCTGGAGGCATTGACGATGCACCCCAGAATCCGAATGCCAGACTTATCCAGCTGGTCGATCGTATCCTGGATCACCGGCAGCGGAGTAGCGTCATATCGAATGACAAGCAGCACCGCCTGCGCCACCTGGTTCAAACGCAATACATCCGACGACTGCTCGATCGCAGGGCCATCTATAATGATATAGTCGTAGTTCTGGGACAGCTGCTGAATAAAGTCAAACAAAACACTGTCCAGATTGATGGCATTGCGCTCCAAAACCGTAGGCAGCAGGTCCAAATACCCCGTCAGGGAGACGACGGTATCCTGTACCGTCGCCTCGCCCTTATAGAGGGCGTTCAGGGTGCGGCTGTAATCGACGTTCTGTAAAAACATCCCGCCCAAGCTGGGATTATTCAGATTCAGGTCGATCAAAAGGACTTTTTTCTCCAGATCGGACATCTGGATGGCCAGATTGGCCGCCACGGTGCTCTTGCCTTCCCGCTCTTCCGCTGAGGTAACATAGACACAATGGCTCTTCTTGCTGCTTCCCAGCCGGTTGCAGAGGATGTAGGCCGCTGAAGCAAAGCTCTGTTCCACCGTCGAATCTACAGCAGATTCCCGGCTGAGCAGCTCCCCTTTCCGCTGGAAATAAGCATGGTCCTGCGGAACGATCCCCAGCATCTCCAGCCCCAGGTCCTCTTCGACGCTTTTGGGATTCAGCAAAGTCGGATGCATGGTGAATTCAAAGATAATCAGGCCCAGACCGATCACAAAACCCACCAGACTGGTCAGGATCCAAATACCTGTATAGCTGTTGCTGGCCGGCGTAAACTCCGCTGCGGGCGGATTGATCACAGCCACCGAGCCAATCATCAGTGTTTCAGGCAATACTTCTACTGCAACGTCCAAAATGGCATTCATCAGTTCCACGCCGGACTCCGCATTCATCCACCAGAGGGTAAGCTCCAGGATCTGCGTCTCATTGTACCGGCTGATGCCAAGATTCCGTGCCACTTCTTCGGGTTCTACCGAGATCAGGCGCGCCTGCTCAATGGCTTGTTCCAGCACGCGGTCGCTGTATATCACATAGGAAACCGAATCGGCCATATCCTCCGCCAGCTGAAAGTCATCTGAGGTCAAATGGTCCGACCCGCCGGCAAAACCTCCCGTCGAGACACGCGGAACAATGGCGATGGAGGTCGTGACCGCATAACTGGTGTAGCTGCCTTGAACAAAGGAGATACTGTTCAGGACCAGACCCAATCCACAGCCAAGCAATGTCAGAACGACCAGTGTTTTCCACCGCCTTGCTATGGTCAGAAGCAAATCCCCTATACGAATTCCTTCATCACTCATATCTGATACCTCTTACTGTTGCTTTATTGCTCATTTGTACCGGCGGAGGCCGCTTCCCTGCGCTCCTTGCGGCGGCGGGAGATCAGCCGCACCAGCCACACGATCAGGCAGATGGCGCCCACGGTCAGCAGGGCCGCGACGGCCAGGGCCACCGCACTGCGGAAGGTGAAGAGCGAGATGCTCCAGGTCTGGACCTGTGCCGTATCCGTCACCTCGAAGCGGTAGGGGTTCTCGGTGTCCTCGCCGCGGACGATGTAGTAGCTGCCTTCGGGCAGGTCGGTCATCTCCACGCTCTGGCCGTTGGTGGTCCAGGACAGGACGACCTGATCCTGGCCGTTGTACAGGGTCACCGGCTCGTTCAGGCTCTCGGTGCCCAGGATGGCGTCCTGCACATGGATGGACACCCGCAGCAGCCGGTTGGTGATCGCCAGCTGGCCGGTGCTCAGGCCGCCGATCCGGCCGTCCGCACTGACGATGACATCGTATGCACCGTCGCCCATCCGGTAGTCGCCCACGGTCTGGGTCTGCTGGATGTGGTAGGTGGTGTTCTTCTGCAGGTCGGTCAGGACAGCGGTGCCCGTCTCGTCGGTGACCAGGCGGCGGGTCCGGCCGGAGCGGTCGTCGGTCACCATCAGGACGGCGCCCGCCAGCTTCTGGCTGTCGTACAGCTCATCCGAGACCTGCACCACCAGCTGGGTCTTTTCCACCTCGACCTCGTGGACCGGGGGCAGAGCGCCGGTCTTGCGCTCCACTTCCACCGTCAGGTCCTCTTCCATGGTGGCGTAGTAGTCGGGGCTTGTCGCCTGCTGGACGGTGTATGTGCCCAGATAGAGCTCCTGGCTCTCGCCGTAGCCCTCTTCGTCGCACTCGATGGTGTCCACCACCTGGCCGGCGGTGTAACGGACGGTGCCGTCCAGAGTGGCGATGTCCTCAGCCGCCACCACCCGGAAGGTGCCGCCGCCCACCGGCAGGGCCGTATCCGCATCGCTCATCTGGATGCGGATGATGTTCTTGCAGGGGGACAGGCGGATCTGGACCACATAGGGATCAGGCCAGTCGTAGAGCTGGGTGATGTCAAAGTAGGTGTCCGGCGCGGCGTCATAGCCCTCCGGAGCATTCAGCTCGTGGAAATAATAATTCCCGTGCCAGACCTTTTCCGGCAGGTAGAAGGTGCCGTCCTCCCGGGTGGCGTACTCCCGGTAGGTGATCTTTTCGGGGTAATAGGTGTTCAGCTGCTGGAGCGAGCCCTCCTGCAGGGTGGTGTTGTCGGTGCGGTAGAGCTCGAAGCGGATGCCGGCTTCGGGGATGGGCCGGTCGGTCTCATCGTCTACCAGCTCCACATAGACGGCCGACTTGACGCCCTCGTCGGGGTACATCCCGCCGCCGCCCGCGGTGGGGATGTATTCCTCGTCGTAATCGCCGTCGCCACCGCCGTCGCCACCACCGCCGCCCCAGCCGCCCCAGCCGCCGCCCCACTCGTCATCCCAGCCATCCCAGTCGTCCTCGTAATAGCTGGACGCGGGGTATTCTTCATAGCCGGTGTAGTCGTGGAGGATGTACAGGCACAGCAGCGCGATGACAAGGATCAGGACAAAGACCAGACCGCTCATCATATCGGTGGCGGGCTGCCAGAAATTGAATTTTGAGGCGGGCTGTCGGTTCTTTTTCATCCGTTCTGCCCCACTTTCAGGTTCTTCTCAAACTCGGCCACCGACAGCGGGCGGGAGAAGAAGTAGCCCTGGCCCTCGGTGCAGCCGCACTTGCGCAGCATGGTCAGCTGCTCCATGCTCTCGATGCCCTCGGCCAGCAGGTTCAGGCGGAGGGTCCGGGCCTGGTTAAAGACGGCGGGCAGGACCTCCAGCTTATCTTCCAGATTTTCGCTGCGGAGGTTGAGTTTCAGCTGGTCGATGCCGATCTCGCCGGCCGAGCTCAGCTTGATGTAATCCCCGTCAAAGTCGTCCAGGATCACCCGGAAGCCGGCCTGCTGCAGCCGGGCCACCGCGTCCTTCAGGACGCCGTAGGCTTCCAGATAGGCGCTGGCGCTGACGTCGATCTCCAGGTGCTTGGGCGGGATGCGGTACTTTTTCAGCATATCCTTGAAGAAATCGGCCACGTCCATCGCCAGGACATCCGTCTTGGTGACGTTGACCGAGATGGGCACCGGGCGGATGCCCTGGTCCACCCACTGGCGGATCAGCTGGCAGACCTTTTCCCAGATGTACTGGTCCAGCTTGGTGATGTAGCCGTTGCTTTCCAGCACCGGGATAAAGACCGCCGGGGAAATGACCCCCAGAGTGGGGTGGTTCCAGCGGATCAGAGCCTCGGCGCCGATCACCTTGCGGGTGTTCAGCTCATACCGGGGCTGGAGGAAAAAGACGAATTCGTTCTTTTTCAGGCCGTCCAGGATCTGGGGCATCAGGATCTGCTCGTTGCCGGAGGTGCTGCCGCTGCCCACCAGAGGCATGGTGCCCTTTTTGGGCAGGCGCTCCAGCAGCTCGACGATCTGCCGGTTTTCCCGGCGGTCGCTGTAGCGGCTCTGCTCTTCGGTGGTGGGGATGATGGTCCGGTGGAACTCTTCCAGGAAGAGGTCCACCTCCCGGCTCATGATGTTGCGCAGGATGTTGTTGACCACGTTGAAAAAGACGGACAGGATCAGGCCGGCGATGGATGTGTAAAACGCGGTGTTGATGCCGGCCAGGATGGTCTCGACACTGCCAAGCGCGGCTTCCACCGTCATGAAGTTGATCCCCCGCAGGCCCATCAGCAGGCCCAGGAAGGTGCCCAGGATGCCCAGGCCGGTCATGGTGCCGGGGATCTGGGCCGCCACGCTCTGCCAGCTGTACAGGCCCAGGATGTCCTCGTTGACGGTGTCGTCGATGTCGCTGATGAGCAGGCCGTTTTCCCGCTGCTGGCGCACCTTTTCCCGGTACTCCTGGAACAGCTGGTCCAGCGTTTTCTGCTCAAAGAAACGGTCCATCTGGAGAGCCATCATCCAGGCGGTGCCGCCCTCCGCGTTCATGGCCCGCTTGATGCTGTTCTGGCCGTTGCGCAGGCCGTTGGTGAACGAGATCACCGGAGCCAGGCAATAGAACCCGCTGGCCAGCGCGATGACGCCCATACAGCCGACGATCACCAGGGACAGCCGGTCGGGCGAATAGGCCGCCAGCATGCCGGCCGCTATGAGATATACCACGATAAAAAGATAAGGAAGCCGTCTCACGACTCACTCCACCTCCTGAAATACCCTTTGTATATATGGACGGGGACCGGCTGTCCATGCCCCAAGAAAAAGAAAAACGGCCGCAATTATACCCTACATATAACTGCGGCCGAACTATCTTGTCTTGCAGCCTGTGACAGGCGCTCCACGTCAGACTTCCAGCTTTGCGTCCCTGCATTTCTGCAGGTTTGCCCTTAACTGTATTCACTTAGGAACTTTATCTAGAGATATTTTATAATAGCGGCCCTTTTTTGTCAAGCAAAATTGGGCAGATGGTGGAATAAAATCTTCTGTATACAGCAAAAAATGTAAAAACGCAGGATTTTATTCATTCGCCATCTCGATCCGCCGGTCGCAGATCTCCAGCGCCGCGGGCCGGTGGGTAATGATCAGCACCGTCTTGTCGGTCATCTGCCGGAGATTGGCCAGCAGCCGGCGCTCGGTCTCCTCGTCCAGGGAGCTGGTGCACTCGTCCAGGATCAGGACCGGCCGGTCCGAAAAGACCGCCCGGGCGATGGCGATCCGCTGCATCTGCCCTTCCGACAGGCCGCAGCCCCGCTCGCCCAGACAGGTGTCCAGGCCCTGTTCCAACCCGGATACGAACTCGCCGGCGCAGGCGATGTCCAGCGCCCGGGCCAGCCGTTCCTCCTGCGCCATGGCGCCCGGGTCGCCAAAGGCCACGATCTCCCGGATGGTCCCGCTCATCAGCTGGTTGCCCTGGGGCACATAGGCAAACAGGCCCCGCCAGGCGGGGGTCAGGGGAGTCTTGCCGTGAACGTCCTGTATATAACGCTCGCCGGCATCCAGTGGGTAAAGGCACATCAGCAGTTTGAGCAGAGTGCTTTTCCCGCAGCCGGAATGGCCGGTAAAGGCCACGTACTCCCCTTTTTGGATCTCCAGGTCCAGATGGTCGATGACCGCCAGCCGTTCCGCAGTCCGGCCGGCGCCCTCCTGCACCTTGTAGGAGAAGCTGGCGTCCCGGATACCCAGGCTGCGAAACTCCTCCCGGTAATACCGGGCGATCTCTCCGGCCGGCAGCCGGCTGGCATCCCCGTCGTCGGGATAGGCCTCGGCCTCCATCAGGCGCTCGGCGCTGGCGATCATGGCGTAATACTGGGGCACCACCCCTGTAATGCCCGCCATCGGAGACTGCACCTGCCCCACCAGCTGCAAAACGGCGGTAAAGGTGCCGTAAGACACCGTCCCCTGCAGGATGCCATAACCGCAGTAGAGCGCCGCCAGGAGGTAGCCTCCTTCGGCCAGCCCCCAGAAGCCAAAATTGAACAGGTTGGAAAAGCGGTTCCGCTTCAGGCGGGCGGCCTTGTGCCGCTCCATCCTGGCGGCGGCCTCGGCGCAGGTCTCGTCCTCCATCGAAAAGACCCGGACGATCATCATGCTTTCCAGCCGCTCCTGGACAAAGGCCAGCACCGCCGCCCCTGCCTCCTGGATGCGCTTGTGCATCCGCTTGAGGATCTTCCGCAGGGAAACCGTCAGCACCAGCACGACGCAGCCCGCCGGCACCAGAATGTAGAAAAACGCCGGTTCCAAGAGGAACAGAGCCGCCAGCGCTCCGCCCAGCCGGGCCAGCAGGCCGGCCAGCCGGGGCAGCAGGTCCACCATATTCCCGGCCACCACCGCCGTATCCGAGGTCAGCCGCGACACCCAGTCCCCCGAATGGCGCGCGGTGACAGCCGCGTAGTCCTTGTGCAGCAGGCAGGCGAACAGCCGCCCCTTCAGGCGATTTTCCAGCGAGGCCCGCGCCCACTCGGAGACCAGGCTGTCCGCCGCATTCAGGAGCATTTGCCCCAGGGTCATGGCCGCCAGAGCGGCCGCCGCCCCCAAAAAGGGCTCCATCTGCCCCGACGCGGCCCGGTCCACCAGATTGCCGAACAGCAGAGCATACGCCACGCTGCTGGCTCCCAGCACCATGTCCAGCAGGGCGATGCCCACCACTGCCAGCTTGTACCGGCCGGCTACCTGTCCCAGCCAGCGCAGGGTATTCTGATGTTCCTGCGCGCTCTTTGCTTGCCCGCTCATGCGCCGGTAGAAACGCCGTATTTGGCTTCGGCTTTTTGGATGGCTTGAAGGATCCGTTCCTCGTAGCCATTTTTCCAAAAAGCGCACATCTCCCGGTCGCAGCCCATCAAATTCTTGTCCGGTCCGGCCAAGGCGGATGCCCGGCATCCTCCGCCGCACTTATAGCGATAGGCACAGGCATTGCATTCAACATTTGCCGCAAATAGGTCTCTGATTCTGCCGTTGACAAACTGCATATATGCACTGCCACTCAGCCCTTCCCGCAGACCAATATCCTGCACCAGGGGGAAATATTTCTGGTAAGGACTGGATGTCATGGGCATACAGGGCAGCAGGCGGCCTTCCGGGGTAATATAGCAGGTCGAGCGAGCCGCTTCACACATATAAGTATTAAGGATTTTATCCGTTTCCTGATAATTATAAAATCCTACGCTTGGCCTGGCAGGTTGATCTCGGCGCAAATCTGCCACACCTCCCAACACCAGATGGTCAAAAGGTCTGCCCTCTTTATAATACCATTCGATATAAGGAATCAGCGCTTCCACATATTCCTGCCGGGTCATTGCCTTTCCTTCGCTGTGGCAGCGCCAAAGATCGGTCTCGTCTACATTGACTACCTTTATATGTTTTACTCCCAGCGTGTCCAAAAGCTTTACTGTATCAGGCAAACACTGCAGATTCCCCTTATGGAGACACATACCAACAGAAACCATGAACCCACGTTCAACCGACAGTTTTATTGCTCGTAGGGCCGCTTCCTCCGCACCGGGAACACCCCGCATCCAGTCATGCCAGCCCACTCCATCAAAACTGATATTGATCTCCGGCTTGAACTCCCGTCTCTCAAACTCTTCCAGCATCCGCTCATTCAGCATCCACCCATTTGTGTATATTTGGCGAATGACCATTTTATGAGAGAGGATACGGTCCACCAGCTGCAAAAAGTCTTTGCGGACAAGAGGCTCTCCCCCTGTAATATCGACGCATAGCACGCCGCATTCTTTCATCTGATCGATGAGGTCAAATGCCTGCCTGGTGGAAAGTTCTCCCAGCGCTGCATCCGGAGCATCCATATAACAGTGCCGGCAGCGATAATTGCATCTGCCTGTAATAGACCAAAAGACGCGGCCTACGAAACGATTGTGATAATATTGATAGTATTGTTCTTGTTCCAACGGCATTCGGTTTTTACTCGCTTCTATCCATCCCTCTCTTTCACATTGCCGAAGCACTTTTTTCAAATTGTCATTCAGCAGATCATTGGGCAGTTTCGTCTCTCCATCACAAAGCGTCAGTACCTGAAACTGTTCCTGCTTCAACCTTTTCGCTTCGTTCTGGGGGCTCTTTACCAACAGCCACGGCATCCCGTCCCAGCCACGTAGCGTATACCCGGATTTTAATCTATAGTACATAGTTTTAACCAATCTGACTTATAAAAAGGCAAACAGATTGCTGCATCTGTTTGCCTTTTCGTTCGTAAGCAACGACTGTTTATACGCTTAGCATCCCCAGCTGCCCCACGCAGTGGCGCCAGAACCTGCCACGCCGTAGTCTCCATCTTCGCCCGAACCGTAACCCGCACTGTTGCGTCCGCCACAGCCATCATTCGGGGCGGTCATCACAACATCATTGTTATCAAACAAAACTACTTCGGCATTCGCCTTCATGTATAATTTCTTTTTCATTCAGAACATTTCTCCTTTCATAAATTGTATTGTCAAGTGCCAAAGGCATTTAACACTCTTTAATTGTTCCCAACGCCTTCATTGCTGCCATCGTTGCCACCATGGTCTCCCTGACCGTTGTTCGTGCCCCGATAGGTACAGCTTGCATTTGCGGCGGTAAACAAATCGCCATCTTCAAACACAATCGTCTCCGCCTCAGCTTTGACATATTCCATCATATGATATTCCTTCTTACTATGGTTTAACTGTATCTGTATCTCAGCTTCAGCGCTCGTCCCAGCTTCCGTCTGGCGCGCCCCGGCAGGGCGCGCAGCCAAATCCACGCAAAGCGCAGAGGCAGCGTCCGGCGGTACTGCAGGTCGGCGGGGCTGCCGCAGGGGGTGTACTGCTCCCCTTCGTCGGCGTAGTAGCCCGCCATGACCCCGACGATCTTGTCCGGCGGCACCGTCTCTTTCCAGTAACAGTTGTCGCCGCGGATCACATACCCTTCCGCCGCCGTCCCGATGACCCGGTGGAGCACATAATCGTTGCGGGCGTTCCGGTACAGGGCCACGTCCCCCCGCTTGAGAGGGCCGTGCGGGGTCTCGATCACCACCGTGCTCCTGCGGTGGTGGAGCAGCGGTTCCATGCTGACCCCCACCGTCCAGGACAGGGCGCGGCCGGTCAGGGCCAGTTCTTCCTCAATCGTTCGATGCTGCATGTTCCAACGCCACCTCGATGCTCTGCAAGAATTCCCGCACATCCCGGCGGGCGGTCTCCTGGTCCACGCCTTCGTAACGTTCCAGCGTTTTGGCGGTCAGGTCGTCCTCTGAGGAGCCCTTCTCGAGCTCTTTCCAGTAAAAGGCGCCGGTATCGTTCAGCCGGATCATCCCGTTGAAGCTTTTGCTCGCCTCGCCTATGGCGACCACCATAAATTCATCGCCCAGACGGCGCAGCAGAAATCCCTTTTTGGTTTTCAGCATTCTGTTTCCTCCTCATGGTCAGATACGACAGCCGCGACGCCTCCGGCTCGCGGTTGCATTGCAGCAGGTAGAAATCCGCCGACGTCATCATCTGGTCCAGCAAGCGCCAAAAACGGGTAAAGGTCTCCTCGTTGTTCCGGGAGAGATGCACCTGCCGGAAAATATGCCGGCTGGCTTCGCTGACCGAGAGCCTGCGGATATGGTTTTCAGGGTTTTGCTCGATGATGCAGATGCCCCCCACCGGGAACATCGCCCCGGGCCCCAGGCCCAGCTCTTCCTTGCCCTTCCAGGGGGTGGAGCACACATACACTTTGCCGTCCTGCAGGCGGATCAGCGGCTTATCCCCGTTGACGATGACGGCGCGGTCGCCAAAGTGCTTTTTCCAGAGCATGGTGTGGGTGGTTTTGCCGGTGCCGCTGGGGGCGGTGAAGATGTAGGCGACGCCGTCCACCGTCACCACCGCCGCGTGCATCAGGAACATATCGTAAAAGGGCATCCTGTCGCAGATGCTGGTGATGAGGCTGTCGCTTTCACAGCGGCCCTTCCACCGGTCAAAATCCAATGTACAATGGAAAATTTCTTCCCAGGCCTCAAACTCGTTTCGGATCCTTTCATCCGTTGCGCTGACTGTGAAATCCGGTTCTTTGCTCAGAGGGATCTCAAACGTACGGCATGCCTGGTAAATATATGGATAACGATGGTCAATGTTGATGGTCACATCGGCCAGCTTGATGGTGAACTGCAATCGTTTGCACACTCCATTCACAGGAACACAAACCCAAAAGAAAACGGCCGCAATTATCATGGATAACTGCGGCCGAACCACCTTGCGGCTCGCGGCCGCGTCAGGCTTCATGCTTTGCGTCCCTGCATTTCTACAGGTTTGCCAAAGATAAAGGGGAGGGCCTCCGGCCCTGCGCCTTGTTTTTCCTTTAGTTTAACCTTTCTGCGTCGGATTGTCAAGGGGGTTTGCCGGTTTGGGCGGGAATTTTGCAGCGGCCGCAGGGCTCGCAGCCTTTGGGGACAAAGGCCGTGGAAGCCCGGTGGCGCGCCGCTCAGCCGATCTCGTACCAGCGGATCTCGTTGGCCTCCAGATGCAGCGCGAAGCTGGCGCCGCCGGTGGTGTAGACGGTGGTGTCCTGGGGCTCGTAGGTATTGTTCACCACGCAGTACTTGCCGTTTTTCACGTAGGCGTGCACTTCGACGTTGTAGTTGGAGCTGAACCAGGTGTGCAGCTCGTCCTCGCTGTGGGCCGCCCACAGGATGGCCCGGTAGAGCGCGCGGCTGTTGGCGAAGCTGTAGGGCAGGCCGCTGATGTAGACGCCGCGGCCCTGGCCGTAGTCGTGGGCAGCCAGCTGGACTTCCTTGTCCCGCTGGATCAAAATTTCGGTGCCTTCCAGTGCGTAGATGCTCTTTTTGCCCTCGCCGAAATCCATGTCGTGGTCGGGGCAGTCGGCCAGGATGAAGTGGTCGCGGTGCTCGTCCCAGTTGTACTTGTCGTAATTGAGGGTGAAGCCGGTCTCTTTTTCCACGCCCAGCACGCCGGCCAGCTGGAGGAAGCGGCCCTGGTACTGGTGGCCGCCGGGCTCGCCCACGCCGATCAGGCCGCCGCCGTTCCAGACGAAGCGCCGGATGGCGGAGGAGACCTCCGGGTCCTCCCACCAGATGCCGCCGGTGTGGGCGGTGTCGGCGTCGCCCACGTTGATGAGCACGTCGATGTCATCCAGGACATGGGGGTCGTTCTTGACGTCCTCAAAGCTGATGAAGCGGACGTCGAAGGGGGCGCCGCTCAGCGCCTCGATGACGCCGGCGTAGCTGTAGTTCTGCTTCTGGTAGAGGGCGTGGTGCACCATGTGGCAGCCCCAGGCCCGCATCTTGCCCCAGCAGTTCAGGACTGCCACCCGCTTGACGCAGTAGGGCGTGGTGCCCTTGATGTTGTCGTACAGCTCGCGGAACTCATCGCAGACGCTCTCTACATAGTCGATGAAGTCGGGGAACTGGAGGGCCAGCTTGAGGTAGCCGCCGTAGCCGATGCGGTCGATGGGCTTGCGCAGGATGGCCCGCCGGGCGGTGACCCAGTTCTCCTTAGCCTCGCGGACGGGGTCGCCCCCCTCGTGGAAGGTGTCGGGGAAGAAATAGGGCAAAAAGCGCCCTTCGGTGTACTTGACGCCCTCGATGTCCGAGATCAGCCGCAGGGTGCTGCCGTTGCCCACGCTGCCCACCACCGCGTCCAGCCCGATGGTCTTGAACTCGGGCATAAAGGGCTCGGTGCCGATCCAGTGGTCGCCCAGGAACATCATGGCCTCGCAGCCGCATTCGTGGGTGATGTCCACCATCTCTTTGGCCAGCTTGGCCACTTCCCGGCGCTGGAAGGCCTGGAAGTCCCGGTACTCTTTGCTGGGCACGCGGTACTGGTTGTTATAGTAACCCTGGTCGATGATGTACTCGGGGCGGAAGGGATAGCCCACTTCCCGCTCGAACTGCTCGAGGATATAGGGGCTGACCGAGGCGGAATAGCCGTACCAGTCCACATACTTTTCCCGCCGCAGCTCGTCAAAGATCAGGGTGAACTGGTGGAAAAAGGTGGTGTAGCGGATGACGTTCACATAGGGATGGTCGGCGATGAACTTGCGCAGCCGCTCCATGGTGTATTTGTGGGTCTTGGGCTGGCGGACGTCGAACGTGATCTGGTGCTCAAAGTTGGTCCACCCGTTGGTGGTGGCGTTGTACATATGGACGGGGTCCCAGATCAGGTAGGCCAGAAAGCTGACGGTGTACTCGTGGAAAGGCTCGGCCTGCACCGTAACGCTGCCGCCGGCATAGCTCCACCGGGCGGGCGGCACCGGCTGGCCGGTGGTGCGGTCCATGACTTCCCACCAGCGGGTGATGTCGTCGCGGGTGTTCACCTCCATCAGCTCGGGGCTGATGCCCTGCATCAGGGGGATGGTGACGGTGTCCCCGTGGGCGGTGTAAAAGCCGGTCATGATGTAGCACTGCTGGATCTCGTCGGGGTTGGCTTTGGCCCAGGCGTTGTCCTTGCGGGTGGTGTAGTAAGTGGAATAGATCTTGGCCCCGGTGCCCTGCAGCTGGGCGGGGAACTCGGTGCCGTCACAGTCGCGGATGGCGTCGGCGCCCCATTTTTCCAGGATCTGCAAAGTTTCGGGCACGACGTCCAGATCGGTGGGGATGGTTACGCGGCCTTTTTTGTCCTTCATAGGTTTACTCCTCGCAATTATTTATCTCGATATGGCTCGTTGTAGATCGCCAGCACCACCAGCAGGAGGAACACCCCCACCACCATGATGCCAAGGCCCGCCAGCTCGCCGGTCATTTTCCAGCCGGCGATCACCAGCGCCATGGCTGCGACGAACAGCACGGCCATCAGGACGATGCGCAGGGCCGGGTGATTTTTCCAGAATTCCATAGTGTTGCCTCCTTTAGCCCTTGAGGCCGCCCACGGTCATGCCCTGGGTCAGCTGCTTCTGCACGCAGATGTAGAGGATCAGGGTGGGCAGCATGACCAGCACCAGGCCGGCGTACATGGTGCCGTACTGGGCCGCGCTCTGCTGGGCCTGCATCAGGTTGAGCAGGCCCACCGGCAGGGTGCGGGGCGCGCTGGTCGAGCTCATGAGGGTCATCGAGATGATGTACTCGTTCCAGAACGAGAGGAAGTTGAACAGGATGATGGTGATGATGGAGGGCTTTGCCATGGGGAAGATGATCCGCACCATGGCCGAGAAATAGCTGGCCCCGTCGATGTAGGCCGCCTCCTCAAAGTCGTGGGGCAGGGTGGCGAAATAGCCCGACAGCAGGTAAATGGTGAAGGGCAGGGCCGTCGCGGCGTAGACCACCGCCAGCACCACCAGGTTGTTCAGCAGGAAGGTGCTGCCGGTCAGGTTCTTCAGCCAGGTGTCGCCGTCGCGCAGCATCAGGAAGATGGGCACCACGATGTAGTTGACGTTGATGAACAGGCCCGCCATGAACAGGGTGTTCAGCAGCTTGCTGCCCCGGAACTTGAAGCGGGACAGGCAGTAGGCCGCCGGCAGGGCGATCACCAGCAGCAGCACCAGGGCCAGGGCCGTGACCAGTACCGAATTGAGCATATACTGGCCCATCTTGGCGCCGTTCCAGGCATCCACAAAGTTCTGCCAGTAAAAGCCGGCGGGCAGGGCCCAGGGGTTGCCGTAAAACTCGGAGTTCTGCTTGACGGACGCCATGAACACCCATGCCACCGGCACGATGATGGTGACGGCCAGCAGGATCAGCACCAGATAGATGAAAAACTTATACAGCTTTTCCGCCGAGCGGGAGGACGTTTGTTCCTGTGTTTTCTGCATACAGCGTTCCCTCCTTTAAAATTCCAGCGGCTCGCGGCTGGTGGCCTTGTTGATGCAGGCGGACAGCGCGAAGGAGAACACGAAGATCGCCACGCCGATGGCCATGCTGTAGCCGTACAGGCCGGCGTTCTTCTGGCTGTACATATAGCTCAGGGCCACCTCCGACGCATGGTTGGGGCCGCCGCTGGTCATGGCCGTCACGAACAGGAAGGCCATGTTGATGGTGGAGATGATGAAGAAGGTGAGGGTGGTGCGGATGTTGGTCCAGATCAGGGGGATGGTGATGCGGAAGAACTGGGTCAGCCGGCCCGCGCCGTCCAGGTTGGCGCTCTCATACAGGCTGGCCGGCACCGAGGACATCGAGGCCATGTACATGACCATGTAGTAGCCCACCGCCTGCCAGACCATGGCGATGATGATGGAGGGGATGACCAGCTTTTCACCCTTCCAGAGGATAGGGTCGGTCATATCGCGGAACAGGCCGATGATGCTGTTCAGCATACCGTTCTCGGGCTTGTAAATGGCCGAGAAGATGCCCGAGATGACGACCACCGACAGGATGTTGGGGATGTAGAACACCACCCGGAAGAAATTCTGCCCCTTGATCTTTTCCCGCGTGAGGATGGCGGCAAAGACCAGCGCAAAGGCGAAGGTGATGATGGTGACCACCACCACCAGCAAAATCATGTTCTGCATCGAGCGGATGAACTGGGTGTCCCGCATCAGCTGCTGGAAGTTTTTCAGGCCCACGAAGGTCTCCTGCGGGGTGTAGGCGCCCCGCTCGTACAGGGACATACGGAACACGTTCAGGGTGGGCAGGATCATAAAGATAAAGAACAGGATGGTCGCAGGCGCGACGCACAGCACCAGAAACCGGCTGCGGCCCTTATTTTTCTTCATAGGGAGAACCGCTCCTTTCAATCAAAAAAGCGGAGGCGGCTTTGACCGCCCCCGCTGGGCAGGGTTTGGATAAAAAGATCACTCGATGAGGTTGGCGCGCATCTGGTCGCTGGCGGCCTTGACGCCGTCGATCCACTCCTGCTCGGTGATGCTGCCCGAGACCAGGGAGTTGACCGGATCGAAGAAGGCGGTGCGGACCTCGACGCCGGGGATGGCGGTGAAGGCTGCGAAGTTGCCCATGGCGGCCTTGGCGCCGTTGTCGTAGATGGAGTAGAACAGCTTGTTGTCCCCTTCCAGGCTGTCGGCGATGCCCAGCACGGGCTGGATGGCGCCGGCGGCGGCGAAGATCTCGCAGGCCACGTCGCTGTACAGGAAGGCGATGAACTGCTTGCCGGCGTCGATGTGCTCCGCGCCGGAGGGGATCCATGCCTGCTCGAACCAGGTGTAGCTGTAGCGGTCGCCGCCCTCCTCCAGGGCGGGCAGGGCGGTCATGCCCCACTCAAAACCGTCGGCGCGGGGCGCTTCGGCCATCTCGCCCACGATCCAGGTGCCGTTGGGCATGAACAGGGCCTTGTTGTCCAGCACCAGCTGCTGGTTCTGGGTGAAGTCCTGGTCGTTGGCCTGGGCCGGGGTGATGGGGTTGGTGTAGGTAGCCAGCTTGGCCACGATGTCGAAGCAGTTCTGGGCCTCGGGGGTGTCCCAGATGCCTTCCTCGTAGTGGGTGGCCTTGTCGAAGAACTCGGGGCCGCCGCACACATACATCAGCGCGTAGAAGAAAGCGTCAAAGTAGCCGGTGGTGGGGTAAGTAAACAGGTAGGTGCCGGCTGCCGCGGCCGCGTCGCCCAGCTCCCACATCTCGTCCCAGGTCTGGGGCACTTCCCAGCCGTTCTCCGCCAGGAAGCCGGCGTTGTAGAACAGGCCGCAGGGGCTGTAGAACATGGGGGCAAGGTAGGTCTTGCCGTCGCCGTAGGGGTTGGTCAGGGAAGTGTCGGTAAAGCCGCCGGCGATCTTGTCGCCCACCACGGCGTCCTCGCCGGGCACGGTCATGCTCAGCACGTCGGTGATGTCGGCGATCAGGTTGCCCTTGATGAACTGCTCGGTCAGGGCAGCCTCGCGGCCGGTGGCCAGGTGGATGACGTCGGGGTAGTCGCCGCCCTGCATCGAGGGGCCGATGACGTCCTCCAGGTTCTTGTCGGTGGTCAGCTCAACGGCGATGCCGGTCTGCTCGGTGAAGGCGTCGGCCACCTGCTGCCACATCTCGGAGCCGTAAGCGGTCTCGATGGCGGCCACTTTGATGGTCTCGGCGGGGGCTGCAGAGGAAGCAGCCGAGGACGCGCCGCCGGCACCAGTGGAGGCGGCGGTGGAGCTGGAAGAACTGCCGCCGCAGGCCGCCAGGCCCACAGCCGCTGCGCCCGCACCGACGATCTTGATAAAGTTGCGACGAGAAATGCGTTTCATAGTTCTGTCCTCCAACAGTATAGATTCTTGTCCGCAGGCGCACCGCGCGGTATATGCCGGAAACGCCGGACCGCCCGCTGAATGGGGCCGCAGATGCAGGCGTGTGTGGGGCCGCCGCCCCCGCGGCTGCGGGGCACGGCGCTGCAAAGACGGCGTCTTTCAGCGGACAGGACAGCGTTCAGAGACTTTGGGAGATGCGCCCTTTCGGGGCGGTGCGGCCGCACAGGCGCCGCACCCTTCTCTGCACCCAATATAGTGGATTTTGCCGCCCGCCACAAGCGCTTTCTTGCCTCGTTTTTTATACATCTTGCTTTACCTCTATTTTCCACCGTCAAAGTGCCGTGTCAATCCGCTGCCTGTTTGTACAATTTGCGCACAATTGCAAATTCTTACAGAAAAGTAACAATTTTCAAAGATACTCCTGAGGAAACTGCCAGAAAATCGCCCTTGCAAAATGCCGCCGGATTCTCTATAATAAAACCAGATTTTGCCGCGGCCGTTCCAGCCGCCCTTCCTATTTTGCTTTTTATTTTAGAAATTTTGCGCACACTGTTGATTCTTGAAAGGAGACTCTTTTTGTGAGCACCGCCCGCTTCGCTATCAGCCACGCCCCCGCCCCGCGGGAGAGCTTCCGGCTTTTATATATCAGCAAAAGCCGCTTTGGCGGCGACTGGAACAGCACCGCCCACACCCACGCCTGCACCGAGCTGTTCTACTGCCTCAGCGGGGAGGGGCAGTTTTTCATCCAGGGGCAGCTTTACCCCGTCCAGCCCGACGACCTGGTCATCGTCAACCCACAGGTGGAGCACACCGAGCTCAGCCTCAACGCCGCCCCGCTGGAATATGTGGTGCTGGGCATTTCGGGCATCGAGGTGCTGTTCGGCAGCAGCGACGAGCCCTACGCCATCCTTAACTGCCGCGAGCAGCGGGAGCGCCTGGGCGCCCTGCTGCATATGCTGCTGGCCGAGGCCGACCACAGCCTGGACGGTTACGAGACGGTCTGCCAGGACCTGCTGGAAGTGCTGCTGATCTGGCTGGTGCGCTCCAGCACCCTGTCGGTGCAGCTGCAGCGCACCACCGTCCGGGCCGAGAACCGCGAGTGCGCCGAGATCAAGCGCTACATCGACACCAATTACCGCGAGAGCATCACCCTGGACAAGCTGGCCGGCATGGCCCACCTGAACAAATACTACCTGTCCCACGCCTTCCAAAAGGAGTACGGCATCTCCCCCATCACCTACCTGAGCCGCCGCCGCATCGAGGAGAGCAAGTACCTGCTGGGCAACACCAGCCACACCCTGGCCCAGGTCAGCGAGCTGCTGGGCTTCTCGTCCCCGAGTTATTTTTCCCAGTGCTTCCGCAAAGCGGAGGGCATCAGCCCCAACGAATACCGCCGCCAGGTGCGGGAGGGCAAGCGCCCTGCTCCGCCCAAGCGGCGCTGAACCATCCACCCGTCTGAAACTATGGAGGAATCGCATCATGAAACCAGTCACCCAGGAACTGCTCCGCCAGGCCGCCGCGGCCTTTGCCTTTGACCGGCCCGTTGGCGAGGCGGAGCGCTTCGGCGCAGGCCACATCAACGACACCTTTGCGGTGTGGGCCGCCGACCGCAGCAAGCGCTGGATCCTGCAGCGGATCAACACCGACACCTTTACCGACCCCGCCGGGCTGATGGAGAACGTGACCGGCGTGACCGCCTACCTGCGCCGCCAGATCATCGAGCGGGGCGGCGACCCCGACCGGGAGACCCTGAACGTCATCCCCACCCTGGACGGCAAGGCCTACTACACCGACACCGAGGGCGGCGCCTGGCGGGCCTACATCTTTGTGGAGGGCACGGTCTGCCTGCAAAAGGTGGAAAACGAGCGGGACTTTTACACCGCGGCCGAGACCTTCGGCAATTTCCAGAACCAGCTGGCCGGCTACCCCGCCGCCACCCTGCACGAGACCATCGCCCGCTTCCACGACACCCCCAACCGCTACGCCAACTTTGAAAAGGCCCTGGCCGCCGACGTCATGGGCCGCGCCAAGGACGTTGGGCCCGAGATCGCCTTCATCCGCGCGCGGGAGGCCGACTGCCGCGTCCTGGTGGACCAGCTGGCCGCCGGCGTGCTGCCCCTGCGCGTGACCCACAACGACACCAAGCTGAACAACGTCCTGATCGACCAGGAGACCGGCAAGGGCATCTGCGTCATCGACCTGGACACCGTCATGCCGGGCCTGTCCGCCTACGACTTTGGTGATTCGATCCGCTTCGGGGCCAACGACTGCGCCGAGGACGAGCCCGACCAGAGCAAAGTCCACTTCAGCCTGCACCTGTACAAAGTGTTCGCCGAGGGGTATCTGGCGGCGGCCAGCAGCGCCATGACCGAGGCCGAGCGCCGGAGCCTGCCCTGGGGCGCCAAGCTGATGACCCTCGAGTGCGGCATCCGCTTTTTGACCGACTATCTGGAGGGCGACCACTACTTCAAGATCAGCCGCCCGGACCAGAACCTGGACCGCGCCCGCACCCAGTTCACCCTGGTGCAGGGGATGGAACGGGAATTCGACGCCATGACGCAGCTGGCGCTGGAACTGTAAAAACCGGATACGCAAAAAGCTCCCCCGCGGCGGGCCGCAAAGCCAACCGCAGGGGAGCGTTTTTATGTCTTATGGGTCAGAAAACCGCCGGAAAGCTCAGGCGTTCTTCTTCATGGCCTCTTCCACCGAGACGGCCACCGCAACGGTAGCGCCGACCATGGGGTTGTTGCCCATGCCCAGGAAGCCCATCATCTCGACGTGCGCAGGCACCGAGCTGGAGCCGGCGAACTGAGCGTCAGAGTGCATACGGCCCATGGTGTCGGTCATGCCGTAGGAAGCAGGGCCGGCAGCCATGTTGTCGGGGTGCAGGGTGCGGCCGGTGCCGCCGCCCGAAGCCACCGAGAAGTACTTCTTGCCCTGCTCGACACACTCCTTCTTGTAGGTGCCGGCGACAGGATGCTGGAAGCGGGTGGGGTTGGTGGAGTTGCCGGTGATGGAGACGTCCACCTTCTCGTGGTGCATGATGGCCACGCCCTCGCGGACGTCGTCGGCGCCGTAGCAGCGGACAGCGGCGCGCTCACCCTTGGAGTAGGGGATCTCGCGGACGATGTGCAGCTCGCCGGTGGCGTAGTCGAACTTGGTCTGGACGTAGGTGAAGCCGTTGATGCGGGAGATGATCTGGGCGGCGTCCTTGCCCAGGCCGTTCAGGATGACGCGCAGGGGCTTGGTGCGGGCCTTGTTGGCGTTCTTGACGATGCCGATGGCGCCCTCAGCGGCTGCGAAGGACTCGTGGCCGGCCAGGAAGGCGAAGCACTCGGTCTCGTCGCGCAGCAGCATGGCGGCCAGGTTGCCGTGGCCCAGGCCGACCTTGCGGTCGTCGGCGACGGAACCGGGGATGCAGAAGGACTGCAGGCCGATGCCGATGGCCTCGGCAGCCTCGGGAGCGGTGGTGCAGCCCTTCTTGATGGCGATGGCTGCGCCCACGACGTAAGCCCAGCCGGCGTTCTCAAAGGCGATGGGCTGGATCTCCTTCACAGTCTTGTAGGGGTCGATGCCGGCCGCATCACAAATCGCCTTGGCGTCCTCGATGGACTCGATGCCGTACTCGTGCAGGACGGAATTGATGCGGTCAATCCGGCGCTCATAACTTTCAAACAGTGCCATTTTTCTCGTCCCTCCCTATTATTCCTCTCTGGGGTCAATGTACTTGGCGGCATCCGCGTACTGGCCGTAGGTGCCCATGGCCTTCTCGACGGCCTCGGCGGCGGGGACGCCCTTCTTCAGCGCGTCGGTGACCTTGCCCAGATTCAGGAACTGATAGCCGATGATCTCGTTGTTGTCGTTCAGGGCCAGCTTGGTGACATAGCCCTCGGCCATCTCCAGGTAGCGGGCGCCCTTGGCCTTGGTGCCGAACATGGTGCCCACCTGGCTGCGCATGCCCTTGCCCAGGTCTTCCAGGCTGGCGCCGATGGGCAGGCCGCCCTCAGAGAAAGCGGTCTGGCTGCGGCCGTAGACGATCTGCAGGAACAGCTCGCGCATGGCCACGTTGATGGCGTCGCAGACCAGGTCGGTGTTCAGGGCCTCCAGGATGGTCTTGCCGGGCAGGATCTCGGAAGCCATGGCGGCGGAGTGGGTCATGCCAGAGCAGCCCAGGGTCTCGACCAGGGCCTCCTCGATGACGCCGTCCTTGATGTTCAGGGTGAGCTTGCAGGCGCCCTGCTCAGGTGCGCACCAGCCCACACCGTGGGTGAGACCGGAAATATCCTTAATCTCCTTGGCCTGGACCCATTTGCCCTCCTCAGGGATGGGGGCGGGGCCGTGGTATGCGCCCTTGGTGACAGGACACATGTGCTCTACTTCGGCAGAATAGATCATACGAAACGTCCTCCTTATTGTTTACACATGAAGCGCCCCCGAGGCCTGAAAAGAAAAAGCTGAAAACTTTACAAGCACAAGGGGCAGCTTGCAGAAGTCATCAGCTTAAAAAAGCGGTTAAGGCTTATGCCAGGGGAGAACTTCATTCCCATCACAGTATAGCACAAATGTTTCCAAGGCGCAACAGTTTTTGTTGTATCCAACGTCGCCTCAAAACAAGGCCCCATGCACGAAAAGCCGTTTTTCGCGCGCCGCGGCCGCCGCCGGGCGCAGCGGACGGGGCGTTCGTTGAAATATCCAAAAATCAATGCAATGTTTGTACAAATTCATCATAGACAAAACATGAACATTTTGTTAATATAATTACGGCAAGATTGTTACTCCCAGCGAGGCATTACTTGTGGCCCTGTACAATAAAAGCTCCCCCGGCAGGCCGGAGGGTCTTTCGGTATGGGGCTCCAAGGTCAACAGCTTCTGCGGGAGTTTTTTTATTGCGTTCCGTCCAAAAAGGCGGCTGCCGGGCCGCGGCGGACGGGCGCTTCTGGATACGAATCACACACTGTTTGGGACACAGGTGGGAGAAGGCCCTGTGCGCGGGGAATGGTAGAACGGAGAGCGCCATGCAGATCGTCAAGAAAATCAACAATAACGTAGCGCTGGCGCAGGACAGCAAAGGCAACGAGCTGGTGGTGTTCGGCAAAGGGATCGGCTTCCCTGCCATGCCCTATGAACTGGACGATCTGAGCCGCGTCCAGCGCACCTTCTACAACGTCAGCAAGCGGTATGTGGACCTCTTGCCCGACCTGCCCGAGGCGCTGATGCTGGCGGCCGGCGACATCGTGGAGGAAGCCCAGGACGAGCTGGACTGCGAGCTGAACCCCAACCTCCCCTTCATCCTGGCGGACCACCTGCATTTCGCCATCCAGCGCGTCCGGCAGGGTGTCGCATTGCAGACCCCGCTTTCCTACGACGTCAAACACCTTTACCCCAAAGAATACCAGATCGCGGCCCGCGGGATGCGGGCGCTGTGCGAACAGCTGGACGTCCGCCTGCCCGAGAGCGAGACGGTCAGCGTGGCGTTGCACCTCATCAACGCCGAGGGCCGCTCGGAAAATATGCACGACACCATGGCCAACGTCCAGCTGATCGCCCAGCTTTCCGCCATGGTGGAGGACTACTTCCACATCCAGATCGACCGGGACAGCTTCAACTATTCCCGGCTGGCCATGCATATGCGGTATCTGGTCCAGCGGATGAGCGCGGACAGCCCCATGCCGGAGGACCCCGCCACCCAGGAACTGTTCCGCTCGGTCAAGATCGAGTACCCCCAGGACTACGACTGCACCCGCCGCATCACCGAGTGGCTGGCCGCGAACCGCGGCTGGCACTGCACCAGCGAGGAACAGCTGTACCTGGTCATGCACATCCACCGGGTCCGCGTGTCGGCCCAGGGCCAGGACGAGGAAGACTGACCTTCCCGCCGGCCCACTGTCTTATCTTATGGTATCAGTACGCCCTGGTGCGCACGGGGCGTCGGATATAAAAGCTGTTTTGCAAGGGAGGAATGCACCATGGCGCAAACGCCTGATCCGGACGGGCTGATGCAGCAGTTTTACCCCCTGCTGGGGGGCAAAGCCAACGTGGTCAAAGAATCCCGGCAGAGCAGCTGCCTCCTGTTTTCCATCAAGGACCAGAGCCTTGCGGACACAGCGGCCCTGGCCGCCCTGCCCACCGTGGCATCGTGCAGCCTGCGCGGCGGCAGGGTCCGGGTGGAGCTGGAGGCCAAAACCTACGAAAAAGCAATAAAGGAGAACACGCTTATGGCAAGCAAATACGACGGTCTTGCGCGGATCATCATCCAGAACGTCGGCGGCAAGTCCAACATCCTTTCCCTGACCCACTGCGTCACCCGCCTCCGCTTCAAGCTGAAGGACGAGAGCAAAGCCCAGACCGACATCCTCAAGGACACCGACGGCATCGTCACCGTCATCCAGTCGGGCGGGCAGTACATGGTGGTCATCGGCAACCATGTGCCCCAGGTCTATGACGCGGTGTGCGCCGTGGGCCACATCACCCCGGGCGGCGCGGTGAACGAGGACGGCACCGCAGCCGAGGGCGGCGGCGACGCGCCCCAGGAGAAGATGAACCCCTTCAACGCCTTTATCAGCATCATCACCAGCGTCTTTACCCCGGCGCTGGGCTGCCTGGCCGCCTGCGGCATGATCAAGGGCCTGCTGGCTCTGTTCGTGGCCGTCGGCATCCTGGACGGCGCAGGCCCCACCTACAACATCCTGTACTCCCTGGGCGACTGCTTCTTCTACTTCATGCCCATCCTGCTGGCCTACACCGCCTCCAAAAAGTTCGGCCTGCCCGAGATGGAAGGCATGGTCATCGGCGCGGCCATGCTGTACCCCTATATGCTGGGCAGCTCGGCCAACGTGCACGACAGCCTGTTCATGATCCCGGTCATTATGCCGACTTCGGGCGACTACACCTCCAGCGTCATCCCCATCATCTGCGCCATCGCCTTTGCGGCCTGGTTTGAAAAGCTGTACTCCAAGTATATCCCCGACACCATCAAGCTGTTTGCGATCCCCCTCATCACCTGCACCGTCACCTTCTGCCTGACCCTGTGGGTCATCGGACCCATCGCCTCCCTGCTGGCCCAGGGTCTGAGCGTCCTGTTCACCTTCCTGAGCAACACCAGCAGCATCCTGATGGGCGCTGTGGTGGGCGCGTTCTGGCAGGTCCTGGTCATGTTCGGCCTGCACTGGGCCGTTGCCACCCTGGCCATTACGGACGCCGCCACCGCTGGCAGCACCACCCTGCTGATCGGCATGCTGGGCACCACCTTTGCCCAGACCGGTGCTGTGGCCGCCATCTGGATCAAGACCAAGAACAAGAAGCTGAAGAGCCTGTGCGCCCCTGCCTTTGTTTCGGCCATCGCCGGCGTCACCGAGCCTGCTATTTACGGCATCACTCTGCCCAAGAAGCTGCCCTTCATCATCACCTGTGTGGTCTCCTGCATCACCGGCGGCATCATGGGCGCGTTCCATACCGCTCAGTTCTCCATCGGCGCCATGGGCGTGTTCAGCTGGCCCACCTTTGTTGACCCTGTCAGCAACGACGCTTCCGGCATGGTGATCGCCATCGTTGTTTCTCTGGTGGCTACTGTGGCAGGCTTTATCCTGACCTTCCTCACCTACAGCGACGAGCCCGTCAAGAAGAAGGGCTGATCTGCCGCCATCACAACAGCAAAAAGGAGCTTGTAACCGTATGAGCGTTTTCCGCGACGATTTCCTGTGGGGCGGCGCCTGTGCCGCCAACCAGTTCGAGGGCGCCTGGGACGTGGACGGCAAGGGCGACAGCGTGCCCGACCACTGCACCAACGGCAGCAACACCAACCCCAAGCGCATCACCGTGGACTTTGAGCCCGGGGCTCTCTACCCCAGCCACGAGGCCATCGACTTCTACCACCACTACGAGGAGGACATCGCCCTGTTTGCCGAGATGGGGTTCAAGACCTTCCGCACCTCCATCAACTGGACCCGCATCTTCCCCACCGGGGAGGAGGCCGAGCCCAACGAAAAGGGTCTGGCCTTCTACGACCGCGTCTTTGACTGCTGCAAAAAGCACGGCATCGAGCCGCTGGTCACCATCAGCCACTACGAGCTGCCCTATGCCCTGGTCAAAAAATACAACGGCTGGGCCGGCCGCGAGCTGGTGGACCTGTACATGAACTACTGCAAGACCATCTTCGAGCGGTACAAGGACAAGGTGAAATACTGGCTGACCTTCAACGAGATCAACTGCGGCACCATGAACCTGGGCGCCATCCTGGAGCTGGGCACCTGCCAGGGCTACGAGGGCAACTGTGTGGATATCCGGATCAGCGATCAGGTGCGTTTCCAGGCGCTGCACCACCAGTTCGTGGCCAGCGCCAAGGCGGTGGCTTACGCCCACGAGCACTACCCCCAGTTCAAGATGGGCAACATGATCTGCTTCATCACCAGCTATCCCCTGACCTGCGACCCCGCCGACATCCTGGCCAATCAGCAGCAGATGCAGATCGCCAACTGGTTCTGCTCCGACGTGCAGGTCCGCGGCGAATACCCCGCCTATATGCGCCGCTACTTTGCCGAGCACGGCGTCCAGCTGCAGATGGAGCCGGGCGACGAGGAGATCCTGCGCAAGGGCACAGTGGACTTCTACACCCTGAGCTACTATATGTCCAACTGTGTCACCACCCACGACGACGCCGAGGCCATCGGCGGCAATATGCTGGGCGGCATGAAGAACCCCTACCTGAAAGCCAGCGACTGGGGCTGGCAGATCGACCCGGTCGGCCTGCGTTACACCCTGAAGGAAATTTACGACCGCTACCGCATCCCCGTCATGGTGGTGGAGAACGGCCTGGGCGCCTACGACGAGAAGGGCCCCGACGGCAAGATCCACGACAACTACCGCATCGACTACCTGCGCAGCCACATCGAGCAGATGGCCGAGGCCGTCAAGGACGGCGTCGATCTGATGGGCTACACCCCCTGGGGCTGCATCGACCTGGTATCCGCCTCCACCGGCGAGATGGCCAAGCGCTACGGCTTCATCTACGTCAACAAGTTTGACGACGGCACCGGCGATTTGTCCCGCGAGCGCAAGGACAGCTTCTACTGGTACCAGAAGGTCATCGCCTCCAACGGCGAGGATCTGGACTAAGGGCAAAAACGTGTCACAACCTGCGCCTTTCGTGCAGGGGGCGCAGGTTCTCTTTGGGGTATTGCGATATTTTAAAGAAAGGATGTTCAAAATGAAGAAAATCTCTCGCAGATCGTTTCTTGCAGCTGGCGGTATGACCGCTCTGGCCGCCGCCATGGCCCCTGCCGCATCGGCAGCTGAAGGAGAAAATTGTCTGAAAGTGGAGACCAAAAACGTCCAGCTGCTTGGCACCGTCACCGATGCCGGCCAGGTCGTCAGCGGCATGGTCATCCACTACAGCAATAACCCTCTGGTCACAGTCTCCGGCGTCGGGTTGGATACGTACACCGTCCATGCCGTGAACAACATCGACGACGAGCTGGCCGGTACCGGCGTTGTCAGCTACGGCAACTATGAGATCGACCGCAAAATCGTCAAAACAGAAGTCCGCGGCTCCCAGGTGACGGTCTACTTCGACCAGTCCGAGGGCGCTACCCTCTGCTACACCTCGGCTTCCCGCAATTATCCGGGGGATCTGACCTATACCATCACCCAGAACAAGCCCATCACGGTCTCCACCCTGGGCCTGTTCCCGGAAAGCTACACCACAGACTATTTCTGCGACAACAGCGTTCTGGACGAAGAAGTCGCCAAGTTCACTTCCGAGATCGTGCCCGGCGGCATCAACTATCAGCTTTACAAGCCCGAAGGCGGCGCAGACAAGCTGGTGGTCTGGTTCCACGGCAACGGTGAGGGCGATATGCTGGGCTCCAACAACAACATGGCCCAGATGCTGGGCAACCGCGGCGCCGTGGCCTGGGCCAGCGACGAGTTCCAGGAGATCCTGGGCGGCGCTTATGTGTTGGCGTTCCAGGCGCCCGACACCTGGTATTATGCGCAGCGCGACGGCCTGCTGGATCAGGCTGCCGCAGAGATCGAAGCCGTCGTTTCGGTCTACGGCATCGACCCCGGCAAAATCATCCTGACCGGCTGTTCGGCAGGGGGGTACATGAGCACCCGTATGCTGATCGCCCACCCCGAGCTGTTTGCCGCTGCCATGATCAACTGCCCGGCTCTTGATGTCGCCACCGACCGCGGCGGCCAGACTCCTACCGACGACGAGCTGCGGGCTGTGAAAGCGGCAGGCGTCCCCATCTGGCTGGTGCAGGGTCAGACCGACGCTTCGGTGGCAACGGATGCGTGCTCCAAGCGGATGTTCGGTTTCCTTTCCGAGAATGAACAGGTCACCGAGACCCGCATTGCTCAGGCAGACCCCAACAACTCTGCCATGACCACTTGGGAAACTGCCGACGGTATGTACAAGCTGAGCCTGTACGACACCACGCCCGATGCTATGCTCTGCTTTGCTGAGGATTACGACCTGGACGGCGTGACCACCCAGGTGCAGTACAGCAATCACTGGTCCTGGATCTACACCCTGCGCAACAACCCCCAGGACGCTTCCGGCACCCATATCGTCAACTGGGCCGCGGCACAGCTGTAAGCAGCGCATCCGCCCTTTGAAAAGGGCCACTCTATCAGACATCCACATTTCATCATAAGAGAAGCCGTATGCACCGGCCAGATTGGGGCGGGCGGTGCATACGGTTTTCTATTTTGCCCCCGGCTCCGCCATGCTGTCCGGGGCTTTGGGCTTGCTGGCCGGCCGCCGTCTCTCTTGCCACCCTCCGCGCAGCGTGGTACAATGGCAGCGAACGATACAGCGAAATGGAGGCAGCCGCATATGAGCACAGACAACGCCGCGCCCGGCAAAATTCTGGTCCGGGGCGCGCGGGTGCACAACCTGAAAAACGTGAACGTGGATATCCCGCTGAACCGGATCGTGGGCATCGCGGGGGTGTCGGGGTCGGGCAAGTCCAGCCTGGCGCTGGGGGTGCTGTACGCCGAGGGGTCGCGGCGGTACCTGGACGCTTTGTCCACTTATACACGGCGGCGGATGACCCAGGCCGCCCGGGCCGACGTGGACGAGGTGCTGTATGTGCCGGCGGCGCTGGCCCTGCACCAGCGGCCGGGAGCGGGCGGCATCCGCTCCACCTTCGGCACCGGCACCGAGCTTTTGAACAGCCTGCGGCTGATGTACTCCCGCCTGGCCAGCCACCGGTGCCCTAATGGGCACTATCTGCCGCCGACCATCGCGGTGGCCGCCGGGCAGGAGCTTGTCTGCCCCGAATGCGGGGTCCACTTCTTCGCGCCCTCGGCTGAAGAACTTGCCTTCAACAGCCAGGGGGCCTGCCCGGCCTGCGGCGGCACCGGCACGGTGCGCACGGTGGACCGCTCCACCCTCGTGCCCGACGAGACTTTGACCATCGACCAGGGCGCGGTGGCCCCCTGGAACAGCCTGATGTGGTCCCTGATGACCGACGTCTGCCGGGCCATGGGGGTGCGGACCGACGTGCCTTTCAAGGACCTGACCGACGCGGAAAAGCAGATCGTCTACGACGGGCCGATGGTCAAAAAGCACATCTTCTACCGGCCCAAAAACGGCGACGCCCTCAGCGCCGGGGAACTGGACTTCACCTACTACAGCGCCGTCAACACCGTCCTGAACGCCCTGCACAAGGTCAAGGACGAAAAAGGGATGAAGCGGGTGGAAAAGTTCCTCAAAGAGGACCTGTGCCCCGACTGCGGCGGCACCCGGCTCTCGGCGGCGGCCCGCGCGCCCCGGCTGCGGGGCATCGGGCTGGACGAAGCCTGCCAGATGACCCTGAAAGACCTGCTGGCATGGGTGGACGGCGTGCCCGCCTCCCTGCCCGCCGAGATGCGCCCCATGGCGGAAAGCATCTGCGCGTCCTTCCGCACGCCGGCCCGCCGCCTGATGGACCTGGGCCTGTCCTACCTCTCGCTGGACCGGGCGGCCTCCACCCTCTCCACCGGGGAGCGCCAGCGGATGCAGCTGGCCCGCGCCGTCCGCAACCGGACCACCGGCGTCCTCTATGTGCTGGACGAGCCTTCCATCGGGCTGCACCCGGCCAACATCGTGGGGCTGACCGGCGTCATGCAGGACCTTGTGGCGGACGGCAACTCGGTGCTGCTGGTGGACCACGACACCCAGATCTTACGGCAGGCCGACTGGCTGGTGGAGATGGGCCCCGAGGCCGGCGCAGGCGGCGGGCAGGTCATCGCCGAGGGGACGGTGGCCGACATCCAGCAAAACCCCCGGTCCCAGATCGGGCCTTTCCTGGCCGGGCAGGCGGACGTGCGGCGGACGGCTGTTTCCCCGGACGCCCTGTTTGCAAAAGGCGCCATCGCCCTTTCCACCGGGCCCATCCACACCGTCCACCCGCTGGAAGCGCGTTTGCCCAAGGGGCGGCTGACGGTGGTGACGGGGGTGTCGGGCTCGGGCAAGACCACCATGGTGCTGGAAAGCCTGGTCCCCGCGGTGCAGGCGATGGCCGCCGGCAGGCCCCTGCCGGACCACGTCCGCTCTTTGGAGGCCCCCGGCATCGCCCAGATCAAGCTGATCGACGCCTCCCCCATCGGGATCAACGTCCGGTCCACCGTCGCCACCTACGCCAACGTCCACGACGAACTGCGCAAGCTCTACGCCCGCACCCCCGACGCCAAACAGCTGGGCTACAAGGCCGGGGATTTCTCCTACAACACCGGCAGCCTGCGCTGCCCTGTCTGCGACGGCACCGGTTCCATCAGTCTGGACGTCCAGTTCCTGCCCGACGTGGAGATCCCCTGCCCCGACTGCCGGGGCAGCCGCTACGCCCGGGCGGCCTACCAGGTGCGGCACCGCAACAAGACGGGGCAGGTGTGTTCCCTGCCCCAGCTGATGGACATGGACGTCAACACGGCGCTGGACTTCTGCAAGGACATGAAAACCGTCTATCCCCGGCTGAAGGTGCTGCAGGAGCTGGGCCTGGGCTACCTGACCCTCGGCGAGGAGACCCCGAGCCTCTCGGGCGGGGAAGCCCAGCGCCTCAAGCTGGCCAGCGAGATGGGCCGCGCCCAGGACGACGCCATCTTTGTATTCGACGAGCCCACCATCGGCCTGCACCCTCTGGACGTGCAGACCCTGCTGGGGGTGTTCCAGACCCTGACGGCCAACGGGGCCACCGTGGTGGTGATCGAGCACGACCTGGACGTCATCCGCAACGCCGACTACATTCTGGACATGGGCCCGGGCGGCGGCGCGGAGGGTGGCCGCATCGTGGCCTGCGGCACCCCCGAGCAGATCAAAGCCTGCCCCGAGAGCATCACCGGCCGTTTTCTGTAAGCGAGGCAAAACAAAAGGACCGTATCCACGACGAAAGCGGATACGGTTCTTTTTGTTTCATTCATCCTCATCTTCCGGTTCTTCGGGGCCGGTGCCCTCCGGCTGGTAGCGGCGGAATACCGGTTCCATCAGGACGGCAAAGAGCCATGCCGCTACCCCCGGCAGGATCACCACCGGGAACAGCAGCACCCAGACCAGCGCCGCCGACACCAGCACGATCAGCACCAGGGCCACCGTGCGGGGCAGGCAGCCCACCGCCAGCCGCAGGGCGGTCATCATCAGGCCCACCGGCCGGAAGGTGAACCGGGACAGCAGCGGGAACATCCAGCAGGCCGCCCCCACCGGCAGGACCATCAGCACCAGGCAGAACACCAGCACCAGGGGCGCGGCGGCGCTGCCGGCGGCCGCTGCCGCCCAGATCAGTTCCAGCGCCCAGACCAGCAGCCCCAGCAGCGCGCCCCAGGCCACCGTCACAATGGCGGCGCAGGGCAGTTCCCGCCGGAAGGTGTGCCAAAAGCGCTTCCACGGCAGAGGCTCGGCGCCGCGCACGCAGCGGGCCACCGCATCGTAAAGGGCGGCAGCCGCGGCCCCCGCCGTCACCAGCGGCAGTGAGCACAGCAGCCACAGCAGGCTGAGGATCAACAGGTCGGCAAGGTGGTCGAAGATCTGCCAGAACCGGTTCTGCGGGTTGAAAATGCCACTTGACATGAAAAGCGGGCTCCTTTCAGGGCCGCGCCCGGCGGGGCGGGGCGTTTTGTGTTATCATAACACATTCGGGCCCTGTTGTCACCCCGGGAAAGGGATTTTGCAAAATCTCTAAAAATGTCCGCAAGAATTGAAAATTATTTTCAAAAATGTTACTATAAGACTGTAACCATTTTGACATTCTGTCCGTTCCATCTTTTTGTATTTCCAGGAGGTATCCACTATGCCCACCGACCTGCGCACGGTCATTGAGCGGATCAGCGCGGAATATTACCAGCTGACCACCGCCGAAAAGAAAGTTGCCGACTACGTCACCGACCACCAGCGCGACACCCAGATCATGTCCATCTCCGATTTGGCCGAAGCCTGCGGCGTGGCCGAGGCCACCATCACCCGCTTTTGCCGCAAGCTGGATTACAAGGGCTACAACGCCTTCAAGCTGGCATTGGCCAAAAACGTAGCCAGCCGCCGGGGCATCCCTTTCCTGAGCGGCGAAGTCACCCCCGACGACGACATCCAGGAGATGTGCCACAAGCTGTACGGCGCGGAGGTGGACGCCATCTCCCAGACCCTCAGCCTCATCCGCCCCGACGAGATCGCCCGGGCGGCCGACATCCTCACCCAGGCGGACAAGGTGTTCTGCATGGGGCAGGGCGGCTCCATGATCATGGCGGAGGAGGCCGCCCACATCTTCTACACCGCCGGGATGAGCTTTTTCGCCCCCAGCGACTCCCACATCCAGATCATGTACACCGCCGCCCTCACCCCGCGGGACGCCATCCTGTTCTTCTCCTACTCGGGCGCCACCCGCGAGGCGGTGGAGCTGCTCGAGCTGGCCCAGCGGCGCAAGGTGCGCACCATTTTGGTCACCCACTTCCCCAAGTCGCCGGCGGCGGCCTATGCCAACGTCATCCTGCAGTGCGGCGCAAACGAAGGCCCCCTGCAGCTGGGCTCGGTGCCCGCCCGCATGGCCCAGCTGTTTTTGATCGACACCCTGTTCACCGAAGTATCCCGCCGCCAGGAGGACAAGGTGGAGGACACCCGCCGCGAGATGGCCGAAGTGCTGGCGCTGAAGCACCTGTAAACTCGGTTTTGAAAACTTTTTTTGTTCTGAATTCTTTGTCTGAAAAAATTTTTCAAAAATTTGCCCAAAAAGTATTGACTTCTTTTGTTTTCCTTTGTAAAATAGCAAACAAGAGCACCGGATGGTCCGCACGTGCCATCCGGTTTTTGAAAAGGCATAACAAAAGGAGGACACTATGAAAAAATTTATCTCTCGCCGGGACTTCCTGAAGGTCGCGGGCGCAGTGGGCGCAGCCGGCGCGCTGGCTGCCTGCGGCGGTTCCAGCTCCAGCAGCACCGCGGCTTCCACCGCCACTTCCGCTGCTGCGGGCGGCTCGTCGGAGGGCGGCGTCTCCATCTCCCTGTGGACCTACCCCATCGGTTCGTGGGGCGGCACCGAGTCCAAGCTGGATGACATCATCGCCGCGTTCAACGCCGTCCACCCCGAGATCACCGTTACCTACGAGACGCTGGACTACCAGAACGGCGACAACCTGGTCACCTCCGCCATCACTGCCAAGGAGACCCCCGACCTGATCATGGAGGGCCCCGAGCGCCTGGTCTCCAACTGGGGCGCCAACAACCTGATGGTGGACCTGAGCGACCTGTGGGCCGACACCAAGGACGACATCGCCGCCGTCAGCGAATCGGTGGTCAGCGCCTGCCAGCTGGACGGCGCCTACTACGAATACCCCCTGTGCATGACCACCCACTGCATGGCCATCAACTACGAAGTCTTTGAGCAGGCCGGCGCCCTCCAGTATCTGGACGAGGAGACCCGTACCTGGACCACCGACGACTTTGTGGCCGCTATGGAGACCATCCGCGACTCCGGCCTGACCGCTGTGCCCGGCATCCTGTACTGCGGCGGCCAGGGCGGCGACCAGGGCACCCGCGCGCTGGTCAACAACCTCTACTCCGGTACATACACCAACCCCGAGCACACCGAGTACACCGTCAACAGCCCCGAGAACGTCAAGGGCCTGGAGCTGCTCAAGAGCATGGTGGACAACGGCAGCCTGAACGCCAACGCCGGTTTCCAGGCTTCGGACGAGCTGCAGCAGTTCGCCAACGGCACCGCCGCCGTCACCTTCTGCTGGAACGCCTCCAACAAGGCCCAGTATGCTTCCCAGGTCACCTTTACCCCCTACGCCATGGCTTTCCCCTCCGACGACGGCGTGCCTGAGCTGTGCGGCGGCATCTGGGGCTTCGGCATCTTCAACAGCGGCGACGACGCCCGCATCGAGGCCGCCAAGACCTTTATCAAGTTCGTCTGCGACGACGAGTCCCAGGCCGCCGAGAGCGTCCGCCTGACCGGCTTCTTCCCCGTCCGCGACTCGCTGGGCGACGTCTACGAGGGCACCGACCAGGCCGAGAACATGGGCGAGTTCGCCTCGCTGATGCCGTACCTGGGCGACTACTACAACGTGGCCCCCAACTGGACCGAGCAGCGCCAGAACTGGTTCAACATGCTGCAGCAGATCATGGTCAACAATACCCCCGCCCAGGAGGCAGCCGACGCCTTTGTGGAGGCCAGCAACCCGTAACGGGTCTGCTGGCTGCCCGATCCTGAGCTGAGCAGAACGGCGCGCCTGCCTGCCGGCCCCCGCCGGGGCAGGCGCCCCTTTTATGCCCGGCGCGCGCTCGCACTTCAGCCATACGCTCTTACAAGGAGGGAATCAACGTGGCGCAAACACCAAAAGCCAACAAGGCCCACTCTTCCCGGGTGCTGGCCCGGCGGGAGACCATCTCCGCCTACCTGTTCATGCTGCCCAGCCTGCTGTTCTTTGTGGGCTTTGTGCTGGTGCCCATGGGCATGTGCCTTGTGTACAGTTTCCTGGACATGGGCATCGACACTTCGGCCGCGACCTTTACCGGCCTGAGCAACTACATCGAGATGGTCAAGGACCCCACCTTCCTCCGCTCGCTGTGGAACACCATCCTCATCGTGGTGGTGTCGGTGCCTGTGGTCACCGCCTTTTCGCTGTGGGTGGGCTCGGCCATCTACCCCATGCGCAGCAAGATGCGCTCCTTCTTCCGGTGCGTGTTCTACCTGCCGGTGGTCACCGGTTCGGTGGCGGTCACCGTGGTGTGGAAGTGGATGTTCAACCCCTACAACGGCCTGCTGAACCAGATCTTCGGCACCACCGGCTTTGACTGGCTGGGCGACACCCGCACCGCCATCTGGTGCATCATCATGATCCTGTTCACCACCTCCATCGGCCAGCCCATCGTCCTGTATGTGGCGGCCCTGGGCAACGTGGACAAGTCCCTGGAGGAGGCCGCCGCCATCGACGGCGCCACCCGCCTGCAGATCTTCTGGAAGATCAAGTGGGCGCAGATCATGCCCACCACCCTGTATGTGCTGGTCATCACCACCATCAACAGCTTCCAGTGCTTCGCGCTGATCCAGCTGCTGACCCGCGGCGGCCCTCTGGGCTCCACCAGCACCCTGATGTACTACATCTTCGATATGGCGTACAACTATCAGCGGTTCGGCTACGCCAACGCCATGGGCGTCGTGCTGGCCATCTTCATCGCCATTTTCTCTGCGATCCAGTTCAAGGTCGCCCAGTCGGACAACGGTTAAAAGGGAGGTATCAGGATGTCCAAGACAAAATCGAGCCTGGACGGCCAGTCCCGCGGCTACAAGATCTTTGTGGTCATCGTGCTGGCCCTGCTGGCAGTATTCTTCATCTTCCCCCTGTACTGGATCCTGACCGGCTCGCTGAAGGACGCCATCACCATCAACGCCCGGACGCCCCAGTGGTTCCCCCTGGAGCCCACCCTGGACAACTATGTGCGTCTGTTCAAACAGCCCGCCATCCAGTGGCTGCTCAACACCATCATCATCGCGGTGGCCGCCATGGCCCTGACCTGCATCACCGCGGCCCTGGCCGGCTACGCGCTGGCCAAGAAGCGCTTCTGGGGCCAGACCGTCCTGTTCAGCCTGCTGGTGTGCGCCATGGCGCTGCCCAAACAGGTCATCGTCATCCCCCTGCTGCAGGAGATGAGCGCCCTGGGCCTGAACAACAACCTGCTGGCCGTCATCCTGCCCACCGTGGGCTGGCCTTTCGGCATCTTTTTGATGAAGCAGTTCTCCGAGACCATCCCCACCGAGATGCTGGAGGCTGCCCGCATCGACGGCGCCAGCGAGGTGCGCACCTTTGTCTCCATCGTCTTTCCCATGGTCAAGCCGGGCGTCGGCGCGCTGGCCATCTTCACCTTCGTCAACACCTGGAACGATTACTTCCTGCAGCTGATCATGCTGCAGCGGCGTGAAGTGCTGACCATTTCCACCGGTATCGCCCGCCTGCAGGGCGAAGTCTCGTCCGACTTCGGCCTCATCATGGCCGGCGCGGCGCTGGCAGCCATCCCCATCGTGGCGGTCTTCCTCATGTTCCAGAAGTACTTCACCCAGGGCATCACCATGGGCGCCGTCAAGGGCTGAGCCCCGCGGCCCCCCAGAGATTGGAGCGTTTTATCATGAAAGATCCTACCAAATACCAGGGCGTCATCCCCGCCTTCTATGCCTGCTACGACAAAGAGGGCAACATCTCCGTCGAGGGCGTCAAGGCGCTGACCCGCCACCTGATCGCCAAGGGGGTCAAGGGCGTCTATGTGGGCGGCTCCTCGGGCGAGTGCATCTACCAGCACCCCGACGAGCGCAAGGCCGTGCTGGAAGCGGTCATGAGCGAGGCCAAGGGCAAGATCACCGTCATCGCCCATGTGGCCTGCAACAACACCGCCGACTCGGTGGAGCTGGCCGCCCACGCCGAAGCCTGCGGGGTGGACGCCATCGCGGCCATCCCCCCCATCTACTTCCACCTGCCCGAGTACGCCATCGCGGACTACTGGAACGCCATGAGCGCCGCGGCCCCCCACACCGAATTCGTCATCTACAACATCCCGCAGCTGGCGGGCACCGCCCTGACCATGAGCCTGCTGCGCACCATGCTGCAGAACCCCAACGTGGTGGCGGTGAAGAACTCCTCCATGCCCACCCAGGACATCCAGATGTTCAAGGATGCCGGCATCGCGGCCCGGGGCGAAGGCGGTTTCGTGGTGTTCAACGGCCCGGACGAGCAGTTCGTCTCGGGGCTGGCCATGGGCGCCGACGGCGGCATCGGCGGCACCTACGCCGTCATGCCCGAGCTGTTCCTGAAGATGTACGAGCTGGTGCACCGGGGCGAGATGGACGCCGCCCGCGCCCTGCAGTACAAGGCCGACCGCATCATCTACAAGATGTGCGAGGCCCACGGCAACCTCTACGCCGTCCAGAAAGAGATCCTGCGCCGGATGTACGGCCTGGAACTGGGCAGCGTGCGCGCCCCCCTGCCGGGCCTTGCCCCCTCCGACGAGGCCATCGTGGCCGAAGCTGAGCGGATGATCCGCGAGGCCGTCGCCGCACTGTAACCGACTTTCCCGTATTTCCTCCAAACCTCATCGCTGGACCAGGCGCCCGGCGGCTGCCGGCCCCCGCGGCCACGGCCCGCCGGGCGCTCTGGCTTTCAGCACGTTCTACGAAAAGGAGCACGCTTTTATGATCTGCGACAGCCTTGACTGCCTGGGCCGCTACCTGGGCCTGCACCCGGCGCTGGACACCGCCATCCGCTGGCTGGGCGCGAACGACCTGGCCGCGCTGCCCAACGGCCGCACCGAAGTGGACGGCCAAAACGTCTACATCAACGTGATGGACGCCGCCCTGCGCCCCGCCGAAGGGGCCGACTTTGAATACCACCACCTCTACGCCGACCTGCAGATCGACCTGGCCGGCTGCGAGTATTGGGCCTGGACGGCCCAGGCCCAGCCCACCGTCCCCTTTGACCCCGCCGCCGACTGCGGTTTTGTCGCGGGGCCGGAACAGTCCAGCGGCCTGCTGGGGGAGGGCCGGTTCGCCCTGTTCCTGCCGGGCGAATACCACAAACCCAGCTGCATCAGCCCCGTTTCCACGGCGGTGCGCAAAGCAGTGGTCAAGATCCGCATGGGCGGCTGACATGCCCCAAAGGAGGATTTTCAACATGGACAAACAAGCGCTTTTCAACCAGATCGAACACGGCCTGATCGTCTCCTGCCAGGCGCTGGAGCACGAGCCCCTCTACACCAAAGAGGGCGGCGTGATGCCCCTGATGGCCAAGGCCGCCGCCATGAGCGGCGCGGTGGGCATCCGGGCCAACACCGTCCGGGACATCACCCAGATCAAGCAGGCGGTGGACCTGCCGGTCATCGGCATCATCAAAAAGGACTACCCCGGCACCCCCATGTACATCACCGTCACCATGAAGGAAGTGGACGAGCTGGTGGCCTGCGGGGTGGACATCCTGGCGGTGCAGGGCACCAGCGCCCTGCGGCCCGACGGCAAGACCTCCGCCGAGTTCATCCGCGCCATCAAGCAGAAATACCCCCAGCAGCTGGTGATGGCCGACATCGCCACCGACGAGGAGGCCATGGCCTGCGCCGAAGCGGGGGCCGATTTTGTGGGCACCACCATGCGGGGCTACACCCCCGAGACCGCGGGCATCAACGAGACGGACTTTGCCTTCATCGCGCGGCTGGCGAAAAACTGCCCGGCCAAGGTCATCGCCGAAGGGCACATCCACTACCCGGAGCAGGCCCGCAAGGCGCTGGAAGCCGGGGCCTTTGCCCTGGTGGTGGGCGGCGCCATCACCCGCCCCGCCGAGATCACCGCCCGCTTTACCGCGGCCATCAAGGACTTGAAGTGATATGAACACCTATCTTGGAATCGACATCGGGGGCACCGCCGTCAAGCTGGGCCTGGTGGCCGAAAGCGGCGAAGTGCTGCTGCGCAGCGAGACGAGCGTCAGCTTTGACGGCTACCGCACCCCCATCCTGGACACGGTGCGCGCCGCGGCCGCCCGTATGCTGGACGACTGCCGCGCCGCCGGGTACCGGCCGGCCGGGGCGGGCGTCTCGGCCACCGGCCAGATCGACAGCGAAAAGGGCGTCGTGGCAGGCACCTGCGGCAGCCTGCCCGGCTGGCCCGGCGCGCCCATCCGGGCCGCCCTCGAGGCCGGCCTCGGCCTGCCCGTGACGGTGGCCAACGACGCCAACTGCATGATCCTGGGCGAAGCCTGGGTGGGCGCGGCCAAAGGCTGCACCGACGTGCTGGGCGTGACCATCGGCACCGGGCTGGGCGGCGGCGTCCTCACCGGGGGCCGCCTGCTGGAAGGCGCGCGGGGCCTGGGCGGCGAGCTGGGCCATATGCGGACCCACGCGGTGGACGGCGTGCCCTGCACCTGCGGCGCGGCCGGCTGCTGGGAGCGCTACGCTTCCACTTCGGCCCTGGTGCGCCGGGCCGTTCGGACCGACCCCGCCCTGGACAGCGGCCGGGCCATCTTTGCCGCAGCCCAGCGGGGCGACGCGGCCGTTCAGGCTCTGCTGGACGGCTGGATCGTCGAGATCGCCGAAGGGCTGGCGGGGCTGGTGCACCTGTTCAACCCCCAGCTGATCCTGATCGGCGGCGGCGTCAGCAGCCAGCAGGCGCTTTTGATCGAGCCGCTGGCCCGGCAGGTCAAAGCCCGCGTCATGCCCGCCTTCGCCCAGGGGCTGGACATCCGCCCGGCCGCCCTGGCCAACGACGCCGGCCTGGTGGGCGCGGTGCGCTACTTCCTCGACCGGAACGCCTGACCCCTACAACGACAAACCCCTGTGTCCTCTTTGGGATACAGGGGCTTTTTGTATATTCCTCTTGACAAAATGTAACGGCTATGTTACAATGCAGATGTAACCAGTCCATTACTTTTTGGAAAGGAGCCATGACGTTGATAGAAAACCGCCTCAAGGTCCTGCGGGCCGAACGGGACTGGACCCAGGCCGACCTGGCCGAACGGGTGGGCATCTCCCGCCAGGCCGTCATCTCGATCGAAAAGTACAAATACACCCCGTCGCTGGAACTGGCCTTCAAGATCGCGGAGGCCTTCGGCGTCTCCATCGACCAGGTCTTTGCACACAAGGAGGACACACCATGACTGAACAGACCATTCTCTTGCTCTGCCTTTTCGGCGCCCTGGCCGCCACGCTGGGGCTGTACTTTCTGAAAGCCTTCAAGCAGACCATGTACCAGGGGGACGAGCGCTGGCAGGCCATCCAGCTGAAAGCGGAAGCCGCCGCCAACGCCACCAACTGGCTGCTGCTGTTCGTGCTGCTGGGGGCGACCGTCTTTGCCGGCGGCGAGACGACCCTCACCCTCAACCGCATCGGCACGCTGTACATGATCTACTTCGGCTTTCGCAACCTGGTGGAGCTGACCGCCGTCCTCTTTTTCGACCGTCAGCTGTAACGCAAGTGGAAAACCCCGCGCCCTCCCGATGGGGAAAGCGCGGGGTCTTGTTGTTTTGCCGTCTCAGCCGGCCCGTTCGATGCCGTCGATCTTCCAGGCTCCGCCCTCCTGCCGCAGGGTCAAAACGCCGGGGACAGGCTCGTTCCATTCCAGCGTGACCTGCACCGTGAGGGCGTCCCCGTCCCACCGGGCCCCGTCCACTTCCGCCCCGATGGGCCAGCCCATCTCGTAGGCGTCCGCCCGGTACAGCCGGCCGTCCAGCTCGGTCAAAACGCGGGTGGTCCCGGTGCAGTAGTCCAGCACCTCCGCCGCCTTGCGCTGGGTGTAGACCCGGCCCAGCAGGGCGCGGAAGTCCGCCATCGTCTTGACTTCACGGTCCGCCACCGGGAAATACAGTGTCCCGTCCAGGCTGACAGGGGCTTCGCCGTCCAGGTCCACAAAGCCCGTATAGGCGACGGCCTGCACCTTGCTGTAATCCTCCTGCAAGGCCGCCAGGGCCTCCCGGGCGGTCTGGACGGCCGACGCGCCGGTGGCATAGACCGCCGCGGCCGCCGCAAGGCACAGCGCGCCGACAACAAACAGAAGTGTGTTCTTTTTCATACGATCGCCTCCCTTTGGTTTTGTGGGGTTTGCAGCTTCAAAACAGTCCGGGGGCTTGTCCGCCCTCAGGCTGTGAATTCCACCGACGCGGCAATGTCCCGCTGCTGCTGGGCCGTGACGCGCCCGGCGTCCAGCTCAAAGGCGACGAACACGGCGCGGTCCCGGTCATAGGCCAGCACGCCCCGGTTCAGGGTGGCGCTGCCGCCCGCGCCGCCCTCCTGCAGCACGACGTCCATCACTGCATTGGCGCCCACGTCCGTCTCTTTGACCACCTCATAGCTTTCCTCCGTATCGAACCGGTAGACCGACCCCATGCGGACCGCCGCGTACACCACAGCCGGGGCGTCCCGCTCCCCTTCATAGGGCTCGTAGGGGCTGTAACCGACAGCGCCCGCCAGGCCGCCCTGCGCGTCGTACAGGTCGTAAATGGACGTCACGCTCGCCAGCGCCAGCGGCTCGTGGACGTCCTGTCCGGCGTCCGGCTCCCGCGCCCGGAGCGTCCAGCCCTCCGGCAGGTCAAAGGAAACGGAAAAGCTCTCGCCTTCCTGGGCCGCCTGGGCCGGGAACGTCAGGACCGCCGTCTGCGGCGCAGCCCGTCCGGCGCACCCGCCCAAACACAGCGCGCCCAAACACAGCAGGGCGAGCCAAACTTTCCCGCAAAATCCCCTTTTCTTCATAGACGACGCCTCCTTTATTATGCAAATCGGATTTTTTGCCATATCCAATTTCTTGTGCTGTTTTTGATTTTTTCTCTTCCTTTTATCCATTCTATGCTATAATAGAAGTATATTGTAATACAAGCATACAGTCAGCGGGAGTTTTTATCATGGAAGTCTTTTTTATTGGTGAATACATCAAGAACCGGCGCGAAGCACTCCATTTGACGCAGGAGCAGGTCTGTGACGGAATCTGCGACTCCGCCACTCTTTCACGCATCGAAAATGGCCGTCATACACCCAGCCGTACAAAAGTCAATGCTTTGCTGCAGCGTCTTGGCTTACCGGAAAGCCAGTATTATGCGTTCATTTCTAAGAACGAACTGGAAGTGGAAGCACTCAAGAAAGAAATTGTCGGATGCAGCGTTACAGACCGTGTACAAGAAGGGTTTGACAAAATCGCTAAACTTGAAGCAATAATATCTGCTGATGATCTCCTGACCAGGCAGTTCATTTTGCGCTCCAAAGCTGCGCTCGGCAGAATAGATGGGCGTTATTCCATTCAGGAACAATTAAACCTTTTGATGGAGGCAATCCATGTAACCATTCCTCATTTTTCTTTGGACCAAATCCAGAAATTTCTCTACACATTTGATGAAGCAAAAATCATCAATCAAATTGCGTCGTATTACTCCGGTATAGGCCAGCATATCCAAGCCATTGCCATTTACCAGCAGCTTCTTCAATATATTCGCACACATTACCAAGAAGTAAGTATTGCAGGAAACGGCATTCTTCCCATGGTATTACACAATTATGCTCGTGAACTGGACTTGGTCAAGCAATATGAGGAGAGCATAAAAGTTGCTAAAGAGGGCCAGCAAGTTTGTATCCGGTACGGACATTACCAATTCCTGCCTGGTTTTATCGCCTTTATGGCCGAATGCTATTTTTTCTGCGGCGACCTTCAAAAAAGCACAGATTATTATTTGCAGGCATATTATCTGTACCGTGCTTTGGACAACCAAATCTCCTTATCCGATCTCCGAGCCGAGGCAAAAGAACACTTGGGTCTGGAATTTCCATCTGTTTGAATCTATTCTATCAAATTTATCATATCTGTTCCATGTCATATGAATCATTTTTTTACTTGCACGAAATGTCATATAAAAACGAAACCCCCGAGGTTTTACCTCAGGGGTTTTGCTTTTTGAGAAGCCGGCATCTACCTATTTTCACAGGCCGTGTCCAGCCAACTATCT